>Ga0181525_10001258_pt1 | contig 21794 bp, 16 predicted proteins | sample PEATcosm2014_Bin_48_FD_121100 | JGI IMG/M metagenome (GOLD analysis project Ga0181525, IMG submission 121100) | Peatland microbial communities from MTU Mesocosm Facility, Houghton, MI, USA - PEATcosm2014_Bin06_10_metaG | ecosystem: Environmental > Terrestrial > Soil > Wetlands > Peat | place... | reverse complement strand
GAAATAAAAATCGATCAGTCCCGACACCCGATCGTGCAGGAAGAGGACATTGTCGGGAAACAGGTCGGCGTGAATGACGCCGGACGGCAGACCGGTCGGCCAATCGGCATCGAGGGCGCGCAACGCTTCGCCAATCAACGCGCCAAGGCCCCGCTGCACGCTGTCGGCCTCACCAAGCGTCGCCTCGGCCAGCGTGTGCCAGCCTTGCAGGGACAGCGCATTCGGGCGCAGAAGCGAAAAATCGCGACCGGCCTCATGCAGGTCGGCGAGGGCTGTCCCGACCGCCGCGCAATGGGCCGCTTCCGGCCGGCGCAACGAAAGCCCGTCGAGATAGGTCAGAACCGCCGCGGGCCGTCCGTTCAATTCCGTCCAGCGCGCGCCGGTCCTGTTCTGCACCGGAAGCGGGCAGGCGACGCCTCGCACGGCCAGATGATCGAGCAAGCCCAGAAAAAACGGCAGATCGCGCTCGCTCACCCGCTTCTCATAAAGCGTGAGGATGTAGTCGCCGGTCGTTGTCTGCAAAAGAAAATTCGAGTTCTCGACGCCTTCGGCGATGCCTTTGAAGCTTTTCGCCTCGCCGATCGCGTAGTCGGCAAGCAAGCGTTCCAGATCCTCGAAGGCGACATCGGTGTAGACGGCCATGGCCCCTCAGGAAGCAAGCGCGCGGGGCACGTTGAACGTCACGGTTTCGCGGGCGCCGGGGGCTTCGCGGATGTCTACGTCGAAACGGCCCTGCAAAGCCGTGATCACATCCGCGACCAGGCTTTCGGGCGCCGATGCGCCGGCTGTCAGGCTGACGACATGGGCGTCTCTCAGAGCCTGCCAGTCGATCTCGGCGGCGCATTGAATGAGCGAGGCCTGTTTCGCGCCGGCCTTGAGGGCCACATCGACGAGGCGTTGGGAGTTCGACGAATTGGGCGAGCCCACGACAAGAACATAATCCGATTCCGGCGCGATCTGCTTCAGGGCTTCCTGGCGATTGGTCGTCGCGTAGCAGATGTCTTCTCTCCTGGGGCCCGCGATGTTGGGAAAGCGCCGCCTGAGAACCGCGATGATCTGGCCGGCTTCGTCGACGGACAGCGTGGTCTGGGTGATGAAGGCAAGCCGGTCGGGATTCCTGGGGCAGAACGCCGCCGCATCGGCGAGCGTCTCCACGAGGGTGATGGCGCCGTCGGGCAATTGGCCGAGCGTACCCTCCACCTCGGGATGTCCGGCATGGCCGATCAGCACGATCTCGCGGCCGGCGCGGAAGTGGTGCAGGGCCTCGACATGAACCTTGGTTACCAGCGGGCAGGTCGCATCAAGGCTCACGAGATGACGCCGTTCGGCTTCCCGGGTCACGGATTTGGCGACGCCATGTGCGGAGAAGATGACGTGCGCGCCCTCGGGGGCTTCGCTCAACTGATCGATGAAGATGGCGCCCAGGCGGCGCAGGCGGTCGACTACGAAGCGGTTGTGCACGATTTCGTGACGCACATAGACCGGCGCCCCAAACTTCGCGAGGGCCAGCTCCACCATCCGGATGGCCCGCTCGACGCCGGCGCAAAATCCCCTGGGAGACGCCAGGAGAAGCGTCAAAAGCGGCTTTGCAGGCCCCGGCTCCTTGCCTTCGCGGCTTTCCATGCCTATTCCGCTTGGCTACAGTCCGCCGCCCTTGCGGCAGCGCATGAGAAGTCGACTTCGAGCCCCCAAAAGTCAAGCGGAGGAAGCATGTCATCGCCGACCATTGCCCAGAAGGCGCCGTTCGGCGTCGATGTCGAGGCCGGCAAATCCTATTGGTGGTGTGCGTGCGGCCAGTCACAACGCCAGCCCTTTTGCGACGGCAGCCACAAGGGCGGCCCGTTCGTTCCGGTTGAATTCCGCGCGGACGAAAGCAAGACGGTCTGGTTCTGCGGCTGCAAGCACACGGCGGGCGTGCCGTTGTGCGACGGCTCGCACAATTCGCTCTAACGTTTTTTTGGCTCCATTCTTGTCAGGTCCCATGTCCAGAACCCTTCGCCGTTTGATGCTTGCCGCTTCGGTCCTTCCCGTAATCGCCGGTTGTGGGACCGAGAAGGCGAACAATTGTCCGGGTGTTTCGTCCATTATCGAGACATCGGTCGGCACGGTCTTCGTGCCGAACAGGCCCATCGATCCGTCGAGCATGCTTTACACGGTCGAGATCACGGGCGCCCACGGCACCTGCGACGTGGACAAGCCGGCGCTCAATTCGAGCACCGACGTCGACATCACGTTCCGGGCGACGCGCGGCCCCAATGGCGGCGGCGCGCATTACAAGGTTCCGTATTTCGTGGCGATCTCGCAATCCGACCGCATTCTCGCGAAGAAGGTCTATTCGATCGATTTCGCGTTCGAGCCGGGCGAGACGACGACGACCTTTACCGACACCGTCAAATCGGCGGACGTGAATGCCGGCAAGGACAAGAAGACGTTCGACTACCTGATCCTGGTCGGCCTGCAGCTCACCAAGGAACAACTGGATTATAATCGGGCGAGCGGTCGCCTCACGCCATGATTTCGCTTACGGCCGAATTGTCGGCCATCGTGGGACGCGCCTTCGAAGCGGAAGGCTTCGCGGCCTCCTTGGGAACGGTCGCCGTTTCGGATCGTCCCGATCTCGCGCAGTTCCAGTGTAACGGCGCGCTGGCGGCGGCGAAGCAGGCGAAAGCCAATCCCAGAGCCATCGCCGACAAGATCGCTCAGCGTCTCAAAGCCGATCCTGTCTTCGCGAAGGTGGAGATCGCCGGCCCCGGCTTCATCAATCTCGACCTCGCCGACGACGCGCTCGTGGCCCGCGCGGAAATCATGGCCGACGACGCGCGGCTCGGTGCGCCGGAAACGGGCAAAGGCCAGACGCTCGTCATCGATTTCGGCGGACCGAATGTGGCCAAGCCCATGCATGTCGGCCATTTGCGTTCGGCCATCATCGGCGATTGCCTGCAGCGTCTCTTCCGCGCCAACGGCTGGGCGGTGACGAGCGACGTGCATTTGGGTGACTGGGGCCTGCAGATGGGCCAGCTGATTTCCGAGATCGGCATCCGGAAGATCGCACCCGTCTATTTCGACGCGAACTACACCGGGCCCTATCCCGAAGAGTCGCCGGTCTCGATGGACGATCTCGAAGAGATCTATCCGGCGGCCGCCGCCGCCTGCAAAGCCGATCCCGTCCGTCTCGAAGAGGCGCGTCTCGCGACGAAAGAGTTGCAGGAGGGAAGACCTGGCTATCGCGCGTTGTGGCGGCATTTCTTCACGGTGTCCGAAGTCGGCCTTAAGCGGGAATATGGAAGTCTCGGCGTTGCCTTCGACCTTTGGAAAGGCGAGGCGGATGTCGATCCGTTGATCCCGCCGATGGTCGAAGATCTGAAAGCGCGCGGGCTTGCGGTCATGAGCGAAGGCGCGCTCGTCGTGTCCGTCGCCGAGCCCACCGACAAGAAGGAAATGCCGCCGCTCATCCTGATCAAATCGGACGGCGCGGTGCTGTACGGCACGACCGATCTCGCGACGGTCGTCGATCGCGTCCGCAACCAGAATCCCGATCTCATTCTCTACGTCGTCGACCAGCGCCAGCATGTGCATTTCGAACAGGTTTTCCGCGCCGCCAAGAAGGCGGGACTGAACGGCAAGGCCCAGTTGGAGCATCTCGGCTTCGGCACGATGACAGGTCCGGACGGCAAACCGTTCAAGACGCGCGCCGGCGGCGTGATGAAGCTCTACGATTTGATCGCGATGGCGTCGGAGGAAGCGAGCAAAAGGCTGGCCGAGCAGGGCCTGGCCGCGGATTATCCCGAAGACGAACGCGCCGCGATCGCCAAGGCGGTCGGCATCGCCGCGATCAAGTTTTCCGATCTCTCCAACCATCCGGTTTCGGATTACATCTTCGATCTCGCACGCTTCACGCGGTTCGAGGGCAAGACGGGGCCGTATCTGCAATATGCGGCGGTGCGCATCCAGTCGATCCTGCGTCGCGCGGAAGGCGAGGGGCACGAGCCTGCAGCACCCGTCATCCGCTCGCCCGAAGAACGCCGGCTGATGCTCAAACTTCTCGCCCTCACCGACGCGATGGCGTCCGCGGAAGCGCGGCGCGCGCCCAATGTCTTGTGCGAATACGCCTTCGAACTGGCGCAGGAATTCAGCCGGTTCTATTCCGAGCATCACATCCTGTCGGAAACCGACGCGGCGCTGCGGGCCGCGCGGCTTGGATTGTGTGCGCTCAGTCTGCGCGTGCTGGAGAAGGTTCTGGGGTTGCTGGGGATCGAGATTCCGGCGCGGATGTAATTGTCGTTCCCCAGTTGATTTGTATTTCCCTCAAAAGCCGTCATGGCCCGGTCTTGCCGGGCCATGACGGCGTAGGGGGAGATTGGACAGAAGACGCCGCGATCTCGCGAAGCTTGTGCATCTTCCCGGCAATCGCATGGTTGAATTCTACAGCCCCTCGTTGCAGCCGGTGCGGCATAACGCGCCGGTGTATATGCGCCTGTTCAAATTTGCTCATCAGGGGCGCGCGTCACCGTGATCCAATTGCATCGGCGCGAACCAATTGCGAAGTTGCGGCGGGCAGCATAATCGTCCGCCGATAACGGGAAACCAAGACGCGTGTCGTCCAGTGATGTGACCATCTGGCAGGAAAGGCATCTGCGGGCCGCCACACGCGCCGCGGGCGTAGCCCTGTGGTCGTGGAACATCGATACCGACACCATCACCATGGACGAGTGCGCCTATGAACTCTGGGGTGTGTCGAAGGACGAGCCGACGATCACATTCGAAACCCTGTCGCAGAACATCCATCCTGCCGATCTCGAGAGGGTCAGATCGGCCTTTGCCGCGACCCGCGGGATCGTAGGCACCTACGAAATCGATTTTCGCATTCTGGTCGAAAACGCCATTCGCTGGGTCTCGGCACGCGGCCAGGGCAACGATGCCGATATAAAAGATCGTACCCTGTTCGGCATCTTCCTCGACGTCACGCAACGCAAGCAGGCCGAGGAAGCCAACGAGTTGCTGGCCGGCGAGATGAGCCACCGGGTGATGAACCTTTTGCATATCGCAACGGCTCTCACGCACATGACGTCGCGATCGGCCTCCACAACGAAAGATATGGCCAACGAGTTGGCGAACAGGCTCATGGCGCTCGGGCGCGCCCAGACCCTCGTCCGCCCCGCGCCGGGCAAGAAGACCGAGGCGGCGCTTCTCGGCGACCTCATTTCCGTCGTTCTTGCGCCTTACGACGAGAAGGAAGCCAGTATTCGCATTCGCGTCTCGGTGCCGAAGATCAGTGTCGGCGAAAGCGCGAGCACGGCGCTGGCGCTCATTATCCACGAACTGGCGACGAACGCGGCGAAATACGGCGCGCTGTCGGTCGCGAGCGGCACGTTGGACGTATCGTGCCATGTCGAGGACAAGAACATCGTGGTCACATGGACCGAGGGCGGAGGGCCGCCCGCCGTGGCGCCCGCGAGGCTCGACGGGTTCGGGAGCAAGCTGATCAATCGTACGATGACCACCCAGCTCGGCGGCAGCGTCGCGTTCGACTGGTCCGAGAAGGGGCTGATCGTCACCCTGCAGATGGCCGAAGACCGCCTCGCGAATTGAGTGTGGCCCGGTCTTGCCGGGCCTCGAGCTTGAGTGCTGGCGGATGCAAAGGAGCAAAGCTTCACTGGGACCGCGGACGTCTCGTCCGCATCGTGCCGCTTCGCCACTGTAAGCGGACGGGACGTCCGCGGTCCCGGTGAAGCCTTACCCGTATCGGCGCTGTGCCTCCCGGGTCAGACCATAGGCGACGGACAGAAGATCCGACCCGCTCGTCATGCGCGCCGACGGCGCTGCGCCTGAAAGCGCTTTGCGAACGGCCGGCACGCGGCTCGATCCGCCGGTGAGAAAGACCGTGTTGATCTGGTCGGGACGGACGCCGGCGTCGGCGACGCAGCGCGCCGCGATCTCGCGCAGCTTGTGCATCTTCTCGGCAATGGCGCGATCGAATGCGCCTTGTGAGGTTTCCGCAGCGAGGCCGCGTTCGAGAAAGTCGAGCGGGATCTGAACCTGCGTCTCTTCGCTCAGCGCGATCTTCGCGTCTTCGACCGCGAAGGCGATGCGATGGCCGAGCCGCCCGCGGATCGTGTGGAGCAGCCGAACCGTTTTCTCCGGCGCGCGTGAATCGGCAACCAGCGCCGCCACCTCCCGTTCGGTTCTTTGCGTATAGACGAAATTGATCGTGGCCCAGGTTGCGAGCTCGTAATAGGTCGCGCGCGGCATCGGCAGGTCCTTGGCGATCAGCTGTGTGCCGAGACCCAGGAGCGGCATGACCGCGTCGACATTCAGCAACCGGTCGAAATCGGTGCCGCCGATTCGGATGCCGGCATTGGCCAGGATGTCGTCGCGGCGGTCGACGCGCGCGGCCCGCGCGGGGCCGACGCGAATCACCGTGAAGTCCGACGTGCCGCCGCCGATGTCGGCCACCAGCACCAGCTCCTCGCGGCTGACCGTCTCCTCATAGTGATAGGCCGCCGCGATCGGCTCGTAGACGAAGGACACATCGCGGAAGCCGGCGCGGCGGGCGATGTCTTCCAGCACGGTTTGCGCACGCGCCTCGGCCGCGTCGTCGTGTTCGGTGAAGCGCACGGGCCTGCCGTGCACGACCTGGTCGATCGCCGCGCCCGCAAAGTCTTCTGCCTTGCTCTTCAGATGCCGGATGAAGAGTTCGACGACCTCCGTCAGCGCGATGCGCCGCCGGCCGACGGCGGTTTTCTCGTCCATCAGGGAGGAACCGAGGATGGTCTTCAACGCACGCATCAGGCGGCCGTCATGCTGGCCGATATAGGCGCCGATCGCCTCGCGCCCGAACAGCACGCGTCCGTGGGTCTCGAAATCGAAGAAGATCGCCGACGGGATGAGCGTGTTGTCGCCCTCGACCGGCGCAAGCTCGGGCACGCCATCGCGCACGATCCCGAGCGCCGAGTTCGAAGTGCCGAAATCCAGTCCGCAGGCAGGCATGAGTGACCCCTTCGTCGTTGCGAGGGGGCTCATCTAATACACATAAAGTGGGCTTGCCAGTCTGTTTGACGACCCCTAAACTGTAGCAACGCATGAGGGATCGCCGGAAACGGCGGTCCCTTTTTTGTTGCCGGGAATCGTGACGGCGATTTTTAGCGCAGAGGTCGCAGTGGTTGCGCAGTGGACGCAGAGGGGTCGCGTCCTTCCCCGTGATATCGCGCGCGTAGCGCGCAAAGAATTTCCACAAGAGACAATGAGACGGTGAGGTACGCCGTTTCTCACTGCCTCCCTGTGAATATTTCTTTTGCGCGCCCCGCCCGCATCTTTCATTTCAGCGTAGCGTCACCATCAGAAGCCCGCGCTTCTTGCCCGTCACGTCGTCGACTGTGTTCATCGCGTCGAACAGGCGGTGCGTGTCGACAAGATAGATCCCGTAGTCGTGATTGACGTCGCCTACGAGCACGAGATCGCGATCCGGCAGATAGGCGAGGATGGGCGAGAAATGGCCGTGGCCGCGCCCGAACATCGGGCCGCGATGGAAGTTGACGACGAAGCGCAGCTTCGGATCGTTGGCCCGGGCGAGAAGGGTGCGAAACGTCGCGAAATCGAGATCGCGCGCGAGCTTGACGGGCGCGCCGATCGTCTTGCGCAGCACGGACGCTTCCTGGTCGAGCGTCAGACCCGGAATGACATAGCCGAATACGGAGGCGACACCCGCGCGCGTCATGACATCGGTCTGGCTGTCGCGTCGTCCGAGCGAATGCAGAACATCCGCCGCGCTGGTCGGCCCGCAGACACTCGGATTGTGCTGATACTCGAAGGCGTGGCCGAGATACGCCCGCGCCACCGGCATCCGCTCCGCTTGGGCCAGCAACGCCGCGTTGCGGAAGACGGGTGTGCGCTCGATCGATGCCACATGCGCGTAAGGCGAGGGACTGAAGACGCCGAACTGCCATGCACCCGCAACGATGACGGCCGTGCAGAACGCCGCGACGACGGCGATGCTCCAACGCGTTTTCATGGGAGAACCTATCGTATCCCCGGGGCCCCCATCATAAAGGCAAGCCGACTGGCGATGGCAATGCCCTGGGGCTTGTCCTCCGAAGCGCACAGCGCGAAGGAGGAAGCGCGGGCGGCCCGCCCGCATCGTCGAGAGAGACTCGCTGTCGATCGCTACGGCAGATACCCGCCCGCCATCCACGCTTTAAAGAGCGCGATGTGGGCAGGAGACCAGGGCGCGGCCGGCTTCGGCGGCATGATCGCCCCTCCCACACCATTCAGACGATCGAGCACGGCCTGCGCGTTTGCGGGGTTCGACATGTAGGCATATTCCCCAAGCATGACGTGCCCCCGCGCCATATGGGCGATATCGATCGCCGTGAAGAGCGGAAGAATGTCGGCAGCAAAGGATGGCGCGGGCATTTGGTTCCTCCATGCTGAAAGCGAGGCGTCTATCAAAATACGGAAACAGGGGCAATAATTCCGTGCGGCAGAGCAGCCAAGGCACCTGTGGCCGAGTGAATGGAGATGGTGCTCGTGTCACTGTATTTCTCACACTGTATTTCTCGAGGAGTTCTCATGAGGCGGGCATGGCGTTTGCTTGTTGCGGTGCTTCTGATGGCGCTGCCTGTCGGCGCGACGGCTGCGGCGCCGCTTTCGGTTCCATTCGATTTTTCGCGGCATGAGATCGGCGTGAATGTGGCGGTGAAAGGCATGCCGCTGTTCGCGTTGCTCGACACGGGGGTGGAGCCGTCCATCGTCGACCTCGCGCGGGCCAGGGCGCTCGGACTGCCCGTAGACACAGCGCATGGCGACAAGGGCAACGGCTTCGGAAGCGCCAAACCTACGACGTTCCCGGGCACGATCACGAACCTGAGGATCGGCGGCCGCACCTTCGCCGACGTCGAAGCGCTGACGCTTGACGCGACTCCCGTTTCCAAAGGCTACGGCCGCGCGATCGATGTCGTTCTCGGCTACAGCTTTCTGAAGGACAAGGCCGTCCTGATCGACTATCCGGCAACCACGCTCACGCTGCTCGCGGGCGCGAAGGAGGGCGAAGCGCTCACGCGCCAATGCCGAAAGCATTACAGCATTCCGCTGGCCTTCCTCGGCGACAATCACTGGCCGGTCATATCCCAATTCCGCATCGGCGCCGTGACGGCGCCCGTCACGCTCGACACCGGCTCGGGCCGGCAGATCGGCTTCTTTCAGACCGCCTTGCAGGTGAAGGGCATCCGCGACGCGATGACCGTGACGGGCACCGATGTCGGCACCGCCATTGGCGGAAAGATCACGAGCCGCACCGCGATATTGCGCGTTCCGGTCGGCTTCGGGCCGTTCGTCCTGCCCGTCGGCGAGAAGGTGTCACTTCTCCCGACCAACGGCACATCGGAGAAGGTCGTCGCGAACCTCGGCAACGCCGCGCTCGCGAAACTGACGCCGAAGATGTTGCTCGACTATGTCGGGAAGACGGTTTCATTCTACGGCGATTGCGGGGGATGAAAAGCTTTCGTGTGACGGGTGACAGGAGCACCTGTCGCCGCATTGTGCCTCCCCGAGGGGCCAATTATACGGGCAAGGAGGCCGCTGATGGCAATGACGTCGGAGCGCGGGCGTCCCGCCCGCATCCTTTTGCAGACTTGCGGCTATGGGGCCGTTTCCGGCGTTCTGTCCTTATGCGGTTCTGTTTCAGGCAAGCCCGGCAAAGTCGGGCGTTCGCAGCTGTCGGCATGTGCCTCGCCGTGTCGACGTCGTTCGCCGTGTTGGGACCAGCGCGCGCGATGCAGCGTCCGCGCGAGGCTCGACCGGTCGTGCACGCCACCGTGCGCGTCAAGCCTGCCGTCACGTCTCCTGCGAAGGCGACGCCGTTCGAGGTCGAGCAGCGCATGAGCGCGGCCGCGCTCATCACCCGCTGGGATCCCGACGTTGCGCGCGCCTCCCGGCGCTTTCGCGTACCGCAGGCCTGGATTCATGCGGTGATGGAAGCGGAGAGCGGCGGCCGCACGATGGCGAGCGAGACTGAGCCGATCACCTCGAACAAGGGTGCCATGGGGCTGATGCAGCTCATGCCCGGGACCTGGCGCGAGTGGCGCGCCGCGCTCGACCTCGGGACCGACGCTTACGATCCGCACGACAACATCACCGCGGCGACCGCCTATCTGCACGCGCTCTATGCGAAGTACGGATACCCTGCGATGTTCGCCGCCTACAATGACGGGCCGGGCAATCTCGAGAAACGCATGATCGACGGCGGGTTGCTGCCGCAGGAAACGCAGCTCTATGTCGCCAGGATCACCGGAGTGGTGCCGATGCGCGCCGGCGCCAGAAGTTTCGCGCGCTTCACGCGGCCGAACGGCGAGGCCGTCATGATCAACGGCTTTGCCGTGACCGCCGTGCGCGCGCCGCTCCCCGGCGAGTACCCGCCGGACGTCAACGCCGTCATCGCCATGGGCCGCATGAGCCAGGCCGTGTGCGAAACGCTGGGACAGACAACGCGACTCCTCCGCGCGCATGGGGGGAGGGTTTGAAGAGGGAGTATCCGGAGCGCGAGCGTAATACCCGCATCTATCAATGCGTCGGCGAAGCGAAAATAGGTATCGTGTCGCCATATTTCAAAGCGCAAGATCAACGATAGAATGCCGACGGGCAAGGATTACCGATGACACTCGCCATCCGATTGGAAAAGCTGCGCTTTCTTGTAAGCGAAATGCGCGTCGCCTATATACTCACAAGTGCTGCGCCGAACTCTTTCGTCGCGCGCACCTTAGCGCTGCATGTCATTGTGCGCGCCAAGGATTTCATCGGGCATACGCGGGCGCTACGCCGTCCACTCATGCAAGCAGGATTCGACGTCAAATATTTTCACAGCACGAAGGAGGTGTACGCGCGAGATTTTGCCGATCACTTTCAGATAGCGCGGGACCGGCTCGCTGCACATGTTCAGGATTTTGATTTTTGGAAGCGTATCCTGCATTGGAACGACATCGAAATCCGAAAGATCCAACACCTTGCTGACGGTGCAGAGGAACTTTACCGGCACCTAGCGTCTCTCAATATCCCAAGCTATGTGCCTTACACAGAGCCAGCCGAGTTAAGCGATCCCGCCTTCAAAGCCGCGCTGGGGGATTTTGGCTGGGACCGAACGGACAAGAACCATGTCGAGATGAGCTCCGACCCGCTTGCGGCGACGCGGGACAACACGTCTGCGGTTATGAGCGGCGGTGACTTGAATGCGCGCGGCGGTCAGCTCGCCCTCATCAGACGTTGGGTGACTTTACAAACGCCGCTTTTGGAAAAATTCGCCGCCTTCCCAAGCGTCGTTCGCATCATCAAGGCGCGACTGATAACGGACATCGTCAGCTTCGACGATGCACTTGTGACGCGGTCGGTCACACCCGGCGCTCCACAAGAAATGGACGGGATCGACAAACTGATTGTAGCCCAAGGCGGCTCGGCAAAGATTATCGCTGATTTTGTCGCCAGTTCCCGGTTCGACGTCGAGGTCGCGCGGACGCGCGACGTTCGTAACAAGATTGGCGCGCACCTTGAGGTAAGCGATACCGTCCCGTTGGCGACTTTGTTGGCATTGCTCGACGGGTTTGACCTAGGTGCCGCACTTAAATTCTTCGAGCTGACTTACGCCGCGTTCCGTAAGATCGCGATAGAGTTTTTACCGTTGAGATTGTTCGCTGCCGATGGCGCGCGCATCCACGGCGTGACGCCATCCAAGATATCGTCCGTACCTTATTCCGGCAGTGCACCGGAGGTACCCGTACAGCCGCCGGCACCCTATGTCTTTGACGCTGAGACGCTGCAAGCAAATTTACAAAGATGGCTCGACGGCGACGAAGAGCAAAAGGCCAATGCACGTCATTATTACTACCAAGCCTTTATGAATTCCGCACTGTTGGAAACAATCAACGACCCGAACGCTTACAACTACGCCTATTGGAAATATCCGCATCGCTACCGCGAGGCCCATAAGGTCATCGAGGATTTTCTCCGCCAATGCTCAGACAACGACTATTTTGCCGCGCTTCAACTGCTCGAGCGTTGCCGCGATTACGCCCAGGTTGAAATCTTGGTGCGGACGGCTCCCAATCAATTGCCCGTCATCCGGCATTCGGCAATGTGCCGGACAATCGGGGAAATGGCATCGCTGCCTCACGACAGCGCGCAAAATCTTCTTCTCTTTTCTTTGCATCATCCGATTTGGTCAGTCCGTCTCGAAGCCACCTTGGCGCTTGTGAAAATATATATCCGCTCCGAGGGGCAGCACCGCTTCAACAACAAGAATGGCGTGCGCTTAAGCTTCGATATTTTCGTCAAGCCGCTCTTGGCTCGGCTTACGCCAGAGGAACGGCTTATAGCCATGCTTGGCGTCGCGAGCGCGATGACAGGACAAAGGTTGGCGACGTTTCAGAGCCAATTTAAGAACGAGATCGACTCTCTTCTTATCGAGCTGGAAGCTGTGTGTATGGCTCAGTTAAAGCAGCCAGTAGGCGAAGAGCAGCGCAAAGCTCTTACAACACTCATTTCCCAACGAGACTTCGTTGGCGTGGCCGTCCTTCTTGCAGGGGATATGCAGGACCGCACTGAGGTCAAACTCTCGCGTGCGTGCCTCATCGACGCAGCAGGCCGGCAGGCGATTGATGGGTACGGCCCGCAATCAGGTCGCCATCTAGCCATGGCTCTTCTCATGGGCGAGCACTATGACTACGCGCTCGCGCAGGCGAAAAATGTAGCCGAGGCCAATCCCGATAATCTCGTCTTCCAATATACGGTCTTGTGCGTCCTCTATAACACACCTGGAGCTGATGAGGCCGCGCTACGGGAAATCGACCGCCTGCGAACTCAGTTCAGGCTAGACGAAGAAAACGAGAAATCAGTTGCGGAAGCCGAAGCGATAATAAATGCAAGAACGGCTATGCCGAATTCGGATTAACGGGAATACGGGGACAGCTAACGTATTGCGCGGTCGCCTGAGTTTCGCGGCGATGCCGATTACGTTATGGATCCCAACGCAGCGAAGGCTGGGCGGTATGTTTCATGTCCCCCGTATTCGCGAAAGGTAAGGCGAGGTCTATGGCAAGATATCTAGCAGAATCTTTTCCACGCCCAGACGATTGCCCGCTTCGTCACGGATTATCATGCTGCTATACACGGTATCGACGCGGCCAACTCGAGCTTGAAAGAACGATATCAAGTCGGAGAAGCAACTTTCATTCTCGAACATAATGCGTTTGACGAGCTCTTGTGAGAGCGTACGGGAGTTCGAAAGGTTAGATTGTTGGGCGATTAGCCGAACCATGTCCTTCGCATCCTCAACCTTGATAATTTGTTCTGCCTCTGGAAAATCATCGGCCGAAGCTTGTAGTTGCGTCAGCGAAAATCCCTCCGTCGACAGTGGCAGTAAGGCGTCCAGTTTGGTGAAGACAAGATGCACCGGCCGTTTGCGCGGATTTCCGATCCCCCTGTCGCTGGTAGCGTCTTCGATTACTTGCCAAGACGTTCGGATGCGCGCTGTCAGTTCGGCAATCGATTTTCGTACGTCATTGCTGGAATATATTTGGGCTAGGTCGATCAGAAATACGTATTCGCGAGAAGACGCTATCCAGGAAAAAAACTCTCTTTTGAAAAGAGCTCCTCCAAAGTCAATTTGTCCGCCGTCGAAAATATCACCAGCCGACCCACGTTCGCCCCGCTCTAATTTGTCGGTGTATTCACCCGGAAAATCGGCGATTTCTACGTCGTAGACATCATCAATGATAAGCAATTTACGAAGCCAGTTCGCAGTGCGCACGTAAGAGAACCGGAAAACAAATATGTCGCGCTCTGATGTCGGTCCGATGGCCTCGCCGGACATAAGCTTACTCACATTAGAGCTAGCGACCCCAGGTGCAGGGCCAATGACTTCTCCCGACGCCAATTGCATAATGTTTCTATTAACGGCGTAGATAGTCTCGGTTCCGTGTAACCTTACATCACCGCGCGGCACACCTTTCTGAATTAGCTCGAACATCGCTGTAATGAGTGTTGTCTTTCCGGCTTTTGGGAGGCCCAGAACGGCGACCTTGTGAGATATTGGCGTCGACAGCGAGGACCCGAACAGATTAATTCGACGGAGAATGGGCCTACTCGCCACAATAATAATTGCGCCGATCAATACGCCTAAAAATTGCCCTTGCGTCAGGAACTCAAATGTTCGTTCCCAGAGTGCTTTCAACATCTAACGGCTGGTCCAGCTGATATGTCGCTTCAAAATTATTCTTATCGACAATGCCACGAAAATAACGATGACAGTTGTTAGGGCGCCTTCGCGCCAGTCGATCCAATTCGGGCCCTTTGAATCCGAAACAGCGCGCACTATTGACTCAATTCCTACCAACATAAACGACGTTGCCACTATTCCCATAAGTTGGGTTCGTGCTAGCTCCGCGTTCTCCGCAATTTCAGGATCTCCAGGGAGTGCTTGTGGGCGAATGGCAAGTGAGATGTTCAGTGCGAAAAATGCGTTTGTCGCAAGGAGTGCGACCAAATCAGGAATCTTGAAGATGTTCACCACACCAGCCAAGCAGAAGATTCGAATGCAAGTGTCGAAAGCAATGGGAATTGCTGGCAGGATAAGTTGAGTGTGAAAAGTGAGTCTGCCCCTCGAATCCATACCTGTACCCCCCAACAATACCTAACTCTAGATTTCCTCTGCTATATTGTGCAATAGAAAGAGGGGATCGGGTTGAAGGGCGGGAGACCATTTTCTCTTGCTTACATTCCCTCAAAATACCTTCTCGGATTCTCCGTCAGCATCCCCTCAATCTCTCCGTCCGAAACTCCCGCCTCCTTCAGCATCGGCGTGATCACCCGTGTGAAGCGCATCGACCCGCCGCCGCCTTCGATCATCTGAAGCACGACCGGCGGCAGCATGTGGCCTTTCCAGCACCAGACGCTGTCGTGGCTGATCATCACCTGGCGCCCGCGGCCCTTCTTCAGCAGCTTCACGAGCGACTCCACGCGCACCTGGTCGGGCTGGATGATTTCGAGGCCGAAGCGGTCGAAGCCGATATAGGCGCCGCCGTCGACGATCTTCATGTGATAGTCGTGATCGGGATTGCCGCAGGAATGTCCGATGACGATCCTGTGCGCGGGCACGCCGAGGCTCGTGAGAAACGCGAGCTGTTCGTCGCCCATCACCGCGTCGGTGTGCGTCGTGATCGGCGCGCCAGTGGCGAGTGCTGCCGCCGCACCCGCGCGGAAGATCGTCTTCTCGTAGTCGGTGAAAGGCGGCATGGCGGTCGCGAGCTTGATGACGCCCGCTTTGATGCCGGTGTCGCCCACGCCTTCGGTCAGCTCCTTGATGAAGAGGTCGGTGAGCTTCTTCTCCGCGTCGGGATCGTATTGGAATTTGTGGCTCCAATAGGCGGTGCCGCCCAGGTGATGGTGATAGAGCCCGGTCGCGAAGACGATGTTGAAGCCTGAGCGGGCGGCGACCTCCGCCATCAGCTCCACGTCGCGGCCGATGTCGTTGGGGCAGGGATCGAGCAGCGTCGAGAAGCCCGCGGATTTCAGCTCGCCGATGCGGTCGAGGCACACGGCCGTCATCTCGCGGAAGCTCTGGCTGGGCGCCGAGGTGTCGCTGTCCCAGCCGGGAAAGCCGATCACCAGATGCTCATGCATCAGCGTCTTGCCCAGACGATCGACGTCGACGGGACCGGTGGCGGTGTTGATCTGCATGGCGGTTTTCTCCCCTGGGTCCCCGCTGGCGCGGGGATGACATTTTTCGCGTGCCCTCGTGTCGGGGCGGCTGGAGCTTACGCTCCGGCCGCGCAGCGCGCGGACCGGGGCGCCAACGAGCGTAGCCGGGCGGATGGGGGAGGCAAGGGCGGAACGGAAGGGGAACCTTTTGCTTGCAGTGGCGTACCGTATCGGTTATGATGGACCTTTTCGGTTGAGATGGTCATGGCTGGTTTGGCAACACCGAGGTGCCCCCTCCGTCACGCGACTATCGTCGCGTGCCACGCTCGGCACGCTGGCGCTACCTCGACCCGCTGGCGGGGGAGGAAAGCGGACGGAGCACGCCACCTCCTTTCCTCCCCCGCGTGCGGGGGAGGTGGATCGCACGGACGAAGTCCGTGCGAGACGGAGGGGGTGACGCGGCACGGAGGCTGTCGTTCCGGCATACCATCCGTACACGGACGAAAAATCACCCTGTTCCGCCCTGTATTTCGGCATGCGCCGGCGCGCCGGAACGCGGCAAACGCCGATGGCGCAAGGCCGGAACGCGCGCGCCGCACCGCCCGGTTTTTTCGTCGCCCTGATATTGGCCCTGATAGCAGGGCGTTGCCTGTATCCGCTTTGTGCGTGGTCGCCGCGAATTTTTTGTTGCGGACGCGGTTAACAGGCGCGCGCACCCGCGCTGTTTTGGGCCGCCTCACGCGTCCCGCCGTCTCCCAATTCGCATCCGCCTGTGAGATGCTGGTCCGACAAGGCGTTGGGCGAACAACAACAGGGTTGGGGATGACTTCCGAGATCGCGGTGTTCAATCAGAAAGCCGTGGCGCTGGCCGCCGACTCGGCCGTGACGCTGGTGGATGGCGGCCTGGTCGCCGTGCGCAACGACCAGCGGAAGCTCTTCAACCTGATCGAAGGCCGGCCGATCGGCCTCATGTTCTTCGGCGTGGCCGACGTGATGGGCCATCCCTGGGATCAGCTGATCGAGCATTATCAGACCAAGGTGAAGCCGGCGAACCTGGCGCATGTGACGGACTACGCCGCGAGCTTCCTGGGTTCGCTCGACAATCTCGAAGAGTTTTTTCCGCGCGCGCGGCAGAAGGACGAGTACCGGCGCCTCCTCGCGTCGGTCTTCCGCTACGTGTTCCAGTTCGCGCAATACCTGCGCGACAGCGGCGAGGGCGATATGGCGCAGGCCGCCGACGCGGTCCTTCTGGATGCCGCGATCGAACGCGTCTGGCGCACCTATCAGATGCGCGAAGACGGCAGCCCGCGCGGCGATCTCGCCTGCTTTCCGAAGGATTTCGGCAAACGCATCGCCGCCGAATACGGCCAGACGATCGAAGAGACGATCGCCTACGGCTTCTCGCCGTTCAATCTCGGCAAGCAGAGCCAGCAGCGGTTGCGCGACATCGCCATCTATTGCGTCGTGAAGGATCTGTTTCTCGAAGACGTCACGGGGCTCGTCTTCTCCGGCTATGGCAGCGAGGACCGCTATCCCGTCGTCGTCACCTGCTACATGTCCGCGATCGTGGGCGGCATCGCCAAGCGCGGGAGCCCCGTCGTCGATGCCATCGACAGCGAGATCCGCTCGCGCATCCGCGTCTTTGCCGACAGCGAAGTCACCAACGCCTTCATCCGCGGGATCGATTTCAATCTCGAGCGAAGGCTTTATGGCGGCTTCCGGGTGATGCTGGCCGGGCTCGTCGACCAGATCGTGGAAGCCATGCCGACCCAGGACGCGAATGCGCGGGAAAGCGTGCGCGGCCGTTTCCAGCGCGATTTCGTGCCGAAATATTTCGACGCGTTCCATCGGATGATCGCCGATTATCAGCAGCAGGCCTTCATCAATCCGATCCTGCGCGTGCTCGAGATCGCGGCGAAAAACGAACTCGCCGAAACCGCGCGCGATCTCGTGGGCCTCAACGTGTTCAAAAAGCGCATCACCGCGCAGAAGCAGACGGTGGGCGGCGCGATCGACGTCGCCATCATCAGCCGCGAGGCGGGCTTCCAGTGGTGGTCGAAGCAGGGCGGAAGCTGAACCATGACCGAGAAGCCGAAAAGTTTGCTGGAGGCGGGGCCCGCCAATGCGTTGAGCGAAGGGGCTGCGCGCTTCGAAAAGCTGATCGAGAGCGTGAAGGCCCAGCATGCGGCCCCGGTCGACGCACCGCCGGCGGCCGCAGTGCCCAACCCGCTTCTGCCGACGAGCCCCGGCGAGGCGTGGTCGCGGAATTTCCAATCGCAAAGCATTGCGCCGGGCGCGACGAGCTTCGCGCTCTCGGATCTGGCGCCGGTGCCGCGCGCGATGATCGTGCCGCCGATCACTGCCGCCGACATCGTGCCCAGCCGCAGCGCCGAATTCGCTCAGAAGCCGGCCATAGCGCCCATGGCGCAGCAGATCGGAAGGTTGGTTGAGCCGCGCCGCCGCTCCTGGCTCAGCCGGATGTTCGGCCGGGCCGACCGTTAGGCAGGACTGCGCAACGCGATTGTTCTCGGCTACGCGCGCTGTAGGATGCGGCCTTCCCGGCGCCTCACATTCGCCACGGGAGCCCTCTACGCGGGGGCTCATCACAAAGGAGTAATCAGGGATGATGCGTTATGGACTGGTCCTGGGCCTGTTGCTGGCCGGCTCGACGGTCGCGGCGAACGCCGCCGATTCCGCGCTGAGCCCGCAGGCCAATGCGGCCTATATCGCCAACTATGCCAAGAAGCCCGGCGTCTATCGGCGCCAGGACGGGCTCGAATACCGCATCATCCAGAACGGCTTCGGCGCGCGGCCTGCCGCGACCGACCTCGTGACGGTCTACTACAAGGGCCAGCTCATCAACGGAAAGGTCTTCGATGCGACCGAGCCGGGCTTCCCGGCCCAGTTTCCGGTCAACAACCTGATCCCCGGATGGACGGAGGCGCTTCAGCTGATGCGGGAAGGCGACCATTGGGAACTCGTGATCCCGGCCAATCTGGCCTATGGCACCCGGGGCGCCGGCGACAGCATCCCGCCCAACCAGACGCTCGTCTTCGACCTCACGCTCGTCAAAGTGGACCATCCGCCGAAGGATAAGGACAAGGACAAGGACTCGCAGTAGCCGGGCCGGATTGTCGCGCCCTTCTGCCGCCTCGCTGGGCCGCGGAACCGGGTGGTATGGTGATGGCGTTTCCCCAATAGCCCGGCCGATGGCCGTGGGGGACTCTGGAGTGCGGTTTTCATGTTCGCTGGATTTCGCCGCAGGATCTCGCGCGGTACGGTGAGGATCGCACTCGCCCTGGCACTGGTCGTCGGCGCGAGCTTCCTGTTTTGGGCGAGCCGGGACTATGCCGTCATCGCGCCCAATTGGGACGGGTTCGTGCAGGGCATTTCCTACACGCCCAGCCACAATTTTACCGAAAAAGATCACGAGTGGACGTCGCCCGAGAAGATCGATCGGGACATGGCGCAGATCGCGACGATCACAGGTCGCGTGCGCACCTACACCGTGTCCAATGGCCTTGACCGGCTTCCCGAAATCGCCCGTCGCCACGGCCTGCGCGTGACGCTCGGAATCTGGATCGGCTCCGACCTCGACAAGAACGAAAAAGAGATCGAACTCGGCATCAAGACGGCGCTCGCCAACCGCCGTGTCATCGATCGCGTCATCGTCGGCAACGAATCCATCATGCGCGGCGATGTCAGCGCCGATCAGCTGAACGACTACATCAAGCGCGTGCGCGACGCGCTGCCCAACCGCATCAAGATCTCGACGGCGGAAACGTGGTCGACGTGGATGTGGAATCCCGACATCAGCCAGAACGTCGACTTCATCACGATCCATCTGCTGCCTTATTGGGAAGGCGTGCCGGTGCGCGCCGCGTTCGGTTCGGATGAAGCCCCTCCCAAGCGCAGGGGGCTCGAAGGCTGGTATGCCGACGTGCAGGAGCAATTCCCGGACAAGCCCATCGTCATCGGCGAAGTCGGCTGGCCGTCCGAAGGGCGCACGCGCGGAGCGGCCGAAGCGTCGGTCGCGAACCAGGCCTATTTCATCCGAAATTTCGTCCAGCTCGCGATGGACAAGGGCTACGACTATTACATCGTCGAGGCCTACGACCAGCCGTGGAAGGCGGGCAATGAAGGCGCGGTCGGCGCCTATTGGGGCCTCTTCGACGCCAGCGGCGATCCGAAATTCGGCTTCACCGGCATGCTCCGGACGTTTCCGGAATGGCGTCTCTACGCACTCGGCGGCGCGATCTTCACGTTCCTTCTGGGACTTCTGATCCTCAGCCGCATGCCGCGCGTGAGCCAGCCGGGCTACCTCATGATGGGTGCGCTTGTGGGCACCGTCACGACGGGACTTCTGTGGCTCCTCGATGCGAGCACACTCGAATATATCCGCCCCGCCGACATCATTATGACGCTGGCGATGATCCCGCTCGTCTTCGTCGCTGCCGCCGTCGTCCTCACCGAAGGGATCGAGCTCGCCTCGAGCCTCTGGCGGGTCGAGCGGCGGGAGATGCGATCCCTCCGGCCCGATCAGGCGCCGCGCGTGTCCATCCATGTGCCCTGCTACAACGAGCCGCCCGCCATGGTGATGGCGACGCTCGATGCGCTCGCACGCATCGATTACGAGAATTACGAAGTCATCGTGCTGGACAACAACACGCCGGATCCGGAGGTGTGGCGGCCGGTCGAAGCCCATTGCGCCACGCTCGGGCCCCGCTTCAAATTCTTCCACCTGGACAATGTGAAGGGCTTCAAGGCGGGCGCGCTCAACGAAGCGCTCGACCGCACCGACAAGACCGCCATCTACATCGCCGTCATCGACAGCGACTATCAGGTCGAGCCGTTCTGGCTGCGGCGCGCGCTGCCCTATTTCGCAACGCCGGAAGTCGCCGTCGTGCAGGGCCCGCAGGATTACCGCGACGGCCAGGACAATCTCTTCAAGTCGATGTGCTTCGAGGAATATCGCGGCTTCTTCCATATCGGCATGGTCGAGAGGAACGAGCACGACGCGATCATCCAGCACGGCACGATGACGATCGTCCGCCGCGACGCACTGGAAGAGGTCGGCCGCTGGAGCACCTGGTGCATCACTGAGGATACCGAGCTCGGTCTCAAGCTGTTCGAAGCGGGTTACAGCGCCGCCTACATTCCCGAAAGCATGGGCCGCGGCCTGACGCCCGACACGCTCCGCGCGTTCGTCACGCAACGCTATCGCTGGGTCTATGGCGCGATGCAGATCGTCAAGCATCACGCGGGCGCGCTGCTCCTGGGCCGCACGAAGCTCACCTGGGCGCAGCGTTATCAGTTCCTCTGCGGCTGGCTTCCCTGGGTGTCCGACGGGCTCGGGCTGATCGTCACCTGCTTCGCGCTCAGCTGGACGGCCGCGATGACGATTGCGCCCACCTATTTCGACGTGCCGATGGCGGCCTTGTCGGCGGCGGCGCTCGCGCTCTTCGTCGCCAAGACCACGAAGACGCTGCTTCTCTATCCGCAGAAGGTGGGTTCGGGGGTGCGCGGCGCAGTGATCGCCTCGATCGCCGGTCTCGCGCTCACCCACACGGTCGGCAAGGCCGTGCTGGTCGGACTTCTCACGTCCGGCAAACCGTTCCTGCGCACGCCCAAATGCGAAGACCCGGCCGATTTCGCGCAGGTGCTGCGCTCGGCCTGGCAGGAGACGACACTGCTCGGACTGTGCGCGGCGGCGGTCATCGCGATGATGTTCGAACGCGGCTTCGAGGATCCGGCCGCGATGTTGTGGATGACGATGCTCATCATCCAGAGCCTGCCCTACGCCGCAACGGTCGCGACGGCCTGGGTCAGCGCACGGTCCTACGGCCGCGGCGTCCGCCCCGAAGTCCCCGCCACGCAAAGCAAGCCCGTATTGCCGAAGGCGGCGTAAAAAGACTTTCTCCCCCAGCGTGGGGGAGGCGGCCCGAAGGGCCGCAGGGGGAAGTGAAAAATCAGGATAGGAAAGTTCGGATCGGTGTTGCCGAGCAATGAGTTTTGGCGATCGCCGCCAATCGACTTCCCCCCCCCCCCCCCCGCCCCCCCCCCCCCCCCCCGGGGGAGGGAAAATTTCTCAACCCCCCCCCCCCGCCTTCGGAAGT
>Ga0181525_10001255_pt1 | contig 21817 bp, 14 predicted proteins | sample PEATcosm2014_Bin_48_FD_121100 | JGI IMG/M metagenome (GOLD analysis project Ga0181525, IMG submission 121100) | Peatland microbial communities from MTU Mesocosm Facility, Houghton, MI, USA - PEATcosm2014_Bin06_10_metaG | ecosystem: Environmental > Terrestrial > Soil > Wetlands > Peat | place... | reverse complement strand
AGCGACAGGTAGGTCGTAAGCGCCGCGCCTTTGTTGCCGCGCTCTTCCTTGACGACCTGGACCAGGATCACCTGGCGGCGCTTGATCACTTCCTGGATTTTGTAGTGGCGGCGACGCACCCAGCGCTGCGGCGGGCGGTGGGATGCCGCCTGCGCGCGTTGCGGTTCTTCGTTTGCGGGGCCGCCTTCGACAACGGCCTCGAGCGGCGCCGCATCGATGGCATCATCGGCGGAGTATTCGACGGCGATTTCCTCGGCCATCGTGTCTTCCGGAATGGACGCTTCCGGAATGGTCAGCGGCGGGGGAGGCGCGAGATCCTCAGGGCTGAAGACGATCGGCTCTTCCGTCTCGTCGATTTCGCCCTCGGGCTCTTCTTCCTCGTCTTCGGTTTCGTCTTCCGCATGGACCTCTTCGGAGGCTTTCGTCTCTTCGCCGGTCTCCTCGCTATCCGCGTCTTCCTCTTCGATCTCGGCGTCCTCGGAAGCGTCCGCTGTCGCATCCTTCGACGGCGTTGTGTCGAACGACTCGAACTCGTCGTCCTGACGCCGCCGCGCTTCGGCTTCCTGTTCGGCGAGGAGTGCCAGACGGTCGGCGACCGGGATCTGGTAATAGTCGGGATGAATTTCCGAGAAGGCGAGGAAGCCCTGACGGTTTCCGCCATATTCGACGAACGCCGCTTGCAGCGACGGCTCTACGCGCGTCACCTTGGCGAGATAGATATTTCCTTTGAGGGGCCGCTTCGTGGCGGCTTCGAAATCAAATTCTTCGACTTTTTGTCCGTCGAGAACGACCACCCGTGTCTCTTCCGGGTGGCTTGCATCGATAAGCATACGCTTGGGCATCGGTATCTCCGTGCGGCCCGATCGCGCACGAGCCCACGCCGCGCAAAGCACGGAACGGGCTCAAGAGGGATCGGGGTCGCTTTGTTTGGCGCCGGAGCAACGCCGTCGGCTGCGAGGCCGTGTATTCGGTCGAAAGTGCTCTGGCGGTATCCATCATAATTCAAAAATCACTACGGGGCGGCCGGTCTGGCCTGCTGGCTATCTAGCCAATTGGCTGCGGGTTCGGGTTTCGGGCGGCCTGGTGGCCGGGAAGTCCACGGCCTTTGGCCGGGGATTCGCCGGATGCCCTAGGCGCAGCATAGAATCCTTTTAGGGTGTTACCCGCAGGCGGGGCAAGGGCTTCCGCCCCAATTCGATCTAAATTCGCGAAATGCTAAGAAGGCATAAACCGTTTCGAGGCAGCTTGGAGGCCGCAATTTCGGTAGAGCATCGAGCCATGTGGGCAACCGGCGGCGCAATCGGGTTGGCATGTCTGCTGGCTGCGACTGAGGTCTTCGCCCAGCCCGCGGCGTCCAGTTCGGGCCGGACCATCGAGAATATCATCGCCGAACAGGCGCCGGCCGCACCCAAAAGTCCGGCCGGCCCGAGTGTGCCGGTGGTCCTCAGCGCGCGCGTCGGCGAGCAGCCGGACCGGACGCGGTTCGTGATCGAATTGTCCGATCCGGTCCCGACGCGGGTCTTCACCCTGACCAATCCGGATCGCATCGTGATCGACATGCCCGAAGTGTTGTGGCGGCTCCAGGGACCGGACCGTCCGTCGGGAACGGGCGCCGTGCGCGCCTACCGCTACGGGCTGTTTCGGCCCGGCGACTCGCGCTTCGTGATCGATCTTAACAAGCCCGCGACCGCGGCCGAGCCGCTGATCCTGCCGCCGGAAAAGGGCTTCGGCTACCGGATCGTCCTCGACCTCTTCCCGACCACGGAAGCCAAATTCGCCGCCGCAGCCGGCTGGCCGGCCGATCTGCGCGTCAAGGAAGCCCAGGCCGAGCGAGTCGCGGCCATCCCTGCACCGGCCGCGCCGGCGGCCGGGCAGCCGGCTCCGCAACAAAAGGCGCGCGTGGTCGTCATCGACGCGGGGCATGGCGGGATCGACTCCGGCACCACGGGCGTCGACGGGATCCTGGAAAAGAACGTCGTGCTCGACGAGGCCCAGCGGTTAAAGAAGGCGCTTCAGAAGCGCGGCTATGTGGTTCATCTGACGCGCGATACGGACATCTACATTCCCTTGCGCGAACGCGTGAACATTGCGCGCGGCTATCAGGCCGATCTCTTCATCTCGCTGCACGCGGACTCCAACCCCGATCCCAATGTCAGCGGCGCGTCCGTCTATACGCTGTCGGAGTCCGGATCGGACAAGGAAGCAGCGGCCTTGGCGCGGAAGGAAAACCAGTCCGACGTCATCGCGGGCGTGGATCTCTCGGGCGAAAACAGCCCCGTCGCCTCGATCCTGATCGACCTGGCCCAGCGCGACACCATGAACCGTTCGTCACATTTTGCCGAAGACGCGGTGTCGCAGTTGTCGCAGGCGACCGATATCCTGCCGCGGGAGCCGCATCGCGCCGCTGCCTTCGTCGTGTTGAAGGCGCCCGATGTTCCCGCCGTGTTGATCGAACTTGGTTATCTGTCGAACGCGCATGATTGCGCGCAAATGGGGACTGCGGAGTGGCGCGATGCAACCGCGCAGGCGATTGCGGCGGCGGTCGAACGCGATTTCGGCCCGCCGGCACAACCCGTTCCGGTTGCGTCGCAAACGCCTGAATAAAGGGCCGGAGTGACGGACTGCCTTGCGCCCGTCATAATCCCGCGTCATCTAAGGCATCGGAAAAGGGCCCCTCGAGTATGTGGCGTCGAATATTTCTCTACGGCGGACTGGCTGTCGCCGGACTGGCCGTTTTGGCCGTCCTCGTGGCGACGACATACATCTATTCCCTGACCCGCGACCTCCCGAGTGTCGAGGCGCTGCAGAACTACCAGCCGCCGATCACGACGCGCGTCTATGCCGGCAACGGTCTCGTACTCGGCGAATATGCCCGCGAGCGGCGCATCTTCGTGCCGATCTCGTTTGTGCCGAAGCTTGTGATCAACGCGTTCACGTCGGCCGAAGACAAGAATTTCTACAGCCATCCGGGCATCGATCCGAGCGGCATCATGCGCGCGGCCGTCAAGGATGTGTTCAACGTCCTGCAGCACCGCCGGCCGGAGGGCGCCTCGACCATCACCCAGCAGGTCGCACGCAACTTCCTGCTCAACAGCGACGTCAAGCTGTCCCGCAAGATCAAGGAAGCGGTTCTCGCGATCCGCATCGATTCGACCTATTCGAAGGACAAGATCCTCGAGCTCTACCTGAATGAAATTTTTCTCGGCGAGAATTCCTACGGCGTCGCGGCAGCGGCGCTGAACTATTTCGGCAAATCGCTCGATCAGCTCGACGTCGCGGATGCGGCCTTTCTGGCCTCGCTTCCGAAAGGGCCGAGCAACTACAATCCGCGCTATCACATGCAGGCCGCCCTCGAGCGCCGCAACTGGGTCATCGGCCAGATGGCCGACAACGGTTACATCACGCAGGACCAGGCGAAGGGCGCGCTCGCCGAGCCGCTGGCGGCGCAGGAGCGTCCCCTCGGCAGCCAGGCCGTCGACTCCGATTACTTCGTCGAAGAAGTCCGCCGCCAGCTCTACGACAAATATGGTCAGGCCGCCCTCTATGACGGGGGCTTGCAGGTGCGCTCCACCCTCGACACGCGTCTGCAGAATTATGCCGTCAACGCGTTGCGCGCCGGCCTCGTGCGTTACGACCGCCGCCACGGCTGGCGCGGCGCCGTCAGCAACATCAACATCATGGGGGACTGGAAGAACACGCTGAAAAGCGCGGGCAACCAGTCGGGCATCGACACGTGGCGTGTCGCCGTCGTGCTCGGATTCCGTGACGACAAATCCACCGACATCGGCCTCGACAACGGCAGCAGTGCCACGATCCCGTTCAGCGAACTCTCCTGGGCGCGGCGCGAGCTGAAAAACGCCAATGTCGGCGCTGCGCCGACAACGCCGGAGGAAGTGTTCAAGGTCGGCGACGTCGTCTATGTCGAGTCGGTCGACAACCGGGGCAATTACGGCCTCCGGCAAGTGCCGGAAGTGAACGGCGCCATCGTGGCGATGGACCCGCATACGGGCCGCGTGCTCGCGCTTTCGGGCGGTTTCAGCTACGCGTCCAGCCAATTCGACCGGGCGATGCAGGCGAACCGGCAACCCGGTTCGTCGTTCAAGCCTTTCGTTTTCGCGTCCGCGCTCGACAACGGCTTCACGCCGGCGAGCAAGGTCGATGACGCGCCCGTCTCGCTCTACCAGGGTCCCGGGCTGCCGATGTGGACGCCGAAGAACTTCTCGGGACATTTCCTCGGACCGGTGACACTCCGCCGCGCGCTCGAACTGTCGCTGGACGCTGCAACCGTGCGTCTCGCGAGCGACATCGGCATCGACAAGATCACGCCCTATCCCGTGCGCTTCGGCGTTTACGACAAGATGCCGCCTTATTATTCGAACGTGCTGGGCGCGGATGAGACAACCTTGATGCGGATGACGACGGGCTATTCCGAATTCGTCAACGGCGGCAAGAAAATCTCGGCGACGCTGATCGACCGCATCCAGGACCGCAACGGCACGACGATCTTCCGTCATGACAAGCGCGCCTGCGACGGCTGCACCGAGACGGTGTGGTCCGATCAGTCGGAACCTTTGCTGCCGGACACGCGCGAACAGATCATCGATCCGCGCACGGCGTATCAAATCGTCTCCATACTCGAAGGCGTCGTCCAGCGCGGCACGGGCGTGTCGGTCAAAGCGGTCGGCAAGCCGCTTGCCGGCAAGACCGGAACATCGAACGATGCGAAAGACGTCTGGTTCATCGGGTTCTCGCCCGATCTTGCCTGCGGCGTGTTCGTGGGCTTCGACAATCCCCGCACGCTCGGCCGCCGCGAGCAGGGTGCAACGGTTGCGGCGCCTGTTTTCCGCGACTTTATGAAAGGTGCGCTCTCCGATCAGCCGCCGACGCCGTTCCGCATGCCGCCGGGCATCGACCTCGTGTCGGTAGATTTGAACTCGGGTGCGCCGGCACCGGCCGGAGATCCGAAAGCCATTCTCGAAGCCTTCAAGGCGGGCAACGAACCCGGCGTCGCCGAAACGGCGCCGCTGACCAACGCGACCAATCCCAACCAAAGCCCCGCAAACGATGTGAGTCAGGGAACGGGCGGACTCTACTAGGCCAGGGACCCCTCAGAGGCAGGTGTGGCACACGAGGAGAGCAAGCTCGACGCCGGTCCCGTTCAATGGCCGCATTCCCTGCAACGGATCCAGCGGCAGGCGTTCACGGTCGTTCGTCGCGACGTTCGCTCCAATGAGTTCGCGCAAATCGTGCTCTGCGGCATCTGGGGCGGCCTCGTCGGCGCGGTCGTCGTGGCGATGCACGGACTCGTTCTCGTTCTCCATCGCGTCGATTTCGCGATTTCCGGCGACAATCTTCTCAGCAGCGGCATCGGTGTCGACGCCGTCCGGATCCTGATCGTACCCGCGTTGGGTGGATTGCTCCTGGGTGCGGCCGCGCTTGTTACGCGCCGCTACCGCGCGGCCGATCGCGCAGCCGATATCGTCGACCCCATCGAAGCCAATGCGCTCTACGGCGGGCGCATGTCGTTGTGGGACAGCATTCGCCTCGCCGGCGCGACAATTCTCTCGAACGCCTGCGGCGCTTCGCTCGGCATGGAGGCGGGCTACACGCAGCTGGGGTCCGGCATCTTTTCCAAGGTTGGGGAATCTCTGCGTCTTCGGCGCGCGGACCTGCGCATCTTCGTGACTTCAGGCGCCGCAGCCGCGATCGCCGCTGCCTTCAACGCGCCGCTTGCCGGCACCTTTTACGGCTACGAACTCATTCTCGGCAGCTATACGCCGGCGGCGCTGGCGCCTGTCGCGTTTGCCGCGGTTTGCAGCGCTCTCGTGGAGAGAGGCTTGGGAGATATGCGGCCCTTGTTCGATGTTCCGGGAACGACGCCGATCGATCTGCGCAGCTACGCGATTTTCGGTGCCATGGGTGTCGTTGCGGCGCTGATCTCGATCCTGTCCATGACGGGCGTAACCTGGGTCGAACGCGGCTTGCGGCGGGCAGCCGTCGCCGACTGGCTGAGACCATGCGTCGGCGGCGCGGTGTTGTCGGCCGTGGCTTTCTCTTATCCGCAGGTCCTCGGCAGCGGACACGGCGGGATCCAGTATCACTTCGAAAACCACTGGGCGCTCCAGGCGCTGATCGCGCTTCTGGTCGCCAAGATCGTCGCTTCGGCGATTTCCGTCGGCAGCGGATTCCGCGGCGGCCTGTTCAGCTCGTCGCTGTTTCTCGGATGTATCTTCGGTGCGATTTGCGCACAGGCGGCGGCGCAATTCGATCCCAGTTTCATCGCACAACGCCCCGCCTTCATGCTCGTCGGAATGGGCGCGGTCGCCGCCGGCATCATCGGGGCGCCGCTGACGATGGTGTTCCTCGTCCTCGAAGCCACCGGCGATTTTCATGTCACCATCGGCGTGCTCGTCAGCGTGATCACATCGGCCACGATCGTGCGCCTGACATTCGGCTATTCGTTCTCGACATGGCGTTTCCATGTTCGCGGGCTGGGTCTGAAGGGCGCACACGATATCGGCTGGATCGCCGACATGACGGTCGCGCGGCTGATGCGCTCCGATCCCAAGCTCGTGCCGACCGATATGACGCTCCGCGCGCTCCGGGAAAAATATCCGCCAGGAAGCACAGCGCGCGTGTTCGCCATAGCGCCCGACGGGCATTACGCGGGCTGGCTCGACATGGCGGTGGTTCACGATCCCCAGATCGACGATGTGCTCGACCACGGCGTCGTGGCCGATCTCGTGCATCAGCCCGAGGTCTATCTGTTGCCGCCGGAGAATGTGCGCACGGCGCTGGCGCGGTTCGAGGAGGCGCAGACCGAAAGCCTTCCCGTGCTCGCGGGACGGGCCGATCCGCGGGTGATCGGATACATGACGGAGGCCTATGCCATGCGCCGTTACATGCAGGAACTGGAGCGCCGCAGGAGCGCCGAGCTCGGTCATCAAAATCTGTTCTCGCTGGGCGAGGCGCCGCCGCCCTAGGGCCGCCCGCGGCGTCCAGTCCGAACAGCTGAACAAACTCAAGCCTTTACAACGACCGGCCTTCCGACCATATCGGTGAGGCGGAAGGACCAAAGACATGCGCGCCGAAACCGAACGCACGATCGATGACATCAAGCAGGCGATTGCCCTGCTGAGGAGGCATCTTTGACTGGGACAAAGCCCTCCGCCGGCTCGACGAGCTGAACGCCAAAGCCGAAGACCCTTCCATCTGGAACAAACCGCAAGAGGCCCAGGCTCTGATGCGCGAGCGTCAGAAGCTCGAAGCATCGCTCGCCGATGTCCGCTCGCTGGAGAACGCGCTGGCGGACGCCGAAGGGCTGATCGCGATGGCGGAAGCCGAAGGCGAGCCGGAGCTGATCGCCGAGGGCGAGACGACGCTCGATGCTCTGCGCGGTCGCGCCGAACAATTGCGGCTTGAATCGATGCTGTCCGGCGAGGCCGACGCCAACGACACCTATCTCGAAGTCCACGCAGGCGCGGGCGGCACGGAAAGCCAGGATTGGGCGGAGATGCTGTTCCGCATGTATACGCGCTGGGCGGAACGTCACGGCTACAAGCTTCAGCTCATCGAGGAAAGCGAAGGCGAGGGGGCGGGCCTCAAATCGGCGACGCTTCTGGTCAAAGGGCACAACGCCTATGGCTGGTTGAAGTCGGAAGCCGGCGTCCACCGCCTCGTGCGCATCTCACCCTTCGACGCCAACGCGCGGCGTCACACGAGTTTCGCGAGCGTCACCGTCTTTCCCGTGATCGATCAGACGATCGAGATCGATATTCCCGAAAAGGACGTGCGCATCGACACGTACCGCTCATCGGGCGCCGGCGGCCAGCACGTCAACAAGACCGACAGCGCGGTCCGCATTACGCATCTTCCGACGGGCATCGCGGTCGCCTGCCAGACCGAGCGCTCGCAGCATCAGAACCGCGCGATGTGCTGGGACATGCTGCGTTCGCGGCTCTACGAGATCGAGCTTGAAAAGAAGAAGGCGGAGACCGACGCGCATATCGGCGAGAAGACCGATATCGGCTGGGGCCACCAGATCCGCTCCTACGTGCTGCAGCCCTATCAGCTGGTGAAGGATCTGCGCACCGGCATCGAAAGCCGCACGCCGCAGGACGTGCTCGACGGCGACCTCGATCCGTTCATGGCGGCGGCGCTGGCGCAGGCAATCGGCGGCAAGCCGCGCGAGAAGATCGAAGATTTGGCGTAGGCGGCGTTTGCCGCGCGCGAAAAAGCCCGCATCGCTTGCGCGACGCGGGCTCTCGATAAGACGCTCTTGGAAAGTTCAGACGCCGGTCTTCAGCGGCGCGAAGGTCGCGGCTGCGGCGGCCGGACGGGTCGGCTCACCGGGCTTCGCGGCCAGAGGTGCGGGCGGTGTCGGCGCTACAGCGGCCGGCGCGACTTGCGCAGCGACAGGCTTGGGCACTGCGTCCGCGGTCTTGATCTGGTCGCCGAGCGGGTTGTCGGAGTGACGGCAATTGCCTTCGAAGAAGGCGCCGGCCTCGACCGAGAAGGCTTCGTGCAGGATGTTTCCTTCGACATGGCTCGTGGCGCAGAGAAGCACCTTGCGGGCGCGGATGCTGCCCTGGACCTTGCCGCGGATGGTCACGTCGTCGGCCAGGATTTCGCCGTGGATGAGCGCCTTGTCGCCGATCACCAGCCCGTTGCTGTGAACGTCGCCTTCGACGCGTCCGTCGATCTGGATGTCGCCCGATGAGGTCAACGTGCCGTTGACGACAAGGTCGCTGCTGATGATCGACGGCGCGGAGGAACGTTGTGCGCGCTTCGCCTGGTTCATCGGCGTTGCGGCCGGGATCGTCGGGGGAGCGGAGTCTTTGTCCGATTTTTTACTGGAGAACATGGCGGCCTGCCTCGATGAATCTGCTCGGATCCCTCACCACGTCGGCTAGCCACACTTCGTAGTGCACGTGCGGCCCCGTGCTGCGCCCTGTCGATCCGAGTTTTCCGACGGGCGAGCCTTTCTGAACTTTTGTTCCGACGCGTACCAGTATCGCAGAAAGATGACCGTAGCGTGTGCGGAATCCGTAGCCATGGTCAATTTCGACCATATTTCCGTAGCCGCCCCGGTTTCCGGCGAACACGACGGTGCCGGGCGCCGTGGCGCCGACGGCGGAGCCCCATGGACCGCCGAAATCCAGTCCCGGATGGAAGGCTATGCGCCGTGTAAAAGGATCGACGCGCGCGCCGAAATCGCTCGTGATCTCGAATTGCTGGCCGTGCACGGGCGTCGTCAGCGGCACGTGGTTAAGCGCGGCGAACAGCGCGTTCAGTTCTTTTTCGTGAGCGCTTGCACCGACATAGGCCGAGGTGAAGGCGCTGTCTGCGATGCCATCGATCCGCATGGACTGCATCGGGATGTAGGGCCCGCCGACGCCGCCGGCGACTTGCTGTTCGAGATTGTTGGAGTCCACGCCGACGCGGCGAAGAATGGTCTGAAGATCGGCGATACGCGTCGAGACTTCCCGGTCGACGCCAACGAGCAGCGCCGTCTCGGCCCCGCTCATCCGCCCGATGCGATCGGTTTCGGCCTCGAGCACACGCATCGCGGGAAGATTGGCGAGATGATGTGACGTCGTTGGCCGGGCGACGTGAAAGAAGGTCGCCGCGAAACGGCTTACAGCCTCGTCGAGAAAGCTCGCCTTGGTCGGCCGGCTCGTGCGCGGCTGGGGCGCGGAGTTCTGCGGCATGATTCCGAGTTGCGAACCGCCCGTCGTGGGCGCGCCTGCCGCGGGTATTCCAATGGCGGGAATATCCGCCCCGACGCTGTCGCTGGACATGCCGGCGCCTGTCGCATGCGCGATCGGGGCTGCGTCGCCGCCCGGGCTCACGGCGCCGGCGTCAGGCGTGCTCCCGCGAAGGTTCGCCACAGTGTTATCCACAGCCTGCTTGCGATTCAGCAGCCGCGAGACCGTCTCCTGTTTGGCTTCGAGCTCGTCCGCCTTGGATTTGAATCGGTCCTCGGCGGCGACAAGCGCACCGTTGAGCTCGTCATAGGCTTGCTGGAGGTCGGCGATCCGGTTCTCGTCCGCCCACCGCATCTGCTGGTAGCGGTGGTCCTTGGAGGCGATGATCCGGTCTTTGAAGATTACATTGACGGTGGCGAAGGCCACCCAGCCGAGGAAGATCAGGGCGAGGCCGGAAAGCGTCGCCTGGAGGGTGGCGCCGAAAGTAAAGAACTGCACCCGCCCTTCACTGCGGATGTAAATCTGCCGTTCTGGGAACGTCGCATGCAGCCACGCCCATACCCGCTCAACGAGCGTCTCGGCCATGCCGTCTTTTCCCTTCGAGGCGCTTTTTGCGCTGACCCCAGTTCCCGGTATTTCACCTAGTTCAGGCCGTTTGTTCAAGCTCTTAGCCCAAAAAAACGAGGACGAAGTTAATCGTGGCCTAAGTGGGGGGATCGAAGTGTTCAAAGTTCGCGCGCCGCAGCAAGTACGGCCTCCACATGCCCGGGAACTTTCACCTTTCGCCAAAGCTGGCGAATGACGCCCTTGGCGTCGACGAGAAAGGTGGCACGGTCCATTCCCATATATTTCCTTCCATACATGCTCTTTTCGACCCACACGCCGTAGGCCGTGGCGGTTTCGATGTCCGGATCCGACGCGAGGCTGACCTTGAGCTTGTGCTTAGTACGGAACTTCTCGTGTGAATTGACGCTGTCCTTGGACACGCCGATGATGCTGACACCGGCAGCATCGAATTTCTTCTTCGCCTCGGAAAAGCCGATCGCCTCCTTGGTGCAGCCTGACGTGTCGTCTTTGGGATAGAAGTACAGGACGAAAGCGTGTCCCTTCAGAGAAGCTGTGGAAATCTCGCCGCGGTCGTCCGTCAGCAGTTTGAAAGCGGGCGCCCGGTCACCCGGTGCTAAGCCTTTTTCCATCAGATGCTCCGGAAACACTTGAAGACGCCCACGCTGTAGCGTTAACGAGCCACAGGCTGTAGGCGATAAGCCGAAGTGCGAGAGGGTGCAAGGGGTGGGAGACGCTCCGGGACGGACCCAGTCGATTCGACCGGCCACAACGCAAGGAACGCGCCCTTTGATGGCGATGAAAATCTCTGCCCACCACCTCAGCAGAGCTGGCTTATTCGGTATTGCGGTCGTGGCGGCGATGGTGGTGTTCGCCGTCGCCCTGGTCGTACGGCTTCTTATCGCCCCGATTTCCCTCGGCCCCTTCACGGGGCAGCTCAGGAGTTCGCTCACCAGCGCCCTGCCGGGGCTGGCGGTACGATTCGACGACGCGGCACTCAAATGGTCCGGGGACGAGGGGCGGCTGAACCTCGTCATTTTCGGCGCCCGGGTGTTCGACGAGCGCCAGCGGATCATCGCGCAAGCGCCCGAGGCCGAGGTGGGGCTGGCGGTCGGCCCGCTCTTCCAGGGGAAGGTCGCCGTCCACAGGATCGCGCTCGTGGGCGTCGAGCTGACGCTCGTGCATGGCAAGGACGGCGTCCTCAGACTGGGCACCGGCGGCGACAATGCCCAAAGCGACGTCCTGCAGCGCATCCGGGATGCCATCGCCAAGAGCGGACCGGGCGCGAATACGCTCGACAACTTTGCGGTCGACAAAGCGCGGCTTGCCTTCCTTGACGAGGAGACTGGGCTTTTCGTCGTCGCGCCGGAAGCGAGTCTTCAGGTCGCGCGTGGCACCGGCGCCCGGGGGAATCCCAAAGGCTCGCTCAAAGCCAGCGTCGATGCCCGGATCGAAATCTCCGGCAAGCCGGCGCATGTCGAAGCCGTGCTCAATCTGCCGGCCACCGGCAATGACGTCACGGGAGACGTCAGCATCACGGGGCTCAGTGTGCGGAGCCTCGCCGCGAACGCGAAATTCTTCTCATTCCTCGAGCCCTTCGACCTTCGAACGGATATCTCGGGCAGCTTCTCCTTCGCGCATGGCACGCAGGTGAGCGCGGCGGATTTCGGGATCGACGCCGCGGGTACGATCAATGACCTCGGCAGGCCTTTGCACGTTCGCATGCTGAAGCTCGCGGGCCGCTACGACGGTGCCACCGGCCGCGTTCTGATCGACGATGCAACGCTCGAGGGCGTACAGGCGCAGTCGCACATGACGGGCATGGGCGATCTTGCGTTCGACCAGGCCGGCGGTCTCACGAAGGCCTCTCTCGACCTTCAGATGGACAAGCTCGCGGTCAACATGCCCGGTGTCATGGGGCGTTCGGTGACAGTCGGACGCGCAGAGGTTCGCGGCAGCTATGTTCCGTCTTCGCGCACGATCGCAATCGAGCAGGCCGACATTTACGGCGGTCAGCTGTCGGCGAAATTCACCGGCCGCGTCGTGCTCGCCGACAATCGCGCGCCGGAAATCGACATCGACGGCAATGTTGCCGCGCTACCGGTGCGGGACCTGTTGCGTTATTGGCCCTTGCAGACGAGCCCGGGCGCGCGCCAGTGGATCGACGCCAACGTGTCGGCCGGCAGGCTCGGTCCGATCCTCCTGCACACGGCCATTCCGGCCGGCGCGCTCGATCAGCCTGCGTTGCCCGAAAGCGCCGTCGCGCTGACCTTTCCGATCAGCGGCGCAACCATCACTTACATTCACGGCCTGACGCCGATGACGCTGGTCAACGGGACCGCCGCGCTCACCGGAGACACGTTCAAGGCGCAGGTGGATTCCGGCGTCATCGGAAACCTCAAAGTTTCGGGCGGGGCGGTCGTCATTCCCGATCTGCATGTGAGTGGCACCGTCGGCGCGATCTCCGCGCATGTCGACGGCACAGTTGTCGACGTCCTTGCGCTCGCCGATCAGAAGCCGCTGCAATATCCCTCGCGGTTTCACATCCGCGCCGCCAGCGCGAAGGGTGATGCCGCGGTCGACATCGGCGTTCGCGTGCCGATGCTGCGCGACGTGAGCATCGACAATATCGCAATATCGGCGAAAGCCGCGACGACGGGACTTGGCCTCCAGTTGAGCGATCGTCTGTCGATCGCGAACGGCAGCGTCAATTTCGCCATCGACAACAAGAGCCTTCACGCCACGGGCACGGTGTCGCTCGCGAGCGCCAATATGGGGATCGACTGGACCGAGGAGTTCAAGCCGAAAGGTCCCGTCAGCACGCGATTGCTCGTCAACGGCGTGCTCACCGATGCAGCGCTCGAAGCGCTCGGCGTTCACAGCAACGAATATTTCTCCGGCCCCGTCGGCATCTCGGGCGCGCTCGACGGCTATCGCGGAAAGATCCAGCACGCGCAGTTGAAAGAGGATCTGACGGCCACGGCGCTGAACATCAAATTGCTGGGCTTCCGGAAGGCTGCGGGCACGCCGGCACAGGCGCAGGTGGGCTTGCGCATGGATGCGGGCGGCAATGTCCGCAATGCCGATTTCGTGCTTTCGGGACCGGCGCTGACGGGGCGCGGTTCGGCGCGCTTCACCGCGACCGGCGACCTGCAATATTTGGACATCCCGTCATTCCACTCCGGTCAATATAACGATTTCGCGCTCAGCCTCACCCGCGATCCTGTGCAGGGCATGGTCGTTTCCATGACCGGTCATTCCTTTGACGGCCAGGACATGCTGCAGGATGCGAAACAGGCGCAGACGACGCAGACCGCCGCGAAAACCGAACCGTCGGCGCCGCTGCCCTATCGCATCAATGCGAGGCTCGATCGCGTCGTGATGCGTGATGGCGTGGTGCTCGCGCCGTTCTCGCTCAATCTGAGCGGCACGGGCAGCAGGGCGCGGTCGCTCGCGTTGAGCGCCACGCAGTCGAAGACTGCACAGGTCATGGCCGGCATCACGAGCGCCGACGACGGAAGCCATGTGAAACTTTCCGCAGGCGATGCGGGACTGTTCCTCAAAGGATTGCTCGGTGCCACGTCGCTGCGCGGCGGCGCGCTTCAGTTCGATGCGCTCATGGCGGCTGCGCCGGCGAAAGGCGATGCGGGGCCTGACTATTCGGGAAAAATCACGGTCACCGATTTCACGATGGTCAATCAGCCGTTTCTGACGCGGTTGTTCGCGGCCGGATCCTTCGGCGGCCTCACCAGTCTTCTGGGCGGGAAGGGGATCACGATCGACTCGCTGGATATCCCCTTCGCTTTGCACGCCAATGTGATCAGCGTACACGATGCCCGGGCCACCGGTCCGTCGCTCGGGCTGACGGGCGACGGCTATTACGATCTCAGGACCGATCAGATTGCGCTGCAGGGCGTGTTCACGCCGCTCTTCGGGATCAATGGCGTCGTCAGCAACATTCCGCTCCTCGGAAGCGTGCTCGGTTCCAAGAAAGGCGAAGGATTTATCGGCGTCACCTACAGCGCGTCCGGCAGCGGCGACAATCCGGATGTGTCGGTGAATCCGATTTCGGTGCTGGCGCCCGGAATCTTCCGCCGCGTTTTCCAGGGCAACGCCCAACTCGTGCCGCCGCCACAGCCGGGCCCGCCGATCCCGATTCAAAAGCCGCAGTAAAGTGGCCGCTCAAACCGGCCTGATCAGGATATGCTTCTTGCGTCCGACGGACAGCTTGATCACGCCCTCGGGCGTCAGATCGGAAAGTCCGACCGACGCCTTCACATCGCCGACGACGGCATCGTTGACGCGCAAACCGCCGCCCTGAATGAAGCGCCGCGCTTCGCCCGATGACGCGGTGAGACCTGAGGCTTGCGCGAGATTGGCAACAGCCATTCCCTCCTGAAGCGTCGCACGCGCGATTTCGAATGTCGGCAGACCCTCCGCGATTGTGCCCTCCTCGAAAGTTCGCCGGGCGGTTTCGGCGGCTTCGAGCGCTGCAGCGCGGCCGTGACAAAGGGCTGTGGCTTCCGTTGCGAGCGTCTTCTTCGCATCGTTCAGCTCCGCGCCCTGAAGCGATTCCAGGCGCGCAATCTCGGATTCCGGAAGGTCGGTGAAGAGCCGCAGGAAGCGTCCGACATCGGCATCTTCGGTGTTGCGCCAGAATTGCCAATATTCATAAGGCGGCCGCATGTCGGGATTGAGCCACACCGCACCCGCGGCCGTCTTTCCCATCTTGGCGCCGGACGATGTCGTGATCAGCGGCGTCGTCAGTCCGAACAGCTGCACATTCTCGATCCGGCGGCCCAGATCGATGCCGCCCACGATGTTGCCCCATTGATCCGAACCGCTCGACTGCAGCCGGCACCCGTAGCGGCGATAGAGCTCCACGAAATCGTAAGCCTGCATGATCATGTAGTTGAATTCGAGGAAGCTGAACGGCAGATCGTTTTCGAGCTTCGCCTTCACGCTTTCCATCGACAGCATCCGGCCGATCGAGAAATGCCGGCCGACCTCGCGCAGGAACGGGATGTATTCGAGCTTGTCGAGCCATTCGGCGTTGTCGACCATGATCGCGTCGCTCGGACCGTCGCCGAAGCTGAGGAAATTCTTGAACGTCTTGAGGATCGCCTGCTTGTTCTCTTCGATCTGCTCTTCGCTCAGGAGCGGGCGCGCCTCGTTGCGGAACGAGGGGTCGCCCACTTTCGTCGTGCCGCCGCCGAGAACGACGATCGGACGATGACCGGCCTGTTGCAGACGCCTGAGCGTCATGATCTGGAGCGCATGCCCCACATGCAGGCTCGGCGCCGTGCAGTCGAAGCCGATATAGGCCGTCACGCGCTCCTTGCTGACGAGGTCGTCCAGCGCCGCGGGATCGGTGCAATCGAAATAGGCGCCGCGGGCGACGAAATCCTTGAGGAACGGGGATTTGAACTGGGACTGCGCACTCGACATGACGACCGGGCTCTTTGGCAAGTAGGAGACACCCTCTTACTCACTAAGGCGTGCCTCTCCAACCCCTTTAGAAAAAACGGCCGGCCACTGCCGCATAGTGCTCGGCGACCGGGCCAAGGACGAGGGCGGGAAAATATGTGAGACCGCCCACGATCACGATCGTTCCCACGAGAAGAACGGCGAACAGCGGCCCGTGCGTCGGAAGCGTGCCGGCGGAGGTCGGAACGCGGCGCTTGTCGGCGAGCGACCCGGCGATGCAAAGCACCGGCACGATGACGAGGAACCGCCCCACGAACATCGCGGCGGCCAGTGTGAGATTGTAAAACGGCGTGTTGGCGTTCAATCCGCCGAAGATGCTGCCATTGGTGGCGGCGCCGGAGGTGTAGGCGTAGAGGATCTGCGAGAATCCGTGTGCTCCGGCGTTGCTCACGCCGGCAAGCCCCGCGGGCAGGACTGTGGCAATCGCCGGCAGGCCGAGGATGAAAGCGGGCACGCAGAGCAGGGCCAGCATCGCCATCTTCACTTCGTTGCCTTCAACTTTGTTGCCGAGATATTCCGGTGTTCGCCCGATCATCAATCCCGCCAGGAAAACAGCGACGATGACGAAGAGGAGCATTCCGAAGAGGCCTGAGCCCGGACCGCCGATCACGACCTCATCGAGCATCATGTTCGCCATCAGCACGAGGCCGGAGAGCGGATGGAAGCTGTCGAACATCGCATTCGTGGCGCCGTCCGACGACGCCGTCGAAGCGTTTGCAAAGAGCGCCGATTGCGCGATGCCGAAGCGGACTTCCTTGCCTTCCATGTTCCCGCCCGGCTGGGCTGCGCCTTCCGCCTGATCGACGGAGAGGGCGGTGAACGCTTTCGTCGGCTGCGCCTCGTCCGCATAAAGGATGGAGAACCCACCCAGGAACAACGCGGCCATCGCCGCGTAAAGAACCCATCCCTGGCGCTGATCGCCCACCATGCGGCCGAACGTGTTTGTCAGCGCGGCGCCGATGAGGAGGATGAGGGCTATCTCGACGAAGTCGGAGAGGCCAGTCGGGTTCTCGAAGGGATGCGCCGATGTCGCATTGAAGAACCCGCCGCCGTCACCGCTGAGCAACTTGATCGCTTCCTGCGACGCGACCGGGCCCAGGGCCAGCAGCTGGCGGCCGCCTTCGAGGGTCGCCGCGCCGGCATAATTTCCGAGCGTCTGCGGCACGCCCTGCCAGACGAAGAAAAGCGTCCCGAGAATGGAGATCGGCAGCAGCAGATAGAGCGTGACCCGCGTCAGGTCGACCCAGAAGTTTCCGATACTGCGCGCGCCGTGGCGGGCAAGTCCGCGCACGAGCGCAAGAGCGACGGCAACACCGCTCGCCGCGGAGAGAAACGATTGCGTCGTGAGCCCGGCCATTTGCGAGAGGTAGCTCATCGTCGCTTCGCCGGCATAAGCCTGCCAACTTGTGTTGGTGGTGAAGCTCACCGCCGTGTTCAAAGCCAGATCCGCCGTGAGCGCGGCGAAATTCCGCGGATTGAACCAAAGCGCATGCTGCGCGCGGAACAGGCAATAGAGGGCGAGAATTCCGAAAAGGTGAAACCACAGGATCGCGAACGCGTATTCCGTCCAGCTCTGCTCTTCTTTCGGATCGACGCGCGCAAAACGATAAAGCGCGTTTTCGAGGATCGCGAACGGGCGCCAGAGAACGATGCGGCTGTCGGCGATTCGCGCGATATACCAGCCGAGCGGTTTGACCGCCGCCGTCAGCGCGGCCGCCAAAAGCGCGAACGTCATCCAGCCCTGCCACGTCATCCGGTTTCGCCCGGCCCGCGATGCGTGAGATCCGCGCAAATCAGGACGTAGCCCATGACAACTGCGAACGCGGCGCCGATCAGGGCGAACATGAGAAGGTCAGACATCACAAAGGGAGCGACGAACCGCTGCAAAGACCGCAGAATCGATCCTACGGCGTTTCCGCCTCCGGATGAAAGCGCCCGAGGGACAGCAGACCCAAAACCACGAACGTCAGGAGGACGATGGCCTGCGTGATCACGAAGGGCGGCTCCGTGCCATTTGGCGCCGCGGCGTGAAACTGCGGGACCTTCAGGGATGATTGGGCGACCAGCACGAAGCAATTCAGATAGAGGCTCGCAACTGCCGTGCCGAGGTAAGCCAAGCGCCAGAGTCCGCGCAGATGGAATACGTAGTAAGCGCAAACCGCGATCGCGAGCAGCACCAGGGACAGCGCGCCCACGATCTGCCCCGGCGTGACATGCGGGTCATGGAAGAAGAAGCCCGTGACACTCGTCAGAATCGTGAAAACAAGAAAAATCGCTGTGAGTATCGGCATGCGGTTGGCCGAGAGGAGCCCGCCCACGACGACGAGGCCGCTGACAATACCGACAATGCTGATGATGACGTGAATAAGCGTGAAGCCCGGAGAGCCCATGTCGTCACTCCTCAGAATAGAATCGAGAGCCTATACTATCAGGGCGCGCGAAGCACTGAGGAGCGACGACGCGGGCGGCTTTCTCAATGCTGTTCAGGCTGACCTTTAAGACACCGTCCGACCAGGAGGAGATGATTGGCGCGGTCGATCAGATGGTCGTCATGCGCGTAGGTGCGCTCAAGCCGGGCCAGCTCGGCGGCAAGCGCGTCGTCGGCGCCGAGCGTTGCCGGGTTCCAGCGGCGGTCGAGCGCGAAGCGGCCGTGGAAAATATCGAGGCCGGAGAGATCCTCGATTTCGAATTGGCTGCCAAAGCAGCATTTGAGTTCTTCGGCGGAGAAGAGATGCGAGTTCATCTCGAGATGCGCGCCGTTGGAAAGCTCGACGGTGCAGCGGTCGTGGGCGTGATCCTGCCGGAAGCTGCGCGCCTTCTCGAGCGAATCGACATAGATCGTGGGCGTGCTGCCGATGGAGCGCACGGTCGTGACGATGTGGCCGCGCGTCACGCGTGCGAATTCGGCGACGACGCCCGGCAGTGTCCGGCGCGGCAGATGGCTGAGCACGCTGTAGAGACAGAGCGTCAGGTCGACGGAATGGTCGGCTTCGGGAAGCGCCGTCGTGAGATCGGCGACTTCGAATGTGAGACGGACGCCCGCAAGACGCGCCACCGCGCGGGATTTTTTCTGCGCGGCGCAGATCTGGACTTCGGAAATGTCGAAACCGCGCGCCCGGATGTCGGTGAAACCGAGCCAATGGGCGTGCGCGATCAGGCGCCTGAGCCACGTGCCCGGACCGCAACCCGCATCGAGAATGCTGACCGCCGTCGCACCATTTGCCTTCAAGGCCCGCAATTGGGCATCGAGATGTGTCCAGACGCATTTGTCGGCATAGGCATGAAGGCTCGTGAACGCAAAAAGCTTTTGCGGATCGCCGTCGGCATAGGTGGTGTAGTCGCTTCCGACGTGGTCGTAGGGACTCCTGGCGCGAACCGGGGGCAGTGAGAAATCTTCGGTTGTACGCCGATACGGGCGATGCATGATCGAAACCTCGTGAAACGGACGCCATCTGCGTCCACGCCGAACGATATGGACGCGGCGCGTATAAATTCGAGATACTGCGATCAACGATGGAATAGGAATTCCATAGAATGCGGCGCGCGTGTTAATGCCTATGGCGCCTATATTTTTCCGAACCCTCGCGCGCCATCGAATTGCTATGCGCGGAGGCGCATGTCTTCACCCGCAACGTTTTGCAGGTCTCCCGGTGAAAACGGACGCGGAAGCGACGGCGGAATTGGCGGAGCGGATGGTGACGCTCGCCGCCGCCCGGACGAGCGACAAGGTTACTATCCTCGGCAATGGCGAGATCGCGCTCGTCCTCGCGCTCGCACGGCAGGGCTTCATGGCGGTCACGTGCCGCGAAGCCGCGCGCGACCCGCATGCCGCGTCCGATGCGGCGGACATCGTTTTGGCGCCGATGGTGAAGGGTGAAACGGAGCTCGTCGAGGCTGCTGCCGAAGCGTGCCGCACGCTGAAGCATGGCGGCGTATTCCTTGCGCGTCTCGCGGATCTCTCGGGTGCGGCGCTCGACATGATCGAGACGGTGCTCGGACGATACGGCTTTGCGGCGATCCCAGAGCCCGGGAATCTTCTCTGCTGCAGACGGCTGGGCGTCCGTCCTAATTGATCCGCTTCTCGCGGCCTTCCCAATAGGGTTCGCGGAGCTTGCGCTTGAAGATCTTGCCGGAATCCTCGCGCGGCAGCACCGCCGCGAAATCGATCCGTTTGGGCACCTTGTAGCCTGCGACTTTGCCCTTCAGATAGCCGCGCACATCGCCTTCGCTGAGCGATTGTCCCGGTTGCGGCTGCACCACGGCGCAAACCGCCTCGCCATATTCCTCGTCGGGAATGCCGAACACAGCACAGTCGGCCACGCCCGGCATCTTGTGCAGCTCGGATTCGATCTCGGCCGGATAGATGTTGACGCCGCCTGAGATCACCATGTCCTTGGCGCGGTCGCAGAGATAGAGGAACCCGTCGGCGTCGAAATAGCCGATGTCGCCCGGCGCGATGAGGCCCGCTTTCTCCGAGTCGCGGCGCTTCTGGTCGTCGCCGTGATAGGTGAAATCCGCGATCGCGCGCACGCGCGCCACCACTTCGCCGATCTCTCCCGCGGGTAACGGATCGCCCTTCGCATCGATCACGCGCACATCGGCTTCGGGAATCGCCCGGCCCACCGTGCCCGGATGGGCGAGCCATTCCTTCGAATCGCAGAACACGACGATTCCCGTTTCGGTCGCGCCGTAATATTCGTTGATGACCGGTCCCCACCATTCGATCATCTCGCGCTTGACGGTGGGCGAAACCGGCGCCGCCGCGTGCACGATGAATTTCAGCGACGAGAGATCGTAGCGCCGCTTCACCGTGTCCGGCAGTTTCAGGAGCCGGTTGAACATGATCGGCACCATGTGGATGTGCGTGACGCGATGGGTGTCGATCAGTTGGAGCAATTCCTCCGCATCGAAACGCGGCTCGAGGATGACGTTGGCGCCCAGCCGCGTCGCGAACATCCCATAGGCGTTGGGGGCCGAGTGATACATCGGCCCCACGACCGCCACGACCATCTTGTCGGGCTCCGTCAGCCATGGCGCGAAGCCCAAGCCGCGGCAGAGAATGGCCAGCGAGGCCGCCGCCTGTTCCTGCGTCGGCGGCGTACGGCGCACGCCTTTCGGCCGTCCCGTCGTGCCGGACGTGTAGATGATCGTGCCGGGCGGCTCGGCGAGGCTCTGCGTGTAAGGCGCGAAGTCGCGGAGCCATACGTTCCAGTCCTGCGCCTCGGCCGGCACGCGCGTGCAGGTCTCCGCGATGCCGTAGGCGCGCGCGATTTCGGGCGGAGTCGGCACGACAAGGACGGGCACACCCACCGGGACCGCCGCACGGATGGGTTCGATCAGATCGGCGTGGATGATGATCGCCTTGGCGCCGGAGTTCTCGAAGAGGTAGCGCGCTTCGTCTTCCGTGTAGTGCCAGTTGACGGGCACCGGATAGGCGCCGATCAGGCCGGCGGCGATGAGCGCAAGAACGCCGAGCACTACCAGTACGAAGGGCAGCGCGCTCCGTGGCTTCGCCGGGGCTATGGGCTGAAGCGCCTGTGGGACCGGCTGCCATTGAGGCGCCGCCGGGGCAGCAGGTGCGATAGGAGTGTCAGACAACGCAGAGGCAGCCGGCGTTACGGGTGCGATAGGGGTAGGGGCCTGCGTCGAAGTTTGCCGTGTGCCGCAGTTGGTACAAAACTGAATTCCGTCTGAAACAGCTTTACCGCAATTTGTGCAATAGCTCATAGCTCGCGTTCACTCAATGCGGCGACTCTGAGCGTTCGCAACGAGATGGTCAACCAAACTGGGTTTTAAGCTTTCATTAACCGTGAAGTCGTTCCCATGGAACCACTTGCAATGGTTGATTAACTGGCTACAATGGCATCTCCGAGACTAAGCGCTTTTACATCTGAAGGGAAAATGCCAGGAACTCCACCAAAAGTGGCTCGTTTTCGCTTTGGTCCTTTTGACCTGGACCCCGACGAGAGCACCCTCACCCGCAACGGGATACAGGTGCGTCTGCAGGAACTGCCTTTCCGCCTCCTGGTGATGCTGGTAGAGCGCTCAGGGGAAGTTGT
>Ga0181525_10001253_pt1 | contig 21820 bp, 15 predicted proteins | sample PEATcosm2014_Bin_48_FD_121100 | JGI IMG/M metagenome (GOLD analysis project Ga0181525, IMG submission 121100) | Peatland microbial communities from MTU Mesocosm Facility, Houghton, MI, USA - PEATcosm2014_Bin06_10_metaG | ecosystem: Environmental > Terrestrial > Soil > Wetlands > Peat | place... | reverse complement strand
GAGCGACCCAGGGATGGTTCCCGAGGTGATGCGACGTATCTATGGCAGCGATGACTTGTTTCCCGACAGCCGCGCCGACGCTTATCACCCATATCAGAGCGTGAATTATATAACCTCCCACGACGGCTTCACGCTCTACGATCTTGTCTCTTATGACCGCAAGCACAATTGGCAAAACGGAAATAATAATCAGGACGGTGCTGACGCGAACTACAGTTGGAATTGCGGCCAGGAAGGGGATGAGGCCGTCTCCCCGGCAGTCCTCGCGTTGCGCCGGAAGCAAGCAAAGAATCTCTGCTGTCTGCTCTTCTTATCGAACGGTACGCCGATGTTTCGGGCTGGGGACGAGTTCCTGAATACCCAATTTGGCAACAACAATCCCTATAACCAGGATAACGAAATTGGATGGCTGGATTGGAGTCAACTGCGAGCCAATAAGGACATTTTCCAGTTCTTCAAGAAGATGATCGCGTTCCGAAAAAATCATCCCTCGCTGAGCCGGAGCAGGTTCTGGCGGGAGGATGTTTCCTGGTACGGCGTCGGCCCCACGGTCGATCTGTCCCACGACTCGCACAGCCTGGCATTCTGCCTGCACGGCGCTTCTCAAGGTGACGACGACATCTACGCGATGATCAATGCGTACTGGGAAGAGTTGGAGTTCAATGTGCAGGAGGGAACGGCACAGGAGTGGAAAAAAATCGTGGACACCGCTTTGCCCGGTCCCGATGATTTCTCGGACGACGGAATTCCTTTAGAGCGGACGAAATACCTCCTGGCTCCAAGATCGATTGTGGTCTTGTGTCGACCCAAGAAAAGCAACACTCGGTAGGGTCCATGAGCACGCGATCGCGGGTCATTCTCGTGGGTGGCGATTCACCAAGATGCCGATCGTCTGGTCAGCTCGGCTACCGGCAAACGCGGAAAAATGTAGAGCCGGCTCGCCCAATGAATTCTAAGTCCGGCACACAGCTGGCACACCGGATTTTCCACTGGCGTCGCGGAAAGCTGCAGATTCCGAAATCGCAGTCGCTTGACCTCCAAGCTTCGAGCATTCGATCGCGACTATGCCAAACGTTCCCGGATGAGCCTTGATGAGTGGAGAGGTTTCGCGTCAGGCCTTGTTCGCCTTCGCGGGAAAAGCCAATCCGACCGCGAACCGACGAGCATTCCTAATCTCTTAGTTGCGGCGACATAAATCGGCGGCGAACGCGCGGGACCCTAGCTTTCTTTGACTTTCTGCGCTAGCTCGCGGAAGTCCTTGGCTTGTTTGTGACTGGCCTTTACTTGGAGGTGTGCGAGCTGTCGAGATTTCTCACTGGGGAGGAGCGAAGCCAAAGCTTCAAGTTCGGTTGCCGCCTCGTGGGCGTGGTCAGCCTCTCTCAGCATCAAATGTTCAAACTTACGGACTGCTTCATTGTGATCCATATTTTCATGTTCTCTCTTTCATGAAAGTGTGGCGCGAAACGAGACATGTGATATCGCGGTTTATCTCGGTCAAGGGCCAGCAAAGCACGCTCCCCGAGAAGAATCCGGACTGAGAAACGAACCAGTCCACTAAAAGCGAACATCAAAAAGGAGAGCTTACGCTTGCTTCCCCCTTGTCGGCGACCGAATGAGCTTCGCCGAATCGGATGGTCCCCATCCGCGTCAAGTCTTTTTCGCCTTCGCGGGAGGAACCAGCGCGACCGCGGCCTCGGTGGTGAGCAGGAGGAAAGTGAACGTCTCCTGCAGGTACAGACGGACCGCGGCATCGTTGTGATTGAGGTAGCCGATGGAGACGTCCTGGCCCAGGTGCAGGTCGAAATCACCGCCGCGAGTGGTCAGCACGAAGGCGCCGGCGATTGCGGGCGCCCAGATGATTTGATCATTCACCAGTCGCTTGACGTGCTCCAGCACGGGGTATCCGTGGTCGCTGGTCTCGGCCAGTGCGGTGTAGGCGTCGGCACCGAGCAGCACGGCATAGGGACCGTTCACACCGACGAGACGCAGCTGGCTCAAACTTTGGGCAATTGCATCCGGGTACTCGCGGACGTCGGCGGGGAGCGTCATGACGGGGTTGCTGGTTCCCTGGCGGATGCCCCCAATCCCGGCGGCGGCATATCCCTCAAATATCGCAGCGTCTTCGGCAAAGGCGATCTGTCGAGCGGCGTCCTTGGCCGGTTGCCAGTCGGAGTCGTTCGCGCCACGATCGACATCGTCGATACTTTTGCGATCCAGTTCGAAGGGAACACGCAGTTCGACCAACGCCTTTACCTCGCGCTGGCTCGCGACGATGCCCTTTGCTGAGGCGGCGATTGTACGCAGGTGACCGGTGCCGACGGCTGAGAGGGCGAGGCCGGCTGGACCTTTCAGGTCCACGACACGTCGTCCGGCAAGGTAGCGCTTGAGCGTGCGGGATGTTTCTTCTTCGATCTGAACCCATGCCGAATCGGAAATGGGAGCAAGCTCACGATGGAGATTATTCATGTCGTATGTCTCCTTTGAGAGAACCGATGCCGAGCGAACCATCGCGCACCGATGGGATAGGTGAGGATGAGACGGAGGAAGCAGCTTCGGCCGCAGGCGGCGCCGCGGAGGATTCCCCAACCGCCGGCTGATCCCCAGTGGTTTGGTCGTCGGTGACGTTCTCCAGAAATGTCGCTGAAGGGACGAAGAATAGATTTCCGGTGACGGCACGGCTGAAGTCGAGCAGTCGGTCGTAGTTGCCGGGTGGCCGACCGACGAACATGTTCTCGAGCATCTGCTCAATGGTGCGAGGCGAACGGCTGTAGCCGATGAAGTAAGTGCCAAATTCACCATGCGCGGGCCGACCGAAGGGCATGTTGTCGCGCAGAATCTTGATCTCTTTTCCGTTCTCGACGATGGTAGTGAGTGCGCTGTGCGCGGAGGTTGGCTTGACGGAATCGTCCAATTCGATGTCGGAGAGCTTGGTGCGTCCGATGATGCGTTCCTGCGCTTCGGTGGAGAGCGCATTCCATGCGCCAAGATCGTGAAGATATTTCTGAACAATAACGTAGCTGCCGCCCTCAAACCTAGCGTCCTCATCTCCAATCAGCACGGCCTCGGTCGCCGCCGCGCCCCTCGGATTCTCCGTCCCGTCGACGAAGCCCAGCAGATCGCGTTCGTCGAAATAACGGAAGCCCTGCACTTCATCAACCGCGGATACGGCATTCCCGATACGCTCCATCACCTGCGTCATCAGCTCGAAGGATAGGTCCATGCGCTTGGCGCGGATGTGGAACAGCAGGTCGCCGGGCGTTGAGACCGCATGGCGCGCCCCGGAGCGAATTTCCCGGAAAACGTGCAGCTCCGCCGGACGGGGCTGGCCGAAGAGCCGGTCCCAGGCCTCAGACCCAAACCCCATCACGCAGGAAAGTCCGCCCTCCAGATCGCGAAATCCCACCGCGCGCACCAGCGCGGGGAGCTCGCCACAGAATGAGCGCAGAGCGGCACGATTGTTGGAGCCCGGGTTAAGCGTCGCAACCAGGAAGATCGCGGCCCGGGTCAGCGGCGCCTCTACCGCCTGCGCGAGAGCTGGCGATCTAACTGCCGCCGAGGGTGCGCTCATCGAATTGGGATCGGAATCGGTCTCCATCGGTTATCGTGGTTGCCGGCATGGGCGGATTTCGTTTTGCGAAATGCTGCGCTCGCGCTGCGTGCGAAATTCGCCCTGCTAGCTTACCATCGACTGCAAAAATCTTGCGCCGCCTTCCGTCGTGACTGCCACAATCGCAATACGCCGGCCTCACGATAGCGATCGGAGGGCCTGGAGAAGAGCGCCTCGAACAGGCGCGACGAGGACGGCAGTGAGGGCGACAAGGCCGGCCATTGTTGCAGCTGCAATCAAGAAGAATGTGAAGCGTCTCATAATGGTTCCTCCATTCGATATGCTTCGCCAAACTGAAATCAGCAGTCCTAACGACTTCGCCTTAAGCCGGGCTCAGAACGCACAGATGCAGGAACTTCGGGACCGTTATGCGTCCCTCACCTCCCGAGAACGGCAGGTGATGGCGTTAGTGGAGCGGGTTCGCGGAGAAGACGCGACTGGATTGAGCATCATCTCACCGCTGATGGGGGACTGGAGTCCCTGTACGGAGGAAGGCGGCGGCGATTGGACTGCGGAGGGCCCGTTCCTGCGCGGCCCGTAACCTGACCCCCGGGATCAGGAACCTCGATCAGCCGAGGGCACATGCCTCCCTGAAAACGGTTGTGGTTCAGCCCTCAGGCGCTCCCTCCCCCCGGCCGTTCCGCGGCGGGAGTAACTATTCTTGATGCCCCGAGAGTATCGGGTTTGCGCTTGGCTGGTGCGGGTTAATCTGCTATCTTACTTGTCAACGAATGCTGGCGCGGCGGGAGATCTTGCGGATTCTTCCGACTCGAAGGCCGGGCAATATTCAAGCTGTTCGAATCAGGGTGGGGAACTTGGCAAAACAGTAAACACCTGCTCAGACGATCCGATTGTCGGCTGTTCTTGTATTGAGCGAGGCTAGCCAGCTAGATCGCTGAAGGAGGATGCTGCTACGCCGACGGTAGCCTAATCCCAATCCTCATTCGAAACCCCCAGAACTGATGGCTTTGGCTTTGTCCTGGCGGGGCTTCTGTTAGGGCTTTGAGCCAGGTTCCAGTCGGGTAGGAACATGGACAAACGAGATCCACGGTCCGATTTTCAGCATAACCCCGCGAACCAACGGGGCGTTGGGGTTCCTGCCAAAGGCGATAGCTCGGACTCTAACTCACCGATTGATCCTGACGCCACTTTAGTCGATTTTCCCAAGCCGGCTTCTGACCCTACATTCGTCGATCCCGAGGCTACTCTGGTGGATTTGGATGCCACCATCCTGGAAGGAATTTCGCCTCCCCCTTCTTTCGATCGAAAAGTCAATCGGCGCCCGGCGGCGGTTCCTCTGCTGCAAACCGGCGAAGTGCTGGTGGGCCGCTACGAAATACTGCAACTGCTGGGGGAAGGCGGCATGGGTGCCGTCTACAAAGCGAAGGATCGAGAGCTTGATCGCTTCGTGGCGTTGAAACTGGTCCGTCCGGAGCTGGCCGCCAATCCCGCCATGATTGCCCGCTTCAAGCGGGAGCTTTTGCTCTCCCATCAGGTCACTCATAAGAACGTCATCCGCATCTATGATTTGGGCGATTCCGATGGGATGAAGTTCATCAGCATGGAATTTGTCGATGGCCAGGACCTGCGGTCACTGATCCTCGAAAGGAACAAGCTCTCTCCCGAGGAGTCGGTGGAGATCATCATTCAGGTCTGCCGCGCCCTCGAAGCCATTCACGCGGTTGGCGTAATTCATCGCGATCTAAAACCTCAAAACATCATGCAGGATACGAATGGCCGCATCCTGGTGATGGACTTCGGCATGGCTCGCACCATCGAGAGTGACGGCATGACCCAAACCGGCGCTCTGGTCGGGACCATGGAATACATGTCGCCGGAGCAGGCCCTGGCGAAAGAGCTGGACCACCGCTCTGACATTTTTTCCCTGGGGTTGATTCTTTATGAGTTGCTGACCGGAGTCATGCCATTCAAGGCGGAGAGCGCTGTCGCCAGCTTGATCAAGCGCAACTCCGAACCCGCCACCCCGGTCTCCGATCACGATGGAACGATCCCCGGCGCCCTCAGCAACATCGTGAGCCGGTGCCTGGAGCGCGATCCCCAACAGCGCTACCAGAGTTCGGCCGAGTTGCTGCGTGATCTGGAGGCCTGGCAGGGGCATCGCGCCGCTGCAACCCTGGGTTTTCAACCGGCGGTGGACCCTTGGGGACGAACCATTCACTGGCCGCTGGTGACCGGTCTGGCGGCGGTTCTGGTGCTCGCGATTGCCGGCTATGTTTTCCGTGGTCCGCTCTTTTCACCTCCGGCAAAGAAAGTTGCGTCCGGACCTGCCCTCTCGTTGGCAATCTTGCCGCTTCGAAACGCTTCGGGAGATCCCAGCCTCAATTGGCTCGGGTCCAGTTTCGCCGACATGTTGAGCACCGACATTGGCCAGTCGGCGCAGTTGCGTACCGTCAGTCCCACCAGCCTGCACCAGATATTTACCGACCTGCGCATTTCTTCCGATACCGTGCTCGACCCGGCGACGATCCACCGGGTGGCCGATTTCAGCAGCGCAGAACGCGTGGTTTGGGGACAGTATGCCAAGTTCGGAGACCAGATCCGCATCGATGCCACTCTCGAGGACATCAAGAACGATCGTAGCGTTCCGCTCAAGATCGAAATCCCCAGTGAAAAGGAAATTCCCGGGGCGATCGACCAATTAGCCGAATCCATCCGCCAGAAACTTGCCTTGCCGGATAACGTGGTGAAGGAATTAAAAGCGAATTCCTTTCAGCCGAACTCGACCTCTGTGGAAGCCTTACGCGACTATGACCTGGGCGTCGGCTTGCAGCGGGATGGAAAAAATCTGGAAGCGCAAAAGCAGTTCCAGGCGGCCACCCAGGCCGACCGCAACTTCGCGCTCGCGTTTTCCCGGCTGGCGCAGACCTACAGCACACTCGGGTACGACGGTGAGGCGGAGCAGTCAGCCCAAAAGGCTGTGACGCTCAGCGCGGACCTTCCTGAGGCGGAGAAGTATCTGATCTCTGCCATCCGTTCGCAAGTAACGAAGAACTATCCCGAGGCCATCAAGGCTTACGAGGCTCTGGCCAAAGCGTCACCGGATAATTCGGATGTGCAATCGGCACTGGCCAGCCTGTACCGGGATTCCGGTGATCTGGTGAAAGCTCGTGAATATTACCAGAAGTTGTTGTCTTCGAATCCCAAGGACGTCGCGGCAACCATTGATCTGGGACGCATCGAGATCAAGAGTGGCAATCCTCAGGGCAGTTTCGATTCCCTGAACCGCGCTTATAGTCTCGCGGTGCAAGTGGACAACCAGGAACAAAAAGCCACCAGCCTGCATTTGATGGCAAGTGCATACATGATGTTGAGCAAACCGCAGGAAGTTATGCGGAACGAACAGGAGGCGGTCACCATTTGGCGGCAAATTGGTCAGAAGCGCGGCTTGGCCTTCAGCCTCAACGAAATGGCAGAAGCGCAGGCTGCGCTGGGCAAACCGAAGGACGCACTTGCCAACTTCCAGGAGGCTCTCCAGATACGTCGGGAGATCGGAGATAAGCGCGGCCTGGGCGACACTCTGATCGACATGGGCAATTTCTCCGATGACGGTGGTGACCACGACCAGGCGCTCAAGATGTACAAAGAGGCGCTGCAATTAGAGCGCGACATCGGCAACGAAAGTCTGCAGGCGATCTGCTTGAACAACATCGGAAGCGTATACGAAGAAAAAGGTCAGTACGAAGACGCCCTAACGTATTTCCAGCAGACGCTGCAGTTGCGCGAAAAAGCCAAAACCCCACAGGACATCGTTGACGCAGTTCACAACCTCGGCGAAGTTTTGTCGAATATGGGTCAATACGATCAGGCCATTTCATACTACGTGCGAGCCCTGGATTTGCACCGCAGTATGAACGACCCGCATGGAGCGGCCATCGAGTCGTATAGTCTGGGTACCCTGTTTGATTACCAGGGACGCTTTGGCGCGGCGCTCAACTCCAAACAGGACGCCCTGAAGACCTTTCGCGACCTGAAAGACCGGACCTTCTGGATGGCGGAGATGTTGGGCGGTTTTGCAGAGTCGCTGATCCTGGCGGGACGCGGAGATGAGGTGAAAGGCGAACTGGACGAGGCGCTGGCTCTGTCGCGTGAGCTGAAGAATGACGGCATGGTGTCTCAAACCTTGGCATTTCAGGGCGACGCGTTCAATTACCGTGGAGATTTCAAGTCGGCTCGTGCTCTGTATTCGCAGGCCCTGCAGGCCGCCACGCGCAGCAAAGAACCCGACAAGCTTCTCATTGCCAATACCAGTCTGGCCAAAGTTCTGGTGCAGGAAAGGCGCTCGCAAGAAGCCATTGCCGCTCTCCGGCCGCTCATCCAGCACGCGGATGATCTCGGGCTCAAATACATCTCTGTGGAATGCTCGATTCTTATGGCTGAGGCCATGATGCAGCGGGGCGATCGTAATGGAGCCCGGGAGGAATTGAAGCGCGCACTGGTTCGCTCCGATAAGCTCGGTGCCCAACCGCTGAGCGCTCGCGCCCACTATCTGTTAGCCAACCTGGAACGAGACTCCGGCAACAACGGTGAGGCGCAAGACAACTATCGAGAGGCTCTCCGCTTGCTGGACGCAATGAAGAAGGATCCGGGAGCGCAGAAATTGCTGGAGCGCTCGGATTTTAAGGCCATCTACGAGGAGTCAACCCGAGGCTCCACGGCAGCCAAAGGCTAAAGAGTTTACCGACCTTGTTTACGCGGCACCAAAAAGGGCGCCGATTCTGCGGCGCCCCTTTTCGTTTTCTTCCAGATCTACTCGTCGAGGACTCTCTACGTTCTCTTTTTCCTCAACCCGACAACGCGTCTCTCACCACACGGTTTGCGCGGTCGAAGAGGGAGTCGAGTTCGTATCCGTATTGATAGCGCTTACCGTTGCCGTGTCGAAAGTGCAGAATTGTGCGATCTTCGGACACGACGTCGTTGGTGCGCCGGTTACTTTCACCGTGATGCTGATCGTCGCGCCGTTTAGCGACGACAGTGTCAACGGAACAAGCGTCCCCACACTGCAACTAACCGTACCACCCGAGAGCGAGCAAACCACGGGACTTGATGAGCACCTGAATTTATTGTTCACGGTCGAGCAGTCTACGTTACTTCCCGAAGCCTTCAGGAACTCCGTGTTGCTTGGCAGTGGATCGGTCACCACTACGCCAACGGCATTCGCCGGGCCAAAGGCCGCGACGCCGATGTTGTAGGTTATCTTGCTGCCCGTTGGCGCCGTTCCCGGCAATGCGAGGTTCAGGATCTGCAGGTTCGTGGGCCCCACCACCGTATAGTTCACGCTTTGCGTACTGGTGTTGGTTCCGCTATCCATGGCCGTCACCTCGAAGGTGTTCGGTCCCACGGTCGAAGTATTGACAGTACCGGTACAAACCAGGCCGCCGGTGGTTTGCGAGCAGCTGCCAGTGCCGGTAGCTTGCGTGCAGCTTGCCGCCGTTAGATAGGGGCCCACCGGAGAGCTGGTCTCCGGCAGTTTCGAGGTCGTAGGGTTGCTGCACGTGTAGCTAGCAGTGACAGTCTGGCCTTGGGCGTACGAGGTGCTGGTCGGAGACGTGATCGTAATTCCCGGCGGAACCTCGTCTGGCTGTGCATAGGTCGCCACCCAGCACGAGCCCGAGCCTCCACTATGGCCCTTCGTTACAGGATCAATCCTGGTTATGGAAAACAGATCGACCTGATTGCTTTGCAACCCGAGCAATGTTGCTGGAGGGGCTGGCGGGGTGCAGGGATGAAAAGGAACGCCTCCATCCCACTTAACCCAGCCGGGTTTGGGGTCAAGGGGATTAAAATTGTTCACGCCGGGATTCGTCGACAAGTCGAAGTTGGTTCCCACTTGGGCGTCGAAGGGAGTGCACCGGCCGAAAGGCAGGTCCGGACAGGTAAGCTCCAACATAACCGCGGAGTCTGGGTTGGGTGAGAGGTTTCCGTACACGAAGCAGTGCGCCCCGGGGTAGGTTTCCTGTACCAGAGCGTCGCAAGCGGCTGGGGTCATCAGGATGGGCGTGACCGTTGCCGTGGTCGGCGAGCCGGAATTCAGCTGCGCCGTGTAGTCATAGACATCGTTTTGAAACTGAAGCACGGTCGTTGAGCCTGTCGTGACCGTGCCGGATTGCGATTGCGGCGTGAACGTCCAGCTCAAGATGTCCTGATCGTCATCCCCGCCCCCCGTGGCCGCGGTAAAACCTACCCAGGCATTGCCGTTGGTGAGAGTGAGCAAGGTGTTCAGATTGACGGTGACGCCGCCCGGAAATAAATCATTGCCATCCAGCAATACGTCAAGCAGCGTCGTGCTCGTGCCGGAGTATGTGATCGTCACCGTATGGGGATTTCCGTCCGCCAGCTTGACCCCATTCAGCACGGAATTGAGGGCAAGATTGCAGGGGAGTGACACTCCACCCGACTCATGATCGATGCTGTTTGGGTTCGCGCCGCCGCAGCTTTGAATCGCCACGTGGTTGTTGTTCGGATCATCGGCATTTTGGTAGGTATCAAACTCGATCGCCAAGCTGAATGGGATTCCACCTGTAGTAGGAGCACAACCGGTACTGCTGTCACCGTATCCCATGCCGCACCCGTTGGGGCCCAAAGCGGTCAGAGCAGAGTTTTGAATGACGAACGCAAAGCCGTCCGCGTTTCCGTCCCCGCCTGTGCTGGTGTTACTCAACTGAAACGTAAATGTGGTTGAAAAGGCGCCGGACACCGGTTGCGGAGTGGTGAACCAGGCAGATCCCGACGTGAAGAACGCATTGGGGGTGAGCCGCAGCACCGTCCCCGTCCCCGACACTGCCGGATAGAAACCCGGGTACCCTGGGTTTGTCGATGCGCTGTTCAACGTCAAGCAACTCTGATTCGTGGAGAAATCCGGAGAATAGCTGGGGCTCCCGGAGCAGTTATCCGCTCGGCTGCTGGTGCTGCCAGCAACCACCAGAAGAGCGGTCACAATTGCGAACTGCAAAATGCCTAGCCTCATAAATTATCCTTTTAAACCCCAGATTTTTTTAAACTGTTGCAGCCTTCGGAACCACATGAGCTCCCTTGCATGAGTCCGCAGCGCGAAACCACTTCCGCCCAGCCGCAACGGATCACACGCCCTGCCCGCACGCAAAAGGCCCGAAGATCGTCAAAGCAACAACGGGAAAATCGCGGCTCACGACCGGCCTTAAGCGCGAAGCGAGAACCCGAGACCATCCGCCTGGTGTCTGAGCGCGTAGCCGTTCCTGGCTACTGCGGGGGAGATTGGCGACAGGCTATGCGATTGGCGCTTGGCAGTCAACTGTTATTTGTGCACTTAATGCTTTTGGCATAACCGCGAGGGTTATACCGGAGATGCCCTAGCACCCTCGGGCCATTCGTTACCGGATCGGGCCATTGCCACCAGATACGAACGGCCTCAGGATACTTGGTGCACGGCGATCGGTCCTCGGAATCGAGTTCTATTCGCCGAGCAATCGAATGCGGATGAAAGGCACGAAATGCTGGGCTTGAGACAGAGTGCAGAGCTTGAAAGCCATGCGGCGCGTCCCGCCAGGAAGCAACCTCGTCAGCTCCTGGTCGCGCTCTTTCTTTTGCTGGCTGCCCTCATCGTGGTCGTAATGAAAGACCGTGACTTCTGGCTCGGCACAGACGACGGGATTGAAGCCGATGCGACCAACCCCGCAAGCACGCCGAAAGCTGAGCCGGCGCCAGTCCCTGCCCGGACAAACCCGGCGCCCGAGACGCCGGTTGCGACGGCGATCAATTCGCCTGCTCCGAAGAGCCAGCCAGCGCAGAAGCCCGCAAAGCCGGCGGTTCCCAGTCCATCTCACAAAGACCTTGCCGCGCGGGAGCTTGCTGCGCGGGAGAAAGTGAAACCGGCGGTCGCGACCAAGCGCGCCGTCCTTCCGCCGCTGGATGTGGAAGTCGTTGCAGCCGGCACGCATCACGCCGGACAATCCGCTGCTCAGCCCGCAAGCGACTCCGCAAAAGTGGAAATCTCGGCCAATGCAAAGCGCGTCTCATCCACGAATGCTTCCACGAATGCTTCCACCAGCGCACCGGTGACGAATCTGCCGACCAATGCAGCCGAACGCGAGAGCATTTCTCCGTCGCACGTTCCCGAGTTGCAGCAAACGGTCGGTGCAACCTATCCGCTACTCGGACAACACACGCGAGTGCAGGGCTCGGTTGTACTTCAGGCGGTGGTCGGTGCCGACGGTGTCATTGAAAACCTGCGTGTGGTCAGCGGCCCGTCGATCCTGGCCATGGCTGCGCAGCAGGCGGTCCGCCAGTGGCACTTTAAGCCCTTTCTGCAGAACGGACAGCCGGTCGAAACCAAAGCCACGATTACCGTCAACTTCACCATTCGAGTGGCGAATAACACCGCGGCGAGCTAGGACCGGACCGCCGACGAGCGGATGATTGTTCCTTCCACGCCAGCCCCGTAGATTACTCTGTTTCGACGCTCCACTCCTTTGCCAGAAGCTGAACAGTTAGCCCACCTGGCAAAACTCTGTCGTGGACCCCCCTGCACCACCCTGCCGTGGATCTTTTCAGCCTCTCAGCTTTCTGCTACTGTTTTCAGTCCGTTTCATCCGCTATTCTGTTCACCCGGGTTGATGGCGTAAAGCGGTCGATGATTTCTTCCGGGGAAAGGTAAACTGCGTGATCGTTGGAGTTCCGAAAGAGAGCTATCCCGGAGAGCGTCGTGTCGCGCTCGTCCCCGCCGTCGTTCCTGCCCTCGGGAAGGCCGGATTCGAAGTTGTGGTCGAGGCAGGTGCGGGTGGGCCGGCTGGTTATCCTGATTCGGTTTACGCTGAGAAAGGCGCCAGGATCTTTCCGGATCGTGCCTCGGTGTTCAGGACAGCCGACGTGATTGTGCAGGTGCTGTGCTATGGCTCGAATGACGTTACCGGTCAGGCCGACCTGCCGCTGTTGCGGCGTGATCAGGTTCTTATCGGCTTTCTGCGGCCCTTTGGATCGGCTGATGTGATCGGGCAGATCGCCGCGGCCGGCGTCACGGCATTTTCCGTGGAATTGGTGCCCCGCACGACGCGCGCCCAGAGCATGGACGCACTCTCTTCCATGGGGACGATCTGCGGATACAAAGCAGTGCTGCTCGCGGCGGAAACATCCATCCGCATTTTTCCCATGATGACCACCGCCGCGGGCACCATCACGCCGGCGCGCGTGTTCGTCATCGGCGCGGGAGTGGCGGGGCTGCAGGCTATCTCGACCGCGCGCCGACTTGGCGCCGTGGCCTCCGCCTATGACATGCGTGCTGCCTCGAAAGAGCAGGTGCAGAGCCTCGGAGGCCGTTTTGTCGAGTTGCCGATCGAGGCCAAGGATGCGCAGGACGCCCGCGGCTACGGAACTGCCCAGGATGAAAACTTCTACGCCCGGCAGCGCGAACTGCTCACCCGCGTGGTCGCGGAGAGCGACGTGGTGATTACTGCTGCCGTGATTCCCGGTAAAAAGTCGCCGGTGCTGATTACCGCTGACATGGTCAAAGGAATGGCGCCCGGTTCGGTGATCGTCGATCTCGCCTCGGAACGTGGCGGCAACTGCGAACTGACACGCACCGGAGAGACGGTGAAGCAAAACGACGTGACCATTATCGGCGCCATCAATCTCGCCAGCAGCGTCCCCTACCACTCCAGCCAGATGTATGCCCGCAACATCAGCACGTTTCTTGCGTACATGATGAAAGATGGCAAGCTGCAGCTCAATCCGCAAGACGAGATCATTCGCGAAACCATGGTCACACGCGGCGGTGAGATCGTGAATGCAAGAGTGCGCGAGTTTTTCAAACTGCCGTCGCTGGTTGCGCAATGAGCTCTTGCATGCAAGCTTGTGCTCAGAATTTGCATCAGGATACACAGGGTTCGTATCAGGGCACGGCTTCAGCCGTGCCGCGAAGCTGCAAATAAAAAAAAGGGTTTAGCCCCCGAGGTAAAGAATGGGTTCTAATCTGATCGACGCGCTGTTCATCTTCATGCTGGCTTGCTTCATTGGTTTCGAAGTCATTCGCCACGTGTCGCCTTTGCTCCACACTCCGCTGATGTCATTGACCAACGCGCTCGATGCCATCGCGGTTGTGGGCGCGATTGTGCTGGTGGGTGAGCGAAAAAGCACATTCGCCACAGTTCTCGGCGTAATCGCCATCGTTGCCGCTACCAGCAATGTGGTCGGCGGATTTTTCATTACCGATCGCATGCTGAAGATGTTCAAGAGCAGCCGCCCGAACAAGTAGTTGTGCTGGGCGAGAGATTGAATAACCCATCTTGAATAAACCATCTTGAATCACCCATGAACGAACTCGCCGGAAGCCAGTACGTCATCGAAGTCATCTACCTGATCGCCAGCGCCCTATTCATCTTTTCGCTGAAGTGGATGAGTTCGCCGGCCACCGCTCGCCACGGCATCTGGGCGGGCGAAATCGGCATGCTGCTGGCCATCGCCGGCACTCTGCTGCATCACGGCATCATCGATTACAAATGGATCGCGGTCGGCCTGGTTCTGGGCAGCGGTATCGGCATCCCGCTGGGCATGGTGCAGATGACGGCGGTTCCACAGCGAACCGCGCTCAGCCATGCCTTTGGCGCTCTCTGCGTCACTCTGGTCGGCACGGCAGAATTTTACCTGCGCACCCCGAATGTCCCGAAGTTCATGATGTCAGTCCTCTCCATGGAAGTGATTCTCGGAGGCCTGACTTTTACCGGCAGTTTGATGGCGGCGGGAAAGTTGCAGGAAATCCTGCCGCAGCGTCCCATCACTTACAAGGGACAGAACCTCGTGAACTTCCTGCTGTTCGCCGTCGCCGTCGGCAGCGCCGTCTATCTTGTGCTGCATCCGGAAGCCAGGCAATTCTTCCCCTTGATCGTAGGCGTTTCCTTGGTCTTCGGCATTTTGCTGGTGATTCCGATCGGCGGCGCCGATATGCCGACGGTCATCTCACTGCTGAATGGCTATGCCGGCTTGTCCGCGGCGGCCATGGGATTCGTTCTCCAGAACAAGCTGCTGATCATTGCCGGCGCGCTCGACGGTTCCTCCGGACTCATTCTTTCGGTGATCATGTCGAAGGCTATGAACCGGTCGTTCTCCAATGTCCTGTTCGGCGCATTCGGCCAGGTGCAGGCCGCTGCCGCCGGTGGCGCGGAAGTGAAGCCGGTGCGCAGCGCCACGCCCGAGGAAGCCGCCGCGATTCTCTCCGCCGCAAACAAGGTGGTCATCGTGCCCGGCTACGGAATGGCGGTGGCGCAGGCGCAGCACAAAGTTCGCGAACTCTATGACATCCTCAGCAAGCAGGGAGTCGAGGTTCGCTTCGCCATCCATCCCGTCGCCGGTCGCATGCCCGGCCACATGAACGTGCTGCTAGCCGAAGCCGACATTCCCTACGACCGCCTCATTGAAATGGACGAAATCAACGGCGACTTCCCGCAAACCGACGTGGCACTGGTGATCGGCGCCAACGATGTCACCAACCCCGCCGCCCGCACCGATCAGACCAGCCCCATCTTCGGCATGCCCATTCTCGACGTCGATAAGGCCCACACCGTCATGGTGATCAAGCGCAGCATGAGCCCCGGTTTCGCCGGCATCGACAACCCGCTTTACTATCTCGACAACACCTTGATGCTCTTCGGTGACGCCAAACAATTTGTGGGCGCGATCGTCAGGGAACTGAGCGGAGGCCACTAAGAGGTGGTGGTGGCGAATTCCCATTGGATAGGGAAGACCGTGACTCTCATGCTGGTACTGGCGGGACCAGCAGCCGTGCTCCTTCGAAGCGTCTGGCGAACTTCGCATCACGAGACTCTTCCAATACTTCGCACTTTGATGATGTCTCAGCAACCGTCGTTGATCCCTGGACCGCCTCCTGACCGCACGATCAACGGCCCGCGTGATATTCTATGAACTACCAGCTGCGTACCGTTTTGGCGGAAATTCCCCGCAGTTCCTGAGTTAAGGTCGTCCGAAGAAGCTTCCCCGAAGAAGCCCGGAAAAAAGAGAACCACAAGGCATGCTTTCAGTCAGCGATGTTTCCATGCGCTTCGGCGCGAAAATACTATTTGATGAAGTCTCCACCGCCTTCACCGCGGGCAAGCGCTATGGCCTGACCGGACCCAACGGGGCGGGCAAGTCCACATTCATGAAGTTGTTGAGCGGCGAAATCGAGCCGCAAAAAGGGACAGTCGTGCGGCCGCGAAAGATCGGCGTTTTGTCTCAGGACCAGTTCGCCTTTGACGCGTTCACCGCGATCGACACGGTCATCATGGGCAACCGGCGGCTGTGGGCGGCGATGCAGGAGCGCGATGCCATCTACGCCCAACCCGAGATGACCGACGAAGACGGCATGAAGCTGGGCGAACTGGAAGGCATTGTGGGCGAAGAAGATGGCTACACCGCGGAGAGCGACGCTGCCATCTTGCTGCAGGGCCTCGACATCCCCGACGAAGCCCACTCGCGAAACATGAGCGAACTGCAAGGTGGGCAGAAGGTGCGCGTGCTGCTGGCGCAGGCGCTGTTTGGCCATCCCCAAGCGTTGCTGCTGGACGAGCCGACCAACAATTTGGATCTGGATTCGATCCACTGGCTGCAGGGATTTCTCAACGCCTACGACGGCGTGGTGATCGCTATCTCGCACGACCGCCACTTTCTCAACAGCATCTGCACTCACATCGCCGACATCGATTACGAGACCATCATCACCTACACCGGATCGTACGACGAAATGGTGCTGGCCAAGACCCAGGTGCGCTCGCAGATTGAATCGCAGAACGCGCAGCGCGAAAAGAAAATCTCTCAGCTGAACGAATTCATCGCCCGCTTCGCCGCGGGCACGCGCTCCAGCCAAGTCCAGTCGCGCCGCAAGGAAGTCGAACGGCTGCAGGTTACGGAACTTGCCAAGTCGAACATCCAGCGCCCTTACATCAAGTTCGAGCAGAAGCGTCCATCGGGCAAGCACATTTTGGAAGTGGAGCACTTGGGTAAAGCTTACGACGGCAAGAAAGTGATTCGCGATTTTACCGCCGGCATCACGCGCGGCGAACGAGTCGCATTGATGGGACGGAACGGCGCAGGGAAGACAACTTTGGTGAACGCGCTGCTGGCAAACTCTCCGACCACACCCGAAGCCGAGTTACGCAAGACCAGCGGCTACGACGGTCCGTTCGTGGATTCAGGAAAGGTGATCTGGGGTCACGAAGCCTCCATCGGATACTTCGCCCAGGACCACCGCAGCCTGATTGAAGGTGGCACGACGGTGCTCGAGTGGCTGCACCAGTGGAATCCCGCGGCGGTGGGCGAGGAGATCCGCGGCCTGCTGGGGCAGATGCTGTTTGCCCGCGAGGAAGCGACGAAATCCACCAGCGTTCTTTCCGGCGGCGAAGCGGCGCGGCTGCTGTTCTGCAAGCTCATGTTGCAGAAGCCGAATGTGCTGGTGCTCGACGAGCCCACGAACCATCTGGACCTCGAAGCCATCAATGCCCTCAATATTTCTCTCCAGCGCTATCCGGGGACGGTGTTTCTCGTGACCCACGATCATGACTTGATCGACGAAGTTGCGACCCGCATCTGGCACTTCGAGAGCGATCACAAGATCACAGACTTCAAGGGCACGTACGAGGAATATCAGGCGGCAGTCGCGGTGTGACGCGGGATTCCTCGCCGCGCTCCGAATGACAAAGCCGCATACAGACCATGGGGGACAGCCGCCCTCGGCTGCACCATTCCCACGGCATGTAAATCAACCAGGTTCTCCACAGATATCCACAACCGTTTCCTGTTGCGTTTACCGTCGCAAGTTACGGATAATGGCGTCACAGCGTTCTTGCTGTGTGAACCACGCACGCGAGAGGTTGGGCCGTAGTGTATAACCGAGCGGATTTGCTTAGGATTCTTCGCCTCACGCCTCGCCAGTTGGCGAACTGGGAGCGTGCCGGGCTGATTGCTGCGTCTCCCTCCTACTCTTTTGCCGACTTGCTGAAGGTCAAGAAAGTTCGTGACCTGTGCGCCATGCGGGTGCGGCCCGCGGTAATTCGCGAATCGCTTGAAGCGATGCAGAAGCAGGCGGCTGGCATGCAAAATCCGCTGCTCGAAGCCGGAGCTTCCTCCACCAGCAAGCATCGGGTTGCCTTCCGCCATGAAGGCAGGCTGCTCGAGCCCATCGCAGGACAATTTGTGATGGACTTCACAACCCGGGAAAAAGTGGTAACCAGCACCCCCCTCCCATCGTCCGACGCCGCTCCCCGCGAGGACGATGCCGCGGTCTGGTTTGCCCGTGGCATCACCCTGGAAGAAGATCCGGCCATGCAGTCGGAAGCGCTGGCCGCCTATCTCAAGGTGCTCGATTTTCAGCCCAGCCATGCGGCCGCTCACATCAACCTGGGAACGCTTTACTACAATCGCCAGGATTTCGCTGCGGCCGAAAAACACTATCGCGCCGCCTTGCAAGCCGACTCTCGCTACGCTCTCGCCTATTTTGATCTGGGTAACGTGCTGGACGAAACCGGGCGCGTGCAAGAGGGCATCCAGACCTACAAGATGGCGATCCAACTCGCCCCCACCTACGCCGATGCGCACTACAACCTCGCGCTCGCCTACGAAAAAACCCGTGAGCCGCGCAAGGCCCTGAAACACTGGCAGGCCTACATCAAGCTCGATACCACCGGCCCCTGGTCGGTGCACGCCCGCAACCAGATCCGCCGCATCCTGCAGGCGGATACTCTGAAGCTGGTGCACTCGAGGCGCCGCTAAACCACACTCCCGGGGATGCAAGGGTGCTAAAATTAGCGGTTTGCTGTTACCCGTCCGAGGTGTTTTATGCCCGAAACCACTCTGCAATCAGCCCCTCCCTCGCCCCTGACCGCGTTCGCCGAAGACGAAATTCTTTTCCGCGATAACGTTCGCCAGTTTGCTGCCGATAAGATTCGGCCCCTGGTCAAAGAAATGGACGAGAAAGGCGTCTTCGAAAAGGATCTCATCCATGAATTCTTCCAGCTCGGGCTGATGGGGATCGAAATTCCCGAACAATACGGCGGAGGCGGAGCCAAGTTCTTTGAGGCGATTCTCGCGGTGGAAGAACTGTCGCGCGTGGATGCCTCCGCTGGCGTGATCGTCGATGTGCAGAATACGCTGGTCAACAACGCGCTGCTGCGCTGGGGCAGCGCGGAGCAGAAGAAGCGCTATCTGCCGAAGATGGCGGCTGACACGCTTGGCGCCTATGCCTTAAGCGAGGCCGGTTCCGGCTCCGACGCTTTTGGCTTGCAGACGCGCGCCGAACTCAAGGCGAGCGATTACGTCCTCAACGGCCGCAAGCTCTGGATCACCAATGCCCGGGAAGCCGGCCTATTCGTCCTGTTCGCCACGCTCGATCCCGCCGCCGGATACAAAGGTATCACTGCATTTCTCATCGAGAAGAACTTCCCTGGATTCAGCGTCGGCAAGAAGGAAGACAAGCTGGGAATCCGAGCCTCGTCGACCTGCGAACTGATTCTTGAAGACTGCCATGTTCCCACCGAGAACGTACTGGGCGAGCCGGGGAAGGGCTACAAGATTGCCATCGAGACCTTGAACGAGGGTCGCATCGGCATTGGCGCACAGATGATCGGTCTGGCCAGCGGGGCCTGGGAATTTGCCGCGAAATATGCCACGGAACGCAAACAATTTGGCAAGGCCATCGCTGAATTTCAGGGTATCCAGTTTCAACTTGCGCAAATGGCAACCGAGATCGAAGCCGCGCGCCTCATGGTCTACAACGCCGCCCGCATGAAAGACTCGGGAATAAACTTCGTGAAAGAAGCCGCTATGAGCAAGCTCTTCGCCTCGCAGGTGGCCGAGCGCGTAACTTCGCTGGCCATCGAAATTTACGGCGGCTACGGCTTTACCAAAGATTATCCCGTCGAAAAATATTGGCGGGATGCCAAGATTGGCAAGATCTACGAGGGCACGTCCAACATGCAGCTTGCCACCATCGCCAAGCTTTTGTTGAGCGGTAAGTGAACCGCAGCCAGCGAACAGCATGACCAGAGTTTCGAGGGAGACTCGGGTTTTGCCCTGCTGCCATCTGCAGCATCTTGCGTAGAACCGCGCCCGGCGCGGCTTTCCGCTGCTTCCCCCCCAAATCGCCAACAGCACCCATGCTCTTTATGTGCATTGAGTTGCACTTGGATGCCAAACCCGGGATTCGCTCGCTCGCCCTAACCTTAGTCCTTTCAGTGCATTCCGGTAACTCTCGCCATTGGAGGCCTAGCTGCAATCTCCATACTACCTGCCGTAAAGGCCGGGGGGTGCCTCTTGACGATTTTGTTCGCGAACACAGCGGAGACCGCGATCCCGGTCCCCAGGAAAAAGCGAAGCCTGCTTCCGCTGCTCACACTCCTGTTCCTGATTTCCTACGGTCTTATGACCATGCTGATCGTGGAGCAGGGCGCGACCATACAAGCGCAAGAAAATCTGATTAAGATTTTGCTCCCCGATAGCCGGGAGTTATGGGCACTCAAAGGTAAGGCGATCGGCGAGAAACAACGCGCACAGGCTCCGTCGACCCCGGGGCACGCACCAGCCGGCCAGACTCCGTCAACCCAGACTCCGTCAACCCAGGCAGCACCGCAACACCGTTCACCGAGCGCCGGTGGTAGGACCCAGAGGCCCGAGACCCAGCTTCCGTCCACCCCGGCTTCGGACTTGGTAGATCATCGTCGCGCGTTAGTCACGATTTGAAGATCACGACTCGAAGCCCCGGTTCTGCTAACAGGTTGGAAACGAAGTGTTCGAAACAATAAGTTGGAAATAAATATGAAGGCCTTGACCCTAGCCTTGTTGTTCAGCCTGGCCGCCCCGAAACCGGCGCAGCCGGTTCGCCGGCCCTTCGGCGCCCTCGATCAGCGCCCTACCAAGGGTCGGTGGTATTTTGCCGCCAGCGGCCACGCCGTCTACTGTTACGGTCCGGTGATGACCTTGCCTCAGGCCAACGGCGATCTGCAGAAAGTCGCAACCTTCTGCCGCGATGGCAGAGCCGTGGTTCCGCTCAAGGACTAACCTTCGTTCGATCCCATCCGAATTCTGTCTGCATCCAAGCTGCTTGCTTTCAGATGTTCTTGTTAAACTGACCAGGAATGCCTGAACTTCCTGAAGTTGAGACCATCGCTCGCGGATTAGACAGGCGAGTTTCCGGCGACGTGATTGAATCCATCTGGCTGGGCGAAAAGCCTGAACCGCTGAAGTCTCCCGCAACCGAAATCGCCGCCGCCCTCGAGAGCAGCCGCATCGCGACCGTCCGGCGCGTGGGCAAGCATATTGTTTTTGACTTGGAGCAGGATGGCGTGGGGCGGGCGCCCTCGCCCGCGAAAAGCAAAAAGCTTAAACTGCCGCGCCGGGATTCTGTTGCGAAAGAACCACCAGCTTCGTCGGACCCCCCGACGGAGCCGGATAATACCTCCGCTCGCTCCACTCAAGCGCAGTGGATCGTCCACCTCGGTATGACCGGCCGCCTGCAGGTCTGCGAACCGCAATCAGAGATCCTTAACCATACCCACGCGATCTTGAAATTGGCGTCGGGCAGGGAACTGCGGTTTGTCGATCCCCGTCGCTTCGGACGGTTAAGCGTTGCCCGAACCGGCGGCTTCGATGCTGGCGGTGTGGAGCCATTGGAAGTCGATCTCGATCGCTTTATCGTGTTGTTTCGCGGCCGCAAAACTCCCATCAAGAGCGCGCTACTTAACCAGAAACTGCTGCGCGGCGTGGGCAACATTTATGCGGATGAATCTCTGTTCCGCGCGGGAATTCGGCCGCGCCGTCGCGCATCCAGCATTACTCGCGAACAATTCGCCAAGCTGCTCGCGTCGGTGAAGGAAGTTCTTAAAGAAGCGATTACCGCCGGGGGCTCATCCATTTCAGATTATGTAGACGCCAACGGTGAGGAAGGCTTCTTCCAATTGCAGCACCGCGTCTACGGGCGCGAAGGCCAGCCATGCCTGGCCTGCAAGACTCCCGTCAAGCGCATTGTGATCGCCGGACGCAGCAGCCACTATTGCCCGAAATGCCAGAAGTGAGGCACCAATTCCAATTGTCGAATTCCGATGGCCAGCCAAAAATTCCTTTCAAAAATGCGTCATCCCGTCTCTAACGACGCTAAGCCCCGCGCTTTGCCGAGCGGGTCGAGGGATCTCGCGTGCAATGCAACGCGCCCAGACTCAAGCTCATCCCCGCTCATCCCCGGCG
>Ga0181525_10001252_pt1 | contig 21825 bp, 19 predicted proteins | sample PEATcosm2014_Bin_48_FD_121100 | JGI IMG/M metagenome (GOLD analysis project Ga0181525, IMG submission 121100) | Peatland microbial communities from MTU Mesocosm Facility, Houghton, MI, USA - PEATcosm2014_Bin06_10_metaG | ecosystem: Environmental > Terrestrial > Soil > Wetlands > Peat | place... | reverse complement strand
GTCCGGCGGTTCGCGGATGAACTGCAGCGGTTCAACACCGACCTCGAAAACCGGCTGGTGCTGCTCCAGGCGCGCTTCGGCGCGCTGGGCGACACCTGGCAGGATCAGGAGCACGAGAAGTTCACCGAGGAGTTCAAGCTGGCGATGAAGGCGCTCAAGAAATTCGTGGAGCTGTCCAAGGCGCACACGCCGTATTTGTTGCGCAAGGCCCAGCGCATCGAGGAATATCTGCAACAGCGATGACCAATTAGAATCCTCCTCGTCCTCTTCCTCGTAATCCTAATCGAGAAAATCCGAGGACGAGGAGGAGAACGATTAAAAAAATGGCAACCCAAGCCAACATCACATCGGTCGAGGCGATTGAGCTGTTCCGCGCGGCGTTGATTCTGTTCACCAGCCAGGCACGCCCGGCGTTGGAGGAGGTTTCCAGCGAGGTGATGCGCGCGCGGCTCTGGCTGGAAAACGACCAGTGGCGGTTTTGGGAAAACGAATTGCGCCAGCGGAACAAAAAGCTGGAGCAGGCGCAGTCGGAGTTGCTGACGGCGCGGATGTCGGATTTTCAGGAGACCACGTCGTTGCAGCAAATGTCCGTGCGCCGCTCCCGGCAGTCCGTCGAGAAGGCCGGTGAAAAATTAAAAATGCTGAAGAAGTGGGACCGGGATTTGGAGAACCGCGCCGCGCCGCTGCTCAAGGAGGTGGAGCAACTGCACAGTTTTTTGACCGGCGAAATGCCCAAGGCCGTCGCGCATCTGGCGCTGGTGGTGAGGGCGCTGGACGCCTATGCCGATGCCGGCGCGCCCGCGCCGCAAACCAAAACTGGAAACGACAAAGCCTGAATTATGAGGAACCAAGAAAATTTGACATTCGCCCCACGAGGGATTCTTTCAACCTTCCCCCGATGAGCGCGAGCGGCAGCAAGGGCCGGCTGGCCGGCGCCTCCAAGGAGCTTGCGCTCAAATGGGAGGAGACGAAGAATTACTGGCGCGACGAGAAAAGCGCGGAGTTCGAGCGGAAGTATTTGCAGGAGCTGTTCGTGGGCGTGGACAAGGCGGTTGCGGTGATGGACAAGCTGGATGAACTTTTGAAAAAGGTCAGGAGCGATTGTGAGTAATCCGGGCGTGAAGGAAATGCTGGCGATGCTGGACGCGCTGAAAGGCGCCGTCCGGGACTTTGCCGCGCGCGAGGAGAAGCTGGAGGGTGAATTCCGCGCGCAATCCGCCGCCGCCGCCAAGCTGGCTGATGAATCCGCCGTCAAGCGGGCGGCGAAGCTGGCCGACGCCATTGACCGCGAGAACGCCGCGTTTGAAGAGCGAAAAGAACGGGGCCAGGCGAATTACGAAAATCGGAAGGCCCGCATCAATCAAGCCCACGCCGCCGTCCGCAAGCGCGTGATGGACGAAATCGGCGAGGAGCACGGGCGGTCGAAATACAAAATTCAGGCCAGCACACTGGAGGCCGAGCGCCGCCGCGACGACGCGCTGGCAGGCACGGTGACGACGCTGGAAAATTTCCGGCAGACCGTTGCCCGGAGCGCCGGGGGTTTGGTTGAACTGGCGGTGTCCGCCCGCAAGGCATTCGGCGGCTGCGGCAAATTCCGGCGGCTGCTTTCGCCCCAACGGATATGGCCGGAACCGGACCTTTCGGCGGACGAAAATAAATTGTTCGAGCAGCAGCAGAAATTGCGGGAAAAAGTCCGCGGCGATTTGCGGCAGTTCGGGAGGTTTCTGTTCCCGAAAATCTTCCGGTTCATTCCGATTTGGCTGGTGACGCTGTTGCTGCTGGCCGGAGCGGCGGTGCTGTTGATGGCGCATCTTGCCGTGAAAATGATCATCGCGCCGCCGCTCGCGGGAGCGGTTGCGGCGGCGATGCTGGTTTTGCTGGTGATTTATTTCTTCGGGTTGAACAGCACCGGCACGCCGGCAAAAAACATCGCCGGCGATCTGGCAAAAGCGCGGAGGCTCCTCGATGCCGCCGCCGAAAAGGCCGAGGCGCGTTATCAGCAGGAGCAGGAGCGGATCCGAATCGAATACGAAACAGCCGTCCGCGAATTGAACCAGGAATGGCGCGCGGCGGTGAAGGGCGCGATCAGTTTGCGCGGCGACCGGCCGGTCAGCATTGATGAACAGGCGGTGCGGGTTTTCCAAACGCACGAGCGGCAGCATCGCGCAGCGGTCGCGCGGCTCGAACCCGAACACGAGGAAATTCTCGCGCGGCTGCAGGCGGAATCCGGGGCGGAGGCGAAAAAGTTTGCCGGCCAGCTCGCGGCGAAGATGTCCGGTTTCGAGGCGGATTACCAGTCCCGCTGGCAGGCGCTCGAAGCCGGATGGAAAAACACCCTCCGGCCGATTTACGAGAAAATCCGCATGGCAAATGCCGCGGCGGAAAAAGATTTCCCGGTCTGGCAGTCCGACGCTTGGAAAAATTGGAAGCCGCCACATGAGTTCAAGAACGGCGCGAAGTTTGCGAAGTTGGCAGTGGACGTCGGCGAGCTGGCCGAAGCGATGCCAAAACGGCTGGAGCTGCCAGGCCCGGCATCATTTTCCGCGCCGCTGTCGCTGGCGTTCCCAATTGAAGGCTCGATTCTGTTTGAGACGAACAAGGGCGGCGAGGCCGAGGCGGTGGCGGCCATCAACAACATCATTTTCCGGCTGCTGTCCGCCACGCCGCCGGGCAAGGTCAGCTTCACCATATTCGATCCGGTCGGCCTCGGCCAGAATTTTGCCGCGCTGATGCACCTGGCGGATTACGAGGAGGGCTACATCAACAGCCGCATCTGGACGCAGACGACGCAGTTCGAGGAAAAACTCGCGGAGCTGAATGAGCACATGGAGAAAGTGATCCAGATGTATCTGCGCAACGAATATGCGACCATCGCGGATTACAACGCGCAGGCTGGCAGCATCGCGGAGAAATACCATTTCCTCGTCATCGCGTCGTTCCCGGTCAACTTCAGCGACGTGGCGGCGAAACGGCTGCGTAACATCGCCGCCAACGGCGCGCGCTGCGGCGTTTATCTGCTCATCCACTGGGACCAGCGGAACGCGCCGCCAAATGATTTTGTTCCCGACGAAATGCGGAAAAATTCCGTCCGGCTCGTGCGCAGCGAAAATGATTTTTACCTGGCCAACTGGCGTGAACCGGGCGTGCAGATCGTGCTTGATCCCGCGCCGCGGCCGGAATTTGCGACGCAATTCCTGAACGAAGTCGGCGCGAGCGGCAAGGATTCGACGCGCGTCGAGGTGCCGTTCCAGCAGGTTGCTCCGCCGGACGCCGAAGTCTGGTCGGAAGTAACGACCGAGGAGGTTCGCGTGCCCATCGGCCGCTCCGGGGCGACGAAATTTCAATACCTCGAAATCGGAAGGGGCACGCGCCAGCACGCGCTCATCGCGGGCAAGACCGGTTCGGGCAAGTCCACGCTGTTCCACATCATCATCACGAACCTCGCGCTCTGGTGCGGGCCGGAGGAGGTGGAGTTTTACCTCGTGGACTTCAAGAAAGGCGTCGAGTTCAAATGCTACGCCAACCGCCGCCTGCCGCACGCGAAGGTTGTCGCCATAGAGAGCGACCGCGCGTTCGGCTTGAGCGTTCTCCAGCGCGTGGACGAGGAATTGCGCCGGCGCGGTGATTTGTTCCGGCAGCTTGGCGCGCAGGACGTGGCCGGCTACAAACGGGCCGGCGGCAAGGAGCCGATGCCGCGCTCGCTGCTGCTGATTGACGAGTTCCAGGAGTTTTTCACGGAGGAAGATCGCGTCTCGCAAGGCGCGGCAGTGCTGCTCGACAGAATTGTCCGGCAGGGCCGCGCGTTCGGAATTCACGTCCTGCTCGGCTCGCAAACGCTCGGTGGCGCTTACACGCTGGCGCGCGCGACCATCGGGCAGATGGTCATCCGCATCGCGCTCATGTGCAACGAAGCCGACGCGTTTCTCATCATGGACCAGGACAACCCGGCGCCGCGCCTGCTGTCGCGTCCGGGCGAAGGGATTTACAACGACGCAGCGGGCGCGATTGAGGGCAACAGCCCGTTCCAGGCTGTCTGGCTACCGGAGGAAGTGCGCGACGGCTATCTGGCGAAAATCCGTGATCGCGCCGACGCAAAACAATTTCCTGGACCGTTTGTATTTGAAGGCAACGCGCCAGCGGATGTGCGGGAAAACTTGGTTTTGGGCGGATTGCTTCAAGCGCCTCCCGCCAAGCCGGCGCTTCAAGCGCGCATCTGGCTTGGCGCGCCGAATTCCATCAAAGGCCCGACCGAGGCCGTGTTTCAGCGGCAAAGTGGCGGCAATCTTTTGATCATCGGCCAAAGCGAGGAGCGCGAACTGACCCTTTTGTGCGTCGCGCTTGTATCGCTGGCGGCGCAATATCCGAAAGGCGCGGCGCGATTTGTCGTGTTCGACAGCACGCCGCCGGGGTTTCCAGAGCGCGATTTTTTGGAGCGAGCCATCCGCGCCGTGCCGCATGAAATTGTCCAGGCCGGCAACGGCAATCTGGCCGAAACGATGGGCGCGCTGGCGGAGGAATTGAAAAAACGCGCCGCCGATGAATCCGCCGCCGCGCCGGAGACGTTTGTGTTCATTCACGGTCTGCAAAATTTCAAAAAGCTCCGGCAGGAGGACGAATTCAGTTTTTCATCCGGCGGTTCCGGCGCGGTCAACCCCGCCGCCGGTTTGCTGAACCTCATCAGCGACGGACCGACGCACGGCATCCACGTCATCGCCACCTGCGACACCTACAACAACGTGAACCGCTTCCTCGGGCGGAAGACCCTGACCGAGTTTGAAATGCGCGTGCTCTTCCAGATGAGCGCCAGCGATTCCGCCAGCTTGGTGGAGTCGCCCGACGCCGGCACGCTCGGTCTCCACCGCGCGCTTTTTTACAACGACCGCGAGGGTTACGCGGAAATTTTCCGGCCCTACGCGCGCCCCGGCAGCGAGTGGATTGAAGAAATCGCCCGCGCCCTCACGCGGCACGCTTGAACGGTTTAGGCAGACATCGGACATCTGCCGTGGCGATCCCACACCATGCCGGAGACGCATTCCTGCGCCTCGGCCCGCAACACCCGCGGCAGTTACAAGCAGAAAGGCAGCCCTCTTATCCAGCCACACCGAACCCCCTTGAAAACCATGCGCGCGAAAGACTTTTCAACTTCCGCAGAATTCAGCATCATGCCCGAAATTTCGGAAAGCATTTGAGCATTGTTGCAAGCAAGAGGCGGCAAATATTTGTATGAAGAGACAAAAATGGCGGCCACCAGGTTTGCCAAAAGGCGGCGGAGACATTGGCAACCTATCCGCCGCGCTTCCCTTTGGCCACACCAAGCTTCTCACCGACTGCAAGGCTTGTGTCACACATCATTCAGAAACCGAGATTGGCAACAAGCACACTTCACGGCATGGCTTCTGAACCGTTAAAAAGTTCGATTTTCCCCCGAACGGACTGGGCCGAATTGAGCAAGGCGGCGGAGGCGGATGCGCCGCGCCTCGACCGGCTCATCCGCCTGTATTGGGAGCCTTTGAGAATCTTTCTGGCGGCGACATTTCCCAGTTTGAAGAATGAAGCTGACTCGCTGCTCCAGGATTTTGCCGAGGACAAATTGCTCAGGGAGGGATGGCTGCGAAAGGCGGATCAGAACCGGGGACGGTTTCGCGATTTTCTGAAGACGAGTTTGCGGAATTTCGTCCTGGACCGCTTGAACCGGGCAGAGGTGAAAAACCCGCCGATTTCATTGGAGGAATTGGAGCAGGAACTGCCGCAGCCTGACGCCCCGTCTGAAGCATTTGATCTGGCGTGGGCGCGCGCGGTGCTGGCCGAAACCTTGCGGCGGATGGAGGCGGATTGCAAAAATCCCGGCGAAGACCAGCCGCGCCGCGGTTACATCTGGGAAATGTTTCGCATCCGTTTATTGGAGCCGGTCTTCAATGACACGGTGCCGCCAGCCTACGACCAGTTGATTGACCGGTTCGGCCTGAAATCACCGACGGACGCTTCCAACACGCTCTTGAGCGCCAAACGCATCTTCAAGGCGCACTTGAACAAGGTGATCAAAGAATACGCGGGACAGGATGCCGCCGCCGCCAGGGAGATTCAGGCGCTGGAAGATTTCCTTGTTCGCCTGGCGAAACAAGGCTGATAAAATTGGAAAAATGTATGCAAGATGCCCGGAAGCCATCCGTAACAGAGCATAGAACTGTTATGTCCGAATCTGACTCCTCGGCGGCGGTATTCCAAAGCCGTGCGAACAAGCTGGCCACCTTGCTGGCCACGGGCGAGGAGCGCGCCCGGCTTTGGCGGCCCGACGAATTGGCGGCGATTTTCCGGCACCAGATGTCTGCGCCGATGCTGGTGGATTTGAGCGGTTTTGATTCACGCACCGCAACGAAGCTAAGAACCTTGAGCGAAGCCCAGGGGTTGCTTTTGAAGAGTTTCGGCGACCTCTTTCACCATCCGGCGCCGCTAATTGAACTTTTGGAACTGGTCAAGAATTTTGCCAAGGCGAACCTAGATCATCCCGAGAGCGGGCTACCGGGCGAAATTGCCGCCGCGCTTTACTACACAAGCATCGCCGCCGCGCTGCTCCGTCTGGACGCGCGCATTTCCCAATTGCCGGATGCCGATTTGCAACGCGGCTTGCGCTGGACAATCGAGCAAGCCTGGCTGGATGAAAAAACCAAAGAATTGCTCGCCCAGGCGTTGGGAAAAATATCCGGCAGCCAGCAAGGAGCCGTGTCATGAGCGAAGACGCGCCCAAGGAGAACCCATCGGCGTTTGTGCCGCCCGTCTCATCATTCAGAGGGCCGATTGCCGAGTTGATCGCCCAGCGGATGCTCTTGCCGCCGTCGCGTCCGGGTTTGCTGGCTATTCTGGATCAGTTTGAAATTTTGCGCGTCCTCGGTGGTGGCGGCATGGGCATTGTCCTGCTGGCGCGCGATGCGAACACCGGGCGCGAGGTGGCTGTCAAGCTGGTCAGATCGGATCTGGTGACCAATCAAAATGCCGTTCACCGTTTTCTCAAAGAAGCGGGCCACCTGAAACGGCTGCGGCACACGAACGTGGTGCCGGTGCAGGAAATTTCCGACCGGGCGGAAGGTCCGTATTTTGTCATGCCTTATTTTGAAAAAGGCAGCTTGACCAGCCGGATCAAACCCGGACAACCCTTGGACACCGAGTCCATTTTGGACATTGCCGCGCAGGTTGCCGAAGGATTGAGTTTCGCGCATCGCAGCGGCATCATCCACCGTGACTTGAAACCGGCCAACATCCTGCTGACGGCGGATGGCAAGGCGTGTCTGGCGGATTTTGGACTGGCCCGGACGCTTTTCAATGACTCGATTGTAGATGTCGGAAGCCGGAACTTTGAGGGAACAACCCCTTACATGTCACCGGCGGTGGCGGCCGGTGACGCCGAGGACACGCGCTGCGATATTTATTCCTTCGGCGCCCTGCTTTACGAAATGCTGACCGGCCAGCCGCCCTATCAAGGCCGGGGCACGAAGGAAATTTTGGATCAAATTATCGCGGGACCACCCAAGCCGATCGCCAACTTGAATCCCGATGCGGATCGCGGCCTGGTTGCCATCGCCGAAGGCTGCATGGCCAGAGAGCTTCGGGATCGGTATGCCGACATGCGGGATGTCCTGAAAGATTTGCAGCGGATCAAGGAAGACAAAGAACCCATCGGACAGCGCAAGACCAAACAGCTTGGGCGCGTTCCAAAAGCCATCTGGCTTCCGGCGTGTCTGGCGGGAATTGCTTTGCTGGGCTGGATGTTTTGGCGCGAGCGTTTGCCAGTGGTTGTGACTGCACCACCACAGATTAATGCGCCGCCGCCGTTTAAAACTCCTGTTGTTACCAGCCGGCTTATTATAACCACCTTGGCCGGACAAGCTGGAGTTGGTGGCTCCGCTGACGGTGCCGGACTCCAGACACAATTTCGGCTGCCCAACAATGTTGCCGTGGACAGTGCCGGCAATGTTTATGTGGCCGACACTGGCAACAACGCGATCCGAAAAATCACTCCAAGTGGAATCGTAAGCACACTGGCAGGAGTTGCTGGAACTCACGGCAGTGCCGACGGCATTGGTGGTAATGCGCGTTTCTGGGCTCCGTTTGGCATTGCGGTGGACGGTGCCAGCAATGTTTATGTGGCCGACACTGGCAACAATACGATACGAAAAATTACTCCGAATGGTGTCGTGCGCACCTTGGCCGGACTCGCAAGTCATCCCGGCAGCAAAGATGGAATCGGCAACAATGCGCGGTTTCGCAATCCCTGGGGTGTCGCCGTGGACGCCGCGGGCAATGTCCTTGTCACGGACATGAGCAACGACACCATTCGGAAAATCACGCCCGCCGGCGTGGTGAGTACGTTGGCCGGTCAAGCCGGGACAGGTGGCAATGTTAACGGCGTCGGTGCCGGAGCGCAGTTCAACAACCCATTTGCCCTGGCCGTGGACAAAGCCGGCAATGTTTATGTTTCGGACAGCGCCAACGACATAATCCGGAAAATCACGCCAAGCGGAGTGGTCAGCACGTTGGCTGGCCTGCCCGGATATGCTGGCAGCGCCGACGGCAACGGCGATGAAGCGCGATTTTGGAATCCCCAGGGGCTGGCGGTTGACGACAGTGGAAATGTCTATGTGGCGGACACTGACAACAACACGATCAGGAAGATCACGCCGATGGGAGTGGTGACCACATTGGCGGGACTGGCTGGAGCCAGCGGCATCACGGATGGTGCCGGAAAGGAAGCGCGGTTTAACAGTCCCGGCGGAATTGCGGTTAATGACAAAGGAAATATCTATGTGGCAGACACCAACAACCACACTGTCCGCAAAATGGCCTTTCCCTCATCGGAGAATCCCTGAAGATTGCGATTTGGTCGCAGACCGAACCAATCGTTTTGAACCACAAAGCCGGGCTGCCTAAAGGAAATCCGATTTCTCTGCAAGATTTCGTGTCGAGAACAGTAAAGGCTGATGAGGGCATGTGGTCAGCGCTGCACCCTCGGTGAGAAAATGCGAAAAATTAACGAATCAAAACTTATGAAAACCAAATTGCTTCTCTCGGTCGTCCTGATCGGCGCGGCGACCTTGTCTGCCCATGCCGGGGTTCGCGTCGGCTTTTCGTTCGGCCTGCCGCTGCCAGTGCCCGTCGTGGTGACGGCTCCGGTTGCGCCGGTTGTCGCTGTGCCGCCTGTGATGGTGGCAGCTCCGGTCTATCCGGCACCGGTCTATGTCTGGGCGCCGGGTTATTGGTCGGTCTGCGGTTACAGCCGCGTGTGGGTTCCAAACTGCTGGCATTATCGTCCAGTGCATTTCGTGTATGCCCGCCCGCAGGGTTGGCGTCGTTGGTAACGGAAGTTGTCACCGTCGCGCCCGGTTTCGGTTTTGGCTGAATTCCAAGGATTTGAGGTTGGGAGGAACGCTGAAATGGGAGGGCGGGCATCGGGCCTGTCCTCCCTGTCTCTTTTGCTGACTTTTTGCGTGTTTTTTGATACTTTAAGATTCTGTTGTCTGGGTGGAAGCAGTCACCATGACATTCTTGAGCGGCGGGCCGGGGTTTCGGCTGTCGCCTGTAGTTTGTAAACATTGTAGTTTCTTGAAGGCGTCCGCTTTATCAGCCCGCTTCAGATTGCAAATATCCTGCAAGATTTCACGGGTGAAAATGTATAGGCCTTTGAGACCGGACGAATGGTGCGGATCAATAACAAATGAAAACTCCAAAATTTGGAGAACAATTATGAAAAGAATAAAACTGATAAATCTGAATGCGGCCATGAAGACCGCCCTTGCCTTTGTGGCCATCGCCTTGATGTGCTGGAGTGCCGCCAATGTTTGCGACGCCCAAACCCCGCCGTCAACTGTCTCCCCCGACTTGCAGGAAGTGGTGAAGCTTTCCCAAGCGCACATGGGTGATGATGTCATCGTAAATTTCATCCGGAGTTCTGGAAAATCTTACCGTTTGAATGCGGACGACATCATTTATTTGAGCAGCCAGGGAGTGTCTCAAGGCGTAATCAGTGCGCTCCAGACCGCATCGTCCGCCAACCTAAACCCGCCGCCGGTTGCCCCTCCACCGGCAGCACCGCCAACCCCCACTCCGCCGGTGGCTGACAATGTTCCTCCCGCGCCTGATGGCGGGCCGGCGCCTGCCGCAAATTCACCCCCGCAACTGGACGCCCAAGAAGTCAATTTCGATTACTTCCATGATCAACTTGCGCCCTTCGGCACTTGGATCCAAGTGGAGGGTTATGGCTGGTGCTGGCGTCCAGACGCCGTTGTAAGCGCGAACCCGGACTGGCGTCCTTATTATGATATGGGGCAATGGGTTTATACCGACAATGGCTGGTTTTGGCAGTCGGACTATACTTGGGGAGACATCCCCTTTCATTACGGCAACTGGATCAGGCATCCCGGTTACGGCTGGCTGTGGGTGCCGGGTTACATTTGGGGTCCGGCCTGGGTTTTCTGGCGGCAGGCGGAAACGGACGGATGCATAGGTTGGGCGCCATTACCTCCCGGCGCGGTTTTTGTTGACGGCGGATGGATTTATCATGGCGCTCACGTTGGAATTGATTTCGACTTTGGTCTGGGCGCGGACTTTTTCGTATTCGTCGGTTACGATCACTTCCATGACGGGTTTTTCCGGATGAGGGGGCATGAATATGCCTTCCATGTGCCCCGCGAACGGGTGCGCGCATTTTATGGAAGAACCGTCCTTAGAAATGAGTTCCGGAGGGATGAACGCGGCAGATTGATCAACGACGGGATAGGCCGCGACCGCGTCGAACGGCTGACCAATCATCGGGAGGTGGCCGCACACTTCGAAGAGAGAAATCCGGTTGGCGACCGTGACCGAATGAATCCGCAACGGGCTGGACAACAAGTTGGCAGACCGGGCGGGCAACCTGGGGCGGCTCCAGGGTCCTTCAACAAGGTATATCGGCCTCCAACACCGGCGTCAAAAAACGGCCGCGATGCAAAATAAAAAAAGCCTCGAATGAAAATCTGGAATCGAGTCATTGCTGTCGCGGTTGTGTCCATGGAACTCGTGTTGACGACGGGATGTGTGGCGCCAAATGGAAGGCCCGACAATACCGGAACAGGCGCCTTGATCGGGGGAGCCTTGGGTGCCCTCGCGGGCGCCGCATCCGGCGGACGACATGCCGGCCAGCACGCATTGATTGGCGCCGTGGCTGGCGTGATTGTCGGCGGATTCGTCGGGCATATGATGGATCAGGAACAGCAACAGCGACTACGGCAACAGTCGCCGCAAACTTGGAACAAAATCCAGTATAACGACGCTGTCTACGCCGATTCGCCGCCGCCGGTGGCAATACCGTCAACGCCGCCTGCTGCCGCAGCACCAACGCCGTCAACGCCACCAGACACAGCGCCTCAAATGCAGCAGTTCACCGTGGACGACATCAAGGCGCTGACTGCGGCTGGTGTTAAGCCAGATGCCATCAACAAGGAGATTGAAATGTCGCAGTCCAAATTCAGCCCGCAGGATATCGCCGCAGCGCAACAAGCCAATCCTCCCATTGATGCAACCATCATCGAATACATGAGGAGTCACTCCAGTTAGTCGTGCCGGACGGCGCTTTGCCGATTAGACAACGAGCCTGGTCTGTGCGCCCTAAGACACAGCGGTTTATAGCTAAAAGAGCCGGCACTTCCATTGCACCTTTGCCGACAGTTACTTTTGTCTATGACCTTTTTGTGACGCCAACCCGGTTTGCTCTTATTATTATAAAGATTTGCAAGTCCCGCGAGCACTTCATTCAACCCGTGACGGATATGTTGACGCATTGCCTGGGCTGCCTGGCCAGGAGTGCCGTTGGCCAATGCATCCGTCGGGAGTGCGTGAAAATCAGAGCCGAGCGAACGCCGTTCCACGGCGGTGTCAAACAGCCAGTTGAAGATCAGCACCTGCTCCTTCTCGATAGCTTCACGCAACGCCGGGCAGCGCGCATTTTCGGCGATACGCATGTGCAGTTTCATGTGATAAGTGTTCACCGAAAATAAAAATTGCGGGTCGGAACCATTTTCGCAGGCGGCGTAAAGCTGGTCAACGCGCAGGCCCATCCAGCGCAATTCCTTTTTCTCCGCCAAGGAAGCGCGTTCGGTAAAAAACCGCGCAGCCTGGGTTTCCAGAGCCTCGCGCACACGGGTGCCAACCCGCGGCTTGCTTTCGAGTAGTCCCTTCGCGCTCCAGCCACTGCAACGCCTCGCTGACGGGAGGCACGCTGATGTGGAGTTCCTTCGCCAGCTTTCGACGTGAAAGCGCTACTCCCACTGGTAGGTCACCTTTGAGTATCTTGTTGCGTATTTCGAGATAAGCCCGGCGTGCCAGTGAAAGCGTCGCCGATGATCCTGGCTTGGCGCGTGGAGATTTCATGGGTTCTGTTTTATCCACGGTGGCGTTCTACCCGGATTGACCGGGATTAGCCTGGTGCGCCGCCGAATTGAATGCTTCATTCATGCTGCCGCGACGGTAGCCTCGCAAATCCAGCGTGACGTGCGCGTAGCCGATTTTTTCCAAAGCTGCGGTAATTTTGTCCGCCACGCCATCCGTCAGGATTTTTTGCATTTCCGCCGGGCCGACCTCAATGCGGGCAAGGTTCTGCCGCCGCAATTCGTGATGCCGCACGCGCACGTCGTGGAAACCGAGGTCGCGCAGCACATATTCCGCTTGCTCGATCATCCGGAGTTTTTCCGGTGTCACTGCTTCGCCGTAAGGCACGCGCGAACTCAAGCATGCCATCTGCGGCTTGTCCGCCGTCGGCAGGCCGAGTTGCGCGGACAGCTCGCGGATTTCCAGCTTGGTCAAACCCGCTTCTTTGAGCGGGGCGCGCACTTGAAATTCCGCCGCCGCCTGCGTGCCGGGACGGAAATCACCGGTGTCGCTCGCGTTCTCGCCGTAGGCAATCACGGCAAAATTCTCCGCACGGGCCAGCGGCGTCAATTCCTCGAACAGCTCCCGCTTGCAGAAATAACAGCGGTTCGCCGGGTTTGCCGTGTAATTTTCGTCGGCGAATTCCCGCGTGTGTAGAACGCGAACTGGCAAAGAAAATTTTGCCGCGATGTCCAGCGCCTCCGCCAGTTCGCGTCGTGGCAAACTCGGCGAATCGGCAATAACGGCCAGCACGCGGTCGCCCAAAACATCGTGCGCGACGCGCGAGAGAAAAACCGAGTCCACGCCGCCGGAATATGCCACCAGGCACGAGCCGTAGCTTTTCAGCAGCGCCCGCAGTTTTTCCAGCTTGTGAATCGCTTCACTTGTCATTTCAGTTGTTTCGCTCTCTTCACTGCGGCTTCAAAAATCCGTTTCACCGGCACGCCGGTTTTGGCCCCCAGTTTTTTGGCCGATTCAAATTCCGCCGCGACCTGAACCACCTTGCCGCCAAGCCGCCCGATTTTAACCGTCACTTCGCCGAACGGCGTTTTCACCCGGGCAAATTTGCGGGGTGATTTTCGCCTTTCAGCAATTGTCTTGCGGACGCCAAAGGCCGTCGTTTCGCGCAGGATCAATTCGTTGAACTTGTCGGCTTCTTCTTCCGCGCACAAAACGGTGAGCAGCACGCCGGGGCGGTTTTTCTTCATCTGGATCGGCGTGTGGAAAACGTCCAGCGCGCCGGCAGCCAAAGCTGTTTCAATAAAATGGCCGAGAATTTCCCCGGTGCAATCGTCCAGATTGGTTTCCAGCACCGCGACACGATCCGTTTCCCAGTCCAAACCGGCCGGGGCGATTTTGGACTTTGAACCTTGAACTTTGGATTGCATCCCGAGCACCGCTCGCAAGACATTTGGCCGCGTCTTGTTTTCGCGCGTGCCAAGGCCGAAGCCGATTTTTTCCGCAACCAGATTTTCCATCGCGCCGAAGCTCTCGACAAATTCCGCCAGCAGCGCAGCGCCGGTGGGCGTGACGAGTTCGTGCGGCTCGTCGCATTGTGTGATGCCGACGCCGCGCGCTCCGAGAATGGCCAGCGTGGCCGGCGCCGGAACCGGAAAACGTCCGTGCGCGCAATCAATCCAGCCGGCGCCTTCAACCACCGACGACGCGAACACGCGCGGTTTGTCGAGCAGTTCCAGCGCGATGGTCGCTCCAACGATGTCCACGATGGAATCCACCGCGCCGACTTCGTGAAAATGCACTTCGTTTGGCGGCAGGCCATGGATTTTGCCTTCGGCTTCCGCAATGCGCCAGAAGACGGCGATGGATTTTTGCTTCACCCATTTTGAAAGCGCGCTGCGGGAAATGAGCTGTTTGATTTTGGAAAAGTTCCGGTTTTCCTCATGGTGATGCGATTGGTGCGCATGAGCGTGGTCGTGCGGATGCGGGTGATCATGTTCACCCGCGAAATGGACATCAAACTTAACGCCGGCGATGGGCGACTTCTGCTGGCGTGAAATGTGCAGATGATAGCCGCCGAGCTTGAGCTTTTTTAATTCCCGTTCAAGTTTCCGCGCATCCACGCCGAGATCGAGCAGCGCGGCGATGAACATGTCGCCGGCAATGCCGCTGAAAAGATCGAGGTAAAGAATTTTCATCTTTGCGAGACGAGCGCATTGATCTGGCTCGCGGCAAAACCGGCGCCAAAGCCGTTGTCAATGTTCACCACGGTCACGCCGCTGGCGCAACTGTTCAACATGGCGAGCAGCGCGGCGATGCCGCCGAAGCTCGCGCCGTAACCAACGCTCGTCGGCACGGCAATCACGGGTTTGGCGACAAGGCCGGCGATGACGCTCGGCAGCGCGCCTTCCATCCCGGCAACGGCGACGATGACGTTCGCCTGTTGGATGGTTTCCATCCGCGCCAGCATCCGGTGAAGCCCGGCCACCCCAACGTCGCGAATTCTTTCCACGCGGTTGCCCATGATTTCGGCGGTAACAACGGCTTCCTCGGCCACCGGCAAATCGCTGGTGCCGGCGCAGACCACGGCAATGAATCCGGGGCGTTTGGGCAAAGGTTTCTTCTCGATGGTCACGCAGCGGGCGATCGGATGGTGGACCGCCAGCTTGAATTTTTTGCGGAGCGCGCGGGCGTGTTCGGCCGTGACGCGCGTTGCCAGAACCCGCTGGCCGTGTTCCCAGAGCTTGGCCGCAATCTGCACGACCTGTTCAGGCGTCTTGCCGGCGCCAAAGATGACTTCGGGAAAATTTCTCCGCAACGCGCGGTGCGTGTCCACCTGGGCAAAGCCGAGGTCGGCCACCGGCGCGGCTTGGAATGCGCGCAGAACATGGTCGCGGGGAATTATTCCGGCGTGGAACTGTTCCAGCAGTTGGTTGGCTTCGGTGGTTGTCACTCGGCGGCTTTTCCGGCTGGTCAGTAACCTTTCTGCCGTTTGAAAAAGGTGGCGTCGGCGTAATAAGGTTGCGTCAATCCCTCCAGTTTTGCCATTTCCTCCGGCGAGAACGGCTTGAAATTTTTTGCAATCCGGACGTTCTCCTCCAATTCGGGAATCGTCTTGATGCCGATGATGACGGTGCTGACGGGCAGCGTGAGGACATAGCCCATTGCCTGGTCCATGGTGGCGAGGCCGTCGGGCTTGAAGATTTTTCCGAGCGCGGGAACTTTCATGCCGATGATGCCCATCTTTTTCTCCGCGGCGGTCGGCAGCAGGTTTTCGGAGAATGGAAACTCGTGGTTGACGCGGGGCAGGTTTTTTTCCGCCGCGTTGAGCGCCATGAGAATGGTGTCGAATGGAAATTTTTCAATCGCCTGCTTCAGGATGAACGGATCGCGATGGCCGGTGATGCCGATGAAGCGCGTGATTTTTTCATCGCGGGCCTTCTGGAACGCCTTGAGCGCGCCGTTGTCCGCGAAAATCTTGTCCACGTCCTGCTGCGTGCGGACGTTGTGCATCTGCCAGCAATCCAGGTGATCCGTCTTGAGGCGCTTGAGCGATTCGTCCAGTTCGCGCATCGCTCCGTTGTAAGTGCGGTCGCCGGACTTGGTGGCGAGATAAATGTCCTTGCGGCGGCCCTGGAGCGCCTCGCCGTAATACTGCTCGCTGCTGCCGTGCCCGTAATAATGGGCGGTGTCGCAGTAATTGACGCCGAGGTCCAGGGCGCGGTTGATGATCGCCACGGCCTCGTCGGTGTGGCCGGGAATTTCCAGCAAACCCTGTCCGCCCAGACTGAACAGGCAGACCTTCCGGCCCGTTTGGCCAAGCGAGCGCATCGGCATATAAACTGGCGGAGAAACAACGCCGGTGGCCTTGGCAAACGATTTGATCGGTTCCATCAAGGTGGTCACGCTGATGCCCACAGCCCCGACGGCCACCTTATGGATGAATTTTCGGCGGGTGATTTTGGTTTTCATAATACCTGATTCGATTAGTGATATATCAGTTGTTGGAACCATTTTCGCACCAACCGGCAGCGTTGGCAATTTTTTTGAAGGCGATTTTTCCTTCCATGGAAATCATATCGCCGCCACGCCGCGCAATCTGGCTTGCCTTCCTGCCGCCGGGCTTTTATTTCCGGCCTTTTAGAGAGCGCGCGGAACGCGGAGTCGGGGAATCCAGCGGCACCCGTCGGATGCGGGTTGCAACTTCAGTCAAGACCTTCGAGGGCCGCCAGACATTCTTCAGTTCGCCTTCAATACGAGCAAGTCCTTCCACCACTTTATTCAGACCGCGTTGGATGTGACGGCGCATGGCGGTCGCGGCTGCTTCCGGTGTGCCGCCAGCCAGCGCACCGGTCAGCCGGGTGTGAAAATTTGATCCGAGCGTGCGCCGTTTTGCCGCCGTGTCGAAAAGCCAGTTGAAAATCAGGACCTGTTCCTTTTCAATCGCGTCCCGCAACGCCGGACAACGAGCGCATTCCGCGATGCGCAGGTGCAGCTTCATGTGGTAGGTATTGGCGGAAAACAGAAAATCGCGGTCGGCCGGATCAGTATCAGCCGCGGCGTAAAGCTGGTCCACGTGCCGGCCCATTTGCCGCAACTCCTTTTTCTCCGCCGCCGTGGCGCGCTCGGCAAAGAGCCGCGCCGCCTGCGTCTCCAGCGCCTCGCGCACCAGGCTCCGGTCCTCCACATCCTGCCGGGTGGGGATGCGCACCCGCGTGCCGGCGCGGGGGCGGCTCTCGACCAGGCCGTCGCGCTCCAGACGTTGCAGCGCTTCGGACACCGGCAGGACGCTGATGTTCAGTTCTTCCGCCAACTTTCGGCGGGACAGCACCGCCCCCACCGGCAGGTCACCCTTGAGGATGTTGTCGCGGATTTCGACGTAGGCGCGAGCGGCCAGCGAAATTTTGAGCGGATGGCCGGCGGCACTTGGGCGCTTCAGCACACGAGGCAAATGGGAGTTGCTTGTTGCTCGGTTCATGGCACGCACAGATAACCTCGCCAAATTCCGCCTTTGATTCCAGCCAAATCATCAGGCTTGCCTGTCGGCCAAACGGCAGCCAACGTCCTGTAATCGGCATGAAATGAAATTCATGCCACCTGTTCCCAAGGGGATGGAGGATATTGGGGAGATATTTTGGTTGCGCCGTTGATATAATCTGATATGTCAGTTACAAACACAGCACATGAAGACTTTACGATTCCTTTTTGTGGTTGTCCTGCTGCCGACGGCGCCCAACAGCTTTGGTCAAACAACGCCGGCCACGACGAATCCTCCGGCGGCAACCCTTTCAACGACTAATCAACCCGCGCTCGCGCCCGCCGTTCTGCCCGGCAACGGGCTGGCGCAGCATCCGTTCCTTTACACCGGCGAATGGGATTACCGCAAGACGAACCAGACCATGTTCGTCGTCCGCGACGGCAAGGCGGCGTGGATCTATTCCATTCCGATCAAGGACGCGGATGGCACGTTGCAGGAACTTGGCGACGCGACGATGCTTTCCAACGGCAACATCGTTTTCTGCCGCAAGATCGGCGCGAGTGAAATCACGCCGGACAAAAAAATCATCTGGAACATGGACGCGCCGAAGGGAACGGAAATTCATTCCATCCAACCCATCGGCCTGGACCATGTGCTCGTGACGCAAAACGGCAATCCGGCGAAGCTGATGCTCATCAACACCGGCACCGGCAAAACGGAAAAGGAATTCACATTCCCCGTGTTGAATCCGGGAGCCAACCCGCACATACAATTCCGCCGGGTGCATGAGACGAAGGACGGGACGTTCCTCGCGGCGCATTTGCGGGACAACAAGGTGGTGGAATATGACGCGGACTTCAAAGAAATCTGGTCCTACGCGACGCATCAGCCATGGTCGGCGGCGCGATTGAACAATGGCAACACGCTGATCACCGAGGGTCCTCACACCGTTCTCGAAGTCAACAAGCAGGGCGAGACCGTCTGGCAATTTTCCCAGAGCGACGCGCCGGAATATAAATTTTTTGTTTTTCAGGAGGCGAGCCGCCTCGCCAACGGCGACACCGTGATTTGCAACTGGTGTCCCTACAACTTGAAAGACCCCAAGACCTGGCCCGGCTCGGTGCAGGTGCTGGAAGTGACGCCGGAGAAAAAAGTTGTCTGGGCGCTGAGCGAATGGAAAAATCCCGATCTCGGCCCGGCGTCTTCGATTCAATTGCTCGATGAACCCGGCGTGCCGGAAAATCCCGGCGAGTTGCAGTGGTGAATCGCTTAACCTGAAGCCTTCAACCCGAAACAATGAAGTCAAGTCACAAGCCTCCGACTATGAAAGGCCTGAAATTATTTTTAATCCTCGGCGCGTCAACCGCGCTGAACTTTTTTTGCGCCGCGCAGGAAGCGCAGCGGAACATTCCCGACGTATCCAAAATCCGGGGGTTCAACTATCAATCTGCGGCCCCCATTGGCCACAATGAAATGTGGCTCACCTATAGTTCGTCGGAAACGGCGCGCGACATGGATTACGCAAAGCGGCTCAACCTGAATCAGGTTCGCGTCTTTCTCGGCTACACTGCTTACCTCACCAACAAGCCCGCGTTTCGCTCGAACCTCGTGGACTTCATCCGCGTCTGTCACGAACGCGGCATCGGCGTCATGGTCGTGGTTCCATATCCGAGGGAATGGTCAACCAACCAAGCTGACTGGCCGCTGGCGCGCGAGTTTGCCGCCGATTTGGTCAACACCATCGGCAATGGCAGGGAACCCGGCCTCGCGTTCTGGGATGTTCACAACGAGCCGGGATTTCCGCGCATCCAATTCGCGCGGCACATGGCAAGCGTCTTCCGCGAACTGGACAAGGTCACGCCCATCACCATCGGTTGCACCACTGAAGGCGAGATGGAGGCGACCGGCGGCGACCTGGTGGACGTGCTTTGCTTCCACGATTACAGTTCGACGCGCCATCAAATTGACGAACGCATCGTGCGCGCGAAGCAATATGCGGCCAGTCATGGCAAGCAGGTGATGAACACCGAAATCGGCTGCATCGCCCGCTCCAATCCCTACGATGTGACGCTCGAAGAATACGAGAAATCGGGCATGGGCTGGTATATCTGGGAACTCATGATCACCGGCCAGTGGGGAAATGTGCATGGCGTGTTTTACGCGGACGGAACGGTGCGCGATCCCTCGATTGTCGCCGCGCTGCTCGGGTTTTTCCGAAACCGCGGGCCGGATGCCGTGCTGGAAGTTCCCGACCGCGAAGGCCGCGTCACCGCAGCCGTGTCCGCTAACAAGAATTGGCTCGCGAACACCAACGCCGACTGGCAGCTTGGTCTGGATTTGGCCGAGCGCTCGGCAAATCTTCTGGAGGCGGCGCAACTCATCGCCATGCACGATCTGCCGACGCGACAGGTGGATTTGATGCGCAAAGGTCAGCCGGATATGCCCGCCTTGCGCGCCCTCATCCAGAAATTCACCGATATCCTGGAGCCGTATCAAGTGCCGGAAGGCGATCCGCGTCGCAGCCGTCCACCCGGCTGGATCAGGTAAAAAATTGCTCCCCGGAATTTCAATTTATGACCGTCCGGGGAAAATTAATTTTCAAACTACTGTCCACCACCCTTTTTCTTTCGATGGAATTGACAGTCGTGGCCGCGCCCGATAAAACCGTTGACGCGACGAAAGCCGGCGCGATCGGCGACGGAGCGACGGTCAACACCGCCGCTATCCAGAAAGCGATTGATGATTGCAGCGCCAGCGGTGGCGGCACGATTCAATTTCCGGCCGGAAGCTATGTGACCGGCACAATCCAGCTCAAGAACAACGTCACCCTCCAACTCGACAAAAACGCCGTTGTGCTCGGTAGCACCAACGCCGCCGACTATCGCAATGTGGATCCGTTCATGGCTGGTGATGGCGTTCCGCTCGGGTATGCGCTGGTTGTTGCCGAAGGCGCACACCATGTGGGTATCGAAGGCACCGGCACGATTGACGGGCGCGGCAGAGAATTGAAAGCCGCACAAACCCGTTACACCGTCAGGCCATTCCTTATGCGCTGGTTGCATTGCGCGAATGTCACCGTCAAGGATGTTCACCTGACCAATCCCGGCGCGTGGACGCTGAACTTTTTCCAATCCCGCGACGCCACCGTTGAGCGCGTCACCATCCGCACCCGCAACACCGGACTCGCCAACAACGACGGCATTGACCTCGATTCCTGCGAGGGTGTGCGCATCCGCGACTGCGACATCGAGAGCGGCGACGACGCGCTCTGCCTCAAGGCCACCAGCCCGTTGCCGTGCCGCAACATCACCGCCAGCGGCTGCAAACTTTCGACCAAATGCAACGCCATCAAGCTCGGCACGGAATCGCTCGGCGACTTTGAAAACATTCGCATCAGCGACTGCCAAATCCGTGACACTGGAATGGCCGGTATCGCGCTCTACTCCGTGGATGGCGCAATTCTGCACAATGTAACGCTCAACGGCATCACGATGGACGGCGTGACCGTGCCGGTAAGCATACGCCTCGGCGCGCGGCTGAAAACTTTCCGAGCGGGTGACCAGCCGAAACCGCCCGGCACACTGCGCGACGTGACCATTAAAAATGTGCGCGTGACCGGCGCGCGGCAAATTGGATTGCTCGTCAACGGCATCACCAATCATCCGGTGGAAAATCTCACGTTGAAAAACATCCAGATTGAACTCGCCGGCGGCGGAAATCTCGCGGACGCGCAGATTCAACTGCCCGAAAAAGAATCGGCCTATCCTGAATACGGCATGTTCGGCAAAATCATGCCCGCCTACGGCATTTATATGCGGCACGCGCGGCACGTTAGTTTCGAGCGGGTCCAAACGTGGGTGACGAATCCCGACGCCCGACCGGCGACGGTATTTGTTGACGTGGAGGACGTGAAACCGGCAGCCTTCGCCAGCCGTCAGCCGGACACAAGATGAGCGAAGCTATTTACAGTCGAGAAATCTCCACGGCGGCAATCGTGCCGGGCGGCGCAACCGTCCTGCGCTGGCGCATGGCGTTCCTCGTCAGCGCGGCGATTGTCTTAAGCTATTTTGACCGGCAGACGCTGCCGTGGACCTTGAGCCACATCAAGGCGCAGTATCCCTTCTCCGACCAGGTCAAGGCGACGTTCGACTCGGCTTTTTTGGTCGCCTACGGACTGATGTATCTGGGCGGCGGCTGGCTGCTGGACCGGCTCGGCACGCAACGCGGCTTTTTGTTGATCATGATTTTCTGGTCGCTCGCGGTCGCCAGCCAGGGATTGGCGGCCAACTACGGACTGCCCCCGGTTTTCGGAATGGCCTTTGCGCTGGTCATGCTGATGGCGAGCCAATTTTTGCTCGGCATGGGTGAAGGCGGCGGTTTCCCGGCGGCAACGCGCGTCGTCGCCGAATGGTTTCCCGTCAACGAGCGTTCCACCGCGATGGGCATCATCAACGCCGGCACGGCGGTCGGCGCGATGATTGCGCCCTGGGTCATTT
>Ga0181525_10001251_pt1 | contig 21828 bp, 19 predicted proteins | sample PEATcosm2014_Bin_48_FD_121100 | JGI IMG/M metagenome (GOLD analysis project Ga0181525, IMG submission 121100) | Peatland microbial communities from MTU Mesocosm Facility, Houghton, MI, USA - PEATcosm2014_Bin06_10_metaG | ecosystem: Environmental > Terrestrial > Soil > Wetlands > Peat | place... | reverse complement strand
GCGGCGCGTACGGGCAAGATCGGCGATGGGAAGATTTTTCTTACGCGCGTGGACGAAGCGATTCGCATCCGCAATGACGAACGGGGCGAGGGCGCGCTGTAAGGTTGTAATTTGAGCGGGGATCGCAACGGGACTGGGGTAACATTCTACCGGGACGCGACCGGGGGGATCTTAACGGGCATCGATTCATGATCCATCGTTATGACGGCAGCGTCTTTACTGATCAGTGAACTGCGAGTCTCTCTGGCTGAGGAGTCGGCGCGAATAGCGAGCGACTTCGCGGCGACGGGAGACGGGCGTGCCGCGGTTGCACATCGCACCCGGCTGATCGAAGACATTCTCAAGCGGCTGTGGCGGGACCTGGTTTCCGAGGACGAAGCGGGGCCGCGAGATTTCGCGCTGGTGGCGACGGGAGGTTTCGGGCGCGGCTGGCTCTTTCCTTATTCCGATATCGATCTGCTCTTTCTGTTCGCCGATGACAAAGGCGAGGAAACGCACAAAGAGGCGGTCCGGCGGTTCTCCCAGGAGTTGTGGGATTTGAAACTGAAGTTGAGTCCGGCTTCTCGGACCTTGACGGAGTGCGACCGTTTTGATCCGAACAATACAGAATTTACTATCTCCCTTCTCGATTGCCGCTACCTGGCGGGTGACCGCAATCTGTTTGCACGGCTGCACGACAAAGTAATTCCCAAGCTGGTGACGCGGGAAGCGAAGCCCTTGCTGCAAGGGCTGGCCGAAGTGACGCGCGAGCGGCATGGCAAGTTCGGGTACACCGTATTTCACCTGGAGCCCAATATCAAGGAGTCGCCCGGCGGACTGCGCGATTACAACGTGGCGTGCTGGCTGGCGCTGATCTCCTCTATGAGCAAGCTGGCAGACTGGCCGGCCGCGAGTTCACTGCGGGCGCCGGTTAGAAAGCAACTGGATGCGGCGCTCGAGTTTCTGATGGCAGCGCGATGCTTTCTACACTTCCGCCACGGGCGCGACGACAACGCACTGAGCTGGGAAGCGCAGGACGAAGCGGCCGCACGCAAGATTGGCGCGGCGGATGCGGCCGATGTGACGCCCGCGGATTGGATGCGGGTTTACTTCCGCCATGCCCGCGCGGTGCAACGCGCGGTGACGCAACTGCAGGAGGAAATCCCGGAAGCTTGGTCTGCGCTGCGTCGGCAGTTTCAGGGCTGGAAGTCGCGGCCCTCGAGTCCCGATTTTTCCGTCGTGGATGGAATGATTTTTCTGCAACAGTCTTCTTCGCTGCGCGATCCAGAGATGCTGCTGCGGCTGTTTCACTTTATGGCGCATCACGGGTTGAAATTGAGTGCGACCACGGAGCACAGAATCGAGCAAGAACTCCCGGCGCTGGCGGTGACTCCACCGCGCGGGGCGGAACTCTGGCTCTACCTGCAGGAAACTCTGCTGCAGCCGCACGCCGCCGAGGCGCTGCGGGCCATGCATTCGCTGCGCCTGCTCACGCTGTTGCTGCCGGAACTGAAGCCCATCGATTCGCTGGTGGTGCGCGATTACTATCATCGTTTCACGGTGGATGAGCACTCGATCCTGGCGATTGAAAGCCTGCACCGGCTGAACCAATCGCAATCGGAATGGGACAAGCGATATGCGGAGTTGCTGGGAGAATTGGAAGATCCGGAGCTGCTCTACCTGACGCTGTTGTTGCACGACACAGGCAAAGGCGTGCCGGGTGTTAATCATGTCGAGGCGAGCCTGGAAATTGCGGGGCGCTGCCTGGACCGGCTGGATGTGGATGCGGGAGAACGGGCGACCGTGCTGTTTCTAATCGCGAACCATTTGGAAATGTCAGCGCAACTGCGGCGGGATATTTTCAATCCGGAAACGGTGGCGGCCTTTGCGGAGAAAGTAGGCACGCCGGAGCGGCTGAAGATGCTGTGCCTGCTGACCTATGCCGACATCAAGGCGGTGAATCCTGAGGCGCTGACGCCGTGGAAAGCGGAGAATGTATGGCAGCTCTATATTGGCGCGGCGAATTACCTGAACCGCAGCGCGGACCAGCGCGTGCACGATGCCAGCGGGGAAAAACTGGCGCGCCTGCGGAGCCTGGCTCCGGTGACGGGCGCGAAGTTCAGAGAGTTTGTGGAAGGATTTCCGCAGAGATATTTGCGCGTGCACTCCGCCGAGGAAGTGATGCGGCACATGGAGATGGCGGAACAGTTTGGGCACGATCCGGTGCAGGTGGACCTGAAGCGCGGCCGCCACTGGTATGAGCTGACGCTGGTCACAAAAGACCGGCCGTCGCTGTTCGCGACTCTGACCGGGGTTTTGGCGGCGTGGGGAATGAACATCGTGAAGGCGAATGCTTTTTCGAACCAGGCTGGAACCGTTGTGGACACGCTCTATTTCACGGACCGCTTCCGCACGCTGGAATTGAACCTTTCAGAATGGGACCGGTTCAAGCGAAGCATCGCCGCGGTTTTGGCGGGGGAAGCGGATTTGGACAAGATGCTGCGCGACCGGCAGCGCGGGGAGAAGAGCGCCAAGGTGAAAGTCGTGGTCGCGACCCGGATCGATTTTGACAACGAATCTTCTTCGACGAGCACGCTGCTACAGGTGATTGCGCAGGACCGGCCGCGTTTGCTGCATCGCATCAGTTCGTGCCTGTCGCAGCAGAAATGCAATATTGAGATAGCTTTGATCGATACTGAAGGGCAGATGGCGATTGATGCGTTTTATTTAACTTCCGCGGGGAAGAAGTTGACGGGCGAGCATCAGAAGAAGGTAGAGAAGGCTTTGGTGGATGAGTTGAAGAGTCTGGAGCTGGGATGATGGGCTGGGGACGGCTCCGCAACACCTAAATAGAAGATCAAAGTCAAAAGCAGCGGGCAGAGCGCCCGCTCCACACAAGCAGTGGTAATATTTCCTGCTGACAACATGACCAAGCCACGGTTATTCCCCCTATCCTTCTTATTGGTATTACTGCTGCTATGTGGGCGCTTTTCCGCGCAGTCTTCCCCTCATCCTGCACACGCGATTGTGCTGCATGCGGCTCGCCTGCTGGATATCAAGAACGGGCGCATCGTGAAGCCAGGGGAAGTGCTGGTGCAGGGTGCGCGCATCTTAGAAGTCGGATCGGTCGTCAGACATCCGGCGGATGCCGAGGTGATTGATCTCGGCGATCGGACGCTGATGCCGGGATTGATCGACGCGCATGTGCATCTGTTTCTGCATCCGGGTGCGGAGGATTTGCAGACGGTGCAGGAATCGGTGCCGCAGCGCACGATCATGGCCGTGCTGGCGGCACGAGACGATCTGATGGCGGGTTTTACCGCAGAGCGCGACATGGGGACTGAAGGCGCGGGGTCAGCCGATACAGCGGTGCGCGATGCGATCGATCAGGGGCTGGTCCCGGGGCCGCGGCTGCGCATCAGCGGGAACGCGATCAACATCCTGGGCGGGCACGAAGACGCAATCGGCTACAACCCGGCGCAGCACGTGCTCTCGAACGCCGATTACGCCAACAACGCCGCCGAACTGATTGCCGTGATGCGGGAACAGTACAAGGAAGGCGCGGACTTCACCAAAATTTATGAGACTGGTCCGGACAAGGTGCGCGACGGGCAGTTTTCCACCATCTATCAATACACCGAGGCTGAATTGAAGGCGGCAGTGGAGGAAGCGGCGCGTGTGGGCAAGCGCGTTGCGGTTCATGCCACCGGCGAGCCGGGCACGCTGTTTGCGGCGCGGGCCGGCGTGGCTTCCATCGACCATGCCAACCAGCTTGGCGATGAGACCATGCGGCTGATGCGGGAGAAGCAGATTTTCGCGGTGCCAACTTTTACCATCTTCGAATATTTTGCCGAGCACGCGGCTACGCCGGCACAGGCGGCGCACGAACACCAGATGCTCGACTTAAAGGTGCAGGATTTCCACAAGCAGGTTGCCGCGGGAGTCCCTATGGCCGTGGGTTCTGACGTTGGGCCGTTTCCGCATGGGACGCAGGCGCGGGAGCTCGTCCTCATGGTCAAGAACGGAATGTCGCCGCTGGCGGTGCTGCAGGCCGATCTGCTCAATGGATCGAAGCTTCTAGGTTGGGACGGGCAGATTGGGGCGTTGGAGGCGGGGTATCTGGCGGATATTGTCGCAGTGGCGGGCGATCCGTTGCAGGATATTGGCGCAGTGGGGAATGTGTCGTTCGTGATGAAAGGTGGGGCAGTTTACAAGAAGTGACTACCAGTCCTTGTCCGTGGAATCGTCGGAATCGTCATCCTTCCATTCGCGGTCGGATTCTTCGCCATCCTCTTCTCTGGTCTGATTGCGTTTGCGATAGCAGACGAAGAACAGGCCGATGCTCATGAAAGTGGGCGGAGCGATCAGGATCAGGATGCCGCTCTTCAAGGCCTGAATCATGCGAGAGCCAGAAGACGCGGCCTGGGTGTAGCACAGCGCGCAACTCTGAGCGAAGGCGGGCACGGGCGCCAGCAGGACGATCAATCCCACCACCGCGACACCCAGGATCAAAACTGCCTTCGAATACTTCATTTACGTCTCCGGCAAAATCGCCACTGAGCTACCCAGGGCTATTTCGCCCAGGGAACGCCGTCCGTAAGGCGGAAAGCATCGGTCCATCCGTACTGCATGCCGAGGATGACCAAGACCGTGAAAAGCAGGACGAACCACCTTAGCCCGCGATTATCCGCCAGATGCATAAAAAACAAAAGCGCGAGCCCAGCCTCCACGATGGCCACAGTCAGCATGCGCACAAACATCTGCGACGCGGTGATGTTCTGGTAGGCGATGAAGAACTGAATCCCTGCCAGGGCAAGCAGACAAACATAGACGATCAAGTCTTTAGTCGTGCTGCTCGTGTGCGTATCAGGGGTAGCCATAGTGTTGTGCTCCTGCTTCTTTCCAGCTCAGTGAGCTAAATTCAAGAGATAGACCAGCGGCACCACGAACATCCACACCAGATCCACAAAGTGCCAGTAGAGCCCGGTGATTTCAAGGTCGTCGGCGTTGTAGCGCCCGCCCTGGTAGCGAATCGCGACCGCGATCAGAGCGACTACGCCGCCGAGCACGTGCGTCAGGTGCAAGCCAGTGACACTAAAAAACGATGCTCCAAACAAAGGCGTGCCCCACGGATTGTGAAAAAGGTTCGCGCCTTCGGCGAACATCCCCATCCACTCGCGAATGTGCAGGATGGCGAACAGAATTCCGAGAACGGCGGTGATCATGGTCCAGCGGAAAGCGCCGGCCTTATCGCCCTTCTGGGCCGACTGCACGCCGATGAGCATGGTCAGGCTGCTCGAGAGCAGAATGAAGGTCATCAGCGCCACATTGGTGATGCTGTGAAAGGGCCGCGGCCAATCGGGGGTGGCGTTGCGGATGAAGCCGTAGGCAACGAGACATCCGGCAAAGGTGGCGGAGTCCGCGATGATGAACAGCCACATCGCCATTTTCTTGGCGGGGACCGAGAATGTGGGCGCGGTCATTATCTCCGTCGCGCCGGTTCGCGACACCTGCCCGTGAATGGAAAGATCGGCTTGACTCACGTCGCCTCCTACCTTTGAGTTCCAGCTTCGTCGGTTAGAGCTTTATCCAAAGCAGCACAAGCAAATACACCCACAGTGCACCCATGAAATGCCAGTACCGCGCCGTAGCATCCAGGGTGCTTCGCCGCAGAACCGAATTGTTCAGTTTTGCGATGACGCGGACCAGGCCGCCCAGCCCACCGAACACGTGCAGCGCGTGCGCCACCGTCAGCACGTAAAAGAACGAGTAGCTGATGTTAGTGGCGAGCCCAAATCCCTGGGATTTCAGCTGCATCCACGCAAACGTCTGGCCGGCAACAAACAGCAGGCCCAAGACCAGAGTGATGTATAGCCACTGCGCCGGGGCTGCGGCCTGATCGCTCTTATTCTTGAGGCCGCTCATGAAGGCCGCGATGCGGCGCCGAGCCAGTTCCAGCGTGACGCTGCTGGCGATGATCACCAGAGTGTTCAGGTAAAGCACCGGCGGCAAGGTAATGGGCACTAGAGGCGCCGTGCCCTGACGAACGATCAGAGCGCTGGTGAAGGCGGCAAACGTCATAGTGATGGCCGCCAGGCCAACCCAAATGCCAGTGCTGGCAGGAGGAGGAGAGGAGTCTTTGACGCGACGCAGATCTCCGCCAGCGGGAGCGAGATTGCGCCAGCCGCCGTTGCCGGATCCCTGGCTGGGCAAGCGTTCCTGCCCGATCTTCTCTTTGTCGATCTTCGTCTGGTCGATCTTTGTCTGCTCGACCTTCGGCGGTTCGTGAACTGTGGTCGCCATACTGATGACTACTCCCTTGTAAGAACCCTTGCCGATTACGCCTCTTCGTCCGGACTATGCACTTTTTCCGGCGAGGTCTGCATGATGTAGTCGGCGCTTGCACCCTCGACGCTGTACTGATACGGATCGTGGTAAACCACCGGCATCTTGTCGCCAAAGTTGTTGTGGGGCGGCGGCGTGGCCGTGCTCCACTCGAGCGATGTGCCCTGCCACGGATTGTCGTTCGGGGCCAGCTCGCCCTTGAACCGGCTGTGGATCAGGTTGTAAAGGAAAATCAACTGGGCGAAGCCTGTGAACAGAGCTGCGTAAGTGATGAACTTGTGTACCGGGATCAGCGGGATCAGGTAATCGTCCGTAAAGGCCTGGTAGCGGCGCACATTGCCGGCGATGCCGAGGTAGTGGAACGGCATAAAAATGCAGTAGGCGCCGATGAAGCTCATCACAAAGTGGACCTTGCCTAGCGTCTCATTCATCATTCGGCCGGTCATCTTGGGAAACCAGAAGTAAGTTCCGGCGAAGATGCCGAACATGGCGGCGACGCCCATCACCAGGTGGAAGTGGCCGACGACGAAGTAAGTAGCGTGCAGCATGATGTCGATGGAGGGCTGGGCCAGGAAGAAGCCGCTGACGCCGCCGCTGATGAACATCGAAATGAAGCCCAGCGCGAATAGTGATGCCGAATTGATCCGCAGCTTCGAGCCATACAGGCTACCCAGCCAGATCAGCACAACGATCGTCGAGGGAATGGTGATTACCAGCGTGGGAAACGAGAACACCAGCGAGGAGACGGGATTCATCCCGCTGACGAACATGTGGTGCCCGTACACCATGTAGCTGAGGGCGGCCAAAGCTCCCATGGAGTAGATGAGCACTCTATGGCTCAGCATGGGTTTGCGCATGTTAGTGATGAGAACGTGCGAAACGATGCCCATGCCGGGGACGATGGCGATGTAGACCTCGGGATGCCCGAAAAACCAGAACAGGTGTTGCCAGAGCAGAGTGGAACCCCCGGAGCCAGGCAGTACCTGATCATTGATCACCATGTTGCCGGGTTTGAAGAAGCTGGTTCCGGCGACGTGATCGAGGATGAGCAGGATGCAGGCGGGCATCAGGACTGCGAACGCCGTCAAGCCCATGACCGAGGTGATAAACCAGGCCCAGGCAGTGAGCGGGAGGCGCATCAGAGACATGCCTTTGCAGCGCATGTCGAGCGTGGTGGTGATGAAGTTCAACGAACCCAGCAACTGGCCGATGCAGAAAAGACAAATCGAAGTCGCCCAGAGAATCACTCCCCAACCCTCGCCCGGACCGCCAGCAGCGCCAATCGCGCTCAGGGGGGCGTACTGCGTCCAGCCACCGAGGGTGGGCCCATCACTGACAAAGAACGAGGCAACCAGAGGCAAGAAAGCGGTGAAGGTGACCCAGAACGACATCATGTTGAAATGGGGGAAGGGCATGTCCTCGGCGCCGGTCTGGATGGGCAGGAAGAAATTGCCGAAGGCGGCGAATGGGGCGGTGGTGAGCACAAAAAAGACCATGATGGTGCCGTGCATGGTCATCAGTTGCAGGTAATATTCCGGCGTCATCACGTCGCCCGGGGCGCCGTTCTTGGAGAGCAAATGCAGCCCAGGAATGGCATAGCTGCCAAATCCGAGATGGATGCGCATGAGCCAGGAAAGAAACATTCCGACGAAGGCCGCGACCAGGGCGAGAGCGTAATACTGCTTGCCGATGACTTTGTGGTCAATGCTGAAGACATGCTTCCGGAGGAAGCTGGTCGGGGCTCCGTGCTGCGCCGCATGTGCGGACATATCGTGCATTGCTCTCACCTCAAACGAGATGTATTGTCCAGATTGCCGCAGGGGCTAAAGCCCGGAATCCCCCGCTATCCTTGCGGCACGGCTGAAGCCGTGCCCTGATACGAATCTTCCTGTTACCGATCTTTGCCTTATCCCAATCGTTGCCTAACGCCAATCTTTGCGTGATGTTGATCCTTGCTCGGGATAAAACGTTACTTGTGCCTTGTGTCCGCTACTGCAGCGCGGCCTGCTGTTTCAGCCAACTGTCGTAGTCCTCCTGAGACTTCACCTCGAGATAGGCCTTCATGTTGTAGTGCCCGAGGCCGCACAGCTGGGTGCAGACGATTTCGTACTTGCCGATCTTGGTTGCGGTGAAGTGAAGGGAGACGTCCAATCCCGGCACGAAATCCTGCTGGACGCGCAATTCGGGGACGTAGAAGGAATGTCCCACATCCTTGGAATGCATCAGCAGATGGATCTCGCGGTTCACCGGAATCGCCATCTCGGCGGTTACAATGTCGTCTTTGGAATCCTGGTCGTGCGTGGTATCGAGACCGAAGAAGTTCGCGTTGGCCTCGCTGATCTGGTCGGCGTGAAGCGGACCGAACGTGCCATCCGGACCGGGGTAGCGGAAGTAAAATGCGAACTGCCCTGCTTGAACCTGCACGGGGATGGCATTGGCCGAGGGCGGCGTGAAATAGACGCTGGCCCACGCCTTGGTGCCAAAAACTCCGAGAGCCAGAGCTTCCGTTCCAACCAACAGGAAAGCGGCTGCCACCATGCCTTTGGCGCCACCGGGGAAATTCTTAACCTTGTCGCCGGCCTTAGGGCTGGAAAACTTCCAGATGAAAAAGGCCAGAAGAAACTGGGAGGCCAGGAACGACACACCGGCTTCGAGCATCGTGTCGGCATATTGCTCGTCGATCAGATGACCGTGCGTCGAAATATCCGGCGGCATCGGCCACCAATGCATGACGATGGGAACCGCCGAAGCAATCGCGATTAAAACGATAATGACCGCAAACAATTTCGCCATGATGTCCTCGCCTTAACCGGTTTCAGCCCGGTTTTCATGAGTCTGCACGCCCTTCCCGCGCCGAGGGAAGGCAAGAAAGCCTAGATCCGGGAAACACAAGGAGGCAGGCCAACATCTGCGCAACAACTCAAGTGATAACTACTCATGCTAAGCCGAAGCTGGTGACCGGCCGCCGAAGGACTCTATCGCAGCAGCCTCATCCTCCTGAATATCGAAAACGCTGGATAGCCTGGTTACCTGAAGCAAGTCATGCACTCGCTTGGTCAGATTTGTGAGTTTCAACTCCCCACCCCGGTTCCGAATCGTGGTGTGAGCCTTGACTAATTCCCCGACTCCAGAACTGTCTATGTAGTGAACCTCACCCAGGTTCAGCACGATTGCTTTCTGTCCCTTTTCTGATAGATCGCGAACAATCTCGCGCAGCATGACATTTCCTTCGCCCAGCGTAATCCTTCCGCTGATGTCGAGGATTGTCGCTCCGCCTACGGTTCGGACGGTAGTCTGCATCTTGACGGGGGTCGATCCCCGCATCCCGAGTCCCCGCCGGTCGAGAATTTCGCACGCCGACGCAGCGAGTTCCTGCGATTCCGTGCGAACCACGATCAGCGAACGTCCTTCCTTGAGTACTTCGCGGAAGAACGCGAGGTCCTCAGCGGATTTTTCATGCGTTGTCGGTTTTGGCGCTTTAGCGTCGCGTGCCGCCCCCGACCCTAGGGCGGCGCCCGCGCCCGCACCGGCGCCTGCGCCTGTGAGCAGCGCCGCGGCGCCAACCCCTAGCGCGAACACCGTGCCGATCCCGGGAAGAAGAAGCGATGCGGCCACCACTCCGGTCGTCACTCCCGCGGCTCCCCCGACGAAGCCGCCGACAAATGCGCCGAGCTCCTTTGCGATAGTTTTGGCTTCGCCTTCTGACCGAGTCAGGAAAATAATGGACTCTTCCGGGACGCCTCGCTCCCGCAACTCTTTAACTGCTCCCTCCGCGTCGTCCCTTGCCGAAAATACTCCAACTGTAGTTTCCATACGCCCTCCTTTCTCAGCCCTGCCGGGCGCGAATGCTCGTCTGCGTCAGACACTGCAGGCCAAGCTGGGCGCGCCGCTGCGCTGGACTAATCTTTCTGGTGCGCACTCATTTCGCTTTGAAGGTGAAATCGGCAGTGGCCGAGGCCCCTGAAGCCACAGTCACTTTTTGGGTCTGCGTGCCGGCGGCTTCTTGCCAAGCCGTTACGGTGTAGCTTCCCGGCGGCACGTTGTTGATGGTGTAGGCACCGTTCGCATCGGTGGTGGCGTACGGCCCTTTGACCACAGCGAAATAACCGTGCATCCAGGGATGGATGTTGCACTTCACATCAATAAACTCCGGAGCCTTCCAACTCTTCTCCACCGGCGGCGCTCCCGGCGGCTGCGACTGGTTCCACGGGATATTGCCGGTCATCGGATTGGGATTGGGGTGAATGTTGTGAGCGGTCTGATCGCTGGTTTGGACTTTGAAAGTCTGGTTCACGTCCATCGCGAGAACATGGGGCGTGTACATACAATTCTTTTGATCGAAGACCGGGACCGCGGTCGATACTGTAGCTGCGCCGCTCCAGCCGTCGATGTAGAGGACCACGTTCGCGAGTCCGCCGTTGGCGCCAACCACGTAGGTCTCCAGGTGGCCGGGATCGGTGGCGTGGGCCTTGGAACAGTAAGGATCTTTCGACATGTCGATGCCCTTCATGTGCGGGGCGTCGCCAGCGAGTTTGACGGTTCCGGTTATCTTGCCTTCGCCGGCCGCGTTGACCTTCGGACTCATCATCAAGGTTGCGCAAGCGATTAAAACTACCACCGATAGTACAGCCGCGAGATTGTATCGATTCCTCATAGAAAGTCCTCTCCTTTAAGTCCTCTCCCTTAAGACGCTACAAAGGTGAGTCTGGTTGCGATGTCCTCAGCCCTATTGTTGTCCCACCGGAGCGTTCGGATCAACCGGCTTCAACGCCAGCTGTTTCGCCATTTCTTTTTCCTTGCTCTTCTGGGCCATGAATGTTCGCAGATAGAAAACCAGATCCCAGGCCTCTTCGGGCTTGATGTTGTCGGCAAAAGATGGCATGGGAGTGCCGTCCAAGCCCGTCATGAAGATGCGGTAAATATCCTGGTCGGTATCGCCGCACTTGGGCCGGGAGCCATCGGTAAAGTTAAAGGGCGCGATGGGACGGCCGAGATCGTCCGCCAGGGTGGAAGCGGACGGCCCATTGGCCATACCCTGCACGCCGTGGCATTTCCAGCACTGCACCCGGGCAAATACATCGCGTCCGGCCTTGATGCGCTCCGCCGTGACTTCCGGCTCGGGAGGAATGGTGATGGGCGTTCCCGGCTTCTCATTTGCCCATCGCGGGGAGAAGTGCTTCACCCAGGCCACAAGATCGGCGCGCTCCTGCTTGCTCAAAGTGTTCCATTGCGGCATGTTGGAGCGGTCGAAGCCGCGGGTGATGGCGTCGAAAAGATCCTGATCGGTGGGCAGGGTTCCGGTTGGAGTGGAGCGGCACTTGAAGATGCCCAACTGGAAGTCGCGTGGTTGCTGGTACATGGGGGGCTGCATCCAGGGAGCGTTTTCGCCGTTCCCATCGCCCAGTGGGCCATGACAGCCGACACAGTATCGGCGGTAGGGGAGCGCGGCATCCTTGGCGTGGCCGGTAATATTTCCGACGTGGCTTTCCGCGCCAATACGCGTTTGTATGTCGGAGGTCGTGAGCTGCGCCGAGGAAGCCGACGGAAACACCAAAAGGGCAGCTGAGCTTAGCAAGAGCGTCCAATTCTGCAATCTTGTCCGCATGTCATCCTCTCTAGAAATCGAAGTCAAGTCCCATCAGTATTTCGCTGGTGTTGATGTTGGTGAACAGGCCGTTAAGGCTTGGTCCCGTACCATCCTGGTGCAGCCAGTTGTACTCGTTGTGCCAGGCCAAACCGGCGCGGCTGGTCATGAACGGGTTGTAGCGGAAGCCGATGGTATAGGTGGAGATATTGCCCAGGTTGGAAGGACAGGCAACACCACCACAAACGTCTCCGTTAGCTTGTTGCGACATCCGTTCCGCCTCATACCGGCCGATGAAGATCAGCTGCGGACTGTAGATGTAGTGGCCCTCAAAGGTTACGCCGTTCCAGCTGGGAGCCTGCGACCCCGCCGGAAGAGTAGTTCCCGGCACATTGTTCGGAGGGCAGCCGTTGGGAATGGGACTCGTGCAGGTAGTGCCCCCATTGCCGTCCGTGGCTTCCGCATTGCCATAACCCTGCCCGAACCACACGTTATCCGAGCCATGCTGAGTGACCACCGTAAGACCAACGTGGGGGCCGAAATAGAATTGGCCCACAAAGCCTTCGCGGCTAAAGCCCTTGTTGGCAATTCCGGAACCAGGGATGGGTACGCCGCCACCCGAGGTCAGATAGTACGTTGATGCTTCTCCGGCCATGGCGTAGAACCCGATGCGCTGCACCCCCGCCCTGCCCAGATCAAAAGCCTGGCTCCCGGCGATGAATGCTGTGTAGGCGTTCGCTGTAGTACTCAAGTTCACGTTGCCATCGCTCGAGCTGACAAGGGAAGCGGAAATACGCGTCCGGTCGTCCACCGAGTGCCCTAAGTACTCGATGCCGAGCTGGTTGTCGCCGATCTGCCCAAAGATGTTCCCATCACCCACCGGGATGAAGTGATAAGTCTGATAGATGCCGCCGTTCCCAGTCAGCGTGAGGATGCGCTTTTCAGATAGCAGATTGTCGAGTTCGAACCGGCCCAGCTTAAAGTTGAACCAGGGGCTGTGGCCAATGTTGTCAAAGCGCACAAAAACCTGCTCAAAGTGGAACGCCCCGGTCGGGTCGGAGGATGGAAGCAGGTAGAAGGAGATGTTCTTCTCCAGAGTGCCGCCGGTGTGGAAGTCGAGACCGCTCAAGTCAAAGCCGGAGCTGGAAATTCGCTGAATCGCCTGCCCGCCATCGAGCGCCCCACCCGTGTACGTGTCCACCTGGACTTTGCCGACGCTCACGCGGTGCCAGATGGGTGTGATGCGGAAGACCACGGGCCAGTACCCAGGGTTCTGCCAGATCGGAGCATCACGGTCGTTCATGAGCTGGTAGCCGTTGTCTTTGAACTTTTGTCCAAAGTAGTTCAGCATCGGCCAGGACTCATGACACGCCGAACAGCGCAGGCCATATTTTCTGGCGAAGGCAGGCAGGGCGTTTGCCGACGGGCTGCAGGCGAGAACAACCGTTGCCACAACCAGGGCAAGGGAAAACGTGGACGTCGCTGAGTCAAATGCTTTGCGAAGATGGGAAACGCTCAAACCGTGCATGGCGGGACTCCTCGGCAAAGTTCAGATCAAAATCTGTTACGTTAGAAAAATCGAATCCCACAAAATTTCGAGGGCAGTAAAACAGCGCTGAACGCGAACCGCTCGCATTCAGCCCAGTTGAAACCTTTTTACAACGGTCCTACCACCGTACCGGAGCGGAATACTACTTCAACACTAGGACGAAGTGCAAGAGCTTTTGACATTTTTTTTACAATGTCAAAGCATCGAGCGCCGAAACGTTATTGCAAGTGGCCAATGACTCCGCCGGAGTTGACAGCTTTCCCAGAGTGCGAGACTCTCAGAGGTCTGGGAACGGAGATGGCTGTGCATTGGCGGATTGAGGCTTCGGATCGCCGCTCAACGAGCGCGCGGAATTCTGCGATTCTGTGGGTTCTATCAGTAATTTTCGTGGCTGCCCTGCCTCTCGCGGCCCGTGAAAAAGACAAGCTGCCCTATGGTGAAGGCCTGATCGTGAACATCCCGCTCCCAGAAAGCGAAGTCGAGCAAGTCGTGCGGGACGTGGCGCAGAACGGTGTAATCCGGGGAACCAAGGAGTACAACAAAGACGAGTTTGTCAGCGGCGCGAAAGCCGCCAGTTCCTCGCGTGTGTTTCCGGCATGGGACCAGGGCGGCAAGATTTTCTACAAAGTTCGCGAACAGGCGCTCGACCCCCGCAACTTCAAAGACAGCAGCGATGTCGGGACGCTGGTGGTGCGCTATGTGCTGATGGCGCAAGGCGACAAGAACACGGTGCTGCGCATCGACGCGCTTTTTGAGGAAGATTATCGCCATGTAGTTCACGAGTCGAGCGGATCGGTCGAAAGCGCCGAGTACAAGGACATTCAGGAGCATCTTGAAGCCATTGAGGTGATGAAGCAGCAAACCGTCGAGGCCGAAAACGAGCGGCAGGAACAACTGGCGAAGAAACAGAAGCTTGCTGCGCAGACTTACGCGCCCTCGGACCCGGAGCCTCAAGCCGGCCCGCAGGCCGCGCCAAGCCCGTCGCAGCCCGGCGCGACGCAACCCCCACCGCAGACATCTTCCAGCCAGTCCATGTCTGGCCAAGCAACGTCCGAACCGCTGCCTGAACAAACGCTGCCTGAGCAGGCTCCGTCCGAACCAGCACGGCCCGCGCAAACACTGGAAGAGCACGTCAAGGATCTGCGCAAGCAGGTGGAGCGGCTGGTGAAATCTCCAGGGGCTCCGCTTAAGTCGGCGCCATTTCATACCGCGAGTACGCTGGAAACTTTAAGCGCGGGCACAGAAGTCCTGATTCTGATTTCGACCACGTACTGGTACGGCGTAGAGACCCATGATGGGCAGCATGGATGGATCATGCGCGACCAATTGGAGCAGCCATGACGCGCTGGCATGCGGGATTCGGTCGAGTGTTTCGGCTCGCGCTCCTGGCGGCGCTCTTGGCGATTTGCTGCGTTGAGCCGGGTGTGGGGCAAGGCAGCGGATTGGAACGGACATTTCCGCAGTCCAAGGCTACGGTGGAAAAAGCTGTGAAAGATATGCAAGCCGCCACTGCGGGACGTCTCCCGGTGCTGGAGGGTTTCGCAACTCCGGCGGAGCATCCCCTGGACCGCTATCAGCGCGGCTACTATCAATCCAAGTTCCAGATCAGCGCGGTCCCTTCGGGCGGATCGATTGTGCGGGTAAGCGTGCAGGTTACGGCTTGGTACGCGGATCCAGTCGCTGCGCACTCTGGTTATCAGGTATTGACGTCGAATGGACGTTTGGAAAACGATCTGCTGGATCAGTTGGCCGATCAACTGGCTGGCAAGGGCGCTGCCGGTGGCGCGAGTGTGCCGATTGCTGCGAGTCGAACACCCTTTCCCTCGGAGAAATCCGCTTCGCGGCCGGCTACTTCCTCTCGGCCATCCTCTGCGGGGCAATCGTCTCCGAGCCAATCGTCTTCGAGCCCGTCCCCTTCGAACCCGTCGGGGAACCCTCCGGAGTCGCCCGAACCCACAATCTCGGCGCCGGTTCCGCGACTTCCGGAAACTGGCGGAGGTCTTTCGGCCTCCCTCGCCCAGAGCCTGGCGGAGCAGGAAAAGTCCGCCACTAAAAATGGGCAAAACAAACTTGCCAATAATGAAGATCCCAACCTGCTGGCCGAGGCGCAGGGTCTGGAAGAGGTTCTGAAGAACCAGACGCATCCCAAGAATCTGGTCGCGGTGAAAAAGAACGGAACGCCTGTGGTGGCGACCGCGAGCTTGACCGCCAAAACTTTGTTCCTGGCGACTGCGCACGATGAGTTCGAGATGCTGGATTTCACTCGCGATTGGGTGCACGTAAGGATTTCCGGCCTGTCCCGCGGATGGATCTGGCGCAATAACCTGGAAATGCCCAACAGCATTCCCGACACGGAGGCGGCCGGAAGTCCTGTGCCCGTAGCCGCGGAGCTGTTCCATGTAACGCGGGAAGAGAAGGCGCCATTCCCCGGAGATTGGGCGCCGCTCCGCGGGAAAAGCGTGAAAATTGTTTCCGTCGAGAAAATAAACGACGCCGAGAAGGACGCTGGGCCGCAACTCCGGCTGGAGTTCGCCAAGTCTGTCCTCGACAAGGACTACGCGGAACTGGAGCAGAAGCCACAAGAACTGGCCGGGATTGTAGTAATCTTCGATGCGGTTGATGGAGGGATGATTGCGGCCACATTCCCGACGCTGCAACAATGGAAGGCGGGGAAATTGTCGGACGCAGCTTTATGGCACCAGTGCTTTTTTGATCCCCCGGAAACATTCAGTGAATCCGGGGCTTCGGCGAGCCAATAGCGACCGGCCAATAATGCGGATCAGGCGAGTTTCATATCGCCATTGAGCACGAGATGCGTTGTTGCTTTCGGAGTTTCGACTTGACTTTCGAAACCCAGAGGAGTACCCATACAATCCTTGAGTGTCGGCGGCCTTGCGGCGGCCGCCTCGTTTGCTAAACTTGTTGAATCGCGTTCGAAGCGCGAGAAAAATAGACAGCACGACAGCCGCACCACGAACTCTCCCATGAGCGCGATGACCCAACCCGTGATCTTGTTTCGCAAGCAGGCAACTTCTCTTCTGCGCGACTACGCCGAGCTCATGAAGCTGCGCGTAACCACTCTGATCGTAATGACCGCGTGGTGCGGATACTATTTCGGCGCGCAGAAAGCGGGAGTTTCCTCGCTATCGTGGGGCCTGTTCCACGCGCTGCTGGGAATCGGACTTGTCTCCAGCGGAACTGCGGCGCTGAATGAAGTGATGGAACACGAAGTGGATAAGCACATGCGGCGCACCGCCCAGCGTCCGCTGCCGGCGGGCCGCATGAGCCTGCTGCACGCTACCACGGCGGGCCTGCTGGCCAGTGTCGGCGGCTCTATCTATCTGGCGGTCTTCACCAACCCACTCACCGGCCTGCTGACTTTCCTGACTTCGGTCGTGTACCTGGCCGCCTATACTCCCTTGAAGCGGGTTTCGCCGATCTGCACCTTCGTGGGCGCTTTCCCCGGAGCTATGCCCGGAGTTTTGGGTTGGACGGCGGCGCGCGGCCGGCTGGAATGGGGTACTTTGATCCTCTTCGCCATTCTTTTTGTGTGGCAGTTCCCGCACTTTTTCTCCATCGCGTGGCTCTACCGCGAGGACTATGCCAGCGGCGGAATTCGCATGTTGCCGGTGGTCGAGGAGGATGGCAGATCAACCGCACGGCGCATCGTGGGCTACTCGCTGCTGTTGATTCCACTCAGCGTTTTGCCCAGTGTTTTCGGCATGGCGGGGAAGATCTATATGGTCGGTGCAGTGGTGCTTGGTATCGCGCTTTTCTGTTTCGGCGCCCGCCTGGCGTTTCTGAAATTGCCGATTACCAGCGCAAGATCCAAGATGCTGGCTCGTCACGTGCTGCAAGCCACTGTAATTTATCTCCCGCTGTTATTTGCTCTGATGATGGGCAACGCTTCGCGCCCCTGAGCATAGTCATTCGCTGAGCGGACTTAATCTTAAGTCCCTTCGCTCGCGGATAATCCACTTAACATTTGCTATAAGTTATTGCTGGGACTTTCCGAGGATTGAAACTGCCTGGCTAAACTTCCACCTACTGGATGGCGCTGCCGACCATCGAAAAGACGTTGCCGGCATTTGACCCGATCAGGCGCACGGTCCCGATCACAATCACCAGAATGACAGCCAGCATCACGGAATATTCCGCAATGTCTTGGCCTTCTTCATCCGTCCAAAACGTCTTGAAAATATAGTTCATGCTTTCTCCTAACGCACAAAATTGATGGCTCACGCCGCTCCGTGCATTGCCGATGTTTTTGTCGCCGGCGGTGCCGCGGAATTGAACAGACTCGCTCCCCACGGTTCCTTCTCCTGCGAAAAAGCTTGCAGGCCAACCTGGTATTCGCTCTTTCCCAGCAGCTTCGTCCACACCACCGTGAATTCCATCCGGCGCTGATGATAGAAAATCGTCAACGTATCGAGCGGTTTCAGCTGGTGCCGAATCGATCCCAGGCGCGCCCCGGTTGGCGTGAGGTCGAGCGTATGAGCCAGTGCCTCAAACGTCTCCCCAGCCGCGTCCCTCCCACGAACTCGCACCGGCAGCACAGCCTGCGTGCGAGCTTGCTGGCGCCGGTTTGTTTTGACACAGGTTGCGTTCATCTGAGGCCCACAGATAGTGTGCGACAACCAAGATGAAATCGGAATAGCTCCGATGTCCGAGGCACAAAGGTAACCAGCCGGAGCTTTGGGCACATATTTAAGGATCTAAGAGGGACGCGTCCCGGGCCTCGGACCGCATCCCGCTGCGGGAAAGCAAGTCGAAACCCCAGGGGTTCGGCCAAACCCAGTCGAGCGATCTCCGGTAGACTGAAAGAACCAGCTAGGCATCCAAGGCAATAGGGCGTCTGTCATGAGGCAGTTTGCGGTTACTTTGTTTGTGTTCGGGTGGAGCTTGGCATCCCTTTGCCAACCGCTTCCCCAAGGGCCGGATGCTGGTGCCTCCTCATCTTCAGCTCAGAATGCAACCTTGCCGGTTGAACAGGTAGCCCGGAAGCTTGAGGAACGGAATGCGCAGCGCGCTGCCGCCCTCGGTCAGTTCAGTGGAACGCGCGTCTACCGCATGCAGTATCGCGGACTTGGAGGGGACCGCGACGCCGATATGGTGGTCAACGTAACCTACCGCGCTCCCGATTCCAAGACGTTTAGTGTGGTGTCGCAGAGCGGCTCCAAGTTCATCATCGATCACGTCTTGAAGAAACTGCTGGAAGGCGAGCAGGAGGCCGCGAACGAAGAGAACCGGCGAAACACGGCCCTGAGCACCGAGAACTATGACTTTACCTCCGCGGGATATGAAGCTACGCCCGATGGCGCGCAGGACGTCCTGAACCTGCTTCCCCGGACGAAGAACAAATTCCTCTATCGCGGAAAAATCTGGGTCGACGCGAAAGATTTCGCCGTCGTTCGCATCGAAGCAGAACCGGCCAAAAACCCGTCCTTCTGGATCAAGAAAACTGAGGTGACGCACCGATACATCAAAGTGGACGGCTTCTGGCTCCCGGCCGAAAACCACACGGAAAGCGTTATCCGGCTGGGCGGACGCGCCATTCTTTCCATCGAGTACAAAGACTACAAAATTACAAAAGCTACCGCGCTGGCCCGGCCTTAGACCGCGTGCGAAGTTTTGAAGTCAAGGGAACGCCCGCGCTTACCTCTGCACCTACTTTCTGCGCTTACTTTCTGGGCTTACTTTTGAAGACCGCGGAAATGTATAGTGTGGAGTGCTGTCCAGGCCGTGAAGGCCATCCGGACGCCTGGCTGATTCAAGCTGATTCCAATTGATTGCACTCATCCTATATTTCGCTTTGGGCATTGCGCTGATCGGCACATTGTCTTCGGCCGTATTTCTCGCCCTGGCGTTGCTGGGAGTAATGCGGTTTCGCGCGGACGCCCGCCGGCAACTCAGCTCAGTTCCCGACGATGTCCGCCTGCCTCCGGTTTCAGTGCTCAAACCGGTGCATGGTCTGGAAGCGCGCCTTAAGGAAAACATCGAGAGCTTCTTCCGGCAGGATTATCCCAACTACGAAATTCTGTTTGCGGCGGATGAAGCAGACGATAAGGCTCTGGATGTCGTACGCGAAGTGTGTGCCCGCTATCCGCACATCCGCACTCAAGTGCTGGTGACTGGCACGCCGTGGCCCAACCCGGTGGTCTATTCGTTTCATCGTTTGGCCGAGGCTGCGGGTCACGACATTCTAGTTACGACTGACAGCGACGTAGAAGTCGGCCCACAATACTTGAGAGAAATTGTGCCGCCGTTGCTGGATCCGCAGGTCGGTATGGTGACTTGCGTGTATCGCGGCAAGAATGCAGCGGGATTTTTCTCAGGGCTAACGGCAATCGGTATGTCGGTGGAAATGACAGCGGGAGTGCTGGTGGCGAACCTGCTCGAAGGCATGAAGTTCGGGCTGGGGCCGACCAGTGTCGTGCGCAAGGATTCCCTGGCAAGCATTGGCGGCTACACTGCGCTGAAAGATTACATCGCATACGATTTTGCCATCGGCAACCTGATGGCGAAGGCGGGTTATCGCGTCGTGCTCTCGCGTCATGTCATCGATCACGTGGTGAACCAGAAATCATTTCTCCGCATGTGGCAGAACCAGTTGCGCTGGGCGCAAACCACGCGCTACTCGCGGCCAAAAGGCCACTTTGGAAGCGGACTTATTTTCGCCATGCCTTACGGCTTGATCGGATTTCTCTCCGCCGGATTGTTGGGACACTGGGGAATCGGATCTCTTCTACTGGGCGCGGCCGTGTTGAACCGGTTGGCTGAAGCCTGGATGGTGGGTTGGCTGGTGGTGCGGGACCCGCAAATACGGCGCGCTCCCTGGCTCTATCCGCTGCGCGACTTGCTCGGCTTCGCGGTTTGGTTCGCCAGCTATTTGAACCTGCGCTATGTTTGGCGTGATAGCCGCTTTGAGTTGAAAGGGACGCGAATCGCTCTGCGGCAAACATCTTCCGATCGCCGGTAGGGCGTTTGCAGTGCAAAGTTCAACGGGGAACCGTGCGCGGTGGAACAGAAACTTCAATTATGCGAACTATTGTCGTTCTCTTCTCTGTTATAGGACTGGCCGTTCATGGTGGTACTTGCTTCGCCCAGCAGAGTCGGGACTCTGGCCAGTGCCCATCTGCCTACGAAGATCATAACCAGATTGATTACGGCCCCTTGAAAGTGCAAGCAGTTGAGGGAACAACCATCGTCGAGGTCGGTACCCAGCATCAGCCTGGGGTTGCAGGAGCGTGCTTCGGTCTGTTCACTGAGGGAGATCACAAGTTGCTGGCAAGCGCCAAGGCCGACTCCGACGGACGATTCGAACTGAAGGGAGTCGCGCCAGGCCGTTACCGATTGGTTGCCCGAGCCGAAGGGCTTTGCACAGCCAACATTCCGCTCGTAGTCGTCAGACCCTCGGGTCGCGGGAGGAGTGAGATCGTTGTCCATTTCCGCCCTTCGGGCATCGATGCTTGCAGCTACGGCGACGTGAAATAGGTTAAGGAAGTTCTACAAGATTTAAGGAGTTTTTCCTTGCGTGTTCTAGTCACCGGTGCAGCAGGGTTTATTGGGAGTCACATGGTGGACCGTCTGCTGGCTGCGGGTCATACCGTCGCCGGTTTCGATAATATGTCCACGGGGCAGCGGCGATTTTTGGAGAGCGCATTGGCCCATCCACAATTTACCTTTTACCAGGCAGACCTGCTAGACCGGAAGAGTCTGGCGCAGGCGATGGAAGGCGCGGAACTGGTGGTCCATTTCGCCGCCAATGCCGACGTGCGTTTCGGTACCGACCATCCCCGCAAGGATCTGGATCAGAACACGATCGCAACCTGGAATGTGCTCGAAGCCATGCGCGAGCGGGGCTGCAAGCGCATCGTATTTTCTTCGACAGGATCGGTGTACGGCGAGCCGCAGATTTTTCCCACGCCCGAGACCTGCCCATTTCCCATTCAAACCTCGCTGTACGGCGCCTCCAAACTGGCCGCCGAGGGCCTGATTCAGGCTTACTGCGAGGGCTTTGGACTGCAGGGCTACATCTTTCGCTTCGTGTCGATTCTGGGCGAGCGTTATTCGCATGGCCACGTGTTCGATTTCTACCAGCAGCTTGCCCAGCATCCGGAACACCTTCACGTCCTGGGCAACGGCCATCAGAAGAAATCCTATTTGTATGTAGAAGACTGCATCGATGCGATTCTCACCGCCCTCGAACGCGCCAACGGCAAGGTAAACATTTTTAATCTCGGAACTGACGAGTATTGCGAGGTCAACGACTCCATCGGATGGATTTGCGAGTATCTCGGGCTTCATCCCAAGCTCACGTATTCGGGCGGTGAACGCGGCTGGGTCGGGGACAGCCCATTCATCCTGCTGG
>Ga0181525_10001249_pt1 | contig 21866 bp, 13 predicted proteins | sample PEATcosm2014_Bin_48_FD_121100 | JGI IMG/M metagenome (GOLD analysis project Ga0181525, IMG submission 121100) | Peatland microbial communities from MTU Mesocosm Facility, Houghton, MI, USA - PEATcosm2014_Bin06_10_metaG | ecosystem: Environmental > Terrestrial > Soil > Wetlands > Peat | place... | reverse complement strand
GACGGCATCGCCTGCCAGGATTCCTGCAACAATCGCCGAGGCGCGCGTGCGCCGCCAAAACAGAATGCCGAGCATCCCCGGCAGCGACTGGGAGATCCCGAAATAAAACAGATTGTTGATCGTCACCAGCAATTGCGACGACTTCACCGACGCGGCGATAGAAAGGAAAAGATAAGCCACCATGACGACCTGCGACCAGCGGCGCTGCTGATCGCCGGAAAGGCCGGGCACGAGATTGCGCGACACGAGCGGCCCGATCGCGAGGCAGATGCCGGTCAGAACGACGAGGGCGGAGAGCGCCGCTCCCGCCATCACGAGGCCGACCAGCGGTGCGGGAAGAAGCGATCGCGACACGGCGAGAAAGACCTCGTTCGGTGCATGCACGGCGATCGGATGGCTGAGCGCGAAATAGGCCACGAGCGTGAGGAACGGAAACATCACCATGTAGAGCGGCATCGTGATCTGTGCGCGCCGCACCGTGTTGGCCGAGCGCGCGGTGAATATGTAGGCGCAGGTCTGCGGCACGATGCAGAACCCGAAGCTCTGCATCAGGATCGTGGTGGTCGCGAAGATATCGCCCTTGAACGTCGGCAGCATCGCCTTCTTCCATGCCGCCGTGGGCGCAACGTGATGGACGTCGCCGCCCCAATGCGCGATGGCCACGAGGCCCACGAGAAGAATTGCCGCGATCAAAAGAATATCCTTCAGCACGGCGACGTAGGCCGAGGCGCGGATACCGGAAATGGCGATGTAGGTGAAGGCAAGCGCGCCCGCGAGACCGACAAGAAGCAATGGCGGCACCGGCCAGCCAAGCTGAATCAAGACCGCCTGCAATCCGATGAACTGGCTCCTGCCGAGCGGCACGAGAAAGACCAGCGATGCGAGCGTGACCACCAGCTCGAGTGCGCGACTGTCGAAGTGGCGGCGGAAAAGATCGGGAAGCGTGACGGCGCCATGGATGCGGCCCGCGCGCCAGATCAGCGGATTGAGGAAATAGCCGACGACGAACGCGAGAAGGATGTAGCCGACGAACCAGGTGGCAGCACTCGTTCCATTTGCATAGATGCCGCCCGGATAGCCGAGGATCGTGCCGATGCTGTAGGTCTCGCCGACAGCCAGAAAAAAGAAAAGAACCGTGCGGAACTGGCCCGACGCGACGAAGAAATCTTCGGCCTTTTGATGCGCGTGGCCGCGCTTCGAAAGAGCGGCGAGCACAAGCGAAAGCACGATGATCCCAAGAAAGACGGCGGTCATCGATCCCCGGCCGTGTCGTAGTCCGCTTCAATGACCTCGTCCGGTTGGCCGCGGTCATGCGCGAACCAGCAGATCGCAAGGCAGAGCGAGGCGAGCGGGATGCAGCAAAACAGCCACCACAAAGCGAGCGGCACGCCATAGGGCGCAATGTCGAGATGGCCCAGCAGCGGAACGGTCGGGACGACCGACAGAAACGGCACGACGAAACCGACAATGAAGCGCGCGGTGGGGGACACGCCCGTGCTCCTCCGGCTACAGACTATGCCAGGTTTTGCCGTCCATGCCCGGCGCCAGCGTCGCTTCGTAAACGCCGCGCGCGACGGCGCGGGACAGAACGTCTGCCGCGATGGCGCCCAGCCGCGTCACCGTAAATTCTGCCGACGGTCCCTTCATCTTTTGCTTCGCGGTCGAGAGACCGAACACGACGTCGCCGTCGAATGGCGAGTGAACGGGACGGATGGCGCGGGCGATGCCGTCCTGCGCCATCATGGTCACGCGCTTCATCTGATCGATATCGAGATCGACGTCGGTGGCGATGCAGGCGATCGTTGTGTTGGCGCGTGCGCCGGGATTGACCTTCGATTGCCCCCAGTCTTCGCCCGTTACGCGCGCGTTGCTCGCGCCCAGTCCGCCGAATTCGTTTCCGATCTCGAACGCGCCGGCCCAGAAATTCTTCGAGCCCGGAACGAGGACCGAGCCGAAGGAATTGACGGCGACGATGGCGCCGACCGCCATGCCGTCTTCCGTGACGAACGATGCCGAGCCGATCCCGCCTTTCAGCGCGCCCGCTTCCGCGCCATAGCCGGCGCCCACCGTGCCAAGCTTGAGATCGTGCGAGGCCGCTTCGATGGCGCGGATGCCGAGCTTGCGATAAGGCGGCTCGAGACCCCAGGCCTTGTTGCCGCGATTGGCGAGGTCATAAAGGATCGCTGCCGGAACGATCGGAGAGCGTGGAACGCCGGGGGTCGGAATCAGCGCATAGCCGCGATCATGTGCGCCCAGCCAGGCTGCGACTCCATCGGCCGCTGCGAGACCGTAGACGGAACCACCCGACAACACGACGGCGTCGACGGAGTGCACCAAATTCCACGAATTGAGCGCATCGGTCTCGCGCGTGCCTGGGCCGCCGCCGCGCACATCGACGGAGCAGGTCGCGCGCGAGTCCGGAACGATGACAGTCACACCCGTCCGAACTTTCGCGTCTTCGGCTTGGCCGACCTTGAGGCCGGGTACGTCGGTAATCAGGTTGCGCGGTCCCGGCCCTCCGGCAGGCGATGGCTGCGTCTGGGACAATGCGACGTGAGGCGCTGTGGCGAGCAGGGCGGCGCTCGTTGAGAGCGATGCGACCAAAGCGCGGCGATCCATGTGTGAAACTCCTCGGCTCATCGGAAAGCGTTCATAGCCCGGCCGCCGTCACCATTCAAAATGGGGACCTTTCTCGCGAGACGAGTCTGAGGACAAATCGACCGGCCGATCAACCCCGCGCGCCGCTAACCATCCTTACGCGGAATGCATCGACGGCCCGGGACACATCCGTTATGTTTGGTGCGGGGCCCGATTTCACATCGCTATGCATCCGTCCGTTCACGCCGCCGAGAATCTGTTGTTCACGACGCTGCTGCAGTTGATCGTGATGATCGGTGCTGCGCGGATCGGAAACACGGTCTCGCGCCGGATGGGGCAGCCGGGGGTTGTCGGCGAGATCGTGGCCGGTCTTCTTTTGGGGCCGTCCCTGTTTGGGCATTTCTTCCCCGGCGCGTCGGCAGCGCTCTTCGGCGTCGCCGCTTCGGCGCCGATCACAATCATCAGCCAGATTGGCCTTGTCCTCCTGATGTTTCAGATCGGAATGGATTTCGAGTTCGGCCACCTGACACTCCCGCGCAACCGCAATGCCGTCGTCGGCATCGCCGCCGCGTCGATCGCGGTCCCGCTGGCATTGGGCATCGGGCTCGGACAGATCTCGGCGTTCTACCTCGCGCCGAAGATCGATCACCTGACATACAGCCTGTTTCTGGGCGTCGGCCTCGCGATCACGGCGGTTCCCATTCTCGGCCGGATCTTGCGGGAATTCGATTTGACGCATACCGAATTGGGCGTCGTTGCCATTTCCGCCGCCGCACTCAACGACGTGGTGGGCTGGGTGCTGCTGGCCGGAATTTCGGCCTATGTTTCAGCGCGCCTTTCCCTTGCCGGGATAAGCCTGCAGATCGGCGGAATTCTGGCGCTGCTCGCCTTTTCCTGGTTCGTGCTCCGCCCGACGGCCCAATGGCTTCTGAACAAATTTCCGGTTCGCGAAAGCGAACTCGCGCCGAACCTTCTCGCGATCGTCTTGGCCGTGATCTTCGCGGCCGGCATCTGCACCTACAAGCTCGGCATCTTCACGATCTTCGGAGGCTTTCTCGCGGGCCTTTTATTCCATCCCTACAAGGATTTCGTGGCCGCGTGGCGCCGGCAGGTGGGGCAGTTCGTGCTCGTCTTCTTCCTGCCGGTGTTCTTTACCTATACCGGCCTCAGGACGAATGTCCTCGGCCTGTCGACGATGGCGGACGTGAACTGGCTCGTGGTCGTTCTCGCAGCCGCCGTATTGGGAAAGACTGTTCCCGTCTTCATCGCCGGGCGCATTTCCGGGTTCAATACGAGCGAATCCGCGATCCTCGGCTCGCTCATGAACACACGCGCCTTGATGGAGCTGATCGTGCTCAACATCGGCTACGATCTCGGCTTCATTCCGCAAAATGTCTTCACGATGCTGGTGATCATGGCCGTCGTGACGACGATCATGACCGGGCCGATGCTGAGGGCGCTGTTGCCGCGCGCGGGCTATGCAGTGCCGGCGGGCATCGAGGCGTAGCGGCCCTATCGGTGCATCATCTCCGATGTCGGTACGCTTTCCTCGCGTGCGGCGATAGTCGCGCCCGCATGCGCGCTCTTGGGCCGGAAGCCGTGTTGATAAATCTCGTCGAGCAGTGCGCGATGATCGGGGAGGGCCTTCAGTGCCTGCTGCGATGCCGCCTGAACCCGGCGGAATTCCTTTTCCGCCTCGGCGGTGAAGGGATAGGCCGATTCATTGCCGCGCATATCGGGCCGGAAGCCGAGACCGAACAGGATATATTGATAGCTCGGATATTTGAACGCCTCGTAAGTCGTGTCGAAGTCGAGTGATGTCGGCGGACGCCGCGTCCACAATTCGATCTTTTCCTTCAGCGCGTCGCTTGCCGTTTCGGGTTTGGCATTGTCGATCCAGAAGGCACTGTCGGTGCGCTTCGAGAGATAGTAGTGCAGCTTGATGAAATCGACGGCGAGTTCGAAGCGCTTGGCCATGATCTTCGAGAAATGCGCCGCCACGCGGTCCATGTCGCCGTGGCGCGGAAAATATTCCGCGATCATGTGGGCGGCGGCTTCGATCTGGATGATGCCGGTCGATTCCAGCGGCTCCAGAAATCCTGCCGAAAGCCCGATGGCGACGCAATTTTTCACCCATTGCCGATCGCGATAGCCGATGCGCATCTTGAGGCGCCGCGCGTTGCGGCCTTCGGAGGCCCTGCCGATATAGCGGCGCAACACCTCTTCCGCCGCATCGTCGTCTGCATATTTGCTGGAATAGCAGTATCCGATGCCGCGGCGCGTATCGAGGCCAATGTCCCAGGTCCATCCTGTTTCATGTGCGCTCGAGACCGTGGCCGGAATGATCGGCGTTTTTTCGTGATCGTAGGGAACCTGCATCGCGACGGCGCGATCGACGAACAGCATGTCCGTCACGTCGCGCCAGGGCTCGCCGAGCGCGCGGCCGATGAGGATCCCCGCAAAACCTGTACAGTCGATGTAGAGCCCGGCTTTGAGCGTGCCGTGTTCTTTCGTCACCAGCTCGGAGATCGCGCCCGCTTCGTCGAGATTGACGGCCTCGACGTTGCCGACCAGATGCCGCACGCCGAGCTTGATGCCGGCGTTTTTGAGAAAGACCGCGAGCTTCGATGCGTCGAGGTGATAGGCGTAATTCATCGGGCCGTCATAGGGCGCGTCGTCGATGCGCTTCGGCGCTTTCAGCGCGTCCACCACCTTGTCCTGCAGCGTCGTTGCATCCGAGAACGGCACGCCCGGTCCCGCACCACCCAACGCCCAATAGGGCGCCATGTCGGTCGCCATCGACATCAGATGCGGCACGTTGAACGGGTGATAGTAGTGAACGTGCTTGCCGTTCACAGGCGCGTGTTCCCAGTCGACGAATTTGATCGCCTGTTTGAAGCTCGCGGAACATTCGCGCATGAATTCGGCCTCGCCGACGCCGATGGTGCGCAGCGTGCGGCGAAACGTCGGGAACGTGCCTTCGCCGACGCCGATCGTGCCGATATCCGTCGATTCGATCAGCGTGATCTTGACGCCATGGGGTTTGTCGGCGCCGAGGCGTTTGGCGAGCAGCGCCGCTGTCAGCCACCCGGCCGTGCCGCCGCCTACGATGACGATGCTGTCCAGCATTCGAGCCCCTTGCTACCCGCGTGCGCGCGAGAAGATGCTTGCACCCTTGTCCGCCGCGCCCACATGAGCCCTGAACGGTGCGAACAATTCCCGTCCGGCGCCCCAATTTTTGCCTCTGTAGTGCTCCGGCGTTCGCGCCGCGAACTCGGCTGCCTCGACGCGCGCTTCGAGCGTTCTGTTCTCCGCATCAATGCGGATGACGTCGCCGTCGCGCAATCTTGCGATCGGTCCGCCGTCGGCCGCTTCCGGTGTCAGATGAATCGCGGCAGGCACCTTGCCCGATGCGCCCGACATGCGTCCGTCGGTGAGGAGACCGACGCGGAAACCCTTGTCCTGCAATACCGAAAGCGGCGGCGTCAGTTTGTGCAGTTCGGGCATGCCGTTCGCGCATGGTCCCTGGAAACGCACAACAGCGATCATATCCCGCTCGAGCGCGCCGCGTTTGAATGCCTCGAGGAAATCCTTCTGGTCGTGAAAGACGACGGCGGGCGCTTCGACCGAGCGGTGATGGGGTGCTACGGCCGAAACCTTGATGATGGCGCGGCCGAGATTGCCGGTCAGGAGCCGCATGCCGCCTTCGCGATCGAACGGCTCCGACGCGGGCCTCAGGATGTCGCGGTCGAGTGTGCCTTGGGCGGCGTCACGCCAGACAAGCTTGCCGTCCTCGAGCCCCGGCTCTTTCGCGTAGGCAGCGAAGTTGCCGGCCATGGTCGTCGTATCCGCGTGGAGCAGCCCCGCACCCAGCAATTCGCGAACGAGAAACGCCATGCCGCCGGCTGCGTGGAAGTGGTTCACGTCAGCGGAGCCGTTCGGATAGATGCGCGCAAGGAGCGGCGTCACTTCCGAAATCGCTTCGAAATCTTCCCATTCGAGAAGAATGCCGGCCGCCGCGGCGATGGCTGGAATGTGCAGCGTGTGATTGGTCGAGCCGCCGGTGGCCATCAATCCCACGATGCCGTTGACGATGGCGCGCTCGTCGATCACGTCGGCCAGGGCAACCTCTCCGTCGCGGGCGAGCATGCAGGCGCGATGGGCTGCCGCGCGCGTCAGCGCATCGCGAAGCGGGGTACCCGGGTTGACGAAAGCCGTGCCCGGAAGGTGGAGCCCCATCACTTCCATCAGCATCTGGTTCGAATTCGCCGTCCCATAGAAGGTGCAGGTTCCGGCTGCGTGATAGGAGGCCGCTTCGGCGGCCAGCAATTCGGACCGTCCGATCTCGCCGCGCGCGAAGGCTTCGCGGGTCCGCGCCTTCTCCTTGTTGGGGATTCCCGAAACCATCGGACCTGCCGGCACAAACAGCACGGGCAAATGGCCGAAGGAGAGCGCACCGATCAGGAGGCCGGGCACGATCTTGTCGCAGACGCCAAGACACAGCGCCGCGTCGAACGCGTCGTGGCAGAGCGCGACCGATGTCGCAAGCGCGATCACTTCGCGCGAGAAAAGCGAGAGCTCCATCCCGGGCTGGCCTTGCGTGATGCCATCGCACATTGCCGGCACGCCACCGGCCACCTGCGCAGTGCAGCCTTCGGCGCGCGCCGCGTCCTTGATGATGTCCGGGTAGGTTGCAAGCGGCTGATGCGCGGACAGCATGTCGTTGTAGGCCGTGACGATGCCGATATTGACGGCTGTGCCGTCGCGCAGGCGGAGCTTGTCGGCCATCGGTGCGGCCGCGAAGGCATGTGCGAGATTGGCGCAGTCCAGATGCGCGCGGTTCGGACCGCGCCCGCGCGCTTCCCCTGTATGCGCGAGATATTCGTTGCGCGTTTCCCGGCTCCGCTCGCGTATGCGGTCGGTCGTTTCCGCAATGACGGGATGGAGGCGGGTCATGGCGACCAGTAGATCTCAACCGGCACGGTGGATTGATGAAGCACCGCGCGGACCGGCATCTCCAACACATCGGTGCCGGATTGGGCTGCCCGGTACGTTCTCATCTTCTCCTGTCCGCGAATGAGGATGACGATCCATCGCGATGCGAGGATCGCGCGCAGGGTCAGAGACATTCGCGGCCCCGCCTGCACGATATCAGGCGGCGCGATCGCACAGGCGAGCGCAGGCGAACTCAGATCGAGCGCAAGGGGAAGCTCCTTTGCGCCGGGAAACAGCGACGCCATGTGCCCGTCATTGCCCATGCCGAGAAGCGTCACGTCGAAGGGCCGCGGCATGTTGCCGATGGCGCGGTCGACCTCTGCTTCGGCTTCGACTGTCGTCCCATGTTGCGTCTTGAGCGGTACGAAGGACGCGCCCGACGCATGGCCGCGAAGCAGGCGCGTGCGGATGAGTTTCTCGTTGCTGCGGTCGTCGTCGGGAGATACCCAGCGCTCGTCCGTCGTGGTGACGAAGATCTTGTCCCAGGGCGCCTCGCGCGCGGCGAGCGCGTCGAACAGGATGCCGGGCGTCGTCCCGCCCGAGGCGACGAAGCTCGCGGCATCTTTTCGGCGGACGCCATCGGTGAGGTCCGCAGCGATCTCGCCGGCCAAAGTCGCAACCATGCTCTCCGCGCTGTCGAAGCGAACCACCGAAGGTCCGGTTATGGCGGACTTATTCATGCCAGCTGTGTCCGTTGCGCTCGGTCAATGCGAATGCGCCCGCAGGTCCCCAGGTCCCGGAGGCATAGGGCGCGGGCGGCGTTCCCTGGCGCTCCCAGCTCGAAACGATTTCGTCGATCCAGGTCCAGGCGGCTTCCGCCTCGTCGCGCCGCACGAAGAGCGTGGGCTTGTTGGCGAGTGCTTCGAGCAGCAGACGCTCATAGGCGATGCGCCGGCGCGGGCGCTTGAACGCATCACTCAGCGAAAGGTTGAGCGCCAGCGGCTTCAATTCCATTCCGTTGCGCTCGAGGCTCGGTGTCTTGTTCATGAGGCTGAGCGCGATTTCCTCTTCAGGCTGAAGCCTGATCGTGAGCCGATTGGCGAGGAGGCGATTGCCCGGAAAGATCGAGTGCGGCACACCGCGGAACTGCAGGACGATCTCGGATCTGCGCAGCGGCAGACGTTTGCCCGTGCGGAGGTAGAACGGCACGCCCGCCCACCGCCAATTGTCGATATGGGCGCAGATCGCGACGAAGGTTTCGGTCGCGCTGTCCCGTCCGCCGGCCTCGTCGCTGTAGCCCGGCACGGAACGGCCGTCCGAAACGCCCGCGCGATACTGGCCGCGTATGGTGTTGCGTTCGACGTCGCGATCGGTGATCGGGCGCAACGAGCGCAGCACCTTCACTTTTTCGTCGCGTACGGCGTCGGGTGCGGCCGGCGGCTCCATCGCCACCAGCGCCAGCAGCTGCAGCAGGTGGTTCTGCACCATGTCCCGGATCGCGCCATATTCGTCGTAATAGGACCAGCGGTCTTCGACGCCGATGGTCTCGGCGACGGTGATCTGCACGTGGTCGATGCTCACTTTGTTCCAGAGTGGTTCGAAGAACGTGTTGGCGAATCGTAGCGCCAGAAGGTTCTGGACCGCTTCCTTGCCGAGATAGTGATCGATTCGGAAGATGTGGTCCTCGCTGAAGGCTTGCGCGAGTGCTTCGTTGATCTGTTTGTAGCTCGCGAGGTCGCGTCCGATGGGCTTTTCCACGACCACGCGGCTGTTGCCGCGCACGAGCCCGGCGCTCTTCAGATTGTTGCAGATGCTTCCGTAATAGTCGGGCGAGGTCGAAAGGTAGAAGACGAGTTCGCCGATGCCGTCGGCGGCCTTCCTCAGCGATTCGAACGAGGCGGGGTCGGTCGCGTCCAGGCGCGCGTATGAAAGGCGCTTCCGGAATTTTGCCCAGGCCTTTTCATTCAGCCCGTGTTCCGCGCGCGCCCGCACGTCCTTCTCGACCGCATCCGCGAAGGCTTCGGTGGTCATGTTCGTGCGCGCGCAACCGATAACGGCAACGCCTTCGTGGAGAAGCCCGTCTTCCTCGAGGAAGTACAGCGAAGGGAACAGCATCCGCTGTGCGAGGTCTCCCGTAGCGCCGAAAATCACCAGGGCGCTCGATGCTGTCACTCACGTCCTCCGCCGACCTCGCGGCCGTCGATCCAGCTGCGAATCACGGACAATTGGTCCGTGGCAAGCACCAGATTAGCCCGAGAGCCGAGTGCAATCCTACCCATTTCGCCGGCAAGTCCGAGAAACATTGCCGGATTTTGGCTCGCCATCCGGGTTGCGGCAAAAAGATCGAGACCCAGAAAGCGCATCGCGTTGCGTACCGCGCTTGCCATGTCGAGATCGGTCCCCGCGAGGGTGCCGTCTTCTGCAACACACGCGCCGTCCTCGGCCCGAATGAGTCGGCCATGAAGGCGGAAGGATTTCTCGCGGGCGCCGACGCTCGGCATCGCATCGGTAACCAGCATCAGGCGATCCGTGGACCGGCAATGGAGTGCCACGCGCATCGTGACCGGATCGACGTGACGGCCGTCGACGATGAGGCCGCACCAGCTGTCGCGGTCGTCGAGCGCGGCACCCACGACGCCCGGCGCACGGCTCGCGAGCGGCGACATGGCGTTGAAAAGATGGGTGAAGCCGGAAAGGCCCGCGTCGAGCGCCGCGCGTGTCTCGGCGTAGGTTGCATTCGTGTGGCCTGCCGAAACGATGACGCCGGCCTTGTGGAGCGCCGCGATCATGTCGGGCGTGGTTTCTTCCGGGGCCAGCGTGACGAGCGTTTTTCCGTGACGGAGCGACGAAAGCAACGTGACCGCGCTCGCATCGAGCTTGCGGAATTTGGACACATCGTGGATGCCCCTGCGCGCCGGGCTCAGAAACGGACCTTCGATATGAATGCCTGCGATGCCCGCGACGCCCGACTCGATCGCGGCATCGACGACGGCGATGGCGTCACGAATCAGATCGAGATCGCTGCTGATCAGGGTGGGAAGAAAGGCGGTCGTGCCGAAGCGCCTGTGGGCCTCGGCCATGGTCTCGAGCGTTTCAAGGCTTGGTGCGTCGCCGAACAGCACGCCGCCGCCGCCATTGACCTGCACGTCGACGAAGCCCGGCAGGAGGAGGAGGTCCTCGAGATCGACGCGTTTGGCGTCGCGCGGCAATTCGGCATCCGGAACGACGGCGCGAACGCGGCCGCCCTCGATCAGAACCGCGCGCCGGTCGCGTGCGCCCTGATCCGTAAGGAGCCGTCCGTTGACCAGGGCTGTGAGCATCAAATCGTCTCGGTGATCTTGTTGAGCAGACGCGGGCGGTCGGGATCGAACCCGCGCGCCGCGGACAGCGCAGCGACGAGACGATAGAAACTCTGGGCCATCATCACCGGCTCGAGCGCGGGGTGCGCGTCGAATGTCGGCAGGTTGCAGGCGCGGTCTTCCCGCAGGCCCGCGAGGAGGGTGTCGGCACCGGCATCGATGAACTGTTTCGCGAGCGCCTTCACGCCGGGGCTGGTCTCGTCATCTTGCGAAAAGATCAGTGCGGGAAAGCCCGGGCCGACCAGCGCCATGGGACCGTGCTGCACCTCGGCCGCGCTGAACGCTTCGGCGTGAAGTCCGCAAGTCTCCTTGAACTTCAGTGCGGCTTCCTGCGCCAATCCGAATCCCAGGCCGCGGCCGATCACGTAGAGATCCTGTGCGCGGGTAAGCCGCTGGGCGCCCACGCTCCAATCGAGCGTCCACGCTTTTTCGAGCAGCGCGGGCAAATTCGAAACCGCCTGTCGCAATTCCGTGTCTGCCGTCCACGCGGCGACGAGATCGAGGATGGCGGCATTTGCCGCGAGATAGGTTTTGGTCGCGGCGACACTGCGCTCCGGCCCTGCGCATAGCGGGATCACCTCGTCCGCTAGCGAGGCCAGCGGCGAATCTTCCGCATTGACGAGCGCGACAGTGAACGCGCCGGCAGCTTTGGCCGCGGACGTGGCGGCGAGCAGATCGGGGCTGCGTCCGGACTGCGAAATCGCGAGGAACAGCGAGCCGTCGAGACGCGGCTGCGCGGTATAGACGGAGGCGACCGAGAGCGCCTGCGACGACGTCAAGGTCGCCGCGCGCGTTTCGATCAGGTAGCGCGCGAATGTGGCCGCGTTGTCCGAGCTTCCCCGTGCCGCGGTGACGACGGCACGCGGCGGAGACGCCCGCAACTTTTCCCCAAGGCGCGAGACGGCCGCGCGATTGCGTTCGAACTGAAGCGCGATCCGCGAAGGCGCCTCTGCCGCTTCGGAAAGCATGAGCGTCTTGCCGCCGGCCCTGTCATGCGGGGCGGCCGGGTTCTCTGTCACGACGTCCGCTCCGAATCGCTCAGCTCGGCGACGAAGTCGTAGGTGTCGCCGCGATAATAGGACTGAGAGAATTCGACGGCCTTGCCGTCGCGCAGAAAGCCGCGACGTTCCACCAGAAGGCCCGCATCGCCTTCCTGGGCGCCCAGCAACGACGCCTGTTCGGCGGTGAAGAGAACCGCACGCAGCCGCTGCAGTGCGCGCACCGGCCGATTGCCGGCGCGTTCCATCGCGGCATAGAGCGAAGATTCGACCGCATCGATCGAAGGCAGGCAGAAGGCGGGCACGGTGCAATATTCGAGCGCCATCGGCGCGTCATCCGCATAACGCAGCCGATGAAAGCGGTAGACGGGCGTTCCCGGGCTCAGACCCATGGTCATCGATTCTTCTGGCGTCACGGTGCCGGCCGATTTGCGCAGCCACGCGCTTTTCGGGGTCCGTCCACGCGCCTGCATGTCTTCAGAAAACGATGTGAGCTTCGAGAAGTTCTTTTCCACGCGGCTCGAAACGAACGTGCCCGAGCCCTGGCGGCGGGTCAGAAGGCCTTCGCCGACCAGCCCGTCGAGCGCTTTGCGTACCGTGATGCGGGAAACGGAAAACTCTTCGGCGATCTCGCGCTCGGGCGGCAAGGCGTCTTCCGGCGACAGCAACTTGTTCTGAATGGCCTGCCGCAGCGCACGCTGCAGTTGTTGATACAGGGGGAGGCTCTCCGCCCCGCTGATATTGCCGATAAGGGTCACAAGCGACGTCAAAATTTTCTCCCGGCCGATCCGGCCATGCCACTGAAATAGCTAGTACCAATTGCATACCACAGAGGGCCACACTGCCGTCAATTCAATATTTCATGGCAAATTGGCGCTTGACAGAGGTATCCAATCGATAAATGGTATTACATTGGCATTGTGATGGTGATGCCACCAGCGCGACGCCGTATTTGGGGATGCACGTAAGAGTGCGGGCGAATTCGAGCAAGTCTCGAATTATTGAAGGGGGTTAATATGTCGCTTAAGGGGCTTCTTGCCGGTTCGGCGAGCGTGCTGGCGATTGTGACGGCGGCCGCGCCGTCCTTCGCGCAAACGGTTGCAGACAATTCGAATCAGCCTGAAACGGTCGTTGTCACGGGCCTGCGGTATTCGCAGGAGCAATCGCTCGACCTCAAGAGAAACGCCGACACGTTCGTCGATGCGATCGTCGCGTCCGACATCGGCAAGCTTCCCGACAAAAACGTCGCCGACGCGCTGCAGCGCTTGCCCGGCGTCACAACCTTTTCGCAATCCTCGGGCGAAGGCGGCTTCGACGAAAACGACCGTGTCGCCCTTCGCGGCACCGACCCGAGCCTGACGCTCACCACGATCGACGGCCACTCGGTGGCCACCGGCGACTGGTACATTCTCGACCAGTTCCAGACGGTCGGCCGCAGCGTAAGCTACGATCTGTTGCCGTCGGAAATCGTGAGCTCGGTCATCGTCCACAAGAGCCAGCAGGCCGATATGGTCGAGGGCGGCACGGCCGGCACCGTCGACATCATCACGCGCAAGCCGCTCGATTTCGCGAACACGTTCACAGCCGAAGGTTCGGCGCAGGCGGAATATTCGGATCTGCCGCACAAGATGGATCCGAACCTCAATGCGCTTCTGGCGTGGCATGATCCTTCCGATCATTTCGGAATCATGGTGCAGGGCTTCTACGAAGAACGCGATCTCCTGCGCGAAGGCCAGGAATTCCTCGGTTACGCGAACATTTCCTGTAATGGCGTAAACCCGAACGCGCCCGTCAGTCTCACCAATCCCTGTAACGTCGCAGGGCCGGGCGAGCCGTATCTGATCAACTCGCAATTGGCGAAGAACGGCGTCAATCTGAACGGCGTGCTTTTCCCGACGCTGATCGGCGCCGCGCTGTTCCAGCAACATCGCGAACGCGAAGGCGGCGACGTTGCGGTGCAATGGAAGCCGACAAGCAGCCTGGATATCAACGTCTCGGGCTTCTACTCGAAGCTCACGGCCGGCGACACGAACAACAACTTCATGTCGTGGGGCACAGGCGAAATCCAGAACAACCAGAACCTGCCGACATCGTTCACGATTCAGAACAACACGCTGGTGCAGGCCGTCTTCCCCAAGATCAACGACAACTGTGCGCCGTCATTCGGCAATGCGGCTTATGCGGGCTGCGGCTCCGTCGTTAACGGCCTCGTGGAAGACTCGATCGATCGTCCCGACGAAGGCGCGAGCACCTGGTACATCAACGGCGATGCGCATTGGACGCCGATGTCCGGCCTCATGGTCGACTATCAGATCGGTTACACCAAAGGCGAAGGTTTGACGCCGTCGCAACCGACCTGGGAAAGCGAAGGCGCGACCGGCACGAGCTTCAACTTTACCGGCGGTACGCCGGCTGCTGTTTCGTTTCCGGATATCAACACGGCCAACGCCGCGGACATGAACAACGACTGGGCGTGGAGCGATCAGTTCACGGCGGTCGACACGGAGTTCTATACGAAGGCCGACGCCGAATACGAAATCGGCGATGGCATTCTGCAGTCGATCAAGGTCGGCGGCCGTTACGACCAGCATTCGCGCAAGGTTTTCGGCTACGACGAAGGCACCTGTACCTTTGCCTGTCCGGCAACACCGTCGAGCGCGGTATGGTCGGGCGGTCTCTATCCGAGCAATTTCGCAAGCGGCATCAACCCGCCCGCGGGCTTTCTGACCAATATCTGGTATCCGGACTGGTCGAAGGTCGCGGGCCTGGTTCTGCCGGCCGTGACGCCGTACAGCCCGCTCGCCAACTACTGGCCGGGCAGTTTCGGAGTGAAGGAAACCGTCTGGGCCGGTTACGCGATGGCCAATCTCGCCGGCCAGGACTGGAAGGGCAATTTCGGCATCCGCTACGTCGACACGCAGGAAAACGTCACGTCCTATTATGGACTTGGCATGGGCACATCAACCTGCTCAACGGCTGGCGCCATACCGAACAACTATGGTTGCTTCGCACAATCTGTCACGGATCACACCTATATCGATCCGCTGCCGAGCGCGAACTTCAGCTATGACCTGACGAGCGATATGGTGCTGCGCGCTGCGATCGCCCGTACGATGTCGCGGCCCGATTACAGCGCACTTGGCGGCGCGGTCAATCTCACCGACTCGATCTACACGGGCACGGGCGGCAATCCCAACCTCAAGCCTGTGCGCGCCTGGGACTATCAGGCGTCGTGGGAATGGTACTTCGCCAAGTCCGGGCTTCTGTCGGTGACGGCTTTCTACACCGATCTGACAACCGATGTGGCTTATGGCGTGAGCAACGCGACCTATCTGAACGCGACACTCACGGGCCAGATGACACCCACACATATGACCGGCGTGCCGGTCTATTCGACCTACGCCATCACCGCGCCGGTCAACGGCAACGGCGAGGACAAGGGCGTCGAGTTCGCGTGGGACCAGGACCTCTGGTACGGCTTCGGCATCCAGACGAACGCCACGATATCGGATGGCGAGCAGGGTGCTTCGACCGGCGGCGGTCCGCTGATCGGCGACTCGAAATACGTGTTCAACGTCGTGCCTTATTACGAAGATCACGGCTTCAGCGTACGCCTCGCCTATACCTATCGCACCAGGGTGCTCGTCGGTCTCGACCGCAGCACGGCGGAGAACATGGCCGCGACAGGCAACCTCGCGCTTTCGGCCAGCTACGACATCAACGACAACATTTCGCTGACGTTCGACGCGTTGAACCTCAACGATCCGATCCTGAAGTACTACGCCAACGATCCGACGCAGCCGCGCGCGTTCTACGACAACGGCCGTCAGTTCTATTTCGGCGTGAAGGTCAAATACTGAGTACTCGTACGGCGCTCGGGGGAAAGCCCGAGCGCCGATTTTCTGATGTAATGCCCCTGTGAATAAACGACGACTGGGGGCGGTGTGGCGAAAATCCACTCCGCCCCTTCTTTCTGCAGGGCTTTCGAATATGGATAGGTCAGAGCAGTATTGGGAATGTGGAGTCGCCACGCCCTCTTGATCCGGACCGCGCGCATCGCCGCGGCGCTCGCATTGCCGCTCCTGCTCGCGTCCTGCTCGGCCGATCTTTCCGGCTGGCTGACGCCGCCTCCGAAACCGCATCCCGATATTTCGGTGGTCCACGAGCCGTCACTCATCCCGTGGCCGGCACATCTGACGCCGAAAACCGGCCGCCTGGTGATCGGCGACGGCACACCGGTGATCTACGATCCCGCGGACGCTGAAACGCCGCGCATAGCGCACTATCTCGCCGATCTCTCGAAGCGCGGGCACGGACCGCTGCTCGTGCCGGAAGTCGGCAACGTCGCCGCGCCGCCGGCCAACGCCATCGTTCTGAAGCGTCTTGCAGACGAAAACGCGACGGGCGCGGAAGGCTATCGCCTCGACGTGACGTCCGGCGGCGTCCTGATCGCGGCGGGACAGGGCGCAGGGCTCTTCTATGGCGCCGTTACGCTCTGGCAGCTTCTCACCGACGCGCCGTCGCATAATGTGGGTTTGGACGCCGTACACATCGAGGACGCCCCGCGCTTTCGCTGGCGCGGACTTCTGCTCGATTCCGCGCGCCACTATCAGTCGCCCGAATTCGTCGAAGCTTTCATCGACGCGATGGCGCTCCACAAGCTCAATGTGCTGCAATGGCATCTGACCGACGATCAGGGCTGGCGGCTCGAGATCAAGCGCTATCCGCGCCTGACGAGCGTCGGCGCCTGGCGCGTGCCGGCCGGTGCGGCGGCCGCCGCCGACATCGATCCCCGCACGCACAAGCCGCGGCTCTATGGCGGCTTTTATTCGCAAGATCAGGTCCGGCGGATCGTGCGCTACGCGGCCGACCGGCATGTCACGATCGTCCCAGAGATCGAAATGCCGGGGCATGCGAGCGCCGCCATTGTCGCCTATCCGTGGCTTGGTTCGACGCGCAATCCGCCCAAGGTCGTGTCGAGCGATTGGGGCGTCTTCGACAATCTCTACGATCCAAATGCGCGCACCTTCCGCTTTCTCGACGATGTCCTGGCCGAAGTGATGGCGCTGTTTCCCGGCGAGTACATCCATGTCGGCGGCGACGAAGCGGTCAAGGACCAATGGAAAGCGTCGCACCACATCCAGGCGCGGATGCGCAGGCTGGGTCTTGCCAATGAGGCCGCGCTGCAAAGCTGGTTCATCCAGCGCGAGGAGAAATTCCTCAACGCGCACGGCCGCAGGCTGATCGGCTGGGACGAGATCCTCGAGGGCGGCGTGGCGCCCAACGCGACGATCACGTCGTGGCGCGGCATCGACGGTGCGATTGTTGCAGCGAAGGCGGGCCACGATGCCGTTCTGTCGCCCGCGCCCGATCTGTATTTCGACAACCGCCAGGGCACCGGCGCCGACGAGCCGCCCGGCCGCGGTCACGTGCTGTCGCTCGAGGATGTCTACAAATTCGATGCGGCGCCGGACCATCTGACCGATGCCGAGCGCGCGCACATCATCGGCGTGCAGGCGAATATCTGGACGGAACACATTCGCACCGAAGAGCAGGCGGATCTCATGGCGTTCCCGCGCGCGGCGGCGCTGGCCGAAGTGGGGTGGAGCACGACGCGCGACTGGAAAAGTTTTCATGCGCGGCTCGGGCCGCAGATGGCGCGTTACGATGCGCTCGGCATTGTCGCCTCCACGACGGCCTTCAAGGTGCAGACACCGCCGCCGCCGCGGCACCGCTTTAGCCAGGAGCTCGAACTCTGCGACAAGGGGCTCGATCTCAATCTCGAAGACGATGCGCCGCTCAAGGGGCCGCGCGCCGTGTTCCTCGCGGACATCATGAATCCGTGCTGGATCTGGCGCGGCGCCGATCTCAAGGGAATCGCGGGCGTCGAAGCGGGCGTGGGGCAGGTGCCTTTCAACTTCCAGATCGGCGATGACCGCAACAAGGTGGTTCTCCGCCCGCCGCAGACGCCGGAGGGCGAGCTGGAAGTCCATCTCGATACCTGCGACGGCGAAACGATCGTCCGGTTGCCGCTGGCGCCCGCCGTCGACGACAACGCCGTCACGAAACTGGCGGCGCGCCTCGCGCCCCGCGACGGTGCCCACGATCTCTGTTTCGTCTTTACACAGAAAAAACTCGATCCGCTTTGGCTGCTCGACTGGGTACAATTGGTCCCCGGGGCCGGGTGATCGACAGGGAGGTGGCGCGTTTGACCAATCTGGTGCTTGTTTCGCCGCTGAAGGGCTGGGTAGGCCCGCTCGACGAGGTGCCCGATCCGGTGTTCGCGGAGCGGCTCCTGGGCGATGGCCTCGCGATCGATCCGACCGGCAACACGCTCTGTGCGCCGTGCGACGGGATGGTCCTGTCGTCGGCCAAGCATGCGGTCACGTTGCGCGCGACCTGTGGCGCCGAGATCCTGATCCATGTCGGGCTCGAAACCGTGGCGCTTGGCGGGCAGGGGTTCATCGCGCAGGTGGGCGAGGGGCGCTCCGTGCGCACCGGCGATCCGCTGTTGACCTTCGATCTCGATTTTCTGGCGCAGAACGCCAAAAGCCTCATCACGCCTATCGTCGTCACCAATGGCGACGAATTCGAGATCGTGCGGCGCGAGGATGGTCGCGAGGTCGAGATCGGCGAATTCCTGATGGAGCTGAAGCCGCTCAAGGTGCAATCGGTGCAATCGCAGGACGCGGATCCGGCCGAGGAAATGCGGGAGATCGTGGTGGCGCTCGCGCATGGGATACATGCAAGGCCGGCAGCGGCGCTCTCCAATTGCGCCAAGCGATTTTCGTGCGACGTGTCGCTTGTGCTCGAGGGACGGCGCGTCAACGCGAAGAGCATCGTCGCGCTGATGTCGCTCGGCGTGAAGAGCGGCGCGCGCGTCGGCGTGGTGGCGCGCGGCGCAGATGCGCGCAAGGCCGTGGACGCGGTCGTCGATCTCATTGCTGCAGGGCTTGGTGAAGCGCTTGTCGAAGACAGTGTGGCCGTTCCGGAACCGCGCGCAGTCGAACGCCAGGAGACTCGGGACCCCACACGGATTCGCGGCGTTTCCGCGGCGCCCGGAATGGCGATCGGTCCGGTCGTGCATTTTCGGCTCTCCGACATCGCGATCGCGGAGAACGGTGCAGGCATCGCCCACGAGACGGCGGAATTGTCCCGCGCGCGTGTATCGGTTCGCACGAGACTCGAATTGTCCGCCGGCGCCGGCGATCGTCATCGCCGCGAGATTCTCGGCGCCCACATCGCGCTCCTCGATGATCCGGAGCTTGTCGAAAGTGCGCACAGAGCCATTGCCGAATGCAAAAGCGCGGGCTTTGCCTGGCGGCACGCCGTGCGCCGCTATGCGCAAGCGCTCGAGGGGCTGAACGATCCGCTGCTGCGGGAGCGCGTGCAGGACCTGCTCGATCTCGAGCGGCAAGTGCTGACGGAGCTCTCGGGTGCGGCGGCCGATGCACCGTTCGACGTGCCGCGGGGCGCGATCGTGGTCGCGCGCGAGCTTTTGCCGTCGCAGCTTCTCGCGCTCGCCGAGCGCAACATTGCGGGCTTCTGCACGGCTCAGGGCGGCCCGACCGCGCATGTCGCGATCCTGGCAGCGGGTCTGAACATCCCGGCCATCGTGAGCGCGGGAGACGCCGTGCTCGACATCGCCGACGGCACGGAGGTGTTGCTCGACGCGGATGCGGGCGAGTTGCGGCTCAAGGCCGACGACGCAACGTTGCGCGACGCGCGTGCGCGGATCGAGCTGCGGAAGAGCGAAGCCAAAGCGGCCGCGAAACGCGCGCAGGAAGAATGCCGGACGGCGGACGGCGTGCGCATCGAGGTCTTCGCCAATCTCGGGGCGGGCGCGGCCGAGGCGGCGCGAGCCGTGGCGCTTGGCGCCGAAGGCTGCGGTCTCCTTCGCAGCGAATTTCTGTTTCAGGAGCGCACGACGCCGCCCGGCGAAGACGAGCAGGTGCGAGATTATCAGGCGATCGCGGATGCGCTGGGCGGCCAGCCGTTCATCATCCGCACCTTCGATATCGGCGGCGACAAGCCTGTGCCGTATCTCCCATTGCCGCCGGAAGAGAATCCGGCGCTTGGACTTCGCGGCATCCGCACGGGTCTCTGGCGGCCCGATCTTCTGCGCACCCAGATCGCGGCGATCCTGCGCGTGATGCCACGCGGCCAATGCCGGATCATGCTCCCCATGGTGAGCGCGGTTGCCGAACTCAGGGCCGTCCGCGTCATGCTTGCCGAGATCGCGCGGGAACGCGGCCTCGACGCGCGAATCCCGCTCGGCGTCATGGTCGAAACTCCCGCATCGGCCGTGACGACCGACCGCCTCGCGGAAGAAGCCGATTTCTTCTCCGTGGGCACGAACGATCTCACGCAATATGTCCTCGCGATGGATCGCGGAAACGCGCAACTGGCGGGACAGATCGATGCACTTCATCCCGCGGTCCTGCGGTTGATCGGGCAAGCCGTGAGCGGCGCGCGCGGAAAGATGGTGGCGGTGTGCGGCGGCCTCGCCGCTGATCGCCTGGCGGCGCCGCTTCTCGCAGGCCTAGGCGTGACGGAGTTGTCGATGCCCGCGGCTGCCATCCCCGCGATCAAGCAGATCATCCGCGAATGCCGCATCGCCGATTGCCGTGCGCTGGCCGAGAAGGCGCTTGCGCAGGACTCGGCCGACGACGTGCGTGCGCTGCTCGCCGCGTTCGCGCCGTCGAAAGTGCCGGCCCACGAAAATCTCTGAGGAGTCTATGCGATGAAATCGGTCCTCGAGACCCTGCAACCACTCGGCCGCGCGCTGATGCTGCCGATCGCCGTGTTGCCCGTCGCAGGTCTCCTCTTGCGCCTCGGCCAACCCGACATGGCGAATGTGCCTTTCATTGCCGCGGCCGGCAGCGCGATCTTCTCCAACCTCGGACTTTTGTTCGCAATCGGCGTGGCGGTAGGACTCGCGCGCGAGAACCATGGCGCGGCCGGTTTGGCGGGCGCGGTCTGCTATCTCATTGCGACCAAAGGCGCGGAAGTCCTGATCGTGGTGCCCACGAGCGAACTTGCGGGCTTTACCGGCGCCGCGCGCGATCTCGCCGCCGACGCATTCCGGGCGAAAGCGATCGGCGAATTGAGCGTTCCGACGGGGCTCGTCTCGGGGCTCGCGGCGGGCGCGCTTTACAATCGGTTTCACGCGATCAGGCTTCCGGACTATCTCGCGTTCTTCGGCGGCCGGCGTTTCGTCCCGATCGTGAGCGGTTTCGCGGCGTTGATGATCGCAGCGGTGCTCGGATTCGGCTGGTTCTACCTCAAGAGCGGCATGGATACGCTGAGCCACGCTGTTCTGGGCGCCGGCAACGTCGGCCTCTTTGCTTACGGCGTGCTCAATCGTTTGCTGCTGGTGACGGGTCTTCACCACATCATCAACAATATCGCCTGGTTCATCCTCGGCGATTATCACAACACGACGGGCGATCTGAATCGCTTCTTTGCGGGCGATCCGAATGCAGGCGCATTCATGTCCGGATTCTTTCCGGTGATGATGTTCGGACTGCCGGCGGCGTGTCTTGCCATGTATCACGCCGCACGGCCGGAACGCCGCAAGGCGGTCGGCGGATTGCTTCTGTCGATGGCGTTGACGGCGTTTCTCACCGGCGTGACCGAGCCGATCGAATTCAGTTTCATGTTCCTGGCACCGGCGCTGTTCCTGCTCCACGCGCTGCTCACGGGCCTTGCCATGGTTGTGATGAATCTCCTCGGCGTGAAATTGGGTTTCGGATTTTCCGCCGGCCTTTTCGACTACGTCATCAATTTCGGCAAGGCGACGCGTCCGCTCGTGCTGCTGCCGGTCGGCGCGCTCTATTTCGCGCTCTATTACGGCGTCTTCCGTGGCGCGATCCGGTTTTTCGATCTGAAAACCTTGGGCCGTGAGCCGGAAAGCGAAGTTGTGGCGGACACCGCGCCGTTCGATGCCGCCGCACGCGGACCAGCCTTCGTGAAG
>Ga0181525_10001248_pt1 | contig 21872 bp, 8 predicted proteins | sample PEATcosm2014_Bin_48_FD_121100 | JGI IMG/M metagenome (GOLD analysis project Ga0181525, IMG submission 121100) | Peatland microbial communities from MTU Mesocosm Facility, Houghton, MI, USA - PEATcosm2014_Bin06_10_metaG | ecosystem: Environmental > Terrestrial > Soil > Wetlands > Peat | place... | reverse complement strand
CGCGATGCGAGGAATCAGGCCAGCCAATGCGGTGTGGAACATGTGCTGGTTGAGCCGGTGGACCTGGAGGCCGTCCAAAAGCTCGTCGATACCTTGGCCGATAAGACCAGCTCCGCGCCCGTTGGTCCCGTGGAACCACTGTTGACTAAGTTGATGCAGCAGACCAATGGGTTGAGCGCAGTCAACCAGCGGCTGGAAGAGCTCTTAAATACCACCATGCAGTATCTGGAATCCGAGAACGAGCCGCGACGTTTGATCCAGGAGTTCTGTAAGTCTGCCCGGGAGTTGATCAGCGCACGCTTTGCCGTGGTGGGCCTGTCATCCGATGGCGGCGAAGTTGCCGATACGCTGGAGGTCGCTGGGCTGGACGGAGCGTGTCACTCAAACTTCAAAGAGGCTCAAGAAACGCACCGGGCAGTGAGTACCCTGATCGGGCGCAATGGCAATGTGCGTCCGGTAAGGCGCCGCAACTCCGATGGAAACCCGGTTGCCCTGGGATTTCCCGCGGATTGCCCCAGCTTCGACTCCATTCTCGCGGTTCCCATTGTCTCTCCCAAACGTACCTACGGCTGGCTATGCCTGTTCCACAAGCTGGGCGCCCAGGAATTCTCGGAGGAAGAGGAACACATGGCCGGAACGCTGGGTTCACTCATGGGAAGAATGTACGAGAACGCAAGGCACGCTAATGAATTGGAGCGGGAACTCGCTGAACGGAGGCGCGATGAGGTCGAGACTCGTAATGCGGAGCAGCAGCTCAACCTGGCGTTGAAGGCTTCTCGAACCGGCATCTGGACGTGGGATGCGGTCCAGAATCTCATGGTCTGGGACGAAAATGTCCATGCCATGTTTGGGGTGCCTCCGGGCGCATTCGGGGGCACGTTTGAAGCCGCCGGCGCGATGGTGCATCCGGAGGACCGCGACGCGACAGTTTCCGAGATTCACCGCTGCACACCTCAACGGCCGGCGTGCGTTATGACGTTTCGGGTCGTCTGGAGCGATGGTAGTATCCACTACCTGGAGGCGAATAGCCATGGGTTCCACGACGAGTCAGGTCAATTGATCCGAATGATCGGCACCACCCGCGACATTACCGAACAACGGCAACTCGAGGAGCAGTTTCGCCAGGCACAGAAGATGGAGGCCGTAGGCCAACTGGCGGGAGGCATCGCGCACGACTTTAACAACATGCTGAACACGATCCTCGGATACGCCGAGGTGATACTGGCCCAGGCGTCGACCGAGGATCCGATCTATGCGAGGATACTGGAAATTCGAAAGGCCGGCGAGCAAGCCGCTGTTCTAACGCAGCAACTGCTCGCATTCGGCCGGCGGCAGCTGTTGCAACCTCGCGTGCTGAATGTGGCCGATACTCTGCGTGGCATCGATACCCTTCTGCGCCGGGTGATTGGCGCGGACGTGGAGATCATAACCGTGCTGGATGAGCCTCTGGCTCAGGTGAAGGTCGATCCCGGTCAAATGCAGCAGGTACTTTTGAACCTGGCAGTCAACGCCCGGGACGCGATGCCAAGAGGAGGCAAGCTAGTCCTCGAGGCAAAGAATGCGACGCTGGACGAATCTCAAGCCCGGCGTCATGAGGTGCTAGCGGGAAGATATGTCATGCTAGCCGTCAGCGATGACGGCTGCGGCATGACGCCCGATATGCAGAAGCGGGCATTTGAGCCGTTCTTTACCACCAAGGAGGTCGGCCAGGGGACTGGACTTGGACTGGCCACCGCCTATGGAATCGTCCGGCAGAGCGGAGGCCACATCTGGCTATACAGCGAGCCAGGAATCGGAACCACATTTCAGATCTTCCTTCCGAGCGTGGATCAACTGGAGGAGCCCGCGCAGCCGGCACCCGCACAGACTGCATCGTCTGGGGAAGGCACCATCCTGGTTGTGGAGGACGATGCGGGTATTCGCGCTCTCGTAGAGGAGGTACTGAGCTCTGCCGGATACCGAGTCTTAGTTGCCGAAGACGGCGCGAATGCGCTACGCGTTTCAACGGAATACACTGGAGCGATTCAATTGCTTTTGACCGACGTGATCCTGCCGAAGATGAGCGGCAAAGAGATAGCGGCCAATCTCAGAGCCTTGCGGCCGGAAATGACAGTCCTGTTCATGTCGGGCTATACCAGGGAGGTTATGGCACACAACGGAACGTTGGACCCGGAAGTGAACTTCATCCAAAAACCCTGGAGCCCCCGAGTGTTGCGCGAAAAGATTCAAAGCTTGCTGAGCACCTGCGCACCGGTTCCAGCGAATCCTGTTGCTGGGGTTCGTCCCTAAGTCTGCTTCGAAAGGCCAGGTTCGTGTGTGATCAGCTCCCTGGGAGCCGCAACATTGTCCACACTGAGCGAAGACCCCAGAGCGCGAACGTCATCGCCCGCTTCCCCAGCAGCCGGCAGATAGATCCGAAACGTCGTACCGACGCCAAGCTTCGACTCCAGACTGATCGCGCCACGGCTTTGTCGAACGGTTTCTGACACGCTCCAAAGGCCGAGGCCTGTTCCCTTGCCGACTTCCTTGGTGGTGAAGAATGCCTCGAAGACCTTCGATTGAGTGTTCTCGTCCATTCCGGACCCGGTGTCCTGGACCGTCAGAGCCACGTACTGTCCTAACGGCACTTTCAGCTTCGCGCCGGCGTCGTCGTCTACCTGAATCTGCCCGACTGTAATCGTAAGGTTACCGCCATCCGGCATGGCATCGCGCGCGTTAATTGCCAGGTTCATAACCGCTTGCTCCATCTGGCTGTGGTCCGCTTCGATCATCGCTTTCGAGCCGCCGGGCTGGATGGTCAGGTGAGTTTGCGCCCCGACAATGCGCTGGAGCATGGGCTCCAGCTCCGCGAGCAGACTGTTCAGGTCGAGGACTTGGGGACACGATGGTGCCTTCCGGCTGAAACTAAGCAAACGTTGCGTTAGTTTGGCCGCGCGCTCGCCGGAGCCGCGTATCTCTCGCAGCTTCCTACTGGTGGCGTCTTTTTCCGGAAAGCGGTCCAGGAGATCGTCGGCGTAACCGTTGATGACAGTGAGCAGGTTGTTAAAGTCATGCGCGAAACTGGCTGCGATTCGTCCAACGACTTCCATCTTTTGGGCGCGCAGGAAACCTCTCTCCAGTTCCTTGCGCGCTGTCACGTCCTCGATCAGGTTGATTGAAAATTGGCGGACCCCGCCGTCCCGGCCTCCATTGTGGTGAATGAGAGAAACCAGCACACGCCCTTCGATCGCCGTCCCATCGAGGCGTATGAATCTCTTCTCCAGTTCGTAGCTGGCGCGGCTCCCCAACCGCAATTCGTCATCGAGCGCCCTTGCAGCGCCGGCATCGTCGGGATGCGTCAAATTGGCCAATTGGAGACCATTCAGTTCGTTCTCTCCATATCCGAACAACACCTGGAGCGCTGGATTCGCCCTGGTGATGCGGCCGTCCAGGTCGGCGATGGCGACACCGACGGTCACCTGATCGAACAATGCCCGGAACAACGACTCGGCCTCGCGCCGTAAGGTCTGTTGCCCGGCTTCTTCCAACGCGCGGCCCACCGCCGGCGCCAGCCGCGACAACCGTTGCTTGAGAACGTAGTCCGTGGCTCCCTTCCGCAAACTCTCGATTGCCACTTCTTCTCCGATGGCGCCCGAGACGAAAATGAACGGGAGGTCTTTGTGGCGCGATCGGGCGATCTCCAGCGCCGACAGGCCATCGAAGGAAGGCAGGCAAAAGTCCGCGAGAATCAGGTCGAAACCGTGGTTCTTGATGGCGTTGACAAAATCCTCCCGATTGTCCACCCGCACCGAATCGTGGTGGATGCCGGCTCGTTCCAAAGTCGTTAGGATCAGGTCCGCGTCTACGGGATTGTCCTCCAGCAACAGGAGTCGTAAAGATGATTTCATTGCAGTTACGCTGAACGTATCGGCAGAAAGCTGAAGCTCTTTGCAAGAATTGTGCCGCAACGGCGATTATGGCTGTGTCAGGACCGATTGTCTTCCCAGCGTGAAATTGAAAGTGGCTCCCTGATCGACCACGGCCTCGGCCCAGATGCGGCCGCCATGTCGCGAGACGATCCGCTGAACGATCGCCAGGCCGATCCCGGTGCCTTCAAACTCAACGTCGCGGTGCAGCCGCTGGAACGGTGCGAAAAGCTTGTGTGCGTACGACATATCGAACCCAGCGCCGTTATCCCGGATGGAGAAGACGGTTTCGGCGCCCTTGTTTTCTTGACCGAATACAATCTGAGCGTTGGTCCGTTTCCCGGTGTATTTCCAAGCGTTCCCGAGCAGGTTTTCAAGGACGATCGCGATCAAACGTGGATCTCCCCGGGCCGCCAGTCCTTCCGCGATCTGGATGCCAATTTTGCGCGCTGGATCTTTGCTCTGTAACTCGGCGATCGCACCTTGGGCCAACAATGTCAGATTGATCGGCTCTTTCTGCACCACAGCCCGGACTACGCGCGATAAGTTGAGCAGATCGTCAATCAACCCGGACATCCTCAGGGTCCCGGTCCGAACCCTTTGAAGATAATGACAGCCCTGTTTGTCCAGCTTCTCAGCGTAATCCTCGAGAAGCACCTTGCTGAATCCGTCGATGGCGCGCAAGGGCGCCCGCAGATCGTGGGAAACCGAATAACTGAAAGCTTCCAGCTCCTTGTTGGATTGTTCCAGCTCATTCGCCCATTCGCCGCGCAAGCGTGCGAGTTCCAGGTGGGTCCGCACACGAGCCAGAAGTTCCTGGGCGGAAAATGGCTTGGCGAGATAGTCGTCGGCGCCCGCATCCAGTCCTTCGACCGCGGAGTCCTCGCCCGCCCGGGCGGACAGCAGAATCACCGGAATGGTCCGGGTGCGAGGGTCGGCCCGCAAAGCGCGCAACAGTCCGAAACCGTCCAGGCCGGGCATCATGATGTCGGTCAGTACCAGATCGGGACATTCGTCTAGAGCGGCCGTCAGGGCGGCCAAGCCGTCTGGAACCGCAAGCACCTCGTAGCGTTCGGCGAGCAGGCGGCGAACGTAATCCCGCATGTCGGCATTGTCGTCAGCCCAGAGAATCCGCGGGCGGCGGCCGCCAGGCAACCCGGCTGCCTCGCGCGCTGTCGACACCACCGGCGCCTCCCCAGCACGGCGTGACGGATCGCGGGCCAAAGGCTCGCTCGGCAGCCAGTGCAGCGCTTCTTCAACGTAAGCGGCCCCTTGTGGGGTTGTCGAAGCCGGCCAACGCGCCCCTAAACGGTCTGGCGGAAGGTGAGCGGTACCTGCCTGGATCGTGACGGTGAAGGTGCTGCCCTTACCTTCCTCGCTTTCGACGTTTACCGTGCCAGCGTGCAAAGACACCAGCTCGCGAACCAGAGCAAGGCCGATTCCAGTACCCTCGTGGGAGCGCGAGTTGGCCCCTTTCACCCGGTGAAAACGCTCGAACAAACGCGGCAACTCCGACTCGGGAATGCCAACTCCGGTGTCCGTCACAATCAGCTTCGCTCCTTCGCCGCAGGGCTTGAGCGCGACCGTGATCCGGCCCTGAAATGTGTGCTTGAAGGCGTTCGAGAGTAGGTTGAGGACAATCTTTTCCCACATCTCCCTGTCGATGTAAATGGGCTCCGGCAACCGCCGGCAGTCCACATCCAAGGTAAGGCCCGCCTTTTCCACGGCCGAGCGGAACACGCTGGCCAGTTCCGCGGTGAGATTGGCCAAATCGGTGGGCACATAGCTGGCCTGCGCGCGGCCGGCCTCGATGCGCGAGAAGTCCAAGAGAGTGTTCACCAACTTGAGGAGCCGCAGGCTGTTGCGATGCGCTGTTTCCAGCCGCTCCCGGCGATCCGGTGGCAAGGGGCTGACGCGTTCCGACAGTTCGTCTTCCAGCGGGCCCAGCATAAGGGTCAACGGCGTGCGAAATTCATGACTGACGTTGGAAAAAAATTCGGTCTTCGCGCGATCGATTTCCGCCAGCGCTTCGGCGCGCTTGCGCTCGTCCTCGTAGGCCCGGGCATTGGCCACCGCCGCGGTAACGCCGGCTGCCAATAATTCGAAAAAAGTTCGATAGGTTTCGTTCAACGGCAATCGAGAGCTGATGCCGGCAACGAAGATACCAATCGGCCGTTGGCAGCCCGGCGGGGTTATCGGTAACGCCAGAGCCTCTTTCAGGGACTCGGGATATTCGCGACACTGGAGATGCCCGAATCGGCTCTCCAGGTCCTTAACGTGTTGCGCGCCACCCGCTGTTGCCACCTCAGCCAAGGGCCAACCGGTCTCCCGGACCGCCAGATCCACGGTTTCCGGACCTGCCGCGCTTCCTCGCGATAACCCGCTGCTGGCTGTTAACCGAGCCTCTTTCGCGCCATCGTCGAGCAGATAGAACAGCGCGAACGGAACGTCTCGCGGGCATTCCGCGAGCGTCTGAGCAGCCAGCGTGCAGGCTTCCGCCGTCGTTTTCGCCTTACCGGCGCCGGCGGCCAGATCGCGCAGGGCGCGGGCCCGCCGCTCGCTCAACATGCGGCTGGTAGTTTCAGTGACGGGATGAAACAGGCCTGCGACACCCGTCTCGTTCCGAATGGGACTAAACGAAAAAGTGAAGAATGTCTCCTCCAAGTATCCATTGCGATCCAGGAATAGCCGCTGATTTTCCAGGAAAGACGTTTCACCGGCCAGAGCGCGTTCGAATGCCGCTCCAATTACCGGCCACGCCGAGGCCCAGCACTCGCTAAAGTCCTGACCCATGGACGCAGGATGCTTAGCGCCGCAGATGGGCCAATAGCCGTCGTTATAGATCTGCACATGCTGGGGCCCCCACGCCAGCGAAATCGGGAAGCTCGAAGCCAGACAGAGGCTGACCGTCGCGCGCAAGCTCTGAGGCCAGGAGTCCAACGGACCCAGTGGCGTCTGAGCCCAATCCATCGACCGGATAAGTTTGCCCATCTCCCCGCCACCGATGAGCCATTCTTTGGAATAACTTTCCGGTGCAGACATGTGTTCGACAGCCATGCGCTCCTTGTTTTCCCTACGTTCCAGATCGGCAGGAAAAGCTCGCAATACGAGTAGAAAGCGTCTTGGCAGGATGCTGAAAGACTCAAAAACCCGCTTGCTTACAAGCGCGGCTCAGAATCGCGACTGCGTGTTTCCAGGTGTTTACCGAGCCGCGACCGTGAGGGAGACGGTCCCGCAATGCCTTTTCTTGCATCCTGTTAGCGGCGGCTTTAGGGCCAGGCGCGAGTCAATAGAGAGACGAACGTTCTTACAGCGTCCTGAGCTTGCTGGTGAGTCGCCCCGAGCCTCGACGCGGAATCGGCATCTGTGTCTCTGCGCTCAAGGCGGCGAGACGCGCTGAGGGAAGGCACTCATCGCAGACCTTAGGCCCATTTAGCCATAAGCGTCTTAGGATGGCGCTTCTTTTGCAAAGGCTGAGGAAAAGACAGAATGCAAACGAGTCTCTTTAGAATTCCGTCAGTGCGGCATTCCCAAATACGTTTCGAATCGCTCGCCCATTCTTACTCGCCCTTGACTTGCAGGAAATCAAATGACTCGCAGGAAATCAAACCTTTCCTGATGTGCCCCGAATGCGCACGGCTTCGGGCTAAGTACGGCACAGCAGTGGAAGGTTTGACGGCAGCACAACGCGAGCTTGCCAGGTATCGCATCGCAAACGATCCCAACAACGTTGCTCGTTTGTGGAAAGAGTGCGAGAGCGCGCTTAGAACGCTTTGGACTCTGCGTGCAGAGATGGCGAGACATTCCGCTACGCACCTGTAGGCTCCATGTCCTCGAATGCGGGCTGAACATCGGCGACGGATGGCCAGCAGGCCACGCTCATCAATGGGTTCTGTTCATGCCGGGATCGCCGAGTTATTCCTGTGCAGGGCGAATTTCCTGGCCGCGTTCGCCGGCGGAAGCTGGTTGATCGCCATCCAATACAAGCCCGCGGTGCTGATCGTCTGGCGGAACTGGTCGAAATCAACCGGCTTCTGAACGTAGCTGTTTACACCCAGTTCATAGCAGCGGGCTAGGTCGGACTCTTCATTGGAAGAGGTAAAGACCACTACCGGGATAAGCCTGGTCCGGGGATCGCTCTTGAGCTGTTCCAGAGTTTCGATTCCATCCACCTTAGGCAATTTCAAATCGAGCAGCACAATCTTGGGCGGGTGGTCGAAGCTCCGTGCGGCAAAGGCTCCGCGGCAGAATAAGAAGTCGAGGGCTTCCTCGCCGTCGTGCGCTACATAGATGTTGTTCGCCAGGTGTTCACGCCGCAAGACGTGGCTGACCAGTTCCACGTCTTCCGGACTGTCTTCTACCAGCAAGATATCGGTTTCATTCAAATTCATGATCAGGCTCCTAACCTGGCTCCGTCGCGTCGCGAATCGGCGTGTGGGGGACGCCGACTGTGAAATAAAACGTCGCGCCGCGATCCGCTTCCGCCTCCGCCCACACCCGGCCTTGGTGTTTTTCAATAATGCGAAGGACCGTGGCCAAACCCACACCGGTACCCTCAAAGTCCTCGGCCCGGTGCAGGCGCTGAAAGACGCCGAATAGCTTATCGGCATGTTTCATGCTAAACCCGACCCCATTATCCCGGACGAAGATCACAGGCTCTCCGTTTTCCTGAATCTGTCCAATCTCGATAACAGCATGAGCGCGGGGGCGGGAATACTTGATAGCGTTCGAAATCAGGTTTTGAAAAACCTGCTTCATCAATAGAGGGTCGCATTCCACGCAAGGCAGGCTGCCGATTCGCCATTCCACGTCCCTTGCACCGGCTTCCACTTGGAGCATGGATACAACTTCTTCCGCTATGGCCCTCAACCCGGTCATCTGGGGCTGCAAAGACCGCCGTCCCATTCTCGCCAGGTTTAACAATCCGTCCACCAGCTCGCCCATGCCGCGCGCGCGATTTTGAATGCGACGGAGATAGTCTTGAGCGTGGGGATCGAGGGCGGAGCCGAATTCCTCTAGACACATACCGGCGAAGCCCGCAATGTGGCGCAAGGGAGCCCGCAGGTCGTGAGAAACAGTGTAAGTGAAGGCTTCCAATTCATGGTTGGCGGCCTCCAGTTGAGCGGTGCGCTTTAAAACCCGGTCTTCGAGCTCGTCATTCAGCTTGCGGATTTCCAGTTCGTCGGTTTTTCTTTGCGTAATATCGCGGAAGGCCACCACGCTGCCCCGCAGCACACCGCCCTTGTCTTTCAGCGGACTGGCGCTCGACTCAATCCAGATCCCGGTGCCGAGCGCCGAATTGCGCAAAAACATATCGGCGGTGCTGACTTCTCCGTGCAGGGCGAGCCGCAAGGGGATTCGCTCCGCCGGGAATGGAGTCACCGTGTCGGGTAGAAAAAGTCCGTAGTGGGCGGACCATTCCTCGCTGGACACATTGGCCGGACCGAGGCCTACGATTCTCTCCGCAGCCGGGTTCCATATGATGAATTTGCCCTGCTCATCAGTGGTGACCAATCCCTCCGACATACTGTCCAGAACGGACTGCAGCATCAGCTGCTGAGTTTCCAGCGCCGCTTGTGAACGAAGCAGGTCTTCGGCTTGCGCGGCCAGCACGGCTTCCGCCCGTTTGCGCTCAGTGACGTCGCGCAGAACCGCCACTCCGCCGCACAGTTTGCCCTTAGCATCGTGCATCGGCCGCGTCGCCACTTCCAGAAACACTCCCTCCGCCACCCCCGGGCGCTGTATGATCAACTCCGTTTGCACCGCTTCCCCGCGCAGGGCCCGCACCAGCGGAAGGCGATCCGGAGGGTACGGTGTGATTCCGTCGGGCAGGTAAACCTGGTAATGCTGGGTCCACTCCTCGCTCGGCAAGTCGGCTGGGTTCCGCCCCATCAGCTTGGTTGCGGAATCGTTCCAAATGAGAAAATGCCCCTCCGGGTCGGCCGCAATCAATCCCTCGCCCATGCTATCCAGCACCAATTGAAAAACGAGGGTCTGTTTTTCGAGAGCCTCTCGGGAGCTGGTCAGTTCTTGCGCCTGGCGAGCCAGCGACTCGGCTTGTGCCCCCAGCCGCTGCTGCGCCTGTTTAAGCTCGGTAATATCGGTATTGGTTCCAAACCAGCGCACCACGCGGCCGTCGGGGTTCTTAAGGGGCATCACGCGTGTCAGGAATTGCCGGAAACTCCCGTCAGCCCCACGCAGCGGAAATTCCATATCGAATGGCTGGCTGGCGGCAAGCGCGCCTTGCCATCCCTCCAGGACCTTGGGCAGCATGTCCGGATCGTGGACCCTCTGCCATGCCCAGCCCTGCATCTGATCGAGCGTCGTACCGGTGTAGTCGTACCAGCGCTGGTTGTACCAAAAGATGGACCCATCGGCGTGGGCCATCCAAGCCAGCTGGGGGATGCCGTTGGCCATGGCCTGGAATCGTTCCTCGCTGTCGTGCAGCGCCTCCTCGGCTCGCCTTCGGTCGGTAACATCCTGCGCCGAACCAGCCATTTGAATTGGCCTGCCCGTACCGTCACACAGGAGTTCGCCTCGGCCGCTGACAAACCGCAGTGTGCCGTCGGGTTGAGTAATCCGGTACACCAGTTCGCCCGGATTTTCTCCTGCCGCACAAGCCGCGATCCAGCTTTGCATCGCCGGCCGGTCTTCAGGAACGATCAACTCGAGCAACGACGCGACGGTCGGAGTGAACACATCCGCCGAGACCCCGTAGACTCGATACAACTCCTCGGACCAGACGATCGGGCCGGTGGGCTGTGCCGGGTCATAGGTCCAGCTGCCCAGATGCGCGATGCGCTGGGATTCCGAAAGGAGATGTTCTTTCTCGCGCAACGCCTCTTCCGCCCGTTTGCGCTCGGTAACGTCTTCGGTGAGGATGACGATTCCGCCGATTTCGCCCGTCCGGCCGTACCAAGGCCGTATTTCCCACCTGATAAACTGCACCGAACCATCGGCGCGACCGAAACGGTCATTGTCTCCCTGCAGCACCTCGCCGGCCAGTCCCCTGCGATGCGCCTCCTTCCAATGCTCGGGAACTTCGGGGAAGACCTCGTAGTGGGACAAGCCTCGTAGCTCGCGGTCCCCGAGGTCATAATCGATCCGCCAGCGGCGGCTCACGTGGAGATAGCGCATTTCGCGGTCAAACATCGCCAACTCCGCCGGTGCGTGCTCGATGAAAAACCGGAACCGCTCTTCACTCTCCCGCAGCGCCTCTTCCTTCAGCTTGCGTTCGGTGATGTCGCGCGCAATCTTCGAGGCGCCAACGATCGCGCCGCTGCTATCCCGAATCGGTGAAATCGTCGCCGAGATGTCAATTCTCGTGCCGTCTTTCCGGACACGGACGGTTTCGAAATGCTCCACGCTTTCCCCGCGCCGGATGCGCTTCAGAATGTCGGACTCCTCATCGATGCGCTCCGCTGGCATCAGCATCAGCATCGGCTTCCCTATCGCTTCCGGCGCCGAATAGCCGAACACCTTCTCGGCCCCGCGATTCCACGCCGTGATGGTCCCGTCCAGGGTTTTGCCGATAATAGCGTCATCGGATGAGTCCACCACCGCGGCCAGCCGTTCGCGCGCTTCTTCCGCCCGCTTGCGTTCGGTGACATCCCGCAATATGACGGTGAACATCTTCTGGCCCCCGACTTGCACCTGGGAGATGGACGCCTCGATCTGAAATTCCTGGCCATCGGAACGAACGGCCCACTGCGCGCGCAGTTGCCCCACGGCGCGGTTGGTGGTGCCCGTTTCCCCGAATTGGCGAATGTGTTCGGAATGCGCCGAACGAAATCGTTCCGGAATCAATCGTTCCAGCGGCTGTCCCAGCGCCTCCGCTTCCGAATAGCCGAAAATCCCGACGGCGGCGGCGTTGAAGACCAGGATGCGTTGCTCGCTATCCACGGTAATAATCGCATCCATGGCCGAAGCGACGATGCCGGTCATACGGGCTTGAGCTTCGCGCACGGCCTGCTCGGCCGCCACGCGCTCCGTAACATCCCGCACGATAACAGTGAACAGTTTCTTACCGCCGGTTACTACTTGAGAGATCGAGGCCTCGATTTGAAATTCCTGGCCGTCGGCTCTGAGCGCCCACAGCACATCCTTAGGCCCCATAGCTCGGCTGGTGACGCCATTCTCGCCAAACTTACGGATGTGCCCGGCGTGGCCGGCGTGAAACCGCTGCGGAATGAAACACGTGATGGGCTGTCCCATCGCCTCGTTCTCGGGGCACCGGAACATTTTCTCGGCGGCGCAATTGAACAGAACAATGCGCTGTTCGGTGTCCACCGTAATGATCGCATCCATGGCCGAGGCGATGATGCCGGCCAGGCGCCCCTCGCTCTCGCCCAATGCCGCTTCGGCCCGCTTGCGGTCGGTGATGTCCCGATTAATTTCGAGGATCGCGGTGGGCGCCCCTTGCTCGTCCCTTTGCAGCGACCACCGGCTGGTTACAACCAGCTCGGTGCCATGGCGTGTTTTATGCCGCAACTCGCCTTCCCAATCGTTACTGGTTGCCAGGGCCACCTCGAGATCTGCCAGTGGAAGGGGAAACTCGGCCTGTAGAAGATCGTGCGTCACCCGGCCGTATGCTTCTCCCGCGGACCATCCGTACAGGCGCTGCGCGCCGCGGTTCCAAAACACCACGCGGTTGTCCAGATCGCGCACGATAATGGCGTCATGGGCCAGGTCCAGCAGAGCCGCCTGTTTGTGCAGTTCATCGTCGGCGCGCTTGCGCTCAGTTATGTCGCGCACCACTTTGCAATACCCTCGCAGTGCCCCGCTCGCCTCATACAGGGGTGTGATCACGGCGTTAGCCCAGAATCTGGAGCCGTCCTTGCGCACTCGCCAGCCTTCCCCCTCAAAGCGTCCCGTGGTCGCGGCCTCGCGTAACGCTTCCTGGGGCCGAGTACGGTCACGGTCGGCTTCTATGTAGAAACAAGAGAAGTGCCGACCGACAATCTCTTCGGCTGGATAGCCCTTGATGCGGGCCGCCCCTGCATTCCAACTCGCCACACGGCCATCGCGGTCCAGCATGTAAACGGCGTAGTCTTTGATTCCGTCCAGGAGCATGCGGAACATTTCTTCGCTTGCGCGCAGCTTCGCGTCGGTTTTCGCGCGCTCCGCAGCCTCGGCTTCGAGCGCCGCCGTCCGCTCCGCCACGCGCCGTTCCAAATCCCTGTTAAGAGCCTTGACCTGGGCCCGGACACGGGCGCCGACGCCGATCTCATGCAGGACGCTACATCCCGCCAAGGTTAGAAAGACGACCCCCAAGAGCGAGCCCAACGCGATGATGGAACTGGTAAACTGCCGCTGCACGCGAGCGCGCCCGGCACGCTGCTCCAGCAGACGCTTTTGTCTCGCCTCCATCTGATCCACCGTCATACGCACCGCATCCATGAGGCGTTTTCCAACCTCAAACTGCGCCACTGTGGGGACCCTTCCTGTGTTCTGCCTTGCGGCCACGATCATTTCAACACTCGCCACTTGGGCGTTCAATTGCCCTTCGAGTATGTTGAATCGCTGCAATTGTTCGGGATCTGCCAGCAGGAGGCGCAATGCGTGGGCATCCCGTCCCAGCGCTTGTCTTCCTAACTCATATGGCTCCAGGAATGGCTCGCTTCCGGTTTCGGAGAAACCACGCCCGCCAGTTTCCACGTCGACGGAGTGCCGGAGTGTGGCTTCGAGCGCAGTGGATACTTCATGGGTGCGCGCCACCCAATCGGCATCCCCCGCCGCTTGTTCTGCGGTGCGCCAGCAGAGGAGTCCCAGAAGACCCGTCAGGCAGACGGCCACGGTGAAGACTAAGCGTGCCCTTCGGCGCAACTGCCGCTCGGACTGCGGCTCGTCAATGCGGTTCAGAGACCGATCCAAATGGCCTCCTCCACTTTTCTTCGTTCTGTTTCGCTCGGCTCAACAAATAAATACATCCAACTCATGAAGCCGGCCATGAAGTGTGCATCCGTAGAGAGCGCCTTCGATATCGATAACCCGGTGACACCGACGGCCAGCAGCGCCGTGGGAATTGCTACTTGCAAAACCTTCGCTCCCTGGCCCCGGCTGGCGAGAAGCCCGCCCACTGCTCTTTCGCCATGCCGCCATCGGCGGAAAAACACAGTTGGACTCCAACGTGGCGTGACTTACGCATGCATAGGTGTTATCGGCGCGCTTCGTGATCTTTCTAGCCGCAGCGCCCCTCCAGTCCGCGTATTCCACTCTAGTAGCCGCCGGGCGATTCGAGATCGCCGCCACCCTGTTCTCGCGCTTTGTCATTGAAGCCTGGAGCCACGCCGGTACAAGCCTCCAATTCCTCGCTTCAGGGACCACCCCTTGCCACGCGCGATCGTTGAAGACAAAGCCTGCGTTGAAGGTTCGTTTGACATCAAAAGCATGAAACGCCGCTAGCGACCGTGGTCTCGGTTCTTACAACCGTGAGCTTCTGCCCTGGTGCTTGGACGCTCAGGAGCGGTGGCGGCGTCGCTGACCAATTCTTGATCGCGCCCGAGCCATGCTCTTTTGGAATAATCCCTTGCTGGATGCCGGCGTTGACGCCAACGGCAAACTTGTCGGTTACGACTCACGCGCGAGTGACGCAGGCACTCACGGAAAGCGTACATAACGTATGTCGAGGAAGACGGTTTTGTCGTCGATCCCTGGGCCGACGCCGACGGACCAGGGATTGCGCGTCAGATATTCACACTCGCCAATCAGATTGATACCGCCGTAGACCAGCGGGGGTTGGTCCAAACGGTCTCTGGATAGCCATGTTCTTACTGCTCGGCGAGCCTGCGCAACCGTTGAACGACTGTCTTGAACGGACCGCAGAGATGAGCGACCGCTCCTTGTCCCTCGCTGTGAACACATATTGTCCAATCCACGCCATTTCGAGCTTCGCGAGCTCAAATCCGGATGCCCGGACATGACAACGTCGAGAAGGATCAGCTCCGGGACCTCGCTACGATTCAGTTGTCGAGCCGTGGCCCGGCCCGATGCCGTCACGGTACGGAAGCGCTTCGCATCCAACACACTCGGCAGCAACAGCACATCGACCTCGGTGTCATCGAAGATAAGAATCGCTGGCGCGGATACCGGAGCTGGCGAGCGCTCTATTGACGGGCGCCGCAATTGCGGTAACGCATTATACCGGCCTGGCCGCGGTGGCTTGGATCGCTTACTGGGCGGTGTTGGGCAGCGGCGTTCAGGCCCATGCACGACTCCGTGGACCTAGTCCATTCGAACGGAATTCTCCACGCTCGGCATCGCCGGCATCGGCGGGGTAACGCTTATGGTTCTGGTTCTCGCGATCCTGACCTCCCTGGTGAGCGGGCGTTTTTCCGCACAGTCTTTGGAATTGCTGCGCAGCGAACAGAGCCACCGGCAACTGGTGGAATCGGTCCCAGTAATTCTGTGGCGGGCAAGCCTGGCAAGCGGCGCCTTCACCTATATCGATCGGGAAGGATGTACTCGGATACCCGCCGCCGGCCTGGACCACAACACCCGCCTTCTGGCTGGATCATGTGCACCCGGAGGATCGCGAACTGCAGGAGTCCTGCTATCGGGCGGTTGTAGAGAACAAGGGCCGAACCGGTTCGAGCATCGGATGATCGCCGTCGACGGAACCGTGGTCTGGTTCAGGACTCTTATTCGTCTCACACCGGTGAAGAACCAACTCAGGAAATCGTTGGAATGATGGCCGACATCACAACGCGCAAGCATGCCGATGAGGGCATTCAGGTACTGAAGTGCTTCCAGAAGCCAACTGGCGAAGACGTGCTCCGTCGACGGAGGATTAAAAGAATCTCGCCACACGCCAGGCAATTCGACTTCTTCACCGTCCCACATTTGCCTGGCGCCACAATCCGCGGTGCTTTATTAAGAGCGACTGGCGAAGTTCTGTGTCAAGTCTCTGGGTGCGGAGGACGCCTGTCAATAACCGAACATCGACGGGCCAAATCAGCCCAACTGATCCTAAGTCATCCTGAATAACCTGACTCACAAGGTTTTTGCTATCGATCACACCCGTTGATTCCAGACCGCATAGCCAAGTCGGTAGGAGGCCTTGAAAAGGCTGGCGTCCCCAACCGATCTCATCTGCCTCATTGTGATCAATACTGGAGACGTGGCTGTGCCGGGCAATTGTGACCGCAGCTAAATCGCTCTGTAGGCTGATACAGTGACAGTCCGTCGCCTCGAAGATCGGAGCCGACTACCACTTGAGTCTCAATATAGACCGCTCAAATCTGCGAGTCGATATTTTCAGCGATCTCTTCGTTCAGATAGTAATGTCGTTCCGCCTACTTCAAGGCTGGGGGCGTCGTTGACAGGATTCCCGTTCGCCGAATCCGTGTACACTCCATGTACACTTATGCCTCGGTTTGGATGGCTTCTGTGGGTCATGCTGGATCAGGTTGGTATTGTTTCCCGTAGCTTGAACATCATTGGGCCTTGGCGGGCGTTCGACTCCCACTAGCTTCCGCCATTTGTTTTGTTATGTTTGCCTCGATTTACAGTCGTTCGTCGTGCAATGGTGCACAATGGACCTATGCCGCTGCACCTTTATCGCCGCCATCGCCGCCCACCGGGTTATTTCGCTGCGCGAGGGCGTTCGTTCCGAGCGTTTCTCCGGCGAGAACCGGGCGGTTCATCAGTGAAATCCTCGTGCGAAGAATCGAGGGTACGTTATGAGTCTAGTGTGCGCGAAGTTGGTCTGTGGTTGGTGTTTTGAGCTGACGAGTGTTTTCGCTCTCTTTCGAGAGCGTAGCTTTCAGAAAGACACCATCCCTAAGCCTGGCGGCTTAGGTTCGGGCGGCCCGCTGAGCGGGCTATCTGTCCCGGTTTTGTCCCGCTTTTGTGCGCGCTCCGGAGGGCCCATGGAAGACAGGCTTCACGATGTTCTGAGCGACGTAGATGCGAAACAGGGTCGCTCGCGCCTGGAGCCCTATGGCGAATTCGTGGACGAGTTGCGGCGCCACGGGTTCACGTGCAGGGAAATGGCCGCTCTACTGGCGGAGACCTGTCAGTTCAAAACGTCGAAAAAGTGCTGTCAGCCGGTTGGTGCGGGCGCGAGCAAGAAGGCGGAGGAAGGCAGCCCGCCAAATTCCGCGTAGCATAGCGAAACCAACGCCCGTTGTTCCCAAAGCTGCGCCTTTGCAGGCCGGGCGCGGACCGAGCGACGAGGAAGTCGGGCGAAGAATTGCAGCGCTGAAGGCGCGCAAGCCGGCTGCAACGCCACCCGAGAACGGCTTCTACTTCGACCCAACGAACCGCTGCGGCTGATGAATGGTGCCATCAGCTCCCGAACCGCTTCAGAGGCGGGGCTGGGCTTAGCCTCTTCGGATGCACTCTCGAATCAGACTGGCGAATAAGGACGATTCACTGCTCAGGTGGCTCAACCGAGAAGCCGCGATCATTTTTTCGGCGCTTGTCGGTGTCCAGTCGGTATAGTCGCCGGCCTTCAGCCCGAGCTCGCGAATGAACTTTCGTTGCGTCCTGCCATCGCCTTCGGCGCAGTCGACAAGATGCTCGGCGTCGAGTCCAACAAGATGCTTCTCGGCCGCGAGCTTCGCCAGAATCTGCTGCAACGCCGGTTCGAGCCTTGCTCCACGCAGTGCCGTTCACTGACCTTGTGGAGTGTGAGCAGGCTTGGGCGTTGCGCGATTTGTTTCCTTTGGTATTCCGCGTTGGTCCTGCCGGCACGCTCCAATTGCTTTGTCCTGCCCACGGGAGAATGCCGCGTCCACACTGCAGCGGGCCCGGGCACCCCGAAACGGTACGTCAACCTTCAAGAGGCAAACTATTCTATTCGTTCGGCCATGGATCGAGCGCTAGCGGGCCGAGGGTAGGCCTACCCTTTGGCATACTGTTACAACCGGTGGATTTCGAGATGTTGCCTGGGCACAGAATTGGGCACCGTCCCGGAGAGCCAGCGCTATCGCGAAAACGTCCCTTGGAGAAGCTGCCTTGGGCGCTATAACACGGAGACGCCGCAGAGTTTTCGCAGTTTGATTTGACGACCCAGCCAGAACACCTTATTACTTAACTGCATTATTGAACTGCAATATACACACCAGAGGGGGACTGCACGTTACCGACGGTAACGACGATTGGCACCTTACTGCCAGTGGGCGCGTTGCTGGGCACCTGGGCATTGATCTGATACAAACCGACAAAGCCTGGCGCGAGCCCGGAGAATTCAACCTGGGCGTTCGCGCCTCCGATGGTGACCGTGAGAGGTGTGATCAAAGTCTTGGCTAAGGAGGGCGCGCCCGGCGCCGGCACTCCGTCCTCTGGCGTATTGGTTACTTTGCCTAACCCGGTGCAATAAATTTCGATGTAGCCGCCCCGCGGTACCGGCTGCTCGCCGTTCCCGGTTCCGGCAATGGTCGCCGTATTCGCGATAAGTACAGCGCCTTGTCCGGTGCCTCTTGCGTTCGTGGTGAAAATCGCAGGTTGCGCATCCACCACCGTCACCGGGATGGGATTACTCTGCTCTCCGTTTCGAACCACATACAACTGGTTCGGGCCCGGATTTAATTCCCAGGGTATTAGTGCATTCACCTGCATAGGGCTCACGTAATTGAGCGGCAGCGATTTCCCGCCCAGCGTGACGTTCACGTTGGCTAGAGTGGTCGGAAAAGGCTCTGCAGCGGTTTTGTCTTGGCCGGCCAACTGGGCGCCGAAAATCGCCGCCAAGCTTCCCGGGGTGATATTGTTTGGCGACTGTCCGCCATCAGTCAACGGATAACTGGCTGCGTTCAGAACGGCCGTCGGCTGGGCCACCAGCGTGTTACTATTCTGAACCACTTCCACCGTTATAGGAAGCGAGCCGCTTAACTGCGTCTCGGACGAGAGCGAAAACACGAAGGCGGTTATCGTTACGGTGGCCTGGCCGGTTGTGTTACCCACAGGCCACCCGGCTTCCCACACTCCATTGCCCTGGTAATCGAGATCGAAATTCAGCGGCGGTGTCCCATTTTGAGTTACGATCACAGAAACCGCACCATTCGACGAGGTCACCACAGTTCCATCGTTGCAGTTGGTCACCGTAACGCTCAAGGGCTGTTGCACTCCTACCGTCACGTTATCGTTGTCACTCAGGTTGGGAGGCGAACTTCCCGCAAGGGTTACGTTCAATCCCCCCGCACAACCGCTCGAAGTGGTTGCCTTCAGACCGGCAGGCTCTGCCTTTCCAACGGTTTGACTGGCGCCGGAAGAAATCACCACGAGCGCCACGCCAATCTCCCGTACGGTGCCGTCGGAAAATATCACCCGCACCATCCCGTTCTGCACACCGGCGGCGAACCCAGCGGTGTTCACAGTAAGCGATACCGGCGTTTCACTTCCTGGCGGAATGGTTCCCGACGACGGAGTCAGCATCAGCCAACTCGGGGTGGTCACGGTGGAGCTAAACGATAACGTTTCCGCTCCGGCATTGGTCAGCTCATAGCTCTGTGCCGGCGGATTCGCTTTTCCTACCGTGCCGACGAATACCGCGCCGCTTGGCGCCGAGGGCGGCGGTACCAGCCCGCTCGCCAGTACGTGCAAGTGTACCGTGACCACCTGCGGAGAGTTACTCGCCTGGTCCGCTACAATTTGCACCTCACCGAAATAATCCCCGGCCGGCAACGGCGGGTCTACAGTTGGATTTACAGAAACGCTCACCGAGAACGGAGAGCCTGCCTCGGAACTCCCGCTGGCCGGTGTCGCCTGCAACCATTTGGAACCGGTCCCGCACTGATTGCTGGTGCCGCTGAACGTACACGCGGTTGCGGTCCATGACATAGTTCCCGATCCGGCACTCAACACGGCAAACTCTTGCGAAGCAGGCGCGGGCCCCTTCTCGACGGAGTCAAACTCCAAACCGCTTTGCGGCAGCGCAATGGTGTCCGACTTTTCGCTCACTACCAGCGTCACAGGCACTTGCTGGCATTGGCCATTGCCGCTGACCTGGACAGTAGCCGTATAGGTTCCGGCTGCCAATCCCGCCGGATTCAGGGTAAAACCGGCCGTGCCTGGACTCGCCGGTGTGGCCGACCCGGAACCGGTAACGGTCAGCCATGAGGCTGTTACTCCAGCGGGGCAGGGCGCTGCTCCAGTTTGCGACGCCGTCCAGTTAAATGTTCCGCCCCCGGTATTGGATACGACCAATTGACCTTGCTGGGTCGCGCTTCCCATCAGCGCGGATGCATTGACGAATCCTGGACTAACCGACAATACGGGAGTCTTTGGCAGCACCAGCAACGACACCGAAACAGTGACACTGGCAGGGGCGGTATTCGTGCCCGTTATTGTAAATGTTCCAGTGAGCCCAGCCGGGCTTGCGGCAAGGCCACTGGGGTTTACGGTAACAGTCACTACGCCCGGGGTCTGCCCGCTGGCCGGCGAGACTGTCAGCCAATTGGCGTTGCTGGGCGAAACCGTGAAGTTGTCGGCAGTCGTCGCGAAGACGGAAACAGATTTCGTTTGCGACAAGGTATCGCCTTCGTGCGCGGTGAAGGTCCAGGATAGCGGCACCGCAGTGAGGGCATTGCCACCAACGGTAACGGTAGACATCTGCGAGGTGTTGTTGTAGTTCGCCGTGATTGTGGAGGCGCTAGCGGCCGATACCGTTCCAACCGTCGCGCTGAAAGCGGCGCTTAGCGACCCCGCTGGAACCGTCACCGATGGCGGCACCTGCAGCACCGCGCTAGTGCTGGATGACAAGCTGACAGTCGCTCCTCCAGCGGGCGCAGCAGTGAGGAGCGTAACGCTGCAGGTGGCTGATTGCCCGGAACTGAGGCTGGAAGGACTGCATGTCAGACCACTGAGAGTAGTTGGCGGGGGGGACAGTTGGATAGTGAACGTCTGAGAACTCCCGCTGTAGCCGGCTGTTATGGTCGCGGAACTAAGGATCGAAATCATTCCGGCCATCGCCTGGAAAGTGGTATTCGTGGACCCCTCGGGAATCGTTACAGAGGAGGGCACGGTCAGCAGCGAATTATCGCTGGAGAGCGGGATTGTGACTCCTGCGCCTGTGTCGCGTCCCACGTTCGATTTGACAACCGTTTCCGAGCGGCCGCTGAAAAGTTGCTGGAGCGCCTTAGCGCCGTGCGCAGCAGCAGGGCGCTCCAATGGCCCATCGTGGCCGTAGAGGCGCAGCGGCGCTTCCGAGCTGCGCGGTATAGCCAATCGCGTGGCGGATGTCGCATTGGGCGCAGCGGCCGAGATCGTAACGGTGCAGGAAGTCGATTGCTGGGAGCTCAAGATCGGGGGGCCGCTGGAAAAATCGCACGTCAGACTGGTTACGGACGGGGGTGACAGTTGGATGGGGAATGTCTGAGAAATGCTGTTGTAGTTGCCCGTGATCGTGGCGGAGTCCGCAGTCGAAATTGTGCCAGCCGTCGCCTGGAAACTGGTGGTAGTGGAGCCCGCAGGAATCGTCACCGAGCCCGGCACGGGCAGCTCCTGCGGATTGTCGCTCGACAGCGTAACCACGGCCCCCCCGTCGGGCGCAGAGTTCGGGAGCGTAATTGTGCAGGAAGTCGATTGCTGGGAACTCAAGCTGGAGAGATCACAGGTCAGAGTGAGGGTCAGCGTAGACAATTGGATGGTAAAGGTCTGGCAGTCACTGCCGTTGCCGCTATCGCAGGCAGTGATGTCTGCCGTGCTGCCAGGGGGCGGAATCGTTCCGGCCGTAGCCATGAAATCGACGCTCGTGGACCCGGCAGGAATCGTCACCGACTGCAGTACCGGCAGCAGCGGATTGTCGCTCGTCAGCGTGACTGTGACTCCCCCGCTCGCGTCGTGTCCCGCGTTAGATTTAACAGCCGTTTCCAGGCGGTCGCCCCTGAGAAGTTGCGGGACCCGCACCATCGCTCCCTGGCCGCGGCGCAGCACCGGCGCGTTCGAGCTGCGCGCGTTGGCAAGTCGTATGTCGGACGTAACACCGGGTGCAGGGGCCGAGATCGTAACAGTGCAGTTGGTCGATTG
>Ga0181525_10001246_pt1 | contig 21879 bp, 27 predicted proteins | sample PEATcosm2014_Bin_48_FD_121100 | JGI IMG/M metagenome (GOLD analysis project Ga0181525, IMG submission 121100) | Peatland microbial communities from MTU Mesocosm Facility, Houghton, MI, USA - PEATcosm2014_Bin06_10_metaG | ecosystem: Environmental > Terrestrial > Soil > Wetlands > Peat | place... | reverse complement strand
GGGAAGCCTATTGCCAAAGCTTGTCAGGATTGGACTGATATGGGCTATATGGACGTGAGACAAATCCAAAAAGGCGAAGATCCTACTAATAAAAAAATGGGCGAATTTATTTTAAAAAACCTTGATGAAAATTGGGATAACCTTCCAAAATATGAAGGTCCCTTAGTTAGAGAATTAAATTTTAGAAAAGAAAACAAAGACGCTCTCGATTCGTTTAAAGTAGGCGATGACTTTACTCTCGACGCTTACTCGTCATTTACTGCAAGCTCTTCGTGGTCTAGTTTAGAAACCGACAAAGCAACTATCAGACTCATGGTTGAGAAAAGCAAAAAAGGAAGAAGTATTTGGGGCTTTTCTAAGATACCAACAGAAATGGAAGTTATTCTTCAAAAAGGTACTAAATACTCTGTTCTAAAAATAGAAAAAAAGAAAAAAAGATCAGGGACTACACTATTAATTGTTCATTTGAAGGAACATTAAAATGTCAGATATAAGTTTTTTAATAAACAAGGGATTTGATGATCCTCTTTCAGAGGAACAAGAGGATTCTAATAGTTCAACTAAAAATTCTACTGCTTACGATAAAGCAAGCTATGAGGCAGAAGGTATAGGGTCAATAACATTATCGGGAAGATTCCCATTTTTTTCCAATCCAAAGGATCCGAGTTTATGGTCTCAAGTTGAGGAAGAAAGCAGACAGGCTTATCCACCAAATGGTAATAAATCATTCTCAATTTTTCTGTATAAAAAGAGAGGTGGCTCATGGGGATTTTGAGTAAAGGTATAAGCGCTACCAAACCAACAACATCTAATTTAAGGAAAGATACGGTTATGGCTAATACAGAAAAAAGTAAGCAAGGTTCATTAAGCGAAGCAACTAGAACTTGGATTAGAGAAGCAGCTGATTCAGATTACAAACCACCACAAACATCTACCGCTATGGGAATAAGGGGGTCTACTGATTCTAAAGTTGCTAATCCTGGGAAAGTAGATGAAAATAAGTGGGCAAAGGCTGAAGATTTAACTAAAAAAGAATACGGTACTGACAAAGGAAAATGGGGAGTTGTTAGTACAATATAAATGGGGAGTTGTTAGTACAATATATAAGTCTTTTTGTGAATTTACCACCAATAGACTTATATATTGTACTGACAAAGGAAAATGGGGAGTTGTTAGTACAATATATAAGTCTATTGGTGGTAAATTCACAAAAAGCAAATAAAGGAATTTATGTTTAACGATACTCCCATGTGGGTTCCAGGGAAGTCCCTTGAGCAACTTGAAAAAGAAGTCATTCTTAAAGCTTACAACTTCTGCAATAAGAATAAACTTCGTACAGCTGAATCTCTTGGTATTTCGCCACGAACATTAGACAATAAATTTGAGCGATATTCTGAGCAAGAGAAAATAGAATTAGAACTCTTTCAAAGGAGAACTAAAAGAAACGAAATTCAACAATACAAACAAAGAGGAATGCCAGTTCCTAGCCATTTATTAGACGAAGTAGAGGTTAAGCCAGCTGAAATAATCTCTACTGAACAGACTACTAAGATTAAGAAGAAATGAAAGGTCGCAAGTTATATCTTCTTTGTGGCGTTTCTGGGTCTGGAAAGACTTGGGTATGTAAGAAACTTACAAATAAGTATAACTATGTTCCCCATGATTTAAATTTTGCCAATATTTATCAAGCGGTCTCAATAGCAGCATCAAAATCATCAAATCCAATCATTACAGAATGCCCTTTTGGGGAACGAATTCAAAGAGAAGCTTTAGAGAAGTTAGGGTTTGAAGTTATCCCACTTTTCATAGTATTGGATTCTGATTTAGCAGCACTAAGATATTTTGAACGTGAAGGTAAAAAAATCTATAAATCTGCTTATAAAAGAGCTACTTCCATTGTAAACAGAGCATTGGAATGGAAAGCTCAATTTGGATCTTCCAAAGAGATATTTGATCATCTTAATAATTTAATATAGATAATCTTGTAATAAATCGTGAATAGTCTCATTCGAGATATTGTCAAGTTCGTCGTCTGTTAATACCTTCTATTACAACATTATATAGTTTCATAAATACCTCCATTTAGCATCTTATCGGAAGAATATTCTGAAAACTTAAATATTTCCAGAATTAAATGCCGAATGATATTAGACATTTACATTGCATAGAAATAGTAATCCGCCTTAAGATAAGTGAATGCAACGTTTTTTATCTTAAAGCAGGTTTTAAAATATGAAGAATAAGATCAAAACATTCTTGTTATTCTCGTCTTTGTCATTTCTTTCAATAAAAGCATTAGCGAGTGCAAAGTCTGGAATGGGAATAAGAACGGTTTATACATCCACTAATGTCGGAACGACTAATTGGTTTGTGATTGCTTCCAGTTTACCAAACACAGTGAGTCAAATCTCAGTTGCTGACACGAGTGGTCAGGTCATGGAAGTTGGCATTTGTAATGCAAGTGCGCCTGCTAATTCTGAAGTTAGGCAATTTCTTATTCCCGCAGGGGGAACTGCAGTTAATTTACAGATAACGAGTTCACAACGAATCTCTATTAGGGCTGTAAGTGCACCAGCAACTAACGGCGAGAATGATTTTAACATCCTCTTCTAATAAGAAGCCGTAATGAAAAAATTAATTACATTACTATTTCTACTAATATCCCAACATGGTAGCGGAGCATTTTCGCCCATGTATACTTGTCCGGGTCCTTTTGCTTGTGTTATCCCTACATATATGGGTATTCAATTTCCTGATGGAACCCAACAGACAACGGCCGCAACTGGTGGCGGTGGTGGAGGCGTAACTTTAACTCCATTCGGATCTTCTCCTAATGGTAACGGTGCTACGGCTCTTGGATCTAGTTTAACATTGCAACCAGCGAGTGTATTTTATCCAGGTGGAATTACAACAGGAACACAATCTTTTGCAGGCAATAAAACATTTACCGGAACAATTGGCGCCTCTAACTTCTCAGGCACTAGTTCAGGAACAAATAGTGGGGATGTTACTCTTGGTACTACTAATGGTCTTAGTCTTTCGAGTCAGGTTTTAAGTTTAGTATTATCATCGACTAGTACGACTGGCGCTTTGTCATCCACCGATTGGAATACATTTAATGGGAAACAATCCTCGTTAACTTTTGGTAATTTAACAGATGTTGGAACTGATGGTATTACAATTGGCAATGGTTCTGGTTCTGTAATTGGATCAGGAACGACAATATCTCAGCATGTAGCAGATACAAGTCATAATGGTTATTTAAAAAGCACTGACTGGAATACATTTTCGGCAGCAATTTCTGCTTTAACCGGTGATGTTACAGCTACAGGACCAGGATCTGCAGCTACAACACTAGCAACTGTAAATACAAATATTGGTAGTTTTGGCTCTTCCACATCTATTCCTAGTTTTAGTGTTAATGGAAAAGGTTTAATAACTGCTGCAGGTGGTAATGTTGTTGTAGCTCCCGCGGGAACTTTGACTGGGACAACTCTAGCCTCAAATATTGTTACATCATCTCTTACAGCTTTGGGAACAATTGCAACGGGAATGTGGCAAGGCTCAGTAATTGCAGCAGCATATCTAGCCGCCGCAGGATCTAATACACAACTTCAATATAATAATTCTGGTGCAATGGGAGCAAGTCCTAATCTGACCTATGATGGGACGCTTTTGAAAACCCCAACTACAGCAACAGATACAATACAAAATCAGTCAGCAGCGAGTCCAAATGTTTCAGTAAATAATGCATTATTAAATGACGTGTCTAATATTTTATCTGTTGATTGGAATAATAGAATACTAGCTGATGCAAGTTCAGGTACTTCTGTAGATTTTAATAATAGAGTCTTGAAAGATGTATATGGAACAGCTTCTGTTGACTATCAAGGTAGGTATCTTAAAGATACTACTCCAATTATATCTGTTGATTATAATAATCATATTTTAAACGATTTTAACCAAGCTGTATCCGTAGATTATGCCAATAGGTATCTTTATGATGAATACGATTACATTGCCGTAAGTTTCTCTACCGCAAACGGCAGATATTTGGCAGATCAAACGGGCGTAAATCAATTGGATTTTGATAATCCATCAGGGATTACAATTACTAATCCAGTCTATAAATATAATCAAGATGTGTTAGCTGGTAATGGATTAGCTTCTATAGTCGGCATTGTTAATGTTTTAAATTATAACGCGCCTGTTACTAATACTACTTTATATACTTCCAGTAATGGCGGTTTATTTGAAGTAAATGCGTACATATATGTCTCTACAGTAGGAAGTGGTGGTAATTCACAATTAACCATTACATGGAGCGATGGGGTCGCCGGTCATTCCATTACAACTACTGCACTTATTGGTAATACCACTGGATTTCAACAAATAACAACTTCTATTGTGTTAGGGGCAGGAGAAGATTTTGTTTATGCTTATAGTTGTACTTCTTGTACAACCACACATTCTGATTACGGAATTAATTTAGCTTTAACTAGGAAGATATAAATATGACATTACCAGCTTATCAAAATTATATATGTGGATTCACATTGATTGACAAAGCGGTGTCATCTGCATCAACTACTGAACAGGGCACATTGCCACATGTTGTTCAGGGTACTTCTATTACAGATGCTATTAGTGTGATCACCGCTTTAAATTTAACTCATTGGGCTTTAACTTCTATTTCTTATAATCCAAATTGGGTTGCGCCAACAACCCCAACTATTGCAACATCATCAGCAGCGCAAGCAGCTGGAGCAACTGGTGGTGCTCAAGCTGCTAATCCGCCGATAAAAGGATAACTATGTCTGAAGGTGCAAAAGGATCAGTTTTCTATGGGATGCATTTTTATCCTGGGATTGCTGCATATCAAGAGCAAGACGGTGGTGAATTACGTGTTTTCCTTAATGAAGATACTATTCGTTCTATGGATCCTTCTTTTGCAGGCAGACCTATATTTGTTTCTCACGTTGATGAAGTTGATTCAGATATCGATGAAGTAAAGGACGAAGCTGATGGATGGGTACTCGAAAGTTTTTTCAATGCAAGTGACGGCAAACATTGGGTCAAATTCATCATAGTTTCTAAAAGAGCTGAAAGAGCTATAGCAAGAGGATTAAAATTATCTAATTGTTATGTTCCTAATAAATATGGTTCATCAGGAACTTGGAATGGTCTTGATTATGATAAAGAAATTACAGGAGCTATCTATGAACACTTAGCAATTGTTCCAAATCCTCGTTATGAAGAATCAATTATAATGACACCAGATGAATTTAAGAAATATAATGAAGAAAAATTAACAGAGCTTAAAAGACTCTCTAACTCAAAAGAAAAAGGAAGCAGCACTATGAAATTTACTTTTTGGAAAAAAGAAAAAGTAGAAAACACTCTGGATCTAGAAAACATGATGGTCTCTTTGCCTAATACGAAAAGAGAAGTCTCAATTGCCAAACTTATTAACGAAGCCGACGAGGATGGTCATACAAAAATGGCACATCCTGATCATATGGTTGATGTTGATGGTGAGCGAATGACGGTTAAACGTATGGTTGATTGTTACAAGCAAGCTATGGGAAAAATGAAAGATTCTGAAGAAGACATGGAAAACGAAGAAACTGAAGAAGAAGAAGAAGATGCTGAAAAGCTTCACAAAGAAGGTAAAGGGCGTGAAGAGAATGAGTATCCAGAAGTCGAAGCTGATGATTCTTGGGAAAAGAAACAAGAGAAAGGAACTAAAAATCCTAAAACAAAAGAGATGAATGAAGAAGACGAAGAAGAAGAAAAAGAAAAAGAAGAAAAGAAAATGAGAGACTCAGAAAAACGTAAGAATGCAAAAGAAAAAGCAGATCGTTTAAGGAATGCTCCTTTTAATGAAGCTACTTTAATTAAGCCAAAAGTTTCAACAGAGGAACAAAAGATTAATTATGGTAAACTTAAATATGGTTCTGGAAGATTCTAAACATCCCAATTGAAAAGGAATTAAAAACATGAGTATCACTGCCGGTGTCTTAACCGTAACTACAACATCATCAACAACTGCTACTATCACTAGTACAGCAGCAACAGCAGGAACTGGTCCATATACACAACAACTTTATGGTTCTGTCGTGTCTGGATTCACACCAGGTGCTGGTAATTTATTTTCTGGTGCTACAGCATTAGTTAATACAGTTACAGGTCTTATACCTAATACGACTTATTATTTTGAAATGATTTATACTGATACTGGTGCATCAAATGCAACAGCTGATTCTCTACAAGTTTCAGGCGTTACTCAGCCACCAGTTTTATCTCAAAACTCAATACAACAACAAAACTATCTTGGGGTTTTAGATCAATCATTCAATTACAATACTAGATCTGTAATCTTAGATGCTAGTGTTGCAAGTCCAGTTTATGCTGGTTGTGCTGTTAAAGCTTACTCTACAAATAGTGCTTTAGGCGGCCCAATGCATGTTGTTCCATGTACAGCGGATACGGATGCCGTACTTGGTTTTGTAGTATTTAACTTCAAAAACGTATCCTTCTCACCAGGGAATGCTCTCGAGATCTCTAGAGGTGGAAATGTTCAATATTTATACTCAACAACAACTTTCAATGCAGGCGCTCAAGTTTGTTTGGATTTAACCACAAATGGTGGAGTCGGTTCCACCGTATCTACACACAATATTGTAGGTTATGCTGAAAATACTGCAACTGCACCAGGTCAACTTGTGAGAATCAACATTCAAACCCCAAGCTTCTTAGCGGCTTAACATTAACGAAAGGAATATAAATAAATGAGAACTTATAATGATACGCCTGAAGTAGTTTGGTCAGAAACAAGACTAAACAATGAATTAAAGAGAACTGGTAAACCAGTGACAATTAATGATTTTACATATTCAGAACAATGCGCCTTCAAAAATTACAAAAGTGAATTTGTTAAAAAATATAGTCATATGTTTAATGACAAAATGCACAATGCAAGCGGTGGGTTAGGAGCTGAACAAGCAATTACCACTCTTAGTTTTATATCTAAAGATATTTCAGAACAACAATTCTACCAAATTTATCCAGCTGATTATTTCCCAGTTAAAGAGGGAGAGGGAGCATTTGACACTAATACTCTAGTTTACAGATCATTTGACATTGCAGATGAATTTGAGACTGGATTTGTTAATACTGGGATTCAATCTGCAAGATCTGCAATGGTTGATACTGGTGTCGATGCATTAACTCTACAACATTTCGTATGGAGAAAATCTCTTACATACAACATCGTTGATGTTAAGTTTGCTGCTAAGTCTGGAAACTGGTCATTAATCACCCAAAAAGAGATAACGAGAAAACGTAACTATGACTTGGGAGTACAAAGACTAGCGTTTTTGGGAGCTACTGGTCAAAATGGCGCCAATGGAAACTTTTTAGGGCTTTTGAATCAACCTACGGCACCAGTTAATACAACTCTTATCACTGGACCTTTAAGTCAAATGACTTCTGCTGAGTTAGCTACTCTTGCAGCCACATGGATTGGTATCTACCGTCAAACTGTAAACTTTACATGTTATCCTGATAGATTACTTATTCCTGAACGTGATTATAACGGTTTAGCAGCACCAACCAACTCACAATTTATGTTGATCGATATCTTAGACTTTTTCACAAACATCTTTAGGAAGATCACTCACAATCCTAACTTTAAAATTCTTCCTAACTTGTATTGTGATTCAATTGCAAGCGGTAACGCATATGAACAATATGTGTTGTTAAGTTATGATCCATACAGTGTATTTATGAGTATTCCTCTGCCTTATACTAATACTCTTGCGAATACATTGAATGACTTTGATTTTACCTCAACTGCTTACAGTCAAGTGGCTGGAACTCTTTTACTTCGTCCGTTGACACTGCAATATTTTAATGCACCACAACAATCAGGTCCTTATTAAATAATTACTGGTTAGGCTTCCAAATAAAAAGTCTTTTCTTCTTTTTTGAAAGAAAAAAAATGTGGACTAATCCAACAGTTGAACAATTCCAAAGTTTTTTTGTCCGTGACTTTCCATATACACGGACTGACATAAATACTGGAGTCTTAGACCAAGACATCACTAATGCTTTCCAAATGACTAATTTCAATATTAATCAAGCTCTTTTTTCATGTCAGTCGAATTACACAACAGGATATTTATTACTTTCAGCTCATTATTTAGTTTCTAATCTTCGTAATAGTTCCCAAGGTATAAACGGAAAATTTACTTGGCTTGAGCAATCTAAAGGAGTTGGTGCTGTAAATTCATCGTATGCAATACCTCAACGCATTTTAGATAATCCATATTGGACACAGTTGGTCACCACTACATATGGTCAACAATATCTTCAGCTTTTGATGCCTCAATTAACTGGTGCTATGACTATAAGCTATGGGAGAACCCTTCCTTAAATGGCTGATGGCATTCAAATGAATATGAAACCATTGCAGGATTTTATTAAAGCTTTAAAGAATCCTAAATCCGTTCACATCGGTGTATTGGAAGGAAATGATGGGAGATCTGATGGTAAAAGCAATGCGACTATTGGAGCTCGGTGGGAATTTGATCAAGCAACTAATAGAAGCTTTCTTAGAATTCCTATCATTGAACATATGCAAGAGAGGCTTGAAAGTTCGACTGCATTTGGTCCTGAAGCAGTTGCGCATATTCTGGAAGAAAAGAATTTAGATCCGTGGGTTGATTATATCGGTGCTACTGCTAAACAGATTGTATTAGATGGGTTTCATAGCTCTGGATTTGGAAAATGGACTCCTAACTCACCATCTACTATTGCTCGTAAAGGTCATTCAAATGTACTTGTAGACACTGAACAGTTAAGAGATTCTATTGATTACAAATTAGTTGGAGGATCTAGTGTCTAATTTTACTATTCAGAATGCCTGTAATGTACCTTTGAATGCTCAAACGGGAACATTACCTTACCTTCAAGAGACACTTTATGATTGGTTACAGCCAATGGTTTTTGTAGTTGTCTCTAAATATACTTCTTCTTTTCAACTCATTGAAAAAACGACTAATATCAATTTTATGGGTATTGCTCAACCATTACAAGGTAGACAATTAAACCTCTTCCCAGAGGGACAACGTAAATGGAATTATATTCAAATACATGCGCAATGTGATACAAGTGGCGCCTTAATTACTTTAAAACCTGATGATGTAATTAATTATTTGAATATTCAATATAGAATTATGACTGCAAGGAATTTTTCAGTATTTGGCTATATAGAATTTATCTTGGTAGAAAATTATACAAATAGTGGTCTAGGATTGCTGCAGGGCGATGTTCAGCAGGTCGCCCCATGACTATATTAACTTTAAGTCAAAGCGCTACTGCTTGTGGAATAAATGGTTCAGTATCGTTTCTAGGCTTAGGAGGAGTTCCCCCATATGAGTATTCACTTATTCCATTTGGAAGTGCTGGCGGCACGATTAACGCCAGTTCTGGAGCTTACCAAGGCCCTATTTCAATTTCTACAAATCCTCTTAATCAATTTGAGACCATTGTTGTTTCAGATAGTTTGGGCAACCAATCTCAATCTAGATTATTAGTAGGTTCTCCATTTCTTCTTTTTTGTGACATTTTACAAAATCAAATGAATCTTCCTAATGGAAGGGTTTGGATTTGGAACAGTAAGATATTTGAACCGATGGATAATGCACTCTTTATTGTTCTCAGTGTGGCATCTACAAAGATTATATCGAATAGTAATTTTACAGATGTATCAGGACCTAATGCTCAACAGATTCAATCAGCAAGTTGTGCTGCTCTTATTGATATAGATATTAAATCACGTGATACTAGTGCAATGGACCGTAAGGAAGAGATTGTTCTCGCTGTTAATTCGGTCTATGCTCAACAACAGATGGAAGCGAATAACTTTTCTATCTTAATAAATACAACTGATGGATTTAAAGATCTTTCTGGAATAGATGGGTCAGCAATTCCTTACAGGTTTAGAGCATCATTTAAAATGTTCTATGCTACTTATAAGATTACACCAATTCAATATTTTGATACATTTAGTCCTGTACAAATTGCAACCGATGCTTAGGAGTTCTTTATGGCCTCAACTCAATTTCCCTTGTCGCTCATTGTTAATATATCTGTATCTCAGTCCCCGACTGGCGTCAGTGTATTCAACTCCGGAAATCTTGCTTTATTCACAACAGATACCCCAAGTCCAGCTTTCACAAATGGATATGGTATCTTTTTAGATCCGACTGATGTTGCGACAGCATTTGGTTCTAATAGTGTGACTTATTCAATGGCTTTAGCTATATTTTCTCAAGTGCCTAATATTCTACTTCCAGGTGGATATTTAGTAATTATCCCATTTGAATCGAGTGAAACCTGGGCTGCTGCTATTACTAGAACATTGACTCTAGTTCAATATTTTGGAGTTATGACAACTCAGATTGAAAGTTCAGTAGATGCATTAGCTGCAGCAGCTGTTATTCAAGCCAATACACTCATTGGTTACACTGTACAGAATACAGTGGGGGCTATTACAAGTGTTGCCGCTGCTCTAGTGTCAGCATCTCTAACCCAAACGAGATGTTTATATTATCAAGACACAACTAATTCTAATTTTAATGCTTTGGGAATGATGGCTGCCTATGCATCTAGGGGACAATCAACTGTTTATAGTGGTTCAAATACTACTTTGAACATGAGTCAAAAAGTTTTGGCTGGTGTAGCAACAGATCCTAATCTTACGCCTACTAATGAAGTAGCTGCTAATGTAGCCGGTGCAGACTGTTACATTAGTTTCCAAGGGCAACCAGGTCTTTATGTGTCTGGAGCTAATGATTTCTATGATAATCAAATAAATTTACAATGGTTTAAAGCCGCTCTACAAGTAGCTTATTTCAATTATTTAGGTTCAACTAGTACAAAGATCCCTCAAACTGAACAGGGAATGACTGGTATTAAAAATGCTATTCAACAAGTTTGTCAGCAAGCTGTTAATAATGGTTATTTAGCGCCTGGAACATGGAATAGTGCGACTACATTTGGTAATCAAGCTAGTTTAATTACTAATGTTTCTCAGTTTGGATTCTATATTTATTCAACTCCTATTGCGCAACAATCTCAAAGCGATAGAGCGAATAGAAAAGCTCCAATTATACAAATCGCCGCAAAATTAGCTGGTGGAATTGATACCGGTACCGTAATAGTTTCAGTAAACCAATAATTGGAGAAATAAGATGGCAGCAGTAACACTTTCTGGAACAGATACAATTATAATAAACACATATACATTAGTTAATTTGGCTGATGGTAATTGTGGAAATTTAACATTCCCAAATAAAATAGCTAATGCAAAGATTGGCAAAGATGGTAATGCGCTTATAGCTCAAAACCAAACTGGTAAACTTGCAGAATTAGAACTTAGAATCCTTCGTGGTAGTCCAGACGATGTTTTCTTAAATGGTCTTCTTAATGCTCAAGTGACTAGCTTTGTTGCCTTCCCGCTTCTTATTGGCCAGGTTGTTAAACACTTATCATCAAATAGCATCGTCGGTGGAATCTCTACTAACCAATCTATTTCAGATGCTTATTCACTTAGTGGTGGATATTTTAGTTCTCTAGTACCAGTCATTGTTAATCCTGAAGGTGATACTGGACAGGCTGTTTCAGTTTATAAATTGGAATGGGTCTCAGCATTGGTTACAGTTCCAAGAACTATATCTTCTTAATTAGAAAGGCTTTATGTCTCGCGAAGTTATACTACCAAGTAAAGCGTTACTTAAAATAACGCCGGCTCCTTTTGCTGATTCTAGGGCTCTATATCAGGCTTTACTCAAAGAGCTTAAAGATATTCCAGTGAATTCTTCAATGGAAGTTATGAATCTCTATAAAGAATTATTTTGTACAGGATTTTCATCATTAGAGATCGAAAAAGCTCTTTGGAAGTGTATGGAAAGATGTACATATAATGATAAAGGGCATGATGTACGAATCACACCTATGTCTTTTGAACCTGTTGAAAATAGAGAAGATTATGTACAGGTTGCTATTGAAGTTGCACGGGAGAACGTAGAACCTTTTTTCAAAAGTCTTTTTGTTCAATACAAAACCCTGTCAGAGATGAACGAAAAGAACCTAAAGTAGATATAATAGATGATGTTTTGTTAGTCTATTTTCGATTATGTAAATCAGGATACGCCTCTTCAATAAGAGAAGCGGCTTTACTTACAGCAAAAGAAGTTCTGCAAGCCTTGGCATATGATAGATTCTTGAATCAGTATGAAGCTAAATGGCTTGAAATGAATAAGGGAGAATAAAGTGGTAGTTGCGGATCTCTTTATAAACCTTGGTCTTAAAGGGAGTGACAAGACTTTAGAAGGCCTTACTGGAGTAGAGAAAGGTCTTAAAGATGTTTCTGGTTTAGCTCTTGAGACAAAAGTGGCATTAGTTGGTGCTTTTTATGCATTACAACAACTTTTTCAATCCTCAGGAAAAACGGGAACGGGACTTACCAATTTCTCAGCTCTTCTAGGTGAGGGAACTAAAACACTACAACAGTATCAATATGCTCTTCGTCAAGTTGGTGTCTCGAATGAAGAAACAGAATCAACATTTAAGAATCTTTCATCTACAGCAACAAAAGCCGCTTATGGGCTTGGTGGTAGACCAGCTGGATTAGCTCAAGTAGCTAAGTATACTGGTGGCAACATAACTCAAAAGGATTTATTGGATTATGCAGCCCATCCAGAACATTTTTTGCAAAGGATAAAAGAAGCTCTAAGTAAAGCACCAGAATCTCAACGTGGCTTGCTTACAGAAGCAGTTAGGTCTCTTGGTATTGGTGATACGCTCATAGCTGGCCTAAGACGTGGTGGAGCTGATCAACAGACTTTAAATAAAGCGCCTGTTTATTCAGATAGACAAATTGCGGCATTGGACAAAGCTAATATTGCGTGGAGCAATTTAGGTGTCCATATTGAAATGGCTATTGGCAGTCTCAATGCAGCACATGGCGGTGAGTTAGTAAAAGATTTCACTCAGCTTACTGATAGTATTATTACGGTATCTCAAGCTTTACTTAAGATTAGTGAGTCAGCTCATGTATTTGATGCTTTAAATATTGGAGCTAAAGGATTAGCTAGTGCAGTTAATACTCTTGGTTTTGGTTTAGGGGCTGCTGCTAAAGAGGCTAAAAGTATAGAGAAAGTATTTAATTTTAGTCTTGCATCCAAAGACGTGAAACAGTTCTTAGCTTTAATTAAAGAATTAGAGAGAACTATTAATAGTTTATTTAAAGGTTTCAAAGTTCCTGATGTTTTCACATCAGCTATAGAGGCTTTAAGCCCTTTAATTGGTGGCACACCAGTTAATTCAGAAAACAAAAGTTTAACTGTGGAACAAATTGCTAGTAAATCAAAGGAAGAAAATAAAGGGAAATTCGATCAAACGAGTGGATTATCTAATCTTAATTCAGCTTTGAATTCATTAATTGGTTTATTGGGAGGTTCTCCCGAAACTAATCAAGCTAATAATGTTCATAATGCTAATCAGTCTAAAGTAGAAAATATTCATAATTTTATTCAACCAAAAGCGTCTTTACTTCCACTTGCATCTGATCATAAGCCTCAAGCACCTTCCAATATAACTAATAATGTTAGCCATTCGCCTACCGTAAATCAAAATATCCATATTAATGGAACTCAGCATCCTGCTAAAATAGGCGAGGAAGTCAAAAAACATACTACATCGGCTTTAACTAAATCTCATAGGGATGCTTTAAGGCAATTTAACACTGTCGTTCAAGTGAGTTAATTATGTCATCTTCTCCCACTATTAATGTCGCTCAAATCTCTTCAGCTGCTACGGCTATCGGAGCGTTAGCTAATTTAATCTTAGCTTCTCCTACTAGTACTCAAGGCTATCAACCTCAAAATCCACCGGGTGCAAACGGGACTAATCTATTAACTGGAACCCCTTCGACATTAATGTTTCATTATGAAGGTGAACAAACGGCTACTTTTGAGAGTGAGATTACAGATCATTACATTGAAGATAATACAGCGATTCAAGATCAAATTGCTTTAAAACCCACATTAATAACGACAAGGGGTTATATTGGAGAGCTTAATAATATTCTCCCATCTTTCTTTCTTCCTCTCCAGGCTGCTGCCAACTCTTTATTACTAGTTGATGCCTATACACCGGCTTTGACTCAGAAAGCGGAGACGGACTATTTAGACGCTGTTTTGGCTTATGAAACCGCTGATACATTAGTCAATGCTGCAGTCGAAGCGGTGACTTCTATAGCTAATGCTTTTGGAGGCCCTGACGCTGGAGAAATTGGATCTAATACAAATGTGTTTACAGTGGGTTCCTCGCAACAAAATTTACAGCAACAGATGTTTCAATCTTTTTATGGTTATTGGAATTCAAGAACATTATTCAATGTTCAGACTCCCTGGGCTATATTTGACAACATGGCAATCCAAAGTGTTAAAGCTATTCAAGATGCTGAGACTCAAGTAATATCGACTTTTGAAGTTACATTTAAGCAGATTAGAACAACGTCAACGTCATCCACTGATACTAGTTTACTTTCATCAGGAAGAGCTGCAACTCAATCAGCAGCGGGAACAGATGGGGGAACTTCTACGGCATCGGGGAGTGCAGATCAAGGTTCAGCAATATCAGATACCCAATAGGTGAAAAATGTATCCTATAAACAATATTTCATCGAGTCCGTTACAAACTCAAACGCTTGTATTACCTACGGGTCAATCTTTTTCATTTACAATGTATTATATTCCTATGCAATACGGCTGGTTTATCACTAGTTTGACCTATCAGACGTTCACTTTGAATACTATGCGAATCACTAATAATGCCAATATGCTTTATCAGTGGATGAATATCTTACCTTTTGGCTTGGCTTGTTTTTCGTCATCAGGACGAGAACCAACTCAGCAACAGGATTTTTCATCAGGCGCTTCTAGTTTATATATTTTAACCCCTGCCGAGATGTTAGCTTACGAAACGTATATAAATGGCGGAGCTTTGCCATCATGAGTGCAAACCCGCTAAGTAACCCATCTCCATTTACTACTAATACAAAATTCAATCGCATTTATAGATGTACGATCCAGCCTGGTCCTATTACTATTGGTGCAGTTCCTATTGCATTTAATAATATTGTCGTCTCACTTCCATTTACAATTGAATTTGACATCACAAGAAATTCTTTAAGTTCAGCGAATACATGCCAAATAAGAATTTATAATCTTGGGAAGACGAATAGAAATCAAATTCTATTTAATGCTTTTAATGTTGGTACTTTTAATACTGTTACACTAGAGGCAGGATATGCCCCTGTGTCTATCAATGCTACAGAAGGGGCTGCACTAGTAGCTGCAGGCGCTCCTATTCCTTCTTTAACCACTATATTTTACGGGAACATTACAGAGGCTTGGTCAGTACGTGAGGGCGTAAACTTTATCACTCAGATTGAATGCTATGATGGTGGTTTTGCTTATCAAAGCGGTGATGTTAATACTTCTTTTGTGGCTGGCACTCCAAATCAAGTTGTTGTTCAGTCTTTAATGGCATTAGTACCAAAAACCACTTTTGGGGCTTGTAGTATATTTCCAGGCATTATCCAGAAAGAGGAAGCGTATCAAGGTAATGCTATTCAGATTCTAGATAGAATTACTGGTGGTGCTTTCTTTATTGATAAGGGTAAGACATATGTTTTAAAATCTAGTGACTTTGTTTTAAGACCAGGACCAGTACAGATTATAGATGCTGATACTGGACTACTTAATACACCTGTTTTAGAACAAACTATGATGCGATTTGAGACATTATTTAATCCAGCTATTGACGTAGGCAGTTTAGTCGAAGTTATAAGTATAACATATCCTCAATTAACTGGGACGTGGATTGTAAGAAGTGTAAAGCATAGGGGTACTATTTCACCGGTTATATCAGGCACACTTATAACTACAGCCGACTTTCTATATATTCAGGCCCCAACACCAGTACCAGGAACTTAAAATGGTTTCATTAAATACCCAAAATTTAAATCTAGTTCCTAATAATCCTGAATTATCTGATGTTCTTAATTTCTTTAAGAAGCAAGTCCAAATGGAGACCAACTGTTTACATGTTGGGACTATTCAATCTTTCAATGCGACGAATCAAACCGCCAATGTCACCATTAATTATCCTAAATCATTCTTAAGTCTTACTTCCACTGGTGATACCTCAATTACCACAACTGCATATCCTCAGCTTAATGGTTGCCCTGTATTCGTTTTAGGCGGAGGTAGTGGAGCTATAACGCTGCCAATTTCTGAGGGGGATGAATGCCTAATATTTTTTAATGATAGGGACTTAAGTAACTGGTGGGCTACTGGAAGTACGAGTTCACCACCTAATACATCGAGGATTCACGGCTTTGCAGATGCTATTGTTTTTGTAGGAATTAACTCAATACCCAATACATGGCTCAATTATGATGACACAGCCGTAACTTTAAGATTCGGGTCTAGTAATACAATTAAAGTTAATGGTACCGCTGCAACACTAACAGTGGGTAGTAATACTATTGTTCTAAATGATTCTTCTGCAACGGTAACAGTAGGCAGTAATTCAATTGCTTTAAGTGAATCAGAAGCAACTATTACGGTCGGCTCCAATACGATTGTCTTGAATGAAACGCAAGCTCAAATAAAAGCTGGTACAGCAACCACGACAATCGGCCCAACTTTAACAAGTGTTGGAAATAGTGTTTCAACATTGGGGGTTTTATTGCAGACTCTTATTACTGATGTGACTAGTATTATTACAGCTTTAAATACTAACGCTGCTACTTTTATCGCTGTAACTGGGGGACCTGGTTCCCCTTCACCTATCAATCCTTTAATTACAACAGCATTAATATCAGTTTCATCGTCTTTAAGTACATTATCTACAGAAGTTTCAGAGGTATTAAGCTAATGGCATTAAATAGCTCAATTATTGTTAGGTCATTGGATATAAATAAAGACTGGGTATTTGGATCGGGTCTTTCGGCGTATGCTCAAAATAACAATGCGATTGCTCAAAATATTGGCACTAGACTTAATTCAGTTTTGGGTAATTGTTGGGTAGATTTGGCGGCTGGTATTGATTGGTTTAATTTATTAGGAAGTAAAAATATTATTCCTTTGAATTTAGCTATCTCTACTACGATACTAAATACAACTGGTGTTATTTCCATACAACAGCTTTCATTTAGTTTAACAGCTCAAAGGCAATATACTGCCACTTATAAAGTTCAAACAACGTTTTCCAGTGTAAGCAATTCTTTTACATTCACAACGAATCCTTAATAGAGGTGTATTTTGCCTAATTCTCTCTCAAATACTGGCCTCACTGTTGCCACACAAGCAGAACTAGTTAATATTTTTACAACAGCTGCCCAGCAGATTTACGGTCCTAATATAACATTAACGTCTGGTACCCCTGATTTTGAATGGATGATGACATTCATTCAAGCCGTTTTAGATGTATTGGATCTTAATTCTGCTATTTTTACTGGTTTTGCCCCTTCTCAAGCCATTGGTATTGGGCAAGATATGCTTTATGCCATTAATGGAATAAAGCGAATAGGTGGTACCTATACGGTAACTCCTATTACAATAGTAACTAGTACATCCGTTAACTTATACGGTTTAGACCAAACTGCTCAAGCTGTTTATACGGTATCCGATAGTGCTAATAACTTATATCAATTAATGACTACTGAGTTAGGCGTTAGCATCGGGACTAACGTATTTAACTTTCAAGCTGTTACTATTGGCGCTGTAACTCCAGTTCCTAATACTATTACTGTTCAGCAAACTGTTGTCCTTGGTGTAACAAGTGTTAATAATCCAACTGTTGCAATAAGTATTGGTATTAATCAAGAATCAGATGCTCTATTTAAAATCAGACAGGCTAAATCGACATCTCTTGGTTCTCAAGGTTATTTAGCTGGACTGTATGCAGCGTTAGCAAACACTCCTGGGGTAACATCGGCTTATATATATGAAAACAATACAGCATCTGCTATTCAAATTGATCCTGATGATCTTGTTCCTGGCCATACTATTTGGGTTATCGTTGCTGGATCAGCGGCTGCATCTGCTATTGCGAACGCAATCTACATCAAAAGAAATGCTGGGTGTGGCATGTATGGCTCACAAAGTTACAATGTGACTCAAGTTGATGGTACAACATTTGAGGTATTTTGGGATGATGTAACGACTATAAATCTATTTATATCTTTTACAGCTACTTCTTTAAATGGAACTACTGCACCAGCAATCAGTGCAATTCTCTCTGGTATTCCTCTTTCTTTTGTCCCTACAGCTTTCCAGGAAGTGAATATAAATGCTTTAGCAACTCAAGTTCAAATCATAGACTCTAATACTCTTGTCACTAATGCTGGGTTTTCAACAGGTCAGATACAAACAATTACTCTTTCGGGAGTTGCCGCGAGTGGAAATTTTTATATAAATTACAATGGATCATTTTCGACTGAGTTTGCCTATACGGCAAGTGCTTCATCTATTCAGACGGAACTTAGAACATTAACCGGTGATGCTGGTCTAACTGTTACCGGCACGCCTGAAAGTGGACCAATAGTAGTTACGTTTGCTATTCAAAGCATTGCAGCGCTTCTTTTTGTTCCTATCTTTGGGACTAAAGCCAGTACACTTGAAACATCGGGTTCAGCTTTGATTACTTTTTCTTATAACGAAGGTTATACAAATACTTTACTTCCTAATTCCAGAAAGTATCAATTTGTCGTTCAAAGCTCTGATATTGTTATTACCCCATTGGTAATGGTTCCCGCTACTTCAGCTGGGATTGTTCCGTCTACGGGCACAGTACAGTTTACTACCTACGGTGGTTATTCGACTTATAACTATACAATCTCAATTAATAATTCAGGTGCAAGCATTGTAGCCTCAACAGGACTTTACACCGCTGGAGCTACTCCATTGGTTACAGACACTATTACCGTGACCGATGTTTTTGGAAATACTGCAACAGCTACTGTAGCCGTAAGTTAGTAATGTTACGGGAAGGAATTACAATTGCAAAGCGTGGTATTGGGGACGCCCTTCAATGCAGTTCTCTTCCTGAGAATTATTTTAAAACCAAAGGCGAGAAATTAATAGATGTAGATAAATGCTGGATCTTTGACTTTAATCCTTTTGTTTCACGTGAAACAAATATTATTCCTACTAAGATTACGCAACTTTGGAATTTCCCACACCAATGGGACTGGCCTAATCCACGCTTCACTGTTCCCCAGAAAGGGGATAGAAATCTAGTTAGGCAACCCCCAGCGGTATATCTTTCCAATGCAGAAATATGGGCAAGCCTTTTTAATGTTCCTGTTATTTTAAATAGACCAAGACTTTATAGATTTGAAGATTTTCCTTTCAAAGATAGAAATAAAATTCTTCTTCAAACTACTGGGCGAAGTCATGGGGAATTACCTTCTCATGTAATAAAGCATGTAATAAATAAATATAAAGATTGTAGTCTTTATCATATTGGGGCTGGAGACAATTATTACGGACTTGAGCATATAGAGACACCAGAAATATGGGATCTCATTGAAGAGGTAAGTAAGGCAAAGATGGTGATTGGTCCTGATTCTTCTATACCTTGGATAGCAACTTGTTATAGTGATATAATAGTAAAAGTAGTTCGTACTAGACCTCTTCCAAATGTTTTAGAAAAATGGATCCCATTAGAAATTTCAAATATTCACGCTCATTGGGATTCAAGAGAGAGAATGGTTTATAATCCCACAGAAAATGATGTGGGATTCTCGTGGTCTTATAAAAGGATTTAATTATGCCTAATGTTCCAGAAAATATTACCACTCCATTAGACATAGTAAATTCATATGTAAACTTACTTTCAATGCAGTATCAAAAGCCTAAAGCTCAAGCGACAGTCTTTCTAACATCGGGAATGGCCGTATGTCCTCAAACTTCAGTTCAAACTGTTGTGTTCTCTGTAGCTCCCACATCGGGAGTCTTTGTACTCTCATATAATGGTGTAAATAGCGCTAATATCAACTATAGCGATTCCGCTGCTACTATCCAGTCGAATATCCATGCTAATATTCCAGCTCTTGCTACGACGACGGTAGCAGGTTCTATTGCTAGCCTGACATTAACTTTTACTTTTACTGGTGTAATTCCATTTCCAGCCAATCTTCTAGTGCTTGTCTCGAGTTCTTTATCGCCGTCTGTAACTATTACTATTACTGAAACAGATATTACTCTGCCTTTAGCCATTCAAGGGGCTTATAACATCCTTGCTGGCTATCCTATAGCTAGTGGTTCGCAACTAGATACGATTGGGCATTGGGTTGGCGTTGTGCGGTCTGGGCTTGGAATAACTTCTTTCATTACTCTTGATGATGCTGACTTTTTGGAACTTATTAGAATTGCTATTGCTCAGAATACAGCAGGCAGTTCTTTATATGATATTCAGCAGTTCTTGCAGACATATTTTTCTGGTGAAATTTATGTATTTGACTATTCGAGTAATTCCTCGACAGTAATGCAGATGACTTATATTATAGGTCAAACTGTTGGATCGCAGAATCTAATCCAATTAGTAATTACTGAAGGATTACTTCCTGCCCCAATGGGGGTTCAGATTACAGTTTATTATCCACCTAATGCGCATTTATTTTCGTTTAGAACATATGAAGGCCCTTCACTGTTGGGCTCTCCTTTTAATGATTATGCTTCGTATCAGTTGGATTATCCGTGGTTATCATATAAAAATCTTATTCCTTATTGAGGCTATTAAATGAGCAAACTCCCAAGAGAAACCCAGTTAGTTTTCGGGTCTAATGCCGGGTTCGATCAAATCGCTCAGTTTGGTAGTTTGGCTGCCTCTTCCCCTACATTCACGACTAATATTGCGACTATTCAAGGATTGTCTAATTATTTAGTTGGTTGGTTTAATGCTGTTATCGGCGAAAATTCACCTGCTATTGAGGATATGAATGCTCTTTGTTATCTTTATGCGTATCAATTAGCTTATTTATTCCAAGCTGGAGTTCCTGAATGGGATTCTGGTACTACTTACTATATAGGTAGTTTGGTTAATGATGGGAGTGGCAATGAATATCTTTCGATTGCTAATAGTAATTTAAATAATGCTGTTACAAATTCTACGTATTGGTTACCGCCTGGCGCAAGAGCATCTATTACTAGAACTACGGCATTAACAATACCAAGTGGATATAATTACAATGTAAGTTTTTTAACAATTGATACTGGTATTACTTATACTATTGCTGGCACTTCAGTAATGAGCGCTCATACTATTGTTAATGGTACATTAATAATAACGGGAACAGTTTATATTAATTAAAAGGATTATATATGGCAGGTACATTACAAGTAGATAATATTTCTAATTCAGCTGGAACGGGCGCTCCTAATTTTCCGAACGGAGCGACTTTTAGTACATCTGAAGTATTACAAGTTGATACCATTACTAATGCAGCTGGCAGTGGCGCTCCTAATTTTACTCATGGTTTAAATACTTCAACTGGTCAGATTATAACTGTAGATAAAATTAACGATTCTACTACTAATGCTGGAGTTGCTATACAAGGAATTTCCGGATCTGGGTCAGCAAGTGCTGGTTATGTAGGAGAAGAAGTATTAGCTACAACGACTGGAACGACTGGTGGTACAACGACCGCTATTTCTAATATATTAAGTATAACTCTTACGGCAGGCGATTGGGATATATCGGCTTATGCGGCGGCCTTAGGGAACGGCACCACTT
>Ga0181525_10001242_pt1 | contig 21934 bp, 15 predicted proteins | sample PEATcosm2014_Bin_48_FD_121100 | JGI IMG/M metagenome (GOLD analysis project Ga0181525, IMG submission 121100) | Peatland microbial communities from MTU Mesocosm Facility, Houghton, MI, USA - PEATcosm2014_Bin06_10_metaG | ecosystem: Environmental > Terrestrial > Soil > Wetlands > Peat | place... | reverse complement strand
CGGCGCAGGACGACACGGAAGAAGAAAAAGCCGCACTTGCAGAAGCCGTACGCCTGGGTTTTGCCGTGGCGCTCGAAGGCCTGGTGCACGCCAGAGCCGGGGAGGGCGCGCGCCTCGCCGCCATCGCCACCGCGCAGCTGGCCGAAATCTCCGCCCTGGTGGAAGAAGCCGCCGTGGAAGCCGCCACCCAGCCCGTGCTGCATAAAGCCAAGCTCATCGCCCAGCTGGCGGAGCTCCTCGGCAGCACCCCGGCCCTGCCGGAAGACCGCATCGCCCAGGAAATCGCGCTCCTCGCCACCAAGTCCGACGTGCGCGAAGAACTCGACCGGCTGCACGCCCACATCGCCGCCGCCACCGCCCTGCTCGCCGAAGCCGCCGGCGTGGGCCGCAAGCTCGACTTCCTGATGCAGGAGTTCAACCGCGAGGCCAACACGCTGTGCAGCAAATCCATCTCGCTGCCGCTCACCTCCATCGGCCTCTCGCTCAAAGCCGTCATCGAGCAGCTGCGCGAACAGGTGCAAAACATTGAGTAACCGGCGCGGCCTCTGCCTGGTCCTCTCCGCCCCCTCCGGCGCCGGAAAAACCACGCTCTCACGCGCGCTGCTGGCCGAAGACGCGAACCTCTCGCTCTCCATCAGCGTGACCACCCGCGCACCCCGCGCGGGCGAGGTGGACGGCGAACACTACCACTTCATCACCCAGGAAAAATTCGACGAAATGGTGCTCACCGGCGACCTGCTGGAACACGCCTACGTCTTCGGCCGCTCCTACGGCACCCCGCGCGATCAGATCGAACAAGCCCTCGCCGCCGGTCACGACATCCTCTTCGACATCGACTGGCAAGGCTACCGCCAACTCCAGGCCTCCCTCCCAGGCGACGTCGTCGGCGTCTTCATCAAGCCCCCCTCGCTCGCCGCCCTGCACGAACGTCTCATCAAGCGCGGCGACGACCCCGAACACATCACCCGCCGCATGGCCCAAGCCGAAAACGAAATTGCCCACGCCCACGAATTCGACTTCCTCATCGAAAACGCCACCTTCGAAACCGCCCTCGCCAACCTGCGCGCTGTATTACGGGCCACCCGGCTGGCGACGCATCGGATGGGTGAGGGAAGGAAGTAAGGCCAGGGGCTCTGCCCCTGGACCCCGCTAAGGGCTCGCCCTTAGAACCCATTAATTAGGGTCATTTGGAGGGAGGGGTAAATCGCCTTTCCCGGACGGCGGACATGATCCAAGGACGGGGGAGGGCGATTTACCCCTCCCTCCAAATGACCCTGAACTTAAATTGCGGATCCAACGGCGCGTCCGTTGGCGGGGGTCCAGGGGGCAGAGCCCCCTGGCCTTCCTTGCTTAACCGCACCCAACCGACGCGCCGTCAGATCGGCAGGGGGCCGTTTTTCATGCGTTCCATGGCGAAGCGCGATGAGACGTTGCGGAGTGGGACGGCGGCGATGAGTTTGCGGTAGAAGGTATCGTAGGCGGTTATGTCGGGGACGATGACGTGGAGGAGGTAGTCCACGTCGCCGCTCATGCGCCAGGCGCCGACGATTTCGGGGGTTGTGGCGACGGTATTGGCGAAGCGGGCGAGCCATTCGGCGGAGTGGTCGGCGGTTTCGACGGAGACGAAGACGGAGACGGGCAGGCCGAGTTTATCGGCGTCCAGCACGGCGACGCGGCTTTGGATGATGCCGGTTTCTTCCATGCGTTTGATACGTTTCCAGCATGGCGTGGCGGTGAGGCCGACTTTATCGGCGATGTCGTTGAGCGACAGCGAGGCGTCGGCGGCGATGAGGCGCAGGATGGCTCGGTCTATATTGTCTATGTCGATCATGGGTTGGAGCTTCGCATGGATTATTCCGGTTGACTATTGCGGCGTGCAGGGAATCGGGTTAGAGCGCTGGCTGGGTCACGCCCCCCCAATGGGGCGCTTTTCTTCTGTAAGGGAGAGTTTACATGGCTGATGTTATTACGACTGCCAAGCCGGTGGTCCGCCCGCAAAATCCCAATTTTTCATCTGGTCCCTGTGCCAAGCGTCCTGGTTTCACCCTGGAAGCGCTGCAAGGCGCTGCTTTGGGCCGCAGCCATCGCGCCAAGGGGCCCAAGGCCAAGCTGGCGGAGGTGATCACGCTGTCCACCCAGATCCTCGGCATGCCGGAAGGCTGGCGGCTGGGGATTGTGCCTGGTTCTGATACCGGTGCGGTTGAGATGGCGCTGTGGTCCATGCTGGGCGCGCGCCCCGTGGACGTGCTGGCGCATGAGAGTTTCTCCGAAGCCTGGGCGACGGATGTGGTCAAGCAGCTCAAGCTGCCGGACGCCCGTGTGCTGAAGGCCCCCTACGGCCAGTTGCCGAATCTGGCCGAGATTGATTTTTCGCATGACGTTGTGCTGGCCTGGAACGGCACCACCTCCGGCGTGCGCTTCCCCAATGGCGACTTCATCCCCGACGACCGCGAAGGGTTGGTCTTTGCCGACTCCACCTCCGCCGCCTTCGCGATGGACCTGCCCTGGTCTAAATTCGATGTCGTCACCTGGAGCTGGCAGAAGGTTCTGGGCGGCGAGGGCGGGCATGGCATGCTCGCCCTTTCCCCGCGCGCGGTGGAACGGCTGCTGACCTACAAGCCGTCCTGGCCGTTGCCGAAAGTCTTCCGCCTCACCTCCGGCGGCAAGCTCTCGGAAGGCATTTTCGTCGGCGAGACGATCAACACGCCCTCCATGCTCTGCGTGGAAGATGCGTTGGACGGCCTGCGCTGGGCGCAGAGCGTTGGCGGCCTGCCGGGCCTCATCGCGCGCTCCGAAGCCAATCTGGCTGCCATGGCGGCCTGGGTTGAGGGCAATCCGCGCGTGAAATTCCTGGCCGAGAAGCTGGAGACGCGCTCCTGCACCTCCATCTGCCTCGCCATCACCGCGCCGTGGTTCGCGGCACTGGACGCCGAGGCCCAGGCCAAGGCTGCCAAGGCCGTGGCGGCACTGCTGGAGAAAGAAAAAGTCGCCCTGGACGCCGGGGCTTACCGCGACGCGCCTCCGGGCCTGCGCATCTGGGGCGGGGCGACCATCGAGACCTCCGACATTTCCGCTTTGCTGCCGTGGATCGACTACGCGATCGACACCGTCGCAACCGAATTTTAATAGGGACACGAAATATGCCGAAAGTTTTAATCAGCGACAAACTGTCGCCGGCTGCTATTGCGATTTTTAAAGAGCGTGGCATCGAAGTTGATGTGAAGACCGGCCTGACCCCGGCCGAGCTGCGCGCCATTATCGGCGAGTATGACGGCCTGGCCATCCGCTCCAACACCAAGGTGACCAAGGAAGTTCTGGACGCCGCGACGAAGCTGAAAGTGGTTGGCCGCGCCGGCATCGGCGTGGACAATGTGGACGTGAAATCCGCCACCTCCAAGGGTGTGGTGGTGATGAACACGCCGTTCGGCAACGCCATCACCACGGCGGAACACGCCGTGGCGATGATGTTCGCGCTTGCCCGCCAGCTGCCGGAAGCCACCATCTCCACCAAAGCCGGCAAGTGGGAGAAGAACCGCTTCATGGGCGTCGAGCTGACCGCCAAGGTGCTGGGCCTCATCGGCTGCGGCAATATCGGCTCCATCGTCGCTGACCGCGCCGTCGGCCTGAAGATGAAAGTGCTGGCGTTCGACCCGTACCTCACCGAAGCCCGCGCCGTGCAGCTCGGCGTCGAGAAGGTTGACCTCGACACCCTGCTGGCCAAGGCCGATTTCATCACCCTCCACACGCCGCTGATCGACGCCACGCGCAACATCCTGTCGCGCGAGGCGCTGGCCAAGACCAAGAAGGGCGTGCGCATCATCAACTGCGCGCGCGGCGGCCTGGTGGACGAAGCGGCGCTGTATGACGGGCTGAAATCCGGCCACATCGCCGGTGCGGCGCTGGACGTGTTCGTAACCGAACCCGCCACGGCCAGCCCGCTGTTTGAGCTGGAAAACGTCGTCTGCACCCCGCATCTGGGCGCTGCCACCAGCGAAGCGCAGGAGAACGTGGCCTTGCAGGTGGCTGAGCAGATCAGCGACTTCCTGCTCACCGGCTCCGTCACCAACGCGCTCAACATGCCGAGCGTTTCCGCCGAGGAAGCCCCGCGCCTGCGCCCGTATATGGAACTGTGCCGCCTGCTCGGCGCCTTTGCCGGTCAGCTGACCCAGGCCAAGGACGGCGTCATCCAGCGCGTGCTCATCGAGTATGAAGGTGCTGCCGCCGGCCTCAACCGCCGCCCGCTCACCGCCGCAGCACTGGCCGGCTTGCTCGGCCCGGTGATGGAAGGCGTCAACATGGTGTCCGCCCCGGTCTTCGCCCGTGACCACGGGATTGAAGTCTCTGAGGCCACCAACGAGTTCTCCGGCGATTATCACACCCTGGTGCGCATCACCGTGGTGACACCGGATCTCACCCGCTCCGTCGCCGGCACGCTCATCGGCAATGGCCGTCCGCGTCTGGTGGAAATCAAGGGCATCAAGGTCGAGGCTGATTTCGCCCCGCACATGCTCTACGTCACCAACAAGGACAAACCCGGCTTTATCGGCCGCTTCGGCATGATCCTGGCCGATGCGGGCGTGAACATCGCCACCTTCCACCTCGGCCGCGCGGCTGAGGGCGAGAGCGCGATCTGCCTGGTCTCCACCGACGGCGATACGCCGGAGGCCGTGCTCGCCCAGGTGCGCGCGCTGCCGCTGGTGACGCAGGCGACGACGCTGGCGTTTTAAAGGTTGATTTAGGAAGCAGTTCTTTTTTGAACCATTTTGCGCGGCCCGATTCAGACCTCGCTAACGCTCGGTCATCGGGACGCAGCGAACCAAAAAACTTCTATTAATCTGGGACATGGGGCGTGATTGCGACAAAGCCCCGGTCCCAGTTTATAAGAGTTTTTTGCGCGCTTTTTTGCAAAAAAGCGCTGCTTCCTTATCCGCGCGCCGTGCCGAGCTGAGTGATCAAGATCCCAGCCACAATCAGCGCCACGCCGATCCAGAAGCCGGGGCGGACCCGTTCGCCGAACAGCAGGATTGAGGCCAGCGGCACCAGCACCATGCCGAACGCTACGTAAGGGTAAGCCCGGCTCAGCGGCACCCGCGAGAGCACCCAGATCCATAACAGCGTCGCCGAACCATAAAGCGCCAGCGCCGCATAGAGCGCGGGCGAGGCCAGCACGCGCAGCACGCCCTCGCTGAGCGGCAGGCCGCGCAGTTCCAGCCCCACTTTTTTGAACAAGACCTGCCCGGTGGCCAGCAGGAGCGTAAAGCTGAGCAGGGTGAGCGTGTTGATCATGCTGCTTCCTCCGGGTCGCCCAGCAGGGGATGGATCGCCTGCTGCGGCACGGCGGCGATGTCCGACCCCAGGAAGGAGAGGAGCAGTTGCAGCCCGAGAATAATCGGCAGCGCCGCCAGCATCACGGTGCCGGAGCTGGTGATCACCCCTTGCGCCGCATTGGTGAGCCAGTGGAACAGCCCGAAGATCACGCCAAACCCAAACAGCGCGACCCCGGCGATCAGATCAACCGAGGCGACGGAGAAATCCCGCAGGAAATAGTTGTAAACCAGGCGTTTGCCAAAATTGCGCGTGTTGCCCGCGAGAAAATGCGGGAGCGCGTGGCCGATCCGCAGATGGCTCATCTCCCCGGCATAGATGGCGGTCATCGGAATATCGAGCACCACGGCGCGCACGGTTCCCAGGCGGAACAGCATGTCGGACTCAAAGAAATAGCGCGGTGCGATGCGCTCCAGCGGCAGATGCTTCAGCAGCTTGGCGTGGATCGCGGTATAGCCGTTGGTGGGGTCGAACAAGGTCCAGTAGCCCGAGGAGAGTTTGGTCATGAAGGACAGCACGGCATTGCCGAACAGGCGGACCGGCGGCATCGCGCGCACATCCTCGGGGTCGAAGAAGCGGTTGCCTTTGGTGTAGTCTGCGCGCCCCTCCAGGATTGGCCGCACGAAGCGCGGCAGCAGGCGCGGGTTCATCTGCCCATCGCCGTCGATTTTCACGATGACGTCACACGCATCGGCCAGCGCCGCGCGGTAGCCGGTGATCACCGCCGCGCCGACCCCGCCGTTTTCCGCCCGCCGCACCACCCGCACCCGGGAATCCTGGGAGTGCGCCTCGACCAACGCGCCCGAGCCATCCGGGCAGCCATCATCGACCACATAAATGCGCGCGACTTCCGGCCCGATGGCCGCAAGTACGCCGAGGATATGCTGGGTTACCCGGTAGCTGGGGATGACGACGCCAATTCTGGCCGCCGGGTTCTGCGCCAGCCGCTCGACATCCATAAGCCCGCTCCGATCCAATCCCACGCATTCTGATAGAGCATGTTTTATCCGCCGGGGGAACGCGGATTCTGCGCTGTAGGGCGGGCAAGAATCCCGCTTTCTGGCTGCACGGCGTGGCTTATGTTACGGGAGGGTGGCAAAACAAGCAGCCGGATGAAACCGTGAGGCAGGGTAGAATGCAGTGTGAAGATCGTGCCTGGACCGACTACCGAGAGCGATTCGCCGATGTTTACGATGCTTCAAACTATGCGAGTCCCCTCCAATCCTCCGTGATGCGCTCCAGCCACAAGCTTGTGGAAAAGCCGTATGGCGGACAATCCCATTTCAGCCGCGTGCTGGAGGTTGGCGCCGGAACGGGCGAGCATGTTCATTTTGTCCGCCATTCGTTTGATGAATACACGCTGACGGATCTGGACCCCAAAACCCTGGACGTTGCCCGGAAAAAACTGGGCGCCCTGCCGGACGGCAAGGTGAAGTTTGAGGCGCAGCCGGCGGGCGATCTGAGTTATGCCGATAACAGTTTTGACCGGCTGATCGCGGTCCATGTGCTGGAGCATATCGAAAAACCGCATCTGGCGGTGCAGGAGTGGCGCCGGGTGTTAAAGCCGGGCGGGGTTCTGTCGATTTTAATTCCCACCGACCCTGGTTTTGCCTGGCGCCTGGGCCGGCATTTGGGGCCGCGCCGCAACGCAATCGCGCAAGGCATCGCCTATGATTACGTCATGGCAAGAGAGCATGTGAATTCCAGCACAAATCTGATTGCCATCTTGCGGCACCATTTTCCGCAAGGGCGGGAGGCCTGGTGGCCATTTCCGCTTGCCTCGGTTGATTTAAACCTGTTTTTCGCCTGCCACGCCGTGGTTAGTAAAAACGCCGCCTGAAGGCGAGGCCGAGCCAGAGCGCCAGCGCCAGCAGGGCCAGCGCGCAGGCCGCGCGGATATGCTCGGGCGCATAGCTGAACCTGACAACCGCCGTACCGGCGGGCACCGGCACGGTTTGAAACAGCCCGCTCTGGCTGATGGGCACAGCCTGGCCGTTAACGGTTGCCGCCCATCCCGGGAAGAACAGCTCGCGCCGTGTCAGGATGGCCGCATTGGCGCAAAGGGTCTGGATAGTTTGCCGCCCGGCGATGGCCACATTGCAGCTGGCATCGCTGGTTTGTGCATAGGGTGCGGGGTTCGGCAGCTCGAAGATGGAGGCCAGGCGATCGTGGAAGACGAGGACAGGCTGCGCAGCGGTGGTTTGGACGAACAGGCTGACCGTGAGTGTCTCCACGCCCTGCTGGTTGGGGGCGAGCCAGAGGGCAAGCCCCTTACCGGTGGATTGCGTGAACCTGTAGGTCAGATGATCTCCCGGCTGAACCTTCAAGGGCGTGGCAAAGCTGAAGAGCAGCGGCGTGTTGTCGGCGGCACTGGCGGCGTCCACCGTCGCCGCCGCGCAACTTCCCGCGTCGCAGAGTGTGCCCGTCACCGGGCCGTGCGAGGTGTCATAATATGTACCGGCAATCACGGACATCGCGCTAATCGCAGGCGCGTCGGGCTTGAACACCATGGCGCCCTGCACCGCCGGGCCGCCGGGCACAAGTGGGATATTTGCGTTGATATGCTGGGGATCAACGGCGCTAAACGCGTAGCCCTGCAAGTTATCGGCAGGAGAGGCGATGACGAAGCGCGTCCCGATGGCCTCATAGGCTTGCTCGTGGTTCAACAAAGCCTCGGGGGTGGCAGAAAACAGGGTCGCATTCGCCATCGTGGGGGCCAGGTGAACCGTATAACCGGCCCAGAGCTGCGGCACGGGGACGGAAACGAAATTAACCGAGGCAATGCGGTAGGGGTTGGCAAAATTGCTGCCCAGCGGGCCGAGGCTGAGCATCCGGCTCGTGCCGGTATGGCTCTGGAGAAACCGGATGGGCGCCGTATCGATAGACCCGCTGCGCAGACCGGCCAATTGCGGCAGCATGAAGCCGAGCAACGGCCCCGCAAGAAGCAGGGCAACCAAAGCATGCCTGTAACGTGGGCGGCGGAGTTCGAGGCCGAGGCATAACAGAACGGCGCCGTCCAACACGAAGGCGGCAAGGGCGATGTGCATGTCGCTGGGCCGCAATGCGTACCATGTGAGGATGAAGCCCAGGACAGGGAGGATGGCGGCCAGCACGATGCCTGCCAGCGAGAGCGCGATGCCGCCCAGCCGCGCCGGTTTCATCGGCGGCAGCCGCCGGTAATCGTCAAAGCCCATTGCCGCGAGCGCAAACACCGCGAGATTCACGGCGGGTCCGCTCAGGCGCGAACTATCCGTGGCGGCCAGACCCGGGATGGCGTCCATCAGCCACAGCACCGGTGCGGCGTTGACGTATCGCGCCTCCCAAAGCACGACCCAGAAGAGCAGGAAGAATTTAAGGCTGCGCCGCTCGCCGGGCCGCCACAAGGCCGCCAAAGCGAGGGCCAGCACCGGCAAGCTCACCCAGCCGGGCAGGCGGTAACAATACTGGAACCCGGCAACGAGCTGCGGCGGCGGCGGCGAGGGGAAGCTGCCGTAAAGGCTTGGAAATATCTGCAACGGTACGATCGCAGGAAATACCGGGATATGCTGAAAGAGACTGCCGTGGCCACTGACATACGCAACCCTGAGATATTCGAGGAACGGGATGAGCAGCGGCGCGCAGAGGCAGATGGCGAGCGCCAGCGCCAGCCCGAGTTTTCCGGCAAAGCGCAGCCTTGCCGCGGCGGGCAGAACGGCAAGCCGCCACACCGCCCAGCCGCCGGCGAACAACCCGTTGAGATACGTAATTTCAGGAAAGCCCGCGTAAAAGGAATAAGCGACGGCGACGACAACCAGAGACCAGCCCATGGGCTTGTTCTGCGTGGCGCTGGCGGCGGTTCGCTCAATGCCCAGCAGCAGCAGCGGCAGAAAGGGCAGGGGCGCGATGGCGGCGCAAGGCGACAGCATGAACATTGGCGTTAACGCATAGAGCGCCCCGCCGAGGAGCGACGCCGTGCGCGTCAGGCCGATTTCGATGAGCAGCGCGTAGGTGAAAAGACCGCAGCAAATTTGCAGAACGGTACGCAGCAGCAGCCAGCCGTTACAAAAATGCAACAAAAAGACAAATGGCAGGAAAAACGCCGAAGCCTGCATTTCGGCGGCGAGCGGCATGCCAATTCCGGCGTAAGGGTTCCACCACGGAACAATCCCGTGCAGCCAATCCGAGGCGGCGAGATACCCGTCCGGCTGCGTAACATAGGCGACCGAGGGGTCGACCCATCCCATTTGGCCTGAAATCCACCCCCCGCTCACGCCCTGGGCCAGGCCGATGAAGGCAAGGGTGGGATCGGTGTTGAAAAATCCCGACAGGGCGATCGCATTGGCCAGAACCGGCATGAGCGCCAGCAAGGTCACCGGCGTTCTATGCCGATGCGCGAAGGCGGCCCAGTCTGTCACTTTGTTCATATTATGAGGTTATTGATCGGCCCTATCCGGCGCGTCAACATGCCGGGCGCGCGTTTTGGCAAGCTGGGCCAAACCGGCTAGAGGGGGTGCATAATGCACGCCCTGGGGCTGAAATGACGCGTTGGCTTGACGTTCTTCAACGATATACCGGCAAGTCCGCTTTTATTGCATTTTTCATTCTGTGCGCCCTGCCCACCGGGCTGATGATGGCGCTGCTCACGCTGCCGGGCTATCCGCCCGACGAGCGGCATCATCTGGCGCGCGCGGAGGGGCTTCTACGCGGCGAGATCCTGGCGGAGCGGCAGGCTTATACCGATCCAGTGACCCATCTGCCGTCCTGGGAAGCTGGTCTTAAGGTCGATACCGGGTTGTTCCAAGCCTCCGGCACGCAAGGTCCGGGAATTGCCAACAGCCAGGTGCTCACGGCGGCGCAATTTCTGGCTATGCGGACGCAGCCCCCGGACCACAGCCTCACCTGGGAGAATGTCGCCAATACCACGCAGTATTTCCCGGTGGCCTATGTTCCGGCCACGCTGGCGCTGGCGCTGGGCAAGGCGGTGAATGCACCGCCCTATATCTGCTTCTATCTGGCCCGCCTCTTCATGCTCGCGGCGTTTTTAACCCTGGGCGTGCTGACGTTATGGCTCACGGAATATGGCGAGGCGGCGCTGCTTACGGTGCTGATCCTGCCCTCCACTTTGCTTCTGGCGGGGGCGGTGAATCAGGACGGCATTCTCATCGGCCTGGCCTGCCTCGCCTGTGCGGCGCTGACGCGCGGCACCCCCGGCTTCAGGCGGCTCAGCCTCATTCTGGTGGCGTTATTCCTGGTCTCCAAAGCGGCGTATATCCCGCTCCTGGGCGTGTTCTTATTACCCTGCTGCGGCTTAAACTTCTGGCGCCGGGTCCGCGATGCCGCCATAGCCTGCATCCCGGTGCTGGTTTGGGTGGTGTTGGTGGCGCTGTTCGTCATCGTGCCCACGGGCCACATCATATACCATCCCGGCCCGCTATATGCGGGGGATTCAAGCCAGCTCCTGGACCAGACAAATCCGGCGGCGAATTTGCATATTCTGCTGGCACAGCCTTTGCGGTTGCTCACCTTGCCGTGGTCCAGCACGCTCGCCCAAGGCACGTCGATTCTGCGCGGGGCCATCGGAATTCAATACTCTTTTGAACGGATTTTCCCCAGTTTGTACTGTCAGCTCTGGTGGGCCTGCATCGTGGTGGCGTTTGCCGGGCTGGCGTTTTCTCCCCGGCCCGGCGCCGCGCGGGGGAATGCGCTGTTCGTCAGCTTCCTGCTGCTGGCCACCTATTGGTTGATCCTCCTCGTGGCCTATGTCGACTGGACCGAGGTGGGGATGGATTTCATCTGGGGTATGCAGGGCCGCTATCTTTTGCCGCTGCTGCCCTTTTTACTGTTCGTCATTCCGCAACTGCGCGGGCGTTTTAAGGTGCATCCCTTCGTGCCCGCCATCCCCAGCATCCTCATGGGGCTGGCCGGTCTTGGCTATCTGCCGATGAAACTCGTGTTCAACTACTACCTGCATTAGCGGCGTCCGTGTCATTGACCCCCTGGAAGAACATCGTCATGAACAAAAACGGAATGCGCGGTTATACCGCAGGTTTTGAGGTGGGGATGACGCGGCTGCTTGAAGTTTTCCGCCGCTATGCTGGCAAGCGCGCGTTCATCGCTTTTTTCATCCTCTGCGCCCTGCCTAACGGGCTGATGATGGCGCTGCTCACACCGCCGGGCGAAGTGCCGGATGAGCCGGCGCATATGGACCGCGCCGCCGGGCTGCTGCACGGCGTGATTCTGGCCGGGCGTAAATCCTATATCGACCCGAACACGCAGAAGCTGGCATGGCAAGCGGGCTTCAAGGAAGATGCCGGGCTGGCCCAGGCCGCCGGTGGGCAGGAGACGATGATCGGCAATCTCCCGGTTTACACCGCAGCGGATTTTCTGGCGGTCCGGGCGATCCCGTCCGATCACCGCAAGGTGTTCGTGCACATGGCCAACACCGTCAAATTTTTCCCGGCGGCGTATGTCCCGGCCGCGCTGGGTCTGGCTTTGGGGCTGGCGGTGAACGCGCCGCCTTACGTCTGCTTCTACCTGGGCCGCTTGTTCATGCTGGCGGCGTTTCTCGCTTTGGGCGTGCTGGCCTTGGGGCTCACCGAATATGGCGAGGCGGCTTTGCTCTCGGTGCTGATTTTGCCCTCTACCTTGCTGCTGGCGGGCAGCATGAATCAGGACGGTGTTCTGATTGCCGTGGCTTGCCTGGCCTGCGCGGCGCTGACGCGCGGCACGCGGCGCATGCGGCTGCTCAGCATCGTGCTGGCCGTGCTGCTGGTGGGCGCCAAGCTGCCTTATATTTTTCTGCTGGGCGTGTTTGTGTTGCCGCTCTCCAGTCCGGATTTTTGGCGCCGTGTCCGCGATGCCGCGCTTGCCTGCGCCCCGGTGCTGGTCTGGGTGGCGCTGGTGGGACTCTTCGTCGCGGTGCCTTTTAACCGGGCGCCGTACCATCCCGGCCCGCTTTACTCCGGCGATCCAAACGTCCTGTTCGACCGCACGAGCGTCTCGGCGAATTTGCATATTCTGCTGGCCCAGCCTTCGCGGTTTATCACGCTGCCGTGGTCTACCAGCGTCGCGCAGGGGCCGGTGATTTTGGCGGGGCTGGCCGGCGTGCTGAGTTCATTCGAAGTCTCCTTCCCCGCCACGTATGACTGGCTGTGGTGCGGCTGCCTCGCGGTGGCGTTCGCCGGGCTGGCGTTTTCCCCCCGCCTTGTGGCGCCGGCCCCGCGTGCGGCCTGGGTGAATTTCCTGTTTGTCAGTTTCCTCCTGCTCGCCAGCTACTGGCTCATCCTCATCGGCGAGTATCTCGACTGGACCAATGTGGGGATGGATTTTATTTCCGGGATGCAGAGCCGCTATCTTTTGCCGATGCTGCCCTTCCTGCTGTTCGCCATCCCGCAGCTTCGTTGCCGGTTTAAGCTGCATCCGTTCGTGCCCGCCATCCCCAGTATTCTGCTCGGGATCGCCGATCTTGGCTATCTGCCGGTGAAACTTGTGCTGGGCTATTACCTGCATTAGGCAAATCCGGGGTTGGGCCCATTCTTTGTCAGCCGCACAGAATTTTCTCAGGAACGAACGCCAGGATGAGCGGCAGCAGCGCCTATTTCAAGTCTGAGCTGGCGCGATGGCTGGCGTTTTTCCGGCGCATCACCGGCAAGCCCGCCTTCATTGCTGGTTTCCTGCTCTGCGCTTTTCCAACCGGGCTCATGTTGGCGGTGCTTACGCCGCCGGGCTGGGCGCCCGATGAATCGCACCACCTGGCCCGCGCGGCTGGCCTCCTGCACGGCGCGGTATTGGGCGAGCGTAAGCCTATCAATTTCGCCAATGACCCGAACGAGCCTGGCTGGGTGGCCGGGGTAAAAGTGGATACCGGACTGTGGCAGGTCTCCGTTAAGAATATGACGGTCATTAACAACCAACAGGTGTTCACCGCGCAAAACCTTCTGGCCGCGCGGGCTGTGCCTGCCGGCCACGATAAAGTGTTCGTCGATATTTCAAACACGGTGACGTATTTCCCGGCGGCCTATCTGCCGGCCACGCTGGGTCTGGCGCTGGGGCTGGCGGTGCATGCGCCGCCTTATATCTGCTTCTACCTCGCCCGCCTCTTCATGCTGGCGGCGTTTTTGACCCTGGGCGTGCTGGCCTTGTGGCTCACCGAATATGGCGAGGCGGCGCTCCTCACGCTGCTGATTCTGCCCTCCACCTTGCTTCTGGCAGGCTCCGTCAGTCAGGATGGCGTGTTGATCGCCATGGTCTGTCTGGCCTGCGCGGCGCTGACGCGCGGCACGCAGGGGTTCAGGCTGCTCAGCCTCGTGCTGATGACGTTGTTTCTGGCTGCCAAGCCGCCGTATATTTTACTGCTCGGCGTGTTCCTGCTGCCGCTCTCCGGCCCCGGTTTCTGGCGCCGTGTCCGCGACGCTGCCCTTGCCAGCGTCCCGGTTGTGCTTTGGATGGCGGTGATCACGGTCTTTGTCGTGGTGCCGTTTTATCAGCCGCCTTATCACCCAGGGCCGCTCTACGCCGGGGCCCCGGGCACCCCCCTTTACCTGACGGATCCCGCCGCCAATTTGCATATTTTGCTGGCCCAGCCTGCCCGGTTTATCACGCTGCCATGCGCCACCCTGGTGGCCCAGAGCGGTTGGCTGCTCCGCGGGGTCATCGGCATTCCCAAATTGTTCGAGGCGGATTTCCCCGGAATCTACGATTGGCTTTGGGGCGCCTGCATCCTGGCGGCCTTTGCCGGCCTGCCATTTTCCGCCCGGCCGCAGCTGCTTGCCCCGCGCACAGCGCAGCTTAATTTTGTCTTCGTCAGCTTCCTGCTGCTCGCCACCTACGGGCTGATTTACATCATGGCTTACGTGGACTGGACCAAGGTCGGCGCGGATCAGATCTGGGGGATGCAGCCGCGCTACGTTCTGCCGCTGGCGCCGTTCTTATTATTTGCGATGCCAAAATTTCGTTGCCGGTTCAGCCTGCACCCCTTCGTGCCCGCCATCCCCAGTATTCTGCTGGGCATCGCCGATCTGGGCTATCTGCCGGTGAAACTTGTGCTGAGCTATTACCTGCATTAGGCCAGTCTAAATTCTCTCGGGAACCCAAACAGCGATGCGCGGTCACTTGGCGCGGTGGATTGAAATCTTTCAGCGCAGCACGGGAAACCCCGCCTTCATCGCGTTGTTCATCCTCTGCGCCCTGCCCAGCGGCATCGTCACGGCGATGATCACGCCCCCCGGCCAATCGCCCGATGAGTATCATCATCTCGGGCGCGCGGAGGGCCTCCTGCACGGCGCGGTGCTGGGCGGGCGCAAGCAGGGTATCGACCCCACGAACGGCCAATATGGCTGGATGGCGGGGGTAAAAGTCGATGCCGGATTATGGCAGGCCTCCAACGCGCCGGTGACGGAGATGGATAACCGCCCGGTCGTCACCACCGCCGATTTTCTGGCGGATCGCGCCGTGCTGCCCGACCATCATCGGGTCTTCGTCAACATCCCGAACACGGTGGAGTATTTCCCCGCCGCCTACGTCCCGGCAACGCTCGGCCTGGCCCTGGGCCTGGCGCTCCATGCGCCGCCTTACGCCTGCATCCTGCTCGCCCGGCTCTTCATGCTGGCGGCGTTTTTAACCCTGGGCGTGCTGACCCTTTGGATCACCGCCTACGGTGAGGCAGCCTTGTTCACGGTGCTGATTTTGCCGATGTCGCTGTTCCTGGCGAGCACGGTGAACCAGGATGGCGTTTTGATCGGCATGGCGTGCCTGGCCTGCGCGGCGCTGACGCGCGGCACAAAGGGTTTCCGCCTGCTCGCCCTCGTGCTGATGGTGCTGTTCCTCTGCGCCAAGCCGCCCTATATTCTCCTGCTGAGCGTGTTTCTGCTCCCCCTCTCCGCCCCGGGCTTCTGGCGCCGCGTGCGCGATGTGGCGTTGGCCAGCCTCCCGGTTTTTCTCTGGGGGGCGCTGATCTCGGTTACCGTGGTCATCCCGTTTTACCGCCCGGCCTATCTCCCCGGCCCGCTTTACACCGGCGACCGCACCGTGCCGATGAGCACCACCCATCCGGCGATCAATTTCCACATTCTGCTGGCCCAGCCCTCCCGGCTCATCACGCTGCCGTGGCAGACCTGCGTCAACCTGGGCAGCACGGTGTTGAATGGGGCGATCGGCCATCTCGGCAATTCACAGATGGTCCTGCCGGATTTTTATTATCATTTGTGGTATATTGCCTTGGCCGTGGCCTTCACCGGCCTGGCCTTCACGCCACGGCCACAGGCCGATCTCCCGCCCAAAGCAGGGTTGAATTTCCTCTTTGTGGCCGTTCTGCTGCCGGTCATTTACTGGTGGCTCCTGCTCACCTTTTACGTGGATTGGACGCGGGTGGGCATGGACACTATCGGCGGCGTGCAAGGCCGCTACCTCCTGCCGCTCATGCCGTTTTTACTGCTGGCGATCCCCGGCCTCCGTTGCCGCTGCAAGCTGCATCCCTTGGTTCCGGCCATCCCCAGCATCCTCCTGGGGCTTGGTGACGTAGCCTATCTGCCGATGAAGCTGGTATGGAACTTCTATCTGCATTAGGCGCTGTTGTCCTTGCACGAAATTTGGAGTCACGGCGTGAGCGTTGAACTGAGTATCGTGATGCCCTGCCTCAACGAGGCGGAAACGCTCGAACGCTGCATCCTCAAGGCCAACGCCTTTCTGGCGCGCACCGGCATCCCCGGCGAGGTGGTCATCGGCGATAACGGCTCCACCGACGGCTCCCAGGCCATCGCCCATCGCTGCGGCGCCCGCGTGATCGACATTGCCACACGCGGCTACGGCGCCGCCATCTACGGCGCCGTGCTGCGCGCCCGGGGCAAATACATCGTGGTGGGTGATTCCGACGACAGTTACAATTTCAGCACGCTGGACCGTTTTGTCGAACAGTTGCGCCTGGGTGCGGATATGGTGATGGGCAACCGCTTCCGGGGCGGCATCGGCCCCGGCGCGATGCCCTGGAAAAACCGTTACATCGGCAACCCCATCCTCTCCGGCCTGGGCCGCCTGCTGTTCCGTACCCCGGTGCGCGATTTCCATTGCGGCCTGCGCGGCTTCTCGCGCGAGGCCTTTCGCCGCATGGACCTGCGCACCACCGGCATGGAATTCGCCTCCGAAATGGTCATCAAGGCGACGCTGCTGAACATGAACATCGTCGAAGTGCCAACGACGCTGGACAAGGATGGCCGCTCCCGCCCGCCACATCTGCGCCCCTGGCGCGACGGCTGGCGGCATTTGCGCTTCATGCTGCTGTTCAGCCCGAACTGGCTGTTCTACTACCCCGGCCTGCTGTTGATGTCGGCGGGAATGCTCATCGGCGCCGCACTCATCACCCACCCGCTTTACCTCGGCGCCGTGCGCCTGAGCGTGGGCACGCTGGTGTACTGCGCCATGATGATCGAAATCGGCTTCCAGGCCGTACTATTCGCCGTGCTCTCACGGACCTACGCGGTGCAGGAGGGGCTGGTGCCGCAATCCAACCGGATGCGGAAGGTCGAGCGCGTGTTCAGCCTGGAGCTGGGTATTCTGCTCGGGCTGGGTCTCATCTCGGCAGGCGTGCTGCTGCTGTTTTACGCGCTCAACATCTGGTCAAAAGCCCAGTTCGGCGACCTCGACACGGCGCAGATCATCCGCATCATCATCAGCTCGTCGCTCGGGCTTTCCATCGGCTTCGAGGTTATCCTCACGAGCTTTCTGCTCAGCACGCTGAAGCTGCATATCCGCGCGCTGCCTCAGCGGGCGGATAAAGAAGAATAAGAAGAGAAGTAAGCAGCGCTTTTTAAAAAAAGCGCGCAAAAACTTTTGTTAATTCAGGTCATGGGCTGCGATGTCTTCAACGCCCATGACCTGGATTAATAAAACGATTATTTAATCGGGGGCTGTGACGCCGTCACAGCCCCCGATTAAATTCAAAAAAGAACCGCTTCCTAGATCTTTCAGCCCGCCGCCAGCGCCGCGCGGATTGCGGCCAATGCCGCTTCCCCCGCCGCGCCATCCGGCCCACCGGCCTGCGCCATCGTCTTGCTGCCGCCGCCGCCAGCGCCGCCCACGGCAGCTGCGCCCACGCGCACCAGCTCCACCGCGCTATGCTGCCCAGCCAGATCATCCGACACCGCGACAATGACCGCCGCCTTGCCGTCCTGCGCGGACACCAGTGCCACCACGCCCGAGCCCAGCGCCTTCAACACATCGGTGGCGATGGGTTTGAGTTCCTTGGCGGGAATTTCCCCGACATGACGGCCGGAGAATTTCACCCCGCCGACCTCTTCAAACGCGCTTCCCGCCGAGCCCAGCACCAGCTTCTTCTGCAAGTCCGAAACCTGCCGCTCCAGGCGCTTCTTCTCGTCCTGCAACTGCACAATGCGCGCCGGCAGCTCCGCCGCCGGGGCCTTGAGCGCCGCCGCTGCTTCGGCCAGCAGCCGCGCGCTGTCCTCCACAGACTTTAACGCCGCCGCGCCGCAGAACGCCTCAATCCGCCGCACCCCGGCAGACACCGCACCTTCGGAAATAATCCGCAGCAGCCCGATATCGCCCGTGCGCGTGACATGCGTGCCGCCGCACAGCTCAATCGACCATGCCGATTTTTCATCATCCGGTGCGCCCATGGAAACCACGCGCACTTCGTCGCCATACTTCTCGCCGAACAGCGCCATCGCGCCGAGCTTCACCGCCTCGTCGGGCGTCATCAGCCGCGTCGTCACTTCGGCGTTCTCGCGGATGCGCGCATTCACTTCGCGTTCCACCGTCGCCAGCTCCTCGGGCGTAATCGGGCGCGGCTGGGAAATATCAAACCGCAGCCGGTCCGGTGCGTTCAGCGAGCCTTTCTGGCTCACATGGTTGCCCAGCGTGCGGCGCAGCGCCTCGTGCAGCAGATGGGTCGCCGAGTGATGCGCGCGGATGGCGCTGCGGCGTTCATGGTCCAGGCCGGCGAGGATGGGCTCACCCACCCGCGCCGTGCCCGCTTCCACGGTGCCCAGATGCACGAACAGATCGCCCAATTTCTTCTGCGTATCGGTAATGCGGATGCGCAAATTATCCGGCCCGGTGAACACCCCGGTATCGCCAACCTGCCCGCCGCTCTCGGCATAAAACGGCGTCTGGTTCAGCAAAATCGCGACGGACTGGCCGACAAACGCTTCGTCGGTGGGTTGCCCATCGACAATGATCGCCTTGATGGTGCCCTCGGCCTCCTCGGTCGCGTAGCCCAAAAACTCGGTGGCCCCGAGCGTCTCTTTCAGCTCAAACCACACCGTCTCCGTGGCCGCCTCGCCCGAACCCGCCCAGGCGGCGCGCGCGCGTTTGCGCTGCTCGGCCATGGCGGCGTTAAAGCCCTCGATATCCACCGTCTTGTGCTCTTCGCGCAGCGCATCCTGCGTCAGGTCGAGCGGGAAGCCGAACGTGTCGTAAAGCTTGAACGCGACCGCGCCGGACAGCGCACCGCCCGCGGGCACGCCGGCGGACTCTTCGTTCAGCAGCGTGATCCCACGATCCAGCATGGCGCGGAAACGGTTTTCCTCCAGTTTCAGCGTCTCGGTAATCAGCGCCTCGGCGGCGGTGAGTTCCGGGTAGGCCTGGCCCATCTGGCGGGTCAGCGCGGGCACCAGCCGGTACATCAGCGGCTCCACCGCGCCCATGAGATGCGCATGGCGCATCGCCCGGCGCATAATCCGGCGCAGCACATAGCCGCGGCCTTCGTTAGACGGCAGCACGCCATCGGCCATGAGGAAGGAGGTGGAACGCAAATGGTCTGCCACCACGCGGTGGCTGGTCTTGAACTTGCCATCCGGGTCCTGGCCGGTCTCTTCGGCGGAGGCCAGGATCAGCGCACGCAGCGTATCGGTGTCGTAATTATCGTGCTTGCCCTGCAAAATTGCGGCAAAGCGCTCCAACCCCATGCCGGTGTCAATCGAAGGCCGGGGCAGGGGCGTCCGCGTGCCGGGTGGGCCTTCCTCGTACTGCATGAACACGAGGTTCCAGATTTCAATAAACCGGTCGCCATCCTCATCCGGGCTACCTGGCGGGCCGCCGGGAATTTTATCGCCATGGTCGTAGAAAATTTCCGAGCACGGCCCGCACGGCCCGGTATCGCCCATCTTCCAGAAATTATCATCCGTCTTAATGCGGATGATCTTCTCCTCCGGCAGCCCGGCGATTTTTTTCCACAGCGCGGCCGCCTCATCATCGGTATGGTAAACCGTAATCAGCAGCTTGCTCTTATCGAGCCCAAAATCCTTGGTCAGCAGTGTCCAGGCATGGGTGATCGCCTGTTCCTTGAAATAATCGCCAAAGGAGAAATTCCCCAGCATTTCAAAAAACGTATGGTGGCGGGCGGTGTAGCCCACGTTGTCCAGATCGTTATGCTTGCCGCCGGCGCGTACGCATTTCTGGCTGGAGGCCGCGCGCACATAAGGCCGCTTCTCCTGCCCGGTGAACACGTTCTTGAACGGCACCATGCCCGCGCTGGTAAACAGCAGCGTCGGGTCGTTACGCGGCACCAGCGGCGCACTGGGCACCACCTGATGCCCGTGGCGGGCAAAGTAGTTCAGGAACGTAGCGCGAATATCGTTACTTGTGACCATGTTACCCGGATTACAGGGAGTACGGGCTTTCGCCAAGTCTCCGGCAGGCAAGACAAAAGCCGGAGGCGGGGTGAAGAGAAGAAAGCGCGCAAAAAACGCTGATTAATCTGGGACATGGGCGTTGTCGTGGCCAACGCCCATGTCCCAGAGTTCCAGAAGTTTTTTGGTTCTTTTTTTCAAAAAAGAACGCCTTCTCGCACTAACTCAAACCGCCTACTCGCCAGTGTCGACCTCGTCCTCGCCGGTATCGGCCACCAGCAGCGCCTCGGAGATCACCGCCGACTGCTCACGGATTTTCTTCTCAATCGCATCCGCCATCTTCGGGTTATCGCGCAAAAACTGCTTGGCGTTCTCACGCCCCTGGCCGATGCGCTGGCTGTCATAGCTGAACCAGGCGCCGGATTTCTCCACCACCCCGGCCTTCACGCCCAGATCGACCAGTTCGCCGGTCTTGCTGATGCCCTCGCCGAACATAATATCGAACTCCACCTGCCGGAACGGCGGCGCCAGCTTGTTCTTCACCACCTTCACGCGGGTGTGGTTGCCGGTGACTTCCTCGCGGTCCTTAATCGACCCGGTACGGCGAATCTCCATCCGCACCGAAGCGTAAAATTTCAGCGCGTTACCACCTGTGGTTGTTTCCGGGTTGCCGAACATCACGCCGATCTTCAAGCGGATCTGGTTGAGGAAAATCAGCATCGTATTGCTGCGCGCGACAGACCCGGTGATCTTGCGCAGCGCCTGGCTCATCAGCCGGGCGTGCAGGCCGACATGGGTATCGCCCATCTCGCCTTCGAGTTCCGCGCGCGGCACCAGGGCGGCCACCGAGTCGATCACCAGCACGTCGATCGAGCCCGAGCGCACCAGCGTATCGGCAATCTCCAACCCCTGCTCGCCGGTATCGGGCTGCGAGATCAGCAGATTATCCACATCCACGCCGAGCTTGCGGGCATAGGTGGGGTCGAGCGCATGTTCCGCGTCGATAAACGCGCAGACACCGCCGCGCTTCTGCGCTTCGGCGATGGCGTGCAGCGCCAGCGTGGTCTTGCCCGAGCTTTCCGGCCCGTAAATTTCCACCACGCGCCCGCGCGGCAAGCCGCCAATGCCCAGCGCCAGATCCAGCCCCAGCGAGCCGGAGGAAATCACATCAAACGCCTCGCCGGTGCCTTTGGAGCCCATGCGCATGATCGAGCCCTTGCCGAAGGCGCGTTCAATCTGCGCCATGGCGGCGTCGAGCGCCTTGTTCTTCTCGGTATCGGGTCTTTTCAGCGGCACTGCCTCGGCAACGCTCAACGTGGGCTTTTTCATGGGGGCTGTCTCCGCAAGGTCCAGCACGGACTCAACCGCCGCCAAACGCCGCTTTGGTGTTGAACTGGGTGCAACCATAACGTGTTTCTTTCGAAATGCCAGAGTGATTCGTTAACCGAACGCTGACAGAGAAAGAACAAAATGGCAACATAAAAATTAACTATTTGTTCGTTTTTTGTTCCGGCGACTCAAATCCCTTTATTCGAGCCGCCGAAGCAAAGTTTTACAGGCTCCCGCCGCGCCGGCCGATCGCCGCCCCCAGCCGCAGCCGCAGCGAGTTCAGCTTAATGAACCCCGCCGCATCCTGCTGGTTATACGCCCCGGCATCGTCCTCAAACGTCACCATCCGGGTGGAGTAGAGCGAGTGCGGGCTCTCGCGCCCGATCACAATCACGTTGCCCTTATACAGCTTGAGCCGCACGGTCCCGGTCACGGAAGCCTGGGACGTATCAATCAACGCCTGCAACATCCGCCGCTCAGGGCTGAACCAGAAGCCGTTATAAATCAGCTCCGCATAACGCGGCATCATGCTGTCTTTCAGATGCCCGGCCTCGCGGTCCAGCGTAATGCTCTCCATCGCGCGATGCGCCGCCAGCAGGATCGTGCCGCCCGGCGTCTCATACACGCCGCGCGACTTCATGCCGACAAAGCGGTTTTCCACCAGGTCCAGCCGCCCAATCCCGTTCACGCGCCCATACTCATTCAGCCGCGTGAGGATCGTG
>Ga0181525_10001241_pt1 | contig 21935 bp, 23 predicted proteins | sample PEATcosm2014_Bin_48_FD_121100 | JGI IMG/M metagenome (GOLD analysis project Ga0181525, IMG submission 121100) | Peatland microbial communities from MTU Mesocosm Facility, Houghton, MI, USA - PEATcosm2014_Bin06_10_metaG | ecosystem: Environmental > Terrestrial > Soil > Wetlands > Peat | place... | reverse complement strand
TAGAAGAATTGACCTTGTCCGCGCTCTCGCCGCCCCATCATCGACCGCTCCCGCGAATCATCGTCCTATTCGACGGAATCACGGTTCAGCGGCCCTCTCAACGAGAGTTTTGCAACACAATCCTCCCGACAGCGGACGCGCCTGCGCATTAATGAGTGTATGTCTTAGCGCAAGAGGCGCGGCTAGTGCGCGGCGACAAACGGCGGACCGACCGTGCGCACACCGCCCGCATTGCCATCGGTTGATGTCGGCGCGGCGGCGGCACCGGTCGGCGGCGCTGGCGTTGCATTGACGCCGGTCTTGGCCGGCTTCGTGCCTTTCGGCTGCGGCGGTGCCGGCGGCTGGGAGAGGGTTTTGGCGTTCTGGTCGGTCACGACGATGTCGCCGCTTTCCAGCGTGGTGGCGTCGTCGGCGCCTTTGAGCGCATCCGCCCAGGTTTGTCCTGTTCGGCGGCAGGAGCAGCCGGCGACGACTTCCTTGCGGTAACGAAATGCATTGGGCAGCGTCGAGTAGGGCGCGCCGGTCGACGACGACACCGCCTGTTCCATGTCCTCGCCGGGGTTGTGATAGGTGTAGAGCGAGACTTCCGAGTAGGGACACTCGCGCAGGCAAGCGCGTTGATCGTCGGCGAATTTGTTCGGCCCGGTCGAATACGAAATCGGGAAGTAGAAACCGTCGCAGCTGCGCACGCACACCGTGCGATAGGTGCCCGATGGTGCGCCTTCGCCGCCCGGATTGATGTGGCCGAACAGCGCGTCAAGGAAGCCGCCCGGTCCGGCGGCCGCCGCCGCGGCGCGGTATTGCTCGCCGCAATTGTTCTGTGCCAATTGGCCGATGAGTTGCCGGCGCTGGCCGTCGAGATCGGAATTATTGCCGCTCTTTAAGCGCTCTACTTCACTCATCGCCCGGTCGAGATCGTCGCGCTTTTGTTGAATCTGCGCGCTCAGCGGCTGGCATTGCGGCGACTGGCCGGTGAACAACGCGAAGAAGCCGCCGCCTTCGCAGCCCGCCCGTTTGGATTGCGCCAGCGTGCGGTCGAGGTCGGCCTGCTGTTTGGCGATCGAATCTTCGTAACGCCTGATCTGGTCGGAGCGTGCCGTGTCCGCGTTGCCGCGGTTGATCATGGCGAGCTGGCCCTCGAGTCGCACGCAGACCGGATTGAATGGAGGCTGATCCGCGGCCGCGGGGGGCGGAGCCGAAGGCGGCGCGGATTGGCCGGGGATCGGGGCAGGGGCGATCGGCGGCGCGGTTTGCGCGGCCAGCGAACCGACGAGCGCACTCGCGCCGACAATGGCGAGGCTGAAACCGCGCAAGAAACTGCGCAAGTGGTTGATCATTTTGAAGTCCCGACCCCGTTCGGCATAGCGGCGCGATCAAGCGATGCAATGGTGACCAAAGTGTGAATATGCGAGAGAGGTTTGGCTATTCCGCGTCCGGCTGGTTCAGCGGCTGAGCGCGGTCGAAGGCTTTGAGCTTGAGGCAGGCGGCGTCGATCGCGACGATTTTCGGAAATTGGTCGAGCGGAACATTCAGCCGCCGCGCATTGGCGACCTGCGGCACCAGGAAAATATCGGCGATGGTCACCGCGCTGCCGCAGGCATACGGGCCGGGCCGCACCAGTGTCTCGAACGCCTGAAAGCCTTCGATGACCCAATGGTGATACCAGGCGTCGATCGCACTCTGCTCCTGATGCATTTCGCGCTTGAGGTAGCGCAACGGCGCGGTGTTGTTGAGCGGGTGGATGTCGCAGGCGATGATTTGCGCAAGCCCGCGCGTTTTCGCGCGCGCAATCGGATCTTTCGGCAGAAGCGGCGGTTCGGGATGTGTCTCGTCGAGATAATCGATGATGGCGAGCGACTGAATGAGGACGTCGCCGTTCGGCGTCACCAGCGTCGGCACCTTCATTTGCGGATTGATGGCCCGATATTCCGGCCGCCGATTGAGGCCGCCTTCTTTGACGAGGTGAATGGATATGGTCTCGTAGGCGATGCCTTTGAGATTGAGCGCAATACGCGCGCGGTAAGCCGCCGACGAACGGAAATAGGAATAAAGTTTCACGTCTCCCCCAGCACCAAGCCGCGTTGCGGCGCTACCTCAATCGTCATCTTCGCCTTCATTGCCGACTTCGGCGACCAGCTCGGCCGACCGCGCCGTCAATTGCGCCAGCGCGCGGTTGAAGGCGTCGCGATCGGCGGGCGTCAAGATTTCCGTCAATCGCCGCGCAAAGTCGAGTGCGTGCGGCGCAACCTCTTCATACACGGCGCGGCCGGCGCCGGTGAGCGACAGAAACGCTTCGCGCATATCCTCGCGATTGGCGCGCCGCGCAATGAGGCGGCGCTTTTCCAGATAGGCCACGGCTCGCGACACCTTGGTCTTGTGCATATGGGTGTGCGCCCCGATGACCTTCGCGGTCATCACGCCGTATTGGCCGAGCGTCACGATCACGCGCCATTCCGGGACGTCGATGCTGTAGCGGCGGGCGTAAACCCGCGACAGCGCCTGCGACACGAGGCTCGACACGACGTTGAGCTGGTATGGCAGAAAATGTTCGAGCTTGAGCGGGGCGTCGTCGCCGGACCTCGCTTCGCCGGCGGCCGGCCTGTCCCTGACCTCGCTTTCGATCGTCCGCTCACCGGCCATTGGCGTGACCCAAAACCCCTTTGCCTTGGCGTGCAATGACTGCGAACATGGCCGAACTCAAAGGACTGCGCAACGCCGAGGTACGCTCGTTCGCAAACGGGCCCGCCGTTGCGGCGCTGCAAAAAAACCGGGGTTCTGCAAGATGAGCGCGCAATTCGCTTCCACCGGCGATCTTGCCGAGAAAACCATCACCTTCGACGCGATCGGGCCCGATCTCTACGCCTTCACTGCCGAGGGCGACCCGAACTCCGGCATCATCGTCGGCGACGATGGCGTGATGGTCGTCGATGCCCAGGCCACGCCGGTGATGGCGCAAGAGGTGATCGCCCGGGTGGCCAAGGTCACCGATAAGCCGATCAAATACGTTCTGCTCAGCCACTATCACGCCGTGCGCGTTCTCGGCGCGTCCGCCTACAACGGCGCGGAAATCCTCGCCTCGGAAGCGACGCGCAACCTCATTGCCGAGCGCGGCCGAGATGACATGGATTCTGAAATCGGCCGCTTTCCGCGGCTGTTTCGCGCCGTGGAGAGCATTCCCAGACTGACTTGGCCCTCGATCACGTTTCCCGACCAGATATCGGTGTGGCTTGGCCGGCGCGAAGTGCGCATCATGCATATCGGCCGCGGCCACACTGCCGGCGACGTCATCGCCTACGTGCCTGACGCCAATGTCGTGTTCTCCGGCGACCTCGTCGAATATCACTCGGCCTGCTATTGCGGCGACGCGCACTTCACCGACTGGCCGGCGACGCTTGACCGGCTCGCGGAATTTTCCGCCGACGCGCTGGTGCCCGGCCGGGGCGCGGCGCTCAAAACCGCAAAACAAGTCGCCGACGGTATAGCCCTGACCGAGGGTTTTCTCACTACGCTTTATGACACGGTGAGCGAAAGCGCCGGCAAGGGCCGCTCGCTCAAGGAAGCGTATGACGACGCCCGCCGCGTCATGGATCCGAAGTTTTCGAGCTTTGCGATTTACGAGCATTGCATGCCGTTCAATGTCGCGCGCGCTTATGATGAGGCCAATGGCATCGCGCATCCGGTGATCTGGACGGCGGAGCGCGACCGCGCCATGTGGGCGGCATTGCGCGGTTGATCCAACAACTAACGCATCAAGAGCTGCCGACTCATGAACTACGCCCGCAAATCGGTTTATAGCTACGACTATCGCCGCTCGCCGGATCAAGCGGCGTCCGCGACCGTGCGCCGGCCCGTTGTCGTGGTCGGCGCCGGGCCAGTGGGACTGGCCCTCGCGATCGATTTGGCAGAGCGCGACGTGCCGGTGGTGCTTTTGGACGACGCCGACCGCATCGGCGAAGGCTCGCGCGGCATCTGCTGGTCGAAGCGGACGCTGGAAATTCTCGATCGGCTTGGCGTCGGCGAGCGGCTGGTCGCGCAAGGCGTCACCTGGAAAGTCGGCAAAGTTTTTGTCGGCGACGACTTGCTGTTTTCCTTCGACCTGTTGCCGGAGGAAGGGCACAAAATGCCCGCCTTCATAAACTTGCAGCAGTTTTATCTGGAAAAGGCGCTGGTCGACCGTGCGCTGGAACTGAAAAACCTCGATCTGCGTTGGAAGAACCGGGTCGCCGGGTTCGATCGGCTCAACGACGGCGCGCGGCTCGTGATCGAAACGCCGGATGGGCCTTACCGCCTCGATGCCGATTGGCTGATCGCCGCCGACGGCGCCCGTTCGACCGTCCGCAGCCTCCTTGGACTCGTTTTTGCCGGCGTCACCTTCGAGGAGAAATTTCTCATCGCCGATGTGCGAATGGCCGCCGATTTTCCGACCGAACGGCGGTTCTGGTTTGCGCCGACCTTCCACGCCGGCCAGTCGGCGCTGATGCACCGCCAGCCGGACGATGTGTGGCGCATCGATCTGCAGCTCGGTCCCGATGCCGATCCGGCCGTCGAGCAGGAGCCGTCGCGGGTACGGGCGCGGCTCGACAGGGTGCTTAAAGCGGGCGAGTACGAGCTCGAATGGGTTTCGCTCTACACCTTCAATTGCCGCCGCCTCGACCGCTTCGTGCATGATCGGGTGATCTTCGTCGGCGACGCGGCGCATCAGGTGTCGCCGTTTGGCGCCCGCGGCGCCAATTCCGGAATTCAGGACGCTGAGAATCTGGCGTGGAAGCTCGCGGCCGTTCTCAAAGGCGAAGCCGGCGACGCCCTCGTCGCGAGCTACGACACCGAGCGCATGGCGGCGGCGGACGAAAACATCGGCCACTCGACCCGCTCGACCGATTTCATGTCGCCGCACTCGCGCGCCGAAGAGCGGTTGCGCGACGCCGTGCTGGCGCTGGCGGGGAAGACCGAGTTCGCTCGCCGCATGGTCAATTCCGGCCGGCTGTCGCTGCCTTCAACCTACGATACGTTTCTGTCGACGCCCGACGAGACGCCGTTTGCCGGTACCGCCAGGCTTGGCGCGCCGCTTCCTGACGCGCCGCTGTCGCGTGCCGACAATTCGCCGACGCAGCTATTGGAAAATCTGCAGGGCGAGTTCGAGCTCATTTACGTCAAGAACGGCGGCGAGATGCCGCGGGCTCCCGATGGCGTGGCGCTCACGGTCATCGGTGAAGAACTCTTCGACCGGCGCGGCCTGTTCGCGGCGCGGCTCGACACCACGCCGGGCGCGGCCTACCTCGTTCGGCCCGATCAGCATCTGTGCGCGCGTTGGCGAAAGTTCGACCTTGAGGCCGTGGCGCGCGCGCACCGCCGCGCGTTGCAGAGGTGAAGCCCAAAGGGACTGTTTATGAGCAAGCTCGTGACCGCCTCGCAATTTTCCGACCCGGATGCGGCGTATCTCGCGCTGGTCCAGGCCCGGCGGAACTTGCCTGACGCCGCCGCGGCCGAACTCGACACCCGGTTGGTGCTCATTCTCGCCAATCATATCGGCGATCTTGAGGTGCTGCGCGAGGCGATTACGCTCGCCAGGGCGACGGGCTAGCGAGCGCCCCGCAAACAGTTAGAGCGCCGTTCGGCGCTCTAACTTCATCCCACATCGTCACGCCCGACCAACCGGGCCAGGCATGACGAATTAGTTTTTAGCGGGAACAGACGATGGCGACGAAGTCGTCGCAGTTGGCGCCGTGGCAGGTGCCGGGTCCGCTGGTCGGAATCGCGCCGGTGATGTCGTCGCGGTCGACCTTGCGATAGGACAGCGCTTGCCCGAATTCGTGGCTGCGGCAGTAGGCGTTGGCCGCGGCTTCGCCGCAGGCCGCGCCCGAGGCGAGGCAACGGTCGACGCCATAGCCGTCGCCGTTGTTGGCGATGACGAACACCCGCTTTTCCGCCTGCGCGGCGCCGGCGCCCAAAAGCGCGGCGGCGAAAATCGCGGTCACAAGCATGGATCGCATGAAATCCCCCAGCACCGGCGCATGGCGCCGTAACTTGCGTTGCTACCAACATGAAGAATGCGACGGCTGGGTTAAGGTTGCGTTAACCTCCACAATCCGATGAGCGGACGGTCTAGGTTGCGGCTCTGATTCGTCCGCCGCAGCCGGGCGGGTGGTCTTCAAGTAAGCCGCTGCGGCACTTGAGTTTATTTTGGCGCCGCGGTCGCCGCGACAGCTAACAGAGGCTTGACGCCATGGCTCTCCTCGACCATTGTGCGCGCGATGAACGGCACCTTGATCATCTGCGGCATTATTCGCCGGGAGATTATTCGCTAGCGGCAAACGCTGGCTGCGGCCGTCTTTTCTCCTCTTCGAGACACAAGGACACGCCCGGCCAGCAGGCCCGAGGTGTTTACAGTGGTGCGCGTCCAGTCACGCGCGCAGACGTGCGGACGCTCTGACGATGGACTTGAAGCTCTACGATACGCTGACGCGCGAGAAGCGGGTGTTTCGCCCGCTCGATCCGAATAACGTGCGCATGTATGTGTGCGGGCCGACGGTCTACGACTTCGCCCATATCGGCAATGCGCGGCCGGTGATCGTGTTCGACGTGCTGTTCCGGCTGCTGCGCCACATCTACGGCGCCGACCGCGTCACCTATGTGCGCAACATCACCGACGTCGACGACAAGATCAACGCGCGCGCCGCGGAGGAATATCAAGACCTGCCGCTCAACGAAGCGATTCGCAAAGTCACCGAAAAGACCGACAAGCAATTTCACCAGGACGTCGCCGCGCTCGGCTGCTTGCCGCCGACGGTCGAGCCGCGCGCGACGGAACACATTGCGGAGATGCGCACGCTGATCGAGCGGTTGATCGCTTCCGGCAACGCCTATGTCGCCGACGACAATGTGCTGTTCAGCGTGCCCTCGATGCCGGATTACGGGCGGCTGTCGAAGCGGCCGCTCGACGAGATGATCGCCGGTGCGCGCGTGGAGATCGCACCGTACAAAAAGGACCCGCAGGATTTTATCCTGTGGAAGCCGTCAAAGCCGGGCGAGCCGGCGTGGCCGTCACCCGCCGGGATCAAGACGCCCGGCCGGCCCGGCTGGCATATCGAATGCTCGGCGATGGCCTGGCGCTATCTCGGTGAAGTGTTCGATATTCACGGCGGCGGCATCGATCTCGTTTTTCCGCATCACGAGAACGAAATCGCGCAAACCCGCTGCGCGTTCCACACGCCGGTGATGGCGAATTACTGGATGCATAACGGCTTTCTGCAGGTCGAAGGCGAGAAGATGGCGAAGTCCGCCGGGAATTTTGTGACGATCCATGAGTTGCTTCACAGCAACAAATTCGGCTCAAACCATTGGCACGGCTACGTACTTCGGCTCGCGATGTTGATGACCCACTATCGACAGCCAATCGACTGGACGGTTGATCGGTTGGTTGAAGCGAGGCGTATGCTCAAAGAGTGGATCGACTGCGCGATAGGCTTCGATCAATATCCAGCACCGGTTCCAGCTGAGTTGATTTCTGCTCTCGCCGACGACTTAAATTCTCCCGCCGCGGTGACGGTGCTCTCTCAACTTTTTCGAGACACGCACCGTCGTAAAAACCCAGATGCATCAATTCGGCTGGCTTCTGCTTTGAAATGGCTCGGAGTTTGGAACGGGGAAAATACAAACGATGTCTATGGCTACGGCATCGTTGTTGGGAGCGGGCCATCCGATTGGGACATTCAGCACCATGTTGATGAGCGTGCCGCTGCACGAGCGCGTAAGGATTGGAGAGAGTCTGATCGTATTCGTGACGAATTGACCAAGCTCGGCGTTGTACTAAAAGACGGCAAAGATCCCAAGACCGGCGAGCCCGTTACGACTTGGGAAAAGTTGCCATGATCGCCCGCCCGCAAACAAAGCTCGCGCTGCGGCCGATGCTGCCGACCGACGCGCCGCTGCTCGCGGAAATCTTCCGCGCCGGCATCCAGAAATTGGCGACGGAGGATTATAGCGAGGCGCAGCAGGAGGCCTGGGCGTCGGCCGCCGATGACGAAGCGGCGTTCGCTGAAAAACTTGCCGGCGAACTCACGCTGGTGGCGACGCATGCAGGCGCAGCTATCGGCTTCGCCTCGCTCGCCGACAACCGGCGGATTGACATGCTTTATGTACATCCGGCGGCGGCGGGGCAGGGCGCTGCCGCCATGCTACTCGACGCGCTCGAAAAACTTGCCGCCGCCCGCGGCGCCAAGGAACTGACCGTTGATGCCAGCGACACCGCACGCGGTTTCTTCGAGCGGCGCGGTTTTGTCGCTAAGACCCGCAACACTGTGACGGTTGCCGGCGAGTGGCTTGCCAACACCACCATGGTGAAAGCACTCGCGGCTCCGGTCGCAAAGGAGAAACTGCAATGAAGCGCGACGATATCCCGTTCCAGCGCCATGCGGTCTACTACCTCATCCTCAAATATGCGGTGATCGCGGCGGCCGTGGTCATTGCCGCCTACATCGCCTATCGAACTTATTCGGGCTGAAAGTCATCTCAAAAGCAAATCATTCAAGACAAATCATCTAGAGGCAAATCATGGCGCGCGAAACTTTCCTCGGCTTGCGGACACATCACATCGCGATTGCGCTGATCGCCATCATCGTCGCCATTGCGCTTGCATCCAATTACTATCTTTGGTGAGCGTGATGTCCCGCGAACGGCTTTATTTGTTCGACACCACGCTGCGCGACGGCGCGCAGACCAACGGCGTCGACTTTACGCTTGCCGACAAGCTTACGATCGCGCGCATGCTCGATGAGCTCGGCGTCGACTATATCGAGGCCGGTTATCCGGGCGCCAACCCGACGGACACCGCCTTTTTTGCCGAAAAGCGGCCCACGCACGCCAAGATCACCGCGTTCGGCATGACGCGGCGGCCCGGCCGCTCGACCTCGAACGATCCCGGCCTCGCCGCCGTCCTCGATGCGCAGGCCGACGCCATCTGCTTCGTTGCCAAATCCTCGGACTATCACGTGCGCGTGGCGCTGGAGACGACGGAGGAGGAAAACCTCGCTTCGATCCGCGACAGCGTGCGCGCCGCCAAAGCTAAAGGGAGAGAAGTACTGCTCGACTGCGAACATTTCTTCGACGGCTATAAATCCAATTCCGCTTATGCGCTCGCTTGCGCCAAAGCGGCCTATGACGAAGGCGCGCGCTGGGTCGTGCTCTGCGACACCAACGGCGGCACGCTGCCGCACGAGGTGGAAGCGATCGTCGGCGAGGTGTGCAAGCTCATCCCCGGCGATCATGTCGGCATCCATGCGCATAACGACACCGAGCAGGCGGTGGCCAATTCGTTCGCCGCGGTGCGCGCCGGCGCGCGGCAGATCCAGGGCGCGCTCAACGGGCTCGGCGAGCGCTGCGGCAACGCCAATCTCGTTTCCATCATCCCGACGTTGAAGCTGAAAGCCGAGTACGCGGACAAGTTCGACATCGGCGTGTCGGACGAGGCGCTCGGCCAGGTCGGGCGCGTCTCGCACGGCCTCGACGACATCCTCAACCGCGCCGCCGATCGCCACGCACCCTATGTCGGCGAGAGCGCCTTTGCCACCAAGGCCGGCATTCACGCCTCCGCCATCGTCAAGGACCCGACGACCTATGAGCATGTGGCGCCCGAGCGCGTCGGTAATAAGCGCAAGTTGCTCGTCTCCGATCAATCCGGCCGCTCGAACCTGCTCGCCGAACTCGATCGCATCGGGTTTGCCGTCGACAAGGACGATCCGCGGCTGTCGCGACTGCTCGACGAGGTGAAAGAGCGCGAAGCGATCGGCTACGCTTACGAGACCGCCGACGCTTCCTTCGAACTGTTGGCGCGGCGGCTACTCGGCAAAGTGCCGTGCTATTTCGACGTCGACAAATTCGACGTCAGCGTCGAGCAGCGCATCAACGCCAAGGGCGAACGGGTCACCGTCAGCATGGCGGTGGTGAAGGTGAAAGTGGGCGACGAAATCCTGATCTCCGCCGCGGAAGGTATCGGCCCGGTCAATGCGCTTGACGTCGCGCTGCGCAAGGACCTCGGCAAATATCAAAGCTACATCACCGGCCTGGAGCTCACCGATTATCGCGTGCGTATCCTCAATGCAGGCACCGAAGCCGTCACCCGCGTGTTGATCGAGAGCACCGATGAAACCGGCGACCATTGGACCACCATCGGCGTGTCTGCCAACATCATCGACGCCTCGTTCCAGGCGCTGATGGATTCGATCATCTATAAGCTCGTCAAATCCGGCGCGCCGGCATGATCGATCACATCTCAATTTCCGTGCGCGATCTGAGCAAGGCGGAAGGCTTCTATGCCGCGGTGCTGGCGCCGCTCGGCTTGGTCAAAATACGCGAGTGGCCGGATGCCGCAATCGGTTTCGGCAAAAAATATCCCGAGTTCTGGATCAACAAACGTGCCGCCATGGACCGCGTGGCCGACAACAGCGGCGTACATATTTGCTTGCGCGCGCCGGACACCGCGGCGGTCGATGCTTTTCACGCTGCGGCACTGAAGGCTGGCGGCACGTCGGATGGCGAACCCGGTCTGCGCCCGCATTACTACGCGGGCTACTACGCCGCGTTCATTCGCGATCCCGATGGCAACCGCATCGAGGCGGTGACGTTTTTGCGGGACAAAGAATAAGCAATATCGCGTTTCCGCCCGTCCCCGCGTAAGCGGGGACCCAGAGCGGGATTCCCGCATTCGCGGGAATCAGTGGAGAAGCGTTACATCCGCTCGGCCGGTACCGCCATTTCCTTGTCGACTTCCGTCAGGGCCAAAACGGCGCCACGCAGCTTCGGCAGGATGTCTTCGACGCGATCGGCGACGAGCAGCCCCTCCGCCGGCAACGGCACCAGCCCGAGCGTGCGCATATGGTCGAGCAGGACGAGCAGCGGATCCCAGAAGCCGTTGATGTTGGCGACCAGGATCGGCTTCTTGTGGCGGCCGAGCTGGGCCCAGGTCATTTGCTCGACCAATTCCTCCAGCGTGCCAATGCCGCCCGGCAAAGCGACAAAGGCGTCGGCGCGATCGAACATGGTTTGCTTGCGCTCATGCATGTCGCGGGTGATGATTTGCTCCTGCGCGAGCCGTCGCGGCCGCTCCTTTGCGGTCAGGAACTCCGGAATGATGCCGGTGGCGGCGCCGCCGTTGCGCGTGACCGCATCCGCCACAGCGCCCATCAGACCGATGGAGCCGCCGCCATAAACCAAGCGTATGCCATTGTCGGCGAGGATTTTGCCGAAGTCCCGCGCCGCCTCGATAAAGGCTGGATCGGTGCCCGGGCTCGATCCGCAATAGACGCAGATCGCTTTGATTTTGCTCATAGAGTTACACTTCCAAAACGAGGTATGTGGCGGCGAATCGCCGTTTGCGCAAGCTATACACGGCAAAACGAGCAAGTGCCGTGCCGATGCATCAAAAGCAAAGAGTCTCTATATGACAAGCGCTTGGCCGGCGGCGGCCGCCCAAGCCGCGACGATCCGGACCAAGCCGCCAGACGCCCGACAGAACCGCCAAGAAAACGCCCAAGGCAATGAGAGAATTCGCAACAGCCCCCGAGAGCGCGACCCCCGAGGTGAAAGCCGACCGCGCCGGGCTGGTCTCCATGCTGGTCCATCTGTGGCCTTATATCTGGCCGTCCGACCGCGCCGACCTTAAAGGGCGGGTGCTGTTTGCGACCGTACTGATCTTCGCCGCCAAGCTCGCGACCGTTGCGGTGCCGTTCACCTTCAAATGGGCGACCGATGCGCTCGCCGGCCATGGCACGGCTCCGGTCGGCCCCGACGATGTCCTCCTCTGGGTGCTGGCGACGCCGGTGATGATGACCTTGGCGTACGGCGGCATGCGCATCCTGATGGGGGCGCTGACGCAATGGCGCGACGGCATTTTCGCCAAGGTGGCGATGAACGCGGTGCGCAAGCTCGCGCTCCTGACGTTCGAACACATGCACCTGCTGTCGCTGCGCTTCCATCTCGAGCGCAAGACCGGCGGGCTGACGCGTGTGCTCGAACGCGGGCGCAACGCCATCGAGACGATCGTCCGCTTGCTGTTGCTGCAGCTCTTGCCGACCATTGTCGAAGTCGCCTTGGTCGCCTGGGTGCTGTTTGCGCATTTCGACTGGCGCTACGTCGTCATCGTCTTACTGACGGTCGGGCTCTATATCGGTTTCACTTTCTATGCCACCGAATGGCGCATCGGCATCCGCCGCAAGATGAACGACAGCGATACGGACGCCAACGCCAAGGCGATCGACTCGCTCCTCAATTACGAGACGGTCAAATATTTCTCCGCCGAGGAGCGCGAGGCCAAGCGCTACGACCGCTCGATGGCGCGCTACGAGGCCGCGAGCGTCCAAGCCTACACTTCGCTCGCCTTCATGAATGCCGGACAGGCCGTCGTCTTCAGCATCGGACTGACGGCGGCGATGGTGCTGTGCGTCTACGGCATCGAAGGCGGCACCAACACCGTCGGCGACTTCGTCATGATCAACGCCATGATGATCCAGCTCTACCAGCCGCTGACCTTCATGGGCATGGTGTACCGCGAGATCAAACAGGCGGTGATCGACATCGAGACGATGTTTTCGATCCTCGACCGCAAACCGGAAATCGAGGACGAGCCCGGGGCGGCGCCGCTCAAAGTGCGCACCGGTACCATTCGCTTCGACAAAGTCTCGTTTTCCTACGAGCCCGAGCGGCGGATTCTCAAAGGCTTGAGCTTCGAAGTCGCGGCGGGGCGTACCGTCGCCATCGTCGGACCTTCCGGCGCCGGCAAATCGACCATCTCGCGGCTCCTGTTCCGCTTTTACGACGTCACCGGCGGCCGCATCCTGATCGACGGCGAAGATATCCGCGACGTCACCCAATCGTCGCTGCGCGCCTCGATCGGCATGGTTCCGCAGGATACCGTGCTGTTCAACGATACCATCCGCTACAACATCCGCTACGGCCGCTGGGACGCGACCGACACCGAAGTCGAGGAAGCGGCGCGGCTGGCGCAGATCGACGGTTTTATTCGCCTGGCGCCGCGCGGCTACGAAACCGAGGTCGGCGAACGCGGCCTAAAACTCTCCGGCGGCGAGAAGCAGCGCGTCGCCATTGCGCGCACTATCCTCAAAGCGCCGCCGATCCTGGTGCTGGATGAGGCAACCTCCGCGCTCGACAGCCACACCGAGCGCGACATCCAGGATGCGCTCGACCGCGTAGCGAAGAACCGCACCACGCTGGTGATCGCGCACCGGCTCTCGACCATCGTCGGCGCTGACGAGATCCTGGTGCTCGACCAGGGCACGATTGTCGAGCGCGGTACGCATGGGCAATTGCTGGCCCAGGACGGCCTTTACGCCAGCATGTGGAATCGCCAGCGCGAAGCGGAGATGGCGCGCGAAATTCTGGCCGTGGTCGAAGACGAGCCGGTCGCGCCCGACCGCAATCCGCCCGGAGCGGCGGACGAGCCGGTGACGCCGGCAACGCCGAAGACGGAAGAGCTGGGCCTGATCCCAACCATCGACGCCGCCGAATGATGATCGGCTCACACGCATGTCCGTGATCAATTCCATCCGCTCGCAGCTCTCGCCGATCCACCCCGAAGGCTATCCGTTCATCGGCGGCTTTGCGCTCATCGCGCTCATTCTGCTGTGGTTCGTTCCGCCGCTCGGCTGGCTCGCGGTCGTCGCGACGCTGTGGTGCGCTTATTTCTTCCGCGACCCGGAGCGCGTGACGCCGACGCGCGAGGGCATTCTGGTGGCGCCTGCGGACGGCCGCGTCAGCCGCGTCGCCGACGCGGTGCCGCCGACCGAACTCGGTCTCGGCGAGCGGCCGCTGATGCGCATCTCGATCTTTATGAGCGTGTTCAATTGCCACGTGAATCGGAGCCCGCTCGCAGGCCGCGTCGAGCGCATCGTCTATAAGAAGGGCGCGTTCGTCAGCGCCGATCTCGAGAAGGCAAGCGAGAGCAACGAGCGCAACATGTTCGTGATTGCCGGCGGCGGCGCCCGCGTCGGCGTCATTCAGATCGCGGGACTGGTGGCGCGGCGCATCGTCACCTTCGTGCGCGAAGGCGAGACGGTCGGCGCCGGGCAGCGCATCGGCATGATCCGCTTTGGCTCGCGCGTCGATGTGTTCCTCCCCGAGGGCGTGCGGCCGCTGGTCGCCGAGGGGCAAACCGCCATCGCCGGCGAGACAGTGCTCGCGGATTTGAAGGTTTTTGAGCCGCGGCGCACCTTCGCCGCGAGCTAAAAGTTAACGGGAACCGTGCGGACGGAAGGAGAATGCCGGCGCGTGGCGGTTCAATCGTTTAGGGGCTATGATGCAAATATGGCAAAGCGTCCGTCCCCATTTCGCGCTGAGCGGCTTCGACAGCGGCAACGGCAGTTCCGCCGCATCCCGGTGCGCACGCTGGCGCCCAATCTCGTGACGCTCTTGGCGCTGTGCGCCGGCTTGACCGCCATCCGCCTGGCGTTCGAGACGCGCTACAGCCTGGCGCTGGCCGCGATCGTTTTCGCCGCCATCCTTGACGGCATCGATGGCCGCCTGGCGCGGCTCCTCAAGGGCACCTCGCGCTTTGGCGCCGAGCTCGACAGCCTCGCGGACTTCGTCAATTTCGGCGTAGCGCCGGGGCTGATCCTATACTTCTGGGGCCTGCACGATTTGAAATCGGCCGGCTGGATCGCCGCCATGGCGTTTGCCATCTGCGCCGGTCTGCGGCTCGCCCGCTTCAACGTGATGCTGGACGATCCCGATCGGCCGGCCTGGGCGGCGAACTTCTTTGTCGGCGTGCCGGCGCCGGCCGGCGCCATTATCGTGCTGCTGCCGATCTACGCGGCTTTCCTCGGCCTGCCGCGCTCGCCGGTCCTGACTTGGGTGATGCTGTTCTACACGCTGCTGATAGCAGGGCTGATGGTGTCGCGGCTGCCTGTGTTCTCCGGCAAGCGCTTCGGCACGCGCGTGCCGCCGGAGATGGTCGGACCGGTTATCATTTTCCTCGTGCTGTTCGTTGCGCTGCTGGTCGCCTACCCATGGACGATCTTGACCGCGGGGACGCTCGCTTACCTCGTGAGCCTGCCGGTCGGCTGGCTCTCGTATCGCGGTTACAAACGGCGGGCGCGCGAGGGCAGGATGGAAGCTGCGCCGAGCGCGGTGGCGCCGATCACGACCGGTGTTCTGCATTCCGCGGACGACGACGAGCGGCCCTCGCGGCTGAACTAGTGCATGATCCGGAAAAGCGGACGCCGGTTTTCCGAAAAGATCATGCACCAATAAAAAGCTCACGCCCCGCCCGCGTATCGTTGGAGTTTGGTGAGTAAAGCATGCGACTTGCCCGCCGCACCTTTCTGGCCTCGATGGCGGCATCGCTGTTCAGTCCGCCCGCACTGCGCTACGCCCGCGGCGACGCGGCGGTGACGCTCAAGCTGCATCACTATTTTTCGGCGGTGTCGTGCGGGCATGCCAAGTTTCTGGCGCCGTGGGCGCGCAAGGTCGAAGCGGACTCCGGCGACCGCATCCGCGTCGACATCTTCCCGTCCATGCAGCTTGGCGGGGCCCCCGCACAACTCCTCGATCAGGTTCGCGACGGCGTTGCCGATATCGTGTGGGCGACGCCGTCGAGCACGCCCGACCGCTTTTTCAGAATCGAGACGTTCGAACTGCCGTTCGTGCTGTCGCGGCGCGCTCTGGTCAATTCCAAGGCTCTCGAAGATTTCGCCGCGCTCTATCTGCGCGACGAGTTCCGCGACATTCACCCGATCTGCTTTTCCTGCCGCGATCATGGCGTCCTGCATGCGGCACGCGCCGTCAAGTCGATCGACGATCTCAAGGGGTTGCGGCTGCATGTGCCCAACCGGCTTGCGGCCGATTCGGTGCAAGCATTGGGCGCGCGCGGCATGACCATTCCCACTCCGCAGGTGCCGATGGCGCTCGCCGGACATGTGATCGACGGCTGCCTCGATCCCTGGGATGTCGTTTCGAGCATGAAGCTCGGCGATGTCTTGAAGAACCACACCGACTTCGGCTCCTCGGCGCTGAGCACCGCGACCTTCGTGCTGGCGATGAACAGGACGAGTTACGACCGGCTGCCGCGTGAGCTGAAAGCAGCCATCGACAGCAACGCCGGACAATTCGCGGCCACGATGGCCGGTGCCATGTGGGATAGTGAGGCGAAAGCGGTCGCGGACGCCGCGCGCGAGCGCGGCGATCCAATCACTGTGCTGACCGCTGATGACGTTGTGCCTTGGCGTAAAGCCACCGAGCCCGTGGTCGCGGCGTGGCAAAAGCAAATGAAGGAGCGCAAAATCGACAGCGGCAAGCTCATCGCGACGGCGCGCTCGCTCGTTGCAAAGTACATCAGCGAGCCGGAGCGGCAGGCTTCGCAGACTTCTCCGGTCGCCGAACAAAAGCCGATTGCCCAGTCGCCAGCGGCGGCGCCGAGCGGCGCCGAGATTGTGCGGCCGAAGGCGGATACGCCCGCGGCTGCACCGCCGACGCCGGTTGCGAAGAAGCCAGCGTCAAAGGGGCTGGATATTCCGTTGTGATTTAAGCCGGCAGCGGATATCCGGGCATCAGATCATACGGATGCCCCCACTTCGGCAATGCCTTGATGCGACCGAGCCAGGCGCCGATATTCTTGAAGTCCTGGCCGACGTCGAAGGCCAACTCCTCGACTGGATAATAAAGGTAGCCGACCAGCGACAGGTCGGCGATGGTCGGCTCGTCGCCGAGAACATAGGCGCGATCGGCGAGGTGCTTATCGAGAATGTCGAGCGAACCGTTGAATCGTGCTTTGAGGAATTTGATAACGACCGGATCGCCGGGCGGCTTGGCGAAGTTGCGCCAGAAACGATACGTGCCGATCTGGCCGCCGAGCTTGTGATTGTCGAACAGGATCCAGCGCAAAGCTTCCAGCCTCGCGTCTTGGCCGCGTGGCAGGAATTTTCCCGAATGTTCGGGGAGGTAGGTCAGGATGGCGCCGGACTGACTGAGCTTCTTGCCGCCGTGCACAAGCACCGGCGCTTCGCCCATTTCGTTGATGCCGGTGCGGTATTCGGGCGTGCGCGTGATGCCCTTGGCAAAAAAGTCGACAAATACCGGCTGCCAGTCGGCGCCGATGAGATTGAGCATCAGCGCCACCCGATAGGAATTGCCGGACTGGGCGAAACAATAGAGCTGGTATTCGGGCATGCGTAAAAGTCTCCCCTGGTATTGTTTTATCGCGACAAGGACACTGCGCCGCCGCCGGTTTGGTGGCCCTCGAAGCGGCCGCCGGCGAACGACAGCTCCGCCAGCGGTTCGCCCTTATGGTCGCGCATGATGAGCATGCCGCGCTCGTAGGTCCATTTGCGGCTGGTGTAGAAATTTCCGGGACAGCCGCCTTCGGGCGCGATCGTGCGCTCGGCGGCGGCGGGGCCGTTGCCGAAGCTCATGAAGCAGGCGCCGTTGCCGGCGACGGTCAGCCGCCAGCGGCCACTGAGGTCGATCGGCGGCGGCGTCGGCAGAGGCGGCGGTGGCGGCGGGGCCGCAGCTTCAGGCGGCGGCTCGGGCTGCGAACTGGCGCAGCCGGCGAGCACCGCTGCGGCAAGCAGCGCGGCAACGGCCGCGACGACCACTGACGCCTTGCCCATCACTTCATCGTCGGAATGACGAACTCCGCGCCTTCCTTGACGCCGGAAGGCCAGCGCGCGGTCACCGTCTTGGTCTTCGTGTAGAAGCGGATGGCGTCCGGTCCGTGCTGGTTGAGATCGCCGAAGCCGGAGCGCTTCCAGCCGCCGAACGTGTAATAGGCGAGCGGAACGGGAATGGCGAAATTCACGCCGACCATGCCGACCTCGACGCGACTGACAAAGTCACGCGCGGCGTCGCCGTCGCGGGTGAAGATGGCAACGCCGTTGCCGTAGTCGTGCTCGGACGGCAGCCGCACCGCTTCCTCATAGTCCTTGGCGCGCACCACCGCGAGCACCGGCCCGAAAATCTCCTCCTTGTAGATGCGCATGTCCGGCGTGACGTGATCGAACAGGCAGCCGCCCATGAAGTTGCCGTGCTCGTAGCCCTGCAGCTTGAAATCGCGGCCGTCGACCACGAGCTTGGCGCCTTCTTTGACGCCGAGATCGACGTAGCTTTTCACCTTGTCCAAATGCGCGCGCGTAATCATCGGGCCGTAATCGGCGGTGTCGTCGGTCGACGGCCCGATCTTTAAGCTCTCAACTCGCGGGATGAGTTTCTCGAGGAGGATGTCGGCGGTCTTCTTGCCGACCGGCACGGCGACCGAGACCGCCATGCAGCGCTCGCCGGCCGAGCCATAGCCGGCGCCAATCAGCGCGTCGACCGCCTGATCCATGTCGGCGTCGGGCATGACGATCATGTGGTTCTTGGCGCCGCCGAAACACTGCGCGCGTTTGTTGTTGGCGCTCGCTGTCGCATAGACATATTCGGCGATCGCCGACGAGCCGACGAAGCCGACCGCCTTGACGCGCGGATCCGTCAGTAGCGTATCGACCGCCTCCTTGTCGCCGTTGACCACATTGAGGACGCCGGCCGGCAATCCGGCTTCGATCAACAGCTCGGCGAGCCGCATCGGCACCGAGGGATCGCGTTCCGAAGGTTTGAGGATGAAGGCATTGCCGCAAGCCAGCGCCGGCGCGAATTTCCACATCGGAATCATCGCCGGAAAATTGAACGGCGTGATGCCGGCGACGACACCGAGTGGCTGGCGCAGCGAGTAAAGATCGATACCCGGGCCGGCGCTTTCGGTGTATTCGCCCTTGAGTAGGTGCGGGATGCCGCAGGCGAACTCGACCACTTCGAGGCCGCGCTGAATGTCACCCTTGGCGTCGGCAAAGGTCTTGCCGTGCTCCGACGACAGCAGCCGCGCCAACGCGTCGAATTCCTCCTGCGCGAGATCGAGGAATTTCATCAGTACCCGCGCGCGGCGTTGCGGATTGACCGCCGCCCATGCCGGCTGCGCCGCTTCGGCGACCGCGATGGCGTGCTCGACTTCCGAACGCTTGGCCAAGGCCACCTTGGCCTGGACCTCCCCGGTATTGGGATTGAAGACGTCGCCGAACCGCCCCGATCCCCCCTTCACCTCGTGGCCGCCGATGAAGTGGCCGATCTCGCGCATGGACTTGCTCCTTGGACGTGCAGCAACGCAGCTAGTTTAACTAGCCTGTTTAACTACCCCATTGTGCCGCCTTTTTCCGCAACGGTCACGAGGGTGCCCGCCCCATGGAACCCGGGTAACGCTCCCTTAAGCGCCCCGGCGGTACGGTGATGCTGCGGTCGGAAAGACACGTTGGGCGTGCGTGGGAGCTAATTATGGACATTTCAACCGGCCTCGGCCTGCTCGCCGGGGCGGTCGTCGTCCTGACCATGATTTTCATGGGCGGCGATTTGCATATGTTCATAAGCGAGCACGCTATCATCATCATTTTCGGCGGGTCGTTTGCCGCCACGCTGATCCGCTTCCCGCTGTCGTCGATGTTTCACGGCCTCCCGCTCGGCGCCAAATTCGCCTTCACCATGCGGCGCATGACCCAGCGTGAGCTGGTGGACGAGATCGCCGGGCTTGCCGAAATCGCGCGCAAGCAGGGACCGATCGGCCTGGAGAAAGTCGAGATCGAGGATCCCTACCTCGCCAAAGGCATCCGTTTCGTCGCCGACGGCTACGACGCCGAATTCATCCGCGACAACCTCGAACGCGACCGCGACAACTTTCTCACGCATCTCGACGAGGGACAGAAAATCTACCGGGCGGTCGGCGATTGCGCGCCGGCCTTCGGCATGATCGGCACCCTGATCGGCATGGTGCAGATGTTCGCCAATATGACCGATCCGTCCAAGCTCGGTCCGTTCATGGCGACCGCGTTGCTTGCCACGCTCTACGGCGCCTTGCTCGCCAATATCATCTGCCTGCCGATCGCCGACAAGCTGCACCTCAAACTTGTGGACGAAGAAATCAACCGCACGCTGATCATCGACGGCGTCTTGATGATCCGCGAATCCAAGAGCCCGACCTTGGTGCGCGAAATGCTGATCGCCTACCTGCCGGAAAAGCATCGCGAGCACGACCAGGCCGAGCCGGTACCGGCTTAAGGACTGAAAGACCATGGCACGGCGCAAGGAAGCGCATGGCGGCGGCCACGGCTGGTTCGTCACCTTCGCCGATCTCATGGGCCTACTCGTGAGCTTCTTCGTCATGCTGGTGGCGTTCTCCAACCAGGACCAGAAGAAGCTGCAAATCGTCGCTGGCTCGATGCGCGACGCCTTCGGTGTGCAGACCCACGTCCGTTATTCCGGCGTAATCGAAGTCGACGGCTTGCCGACCCGGCCGAAGCTTAAGAACGCCGCGCATGTCGACCCGGAGGATGCATCGGCGACGCCGACGCCCGACGAACAGGATCACAAACTCGAACACGGCGCCCATTTCAAGAATGATCAGGCGTTCGCGCTCGCCGCGGCCTCGCTGCGCCAGGCGTTGCAGGAAATGCCGGACCTGACCGAAGCGTCCAAACACATCATGGTCGAAGAAACCAAGGACGGCCTCAATATCGACCTCGTCGATCAGGAAGGCCGCTCGATGTTTCCGGAAGGCTCCAAAGAGCCGTTTGAGCGAACTCGCCGCATCATCGAGATGCTTGCCGGACCGCTCAAAGCCCAACCCTACCGGATCGCCATTACCGGCCACACCTCGGCCTCGAAGGCGCCTCAGCGGGCCGATTACGGCCCATGGAACCTCTCCGCCGACCGCGCCAACGTGGTGCGTCAGATCCTCGAGGAAGAAGGCTTTCCGCCGCAAAACTTCTACGCGATATCTGGCAAGGCCGACACCGACCCGCTGTTTCCCGAAGACCCCTATATTGCCGCTAACCGCCGCGTGACCATCACGCTGATGCGGGAGGCATCGCCGCTTCCGCCAAATTTGCAGCCCTAAGTCTCTCGAATTGCAATTGAAATGGCGCCAGAGCGTCACGCCGCCGGGATCGGCGAGCGGCTGCCTCAAGGCGGGCGATTTGCACCCTTCCTATAGGCGCGCTATAGGCCCGCGGCTGCTCCTTTCGCGGTGCAGCATCAGGAGCAGGGCGAGGTCCTGTTTCAAGCTTCATGGCAGACACCGTGAGCGCCCCCGTCGGGGCCGAAGTGCCGGTCAGCGGCAGCGCCGACGTGCGTTCCCACGCCGGCCTGTGGGGGCTGGCGCTTGGCAGCATCGGTGTCGTTTACGGCGACATCGGCACCAGCCCGCTCTACGCGCTGCGCGAGGCGGTGATCGCCGCGTCCGGGTCCAACCACGAGGAAATTACGCGCTCAGCCGTACTCGGCGTTGTGTCGCTGATCATCTGGGCGCTCATCGTCGTGGTCACGCTCAAATACGTGCTGATCTTGTTGCGCGCCGACAATAACGGGGAGGGCGGCACGCTCACGCTGATGGCGCTGGCGTTGCGCGCGGTCGGGCGCGCTGGCCGTGCCGCCGGGGCCGTCGCCCTTCTTGGCATCACCAGTGCCGGCCTGTTTTACGGCGACGCGGTGATCACGCCGGCGTTGTCGGTCTTGTCCGCCGTCGAAGGCATCGACGTGGCGACGCCGGCATTCCACGAATTCGTGGTGCCGGTCACGGTTGTTATCCTGGTTGTGCTGTTTGCTTTTCAATCGCGCGGCACCGCCAAAGTCGCGGCGTTGTTCGGACCGATCATGTCGGTATGGTTCGTCGCCATTGCGCTGCCAGGTTTGACTTGGATCGGGCACGACCCTGGCGTGCTCTGGGCGCTTAATCCGTTTTACGGTCTGGATTTCCTGGCACATCACGGGATGGTCGGTCTCTACACGCTCGGCGCAGTGTTCCTCGCCGTCACCGGCGCCGAAGCGCTGTATGCCGATCTTGGCCACTTCGGGCGTCTGCCGATCCAGCTCGCCTGGTTCTTTTTGGTGTTGCCGGCGCTGGGGCTGAATTATCT
>Ga0181525_10001238_pt1 | contig 21982 bp, 16 predicted proteins | sample PEATcosm2014_Bin_48_FD_121100 | JGI IMG/M metagenome (GOLD analysis project Ga0181525, IMG submission 121100) | Peatland microbial communities from MTU Mesocosm Facility, Houghton, MI, USA - PEATcosm2014_Bin06_10_metaG | ecosystem: Environmental > Terrestrial > Soil > Wetlands > Peat | place... | reverse complement strand
GGAACCGTCGCCGTAGATGTCGTAGATCTCGAGCTTGCCCGGTTCGATGCGCGATCCGAACACGTTGTGCATTTCCGTGATGTGCAGCTCGTGCAGCCGCCGCATCATGTTCGGATACTCGAGCGTGAAGTGCATGTAGTTGGCCAGGTGCACGCCGGTGACGATGGTCACTTCGTGTCCCGCCAGGGCCAGCTTCTCGGCCAGGCTCGGACCCATGAAGTAGGTGTCGGCGTTGAGAATCACAACCCGCTTGCCGATCTTCTTCTTGCCCTCGAGCACCTGCTCGGGACTGAGCTGATCGGGGCGTCCGGCATCGGCGCCCGGGATGGGATCGTGCGACAGACAGTTGGTGCCGTCGGTGTTCCAGCTCGAGCCGGTGGCGATCACGATCTTCTCGGCGCCGTAGGCCAGCGCCGCGGCCGCGGTCATGGGCTTTTGGTTCAGCATCAGCTGGTTCTGCTTGTTCTTCTTGACCAGCTTGTTGATCTGCAGCTCGCGATAGTCGCGGTGGTAGCCCCACTCGCCCAGCCCGGGCAGCGTGGTGATGCTGTTGAGGTGACCGCCGACCTTGGCGGCCGTGTCGTACAGGTGCACGGTGTAGCCGCGCTCCATGAGCACGCGCGCGCACTCGGCGCCCGACGGTCCGGCGCCGACGATCAGGACCGAGTCGTCCGAACCTTTCTTCGGGAAGCGCTCGGGGTGCCAGCCGCGGCGATACTCCTCCCCGGCGGTGGCGTTCTGGGTGCAGATCATCGGCGGTCCGCCGATCTCCCAGCGCGAGATACACACATTGCAGCCGATGCAGACGCGGATGTCGTCGTAACGGCCTTCCTCGATTTTCTTCGGCAGCCAGGGATCGGAGATCGATGGGCGCGCCGCGCCGATGATGTCGGCGTAGCCCTTGGTGACGACCTCGGTCATCTTCTCCGGGTCGGTGAAACGGCCGACACCCAGCACCGGCTTGGTGACCACGGCCTTGATGATCTTGGTCCATGGCAGCTGGTGGCCCTGTTGATAGAAGCGCGACGGACCTGCGTCTTCACCCCACTCGGCGATATCGCCGACGTCGATGTCCCAGAGATCGACCAGCGGATCGGCAAGCTTGGCGAAGGCCACGCCGTCGACCTCGGCCTCGACACCGGCATCGCCATACAGTGTATCGACCGCAAAACGTGTGGCGATGGCGCAGTCCTTGCCGACCGCGTTGCGCACTTTCTCCAGCGTCTCGATCCAGAAACGCGCGCGGTTCTCGAGTGAGCCGCCGTAGCGATCAGTGCGCTTGTTGTAGTACCTGGAGAGGAACTGCAGCGGCAGGTAGGAGTGCGCGCCGTAGACATAGACGATGTCGAAGCCGGCATCGCGCGATCGAATCGCCGCATCGACGTAGTACTGCTGCACCTGGGCGATGTCGTCCAGGTCCATCTCTTTGCAGTAAGTCAGGGTCTCGAACTCAGAGGCGTACTGGCTGGGTCCGCGCGGTGTCCCGCGCGATTCCATGTTCGGCGCATGCGAGGCGCCATACCAGAGCTCGACTCCGGCCAGCGAATTGAAACTGTGGATGTGATCGGTCATCGCGCGCAGGTTGCGCACGTCGCCGGCATCCCAGATGCGTGCCGAGAGGCGGTGGGTGTCGTCCGACTCCGGATGGATGGAGCAGTACTCGGTGTTGATGCCGGCCCAGCCTCCTTCCGCCTTGATCGAGCGATGCGCGGCCTGGAAGCCGGGGCGATCCGAACCGGCGCCGATGCAATGCGGCACCTGGTAGAACCGGTTGCGCAGGGTCTTGGGCCCGATCTTGATCGGCTGGAACAGGATGTCGTGTTTGGGATCGCGCGCCATAAAGAATGCCCTCCGTCGTCGTGTAAGTCGTCGTGTTATTAAATCTTCGCACCGTGGCCCGGAATCCACGAGGTCCCGGCTAATGGCACCCCGGCCATGGCCGCCGCCTCGATCGTCAGGGCCGCAAGATCCTCGCGCTCGAGATGATGCACGTCCTGTTTGCCGCAGGCGCGCGCGATCATCGTCAATTCCATGGTCATGGTCTGCAGATAGTTGCGGACGCGTTTGGCGCCGACCGCGGGCTCGAGGCGTTGCTCGAGCACCGGGTCCTGCGTCGTGACGCCGACCGGGCAGCGTCCGGTCTGGCAATGATGGCAGTATCCGGGCGCGGTGCCGAGCCGGTGGTAGTCACTTACCGCGGACAGATGCTGGCCGCGCTGGACGTAGCTGCCCGAGTTGCAGCCCAGAGCGATCAGTACGCCCTGCCCCACGGATACCGCATCGGCGCCGAGCGCCAGCGCCTTGGCCACGTCGGCCCCCGTGCGGATGCCGCCCGAGACGATGAGCTGCACTTCCTGCTTCATGTTCAGGTCCTCGAGCGCATCGACGGCCTGCCTTACGGCTGCAAGCGTCGGAATTCCCACGTGTTCGATGAAGGCCAATTGCGTGGCGGCGGTGCCGCCCTGCATGCCGTCGACCACGATGACATCGGCGCCGGCGTGCACACAGAGCTTCACGTCGTGAAACACCCGTGTGGCGCCCACCTTCACGTAGATCGGCGTCTGCCAGTCGGTGATCTCGCGCAGCTCCTTGATCTTGATGGCCAGATCATCGGGCCCGGTCCAGTCGGGGTGCCGGCAGGCCGAGCGCTGATCGACACCCTCGGGCAGCGTGCGCATGGACGCGACGCGGGGTGAGACTTTCTGCCCCAGCAACATGCCGCCGCCGCCGGGCTTGGCGCCCTGGCCGATGACCACTTCGATGGCATCGGCGCGACGCACGTCATCCGGGTCGAAGCCGTAGCGCGAAGGCAGGCATTGGTAGACCAGCGTCTTGGAGGACTCGCGCTCCTCGGCGGTCATGCCGCCATCGCCGGTGGTGGTCGAGGTGCCGATCTCGGTGGCGGCGCGGCCCAGCGCTTCCTTCACGTTGGCCGACAGCGCACCGAAGCTCATGCCCGCGATCGTGATCGGCGTGGCGAGCTTGACCGGCCGCTTGGCGAAGCGCGTGCCCAGCAACGTCGCGGATGAGCACTTCTCGCGGTAGCCCTCGAGCGGGTAGCGCGACAGCGAGGCGCCCAGGAACACCAGGTCGTCGAAGTGCGGCAGCTGCCGCTTGGCGCCGAGCCCGCGGATCTCGTAGAGGCCGGTGGCTGCCGCGCGCTGGATGTAGTGGATGATGTGCCTGTCGAAACTCGCGCTCTCCTCGAGCTGCAGGTTCGAGGGCAGTTCGGGTATGGCATCCGCTGGAACTGTGGCCATGGCTTTGACTCTTGCTCGAAGCAGTTCGGTCTGTTTGGGAAATCAGTGGCGTGTCAGTAGGTCTGTTTGGCGTCGGCATTCCAGTGATACAGCGTGCGCCCGGAGGCGATGCGCCTGAACTCACTGCTGGAATGCGAAAGCCCCGCGGCGCTCAGCAGTTCCTTCACCGCCGCATGATCATGCTCGCCCATGGGTTCGAAGCGCGCATCGGCGCCGAGCGAGCGCACCTTGCCGCGCACGTAGAGCACGGCTTCATACAGCGAATCGCCCAGTCCATCGCCCGCATCGCCGCAGATCACCATCCGGCCGGCCTGTGCCATGAAAGCCGAGAAACTGCCGACTTCGCCGCCGACCACGATGTCCGCGCCCTTGAGCGAGATGCCGCAGCGCAGACCCGCATCGCCGCGGATCACCAGCAGGCCGCCATGCGCCGAGGCGCCCGCGCCGCCGCTGGCAAAACCTGCGACCTCGACCCGGCCGGACATCATGTTCTCGGCCACGCCGGGGCCGGCGTTGCCGTGGACGATGACGGTCGCGAATTTGTTCATGCCGGCAGCGTAGTAGCCGGCGTGCCCGCCGATGTCGACGCGCACTGCGGCGTTCACGCCCACCGCGATGCTGTGCGCACCGTCGGGGTTCTTGACCAGCACTTCCTGCACGCCGGCGAGATCGCCGTGCAGGAATTGATTGAGCTCGCGCACGCTCTGCCGTTCGAGATCGAACTCGACGCGGGCGCGCGTGCCCGCGACCGGCGCCATCACACTGACCATGAGTACACCTCTGCCGGCTTGGGCTCGAACACGGTGGCGTGCTTGACACCCGGAAGCTTCGCCAGCGACCGGAACTCGGAGGCAATGGCCACGTAGTCATCGGTCTCGGCGACGACCGCTGGCTTGCAGGCAAAGGGATCACGCACCAGCGCGAGTTTGTCGCGCGTTCCCATCAGGAAGGTAAAGAAGCCATCGAAGTCGCTGAAGGCGTGCTCGACGGCCTGCTCGAGCGTCTCACCGGAGCTCAGGCGCCAGTGCAGATAGCGGCAGGCACCCTCAGTGTCGCAGTCGCTCTCGAAGCGCTCACCGAGCTTCTCGAGCTTGCGGCGCAGGCTGCCCGGATTGGCAAGCGACCCATTGTGCACCAGGCACCAGTCCTCGCCGGCGGTGTAGGGATGCGCATTCTCGATGGTGACCGCGGATTCGGTGGCCATGCGCGTATGGCCGACCAGGTGAGTACCGGTCAGCGTCTGGAACCCATAGCGCTCAGCCACCTCGGCCGGCAAGCCTAAGTCCTTGTAGAGGTCGATGCTGCGCCCGGCGCTGAGCACCTGTACCTGCGGATGATTGATCGCAATCCATTCTCGCGCTGCGGCGATGTCGCTGGTCGTGGTGACGATGCAATGGTTGGCGTTGAGCTCGAACTGCGCGGCGCCGATCTCGCCGACCCAGGCACCCTCGAACGCGCGCCACTCGAAGCCCGGGTGTCCGCAGTAGAGCGAGAGTTTGCGGCGGTCGGCCGCCACCGCATCGGCGAACACCGCCATGCCTGAGGAGTCGGGTCCGCGCTCGGTCATGCCGATCAGCATCGGCACCATGAGTTCCCCGAGCTGGGGCCGCAGTGTCGCATCCTTGAGCAGCAAACCAACGATTCCGCACATGCGAGGTCTCCTGGAAACTGTGGCCTTAGAACATCTCGAGATAGCGCTGCGATTCCCATTCGCTGACGTGGCGTGAATACTCGATCCACTCCATGCGCTTGAGGCGAATGAATTCCGCGGCGAGGTCGCGCCCGATGCCTTCCTGCACCACCTTGTCCGCCTCGAGCGCATCGATCGCCGCACTCAGCGATTGCGGCAGCAGGCCGATGCCGCGCGCGTGGATTTCCTCGGGCGTCAGCTCGTAAAGATTGATGTTGAGCGGCTCACCCGGGTCGAGTTTGCGGTCGATGCCGTCGAGGCCCGCGGCGGCCAGTGCCGCGGTGGCAAGATACGGGTTGGCCGCGCCATCGGGCAGCCGGAACTCGATGCGTCCGTAGGGCACGCGCACGCAGGCAGTGCGGTTGTTGTCGCCATAAGCAATATAGGCCGGCGCCCAGGTGGCGCCCGAGAGCGAGCGTCCCACCACCAGGCGTTTGTAGGAATTCACAGTGGGGGCGCAAATGGCCGTCAGCGCGCGCGAATGCTCCAGCAGTCCGCCGAGGAACCAGTATCCGAGCTGGCTCAGTCCCATGCCGCGCTTGTCGCTCTTGTCGTAGAACGCGTTCTTCTGCTCCTTGGTGCCGATCGAGAGATGGAAGTGCGAGCCCGTGCCGGTGCGGTTGGAGAAGGGCTTGGGCATGAAGGTGGCGATGGCGCCATGCTCACGCGCGATTTCGCTGGCGGCCATCTTGAAGAAGATCATGTTGTCGGCCGACTTGAGCGCATCGGCGTAGGTGAAGTTGATTTCGAACTGGCCGTTCGCATCCTCGTGATCGATCTGGTAGACGTCGATGCCGACGGCGCGCAGATGACGCGACAGGTCATCGAGCACCGCGCTGACGCGCGCGAGGCCCTTGTAGTCATAGCAGGGTTTGTCGGAACCATCGGTGGGATCGAAGGGCGCCAGCGTGCCCTGCTCCGTGCGCCGCAGCAGCATGAATTCCGGTTCGATGCCGGTGTAGAGCGTGTAGCCGCGGTCGGTGAAGCGCTGCAGCGCGCGCTTGAGCGTCACGCGCGAGCAATACGAATACGGCTCGCCTTTGACGTGGCCATCGCAGGCGATGCGCGAGAAGCCCGGCATCCACGGCACATCGCACAGGGTGTCCGGATCGCCAACGCCCATGAAGTCCGGGCCATGAGGGCCCATGCCCAGTCCCCAGACCGCGAAGCCCGCGAATCCCGCACCATCGCCGATCACCATGTCGTAGTGCTCGACGGGCACGGCTTTAGCTTTGGCGGCGCCGTGGATGTCGACGAATTGCGCGAGCACGTAGCGCGTCTGGTGTTCGTCAAACCACTTCTTGGCCTGTGCCGGTGTCATTGTTTACTCCCCGTTGTGACGCTGCCCAGGTCTCGTCCCACCTCGAGCAACGTATGCCAGAAATAATGTGCGTAACTGGGCTCGCACCACAGTGTCACGGCGGGTGAGCTCTCGCCCACCGCCCCCTCGATCAGCCGCGGCCAGGCAACCACGCCCACCCCGACCATCGAGGTCAGGACCACGGGACCGCCGCCGGTGACCGCCGCGGCCAGCAGCGGCGCGAAATCGACGCTGCAGATCTGTCGCAGCAGTGGATTGAGTTCCTCGCCGTTGATCGTGACCACGAGATCCTGGCGCGTCACCGGATACACCGTGACCGGCTGCCGGCGCTGCGTCAACTCGGCGCGCGTTGCCTCGACCCGGTCGGCGCTTCCCGAGATGGGCTCGATCAGAAACTCGGAGGTCGCCAGCCGCGCGACCAGCACACCGCCCGGATCCAGCTCCGCACTATTGGGTTCGGCAGGCACCCGGTAGCCCTGCGAGCTCAGCCAGCCCGCGGCGCCCGGTCCCTTGCAGCCGCAGCGCGGCCGGCGCGTGTGCTGCTCGAAATGCAAAGCCGTGCCGGCGCTCACGCGGACTCCCGCTGGCGTGCGCCGGCGGCATCGTAGAACGGCAGTTTGGCGATCGCGGCGTCGATCAGGGCGCCGCCATCGATGCGAATGCGCAGGGCCTGGCCGGCGGCCACCGCCGGTTTCACCAGCGCCAGTCCGATGCAGCGTTGCAGCGTGGGCGAATAGCCGACGCTGGTCACCCGGCCGGCAATGTCGGCGCCATCGAGCACCAGGTGACATTCCTTGGGCGCACGCGGGGCACCCGTGGGCAGCGTGAACCCGACCAGCCGTTGACGCCGGGGCTGTGACTCGAGGATGCGCAGGCTGCGCTGGCCGACGAAAAAGGGCTTGTCCATCTTCAGCGCCCAGGGCGCGTCGATCTCCAGCGCGTTGGTGAGGCCATCGGTGTCCTGCCCGACGATCAGGTGGCCTTTTTCCAGGCGCAGCATGCGCTGGGCCTCGACGCCAAACGGACGGATGCCTGCACCGGCGCCAGTCGCCAGCAGAGCGCGCCACAAGGAGGCGGCGTGCTCGGACGGCAGGTGAATCTCGTAGCCGAGCTCGCCGACGAATCCGACCCGCATGATCCGGCACGGTGCGCCGGCGACCTCGGCCTCGCGCAGGGCCAGGTAGGGGAAGGCGCTTTCAGACAGATCAAGCCGGGTGTGCGCGCGCAGCACCTCGCGTGAGGCGGGACCGGCAAGATTGATAGCCGCGTAATGGCCAGTGAGATTCACCAGCCCCACCGACAGTCCCCACCAGGCTGCCAGCCGCCCGAATTCGCGAAACAGCGTGGCGGAGTTGCCGGTGGTGGTGGTGAAGTAGAACGAGTCGGGTGCCAGTCGTCCGATGACACCGTCATCGATGATCACACCCGCTTCATCGAGCATCAGCGCATAGCGCGTCATGCCCACTTTCAGATTGGCGTAACGCGCCGTATAGATGCGATCGAGAAACTCCGCCGCGTCGGGGCCGTGAACCTCGATCTTGCCCAGCGTGCCGACGTCGATGAGCCCGACGCGCGTGCGCACGGCCTCAACCTCGGCGGCGATGGCCTCCGCGCGGGATTTGCCGGCCGCGGCGTAATACTCGGGACGGCGCCAGTTGCCCGCGGGCATGAATACCGCGCCGAGCGCTGCGTGCTCGGCATCCAGCGGCGTGCGACGCTCGGGTGTAAAGCCGCGGCCCGCCAGGTGCGAGAGCGGCACCGGATAGAACATCGGCCGCGCCGTGGTCATGCCGAGTTCATCGAGCGGCTCACGGCGCACGCGCGCCAGGATGCGCAGCGCATTCATGTGCGAGTGCTTGCCCTGGCTCGGCCCCATGCCCACGGTCGAGAAGCGCTTGAGCAGCTCGCTGCTGTCGAAGCCTTCCTGGCAGGCGTTGATCAGATCCCTGATCTGCAGATCCTCGTCGAAGTCGACGAATTCCTTGGCGCGCGGGTGCGGGAAGATCGGATACTCATGCGTGGGCGATTCATCGGGCATGGGCGCCGGTGCGCGCGGGCGGGCGCTGCCCGCTGTCAGCGACCCCGCGGCACAGGCGCCGGCGTCCGTGCCGTCGGCGATGCGCTCGCGCAGACCATAGACACCATTGATCTTGCCGCAGGCGTAGATGCCCGCGGGCAATTCGGCGGGCACGAACTGCTGCAGATTCTGCTGGTACTTCATGCGCGCGCCGGCCTGATGCAGCAGCGCATTGGCCGGCGCAAAACCGACGCTCATCCAGAGGCCATCGATTTCCAGCTGTTTGGTGGCGCGCACGTCGCCGGTGCCGGCCGCCACTGTCCTCGCGCTGCGGAATTGAAAGCCGCCGAGGGTTCCGCCCGAGCGCGAGGTGGCTTCGATGGGCGTGACCCCGTAGTGCAGTGGCACGCTGCGGCGCGCGAGCTCATCCGCAGCCGCGCGCGAGCGCGGGCCGGGAGCATCCCGCAGGTCGAGCACCGCGGCGAGATCGGCACCGTGCGAGAGCGCGTCGAGCGCAGCCGAGTAGCCCTGGGTGTTGGCGGTCAGCACGGCCAGCCGGCGCGTGGTGAGGACGGCTCGGCTGTAGAGCAGGCGCTGTGCGGCGCTGGCGAGCATGACGCCCGGCAGATCGTTGTTGCGGAATACCGCGGGCTGCTCCCAGGCACCCTGCGCGACCACCAGGCGGCGGGCACGCACCTTGACCAGGCATTCCGGCGCGACCAGCGCCACCCAGTGATCCGCGTAATAACCCGCGGCATAGGTGTCGGTGAGGACGCGAATGCGCGAGTCTGCGCGTACGCGCTCGATCAGCGCCTGGGTCAGGTGCACCCGCTCCGCATCGCCGCTGCGCGCATACAGGCCGCTGCCGCCCAGAGCCGCATTGTCGTCGACCAGCAGCACCGAGGCGCCCTGCCCGGCCGCCGCGATCGCCGCCGCCAGCCCGGAAGGTCCGCCACCGATCACCAGCACATCGCAGAAATCGTAGCGCTTGGGCGTGATCTCGCGCTTCGCGGACAAGTCCACGCGGCCCAGTCCGCTCAAATGGCGAAACATGCGCTCCCAGTGCGGAAACAGGCGGCGGCTGTGAAAGGCCTTGTAGTAGAAACCCACGGGCAGCAGCGGCGAGAGATGGTTGATGAAGGCCAGCCGGTCGGCGCTCACGCCGCCGCGGGTATTGACCGCCTCGATCTGCCAGCCCGGCTGCACGGCCACCACGTCGGCTCGCACATTGGGCACGCTGCGGCCGCCGGCGCGCACCTGCACCAGCGCATTGACGTCATGATTGGCCGCGCTGAGCAGCCCGCGCGGACGGTGATACTTGAAGGAACGGCCCAGTACGCGGATGCCATTCGCCGCCAGCGCCGAGCTGATGCTGTCGCCGGCAAATCCTGTGCAGCGGCGGCCCTCGAAACTGAATTCCACCGCGCGTGTGCGGTCGATCAGCTCACCGGCGATGGGCGGCAGGCGGCTCACGTGCGCGCGCCCGCGGCAAGCAGCTCCGGCGTGAAAAGATACGTGCGATGAACCGTGTCGGTGGCGGTATCGCGCTCGGCGATGAACCACACCCCGCTCGGCGTATGGCACCACCACTCGCGCTTGAGCCCCGGCAGCGACGCACGGTTGAACACATAGTCGGCCCAGGTCCGATCGTCGCTCGCCGCCGGATCGGGCATCGCGCGCAGCTCGCCGCCGCAGGCAAATTCGCTGATCGCGCGCGGGCCATTGATGGGGCAGGTCAGGAGCTTCATGGGCTGCGCTTGGAGGTCAGTGGCCGACCGAGGCGGCGCCCTTCTCGCCGGTGAGCGAGTAGTGCGCAAAGCGGTCAAAGCCGAAGCCAGCGATCAGCGGGTGCGCCTGGTCGCGGGCGACGGTGAAGCTCATGGTCTTGCCGCACACCGGCGTCGCCTTGAAGCCCCAGGTGCCCCAGCCCGAGTCGAGATAAAAGCCCTGCACCGGCGTCAGCCCCATGATGGGTGCGAAGTCGGGCGTCATATCCGCCATGCCGGCCCACTGGCGGTTGATCTTGACGTCGGACAGAAACGGAAACATTTCGAGCATGTGCGCCGCGAGGGCTTCGGTGAAGTCCAGCGTCGAGCGCGTCGAATGCAGCTCATAGGGATCGAGCGAGGCGCCCATGACGAGCTCGCCGCGCGCGCTCTGGCTGACGTAAACATGCAGCGAGGCGGACACGATGATGGGATCGAGCCAGGGCTTGAGCGGTTCGGAGACCATGGCCTGCAGCGGGTGCACCACGATGGGCGAGCGCAGCGAGAGCATGTCCAGCAGCCGCGGCGTACTGCCCGCCACAGCGCACAGCACCTTGCGCGTGGCGATGCGGCCGCGCGTGGTGCGCACGCCGGTGACGCGTGGGCCCGAGCCGGTATCCTCGACTTCGATGCCGATCGCCTCGGTGTTCTGATGGATCTCGGTGCCGCGCCGGTCGGCGCCGCGGCCATATCCCCAGGCGACGGCGTCGTGCCGCGCGATCGCGCCCGGCGCGTGGTAGAGCGCACCGAGCACCGGCGCATGGCCGGCGCAGTCGATGTCCATGCTCGGGATGGCCTCGTGCACCGCCTGGCGGTCCACCACTTCGCTGTCGATGCCGTAGTGTTTGTTGACCTCCGCGCGCCAGCGCATGGTGCGCATCGCCGCATCGGTGTGCGCCAGCGTGAAGTGGCCGCGCGTCGAATAGAACAGGTTGAGGTCGAAGTCCGCCGAGAGGTTTTGCCACAGGCGCACGCTCTCGTCGTAGAACTGCACGCCCTCGGGGGTGAGATAGTTGGAGCGGATGATGGTGGTGTTGCGGCCGGTGTTGCCGCCGCCGAGATATCCCTTGTCGAGCACTGCCACGTCGCGGATGCCATAATCGCGCGCCAGGTAGTAAGCAGAGGCCAGCCCGTGGCCACCGGCACCGATGATGACCACGTCGTAGCTCGATTTGAGCTTCTCGTGCCGGGTGAACATGCGCGGCTCGGGGTGCTGCCGCGAGAACGCAAATTTGAGCAGGCGCGCAGGCATATGTGCGAAACTTTACTACCACGCAAGTCTGTTGCATAGTGAGCACAGTGGGAAGCCGCACCCGTCCTGGCACCAGTCCGCGCGCGAAAGCGGCCGCCGAATTCGAGTCGCGGCCGCTGGTCAACCGTTCCGAAGTCGCCGCCCGCATCGGCCACGTCGCGCGCCGGATCCGCGAGGAACTCGATCTGACGCTGGCCAACGTCGCACAGCATGCCGGCATCAGCCCGGGGATGCTCAGCCGGCTCGAAACCGGCCACGTCAACCCGAGCCTCGAGACCATCGTCGCGCTGGCCGAGGCACTTGGGGTCCGCCCGGCGCTGCTATTGCAGGAAGTGGGTGAGTACGAGGGTGGTGCGCAGCACGTGCCCGACGGCAGCGGCATGGAGGTCGTGCGCCGTGGCACCAAACGGGGGCATACCTATCACCTGCTGGCCGCGCAACGCGGGCCGATCAAGGTATTTGAACCATTTCTGGTCACGCTGACCGACAAGAGCGAGATCTTCCCGGGTTTCCAGCACGCCGGGACCGAGTTCATCTACATTCTCTCCGGTGAGATCCGCTACCGGCACGGCAAGAGCAGCCACCTGCTCAAGGCCGGGGACTCGCTGACCTTTCGCGGTGACATCGCCCACGGCCCCGAAAAGCTGGTGAAGGTGCCGATCCGCATGCTGTCGATTATCATTTACGGCGGCGCAGCGAGCGACTAGACAATATTCAGCAGACGAACGTCTGCGGCGCTGCTCCCCCACGAAGGATCGACCGATGAACAACAATGAATCCGCGGCGGCCCGCGACGCGCGCGCCATCAACGATGCCGATGTAGCGCAGCTCAAGGCCCTCGGCTACACCTCCAACTTCGACCGCTCGATGACCGAGCTGGAGAACTTCTCCCTCGGCTTCACTTACCTGTCGCCCGTGGTCGGTGTCTACACCCTGTTTGCGACCGCGCTGGCCGCGGGCGGCCCGCCGATGTTCTGGTCCTATGTGGTGGTCGGCATCGGCCAGATGTTCGTCTGCCTGGTGTTCGGCGAGGTGGTCTCGCAGTTCCCGATCTCGGGCGGCCTTTATCCCTGGGCGCGGCGCCTGGTCGGCAAACGCTGGGCCTGGATGGCGGGTTGGGTCTATGGCTGGGCGTTATATGTGTCTATCTCCGCCGTCGGCACCGGCGGCGCACCCTACTTCGCGCAGTTGCTGGGTTTCCAGCCTACGCCGGAAATCACCACCACGATTGCCATCAGCATGATCACGATTTCCACGATCCTGAATGTCAGCGGGACACGACTGCTGGCGCGCGTCGCGATGTTCGGTTTCATCTGCGAATTGATCGGGGCCATCGTGGTCGGCTGCTATCTGCTGATATTTGCGAGGCATCATCCCTTCTCGACGCTGTTCGACAGTTTCAACGTCGCTCAGGGCGGCAACTACCTGCCGGCCTTCCTTGCCTCCGCGCTGGCGGCGCTGTTCTGTTACTACGGCTTCGAGGCCTGCGGCGATGTAGCCGAGGAAACTCCTAACGCCAGCCGCATGATTCCGCGTGCGATGCGCATGACCATCTATGTCGGCGGCGCGGCTTCGATGTGGGTGTGCCTGGCGCTGATTCTCTCGGTGCCGGACATGCAGGCGGTGATCTCGGGTAAGGACACCGATCCGGTGTCCACGGTGCTGCGCACGGCCATGGGCGAGTGGGGATTCCGCGCCGTGATCGCGGTGGTGCTGGTGTCGTTCATGTCCTGCATGATCAGCATGCAGGCCGCGGCCAGCCGGCTGCTGTTCGCTTATGCCCGCGATGAAATGATCGCCGGCAGTAAGACATTGAGCCGGCTTTCTCCGCACACCCACGTGCCAGTCGGTTCGCTGCTGGTGGCCGGCATCGTTCCGTCTGCGATTGCATTGTGCGGCCTCTGGCTGACAAATGCCGTGGCCACCATCGTCAGCTTTGCCGCCGCGGGCATTTACATTGCGTTCCAGATGCTGGTGCTGGGCGCATTGATCGCGCGCTTCAATGGTTGGAAGCCCGCGGGGCCCTTTACGCTTGGCCGCTGGGGTCTGTGCATCAACATAGTGGCGTTGCTCTACGGCATCAGCGCCATCATCGACATGGTCTGGCCTCGTTCGCCCAATGATCCCTGGTACAGCAATTACGGCATGATCGTGACGGCCGCCGGCATCATCCTGATCGGGGCCATCTATATGGTGACTGGGCGACCCTACGATCACGGCAACGCGCCCGCGGGCGACGCGCACCTGCTGCATCAGCGCTAGTGGTGGCCCCCGCCGCCGCCGTGCCCGCCACCGGCATGACCACCGCCGCCACCGCCACCGCCACGCGAACGGCTGGGAATCGACGGTGCCGAATGCCCGGGGCCCCGATCGCCCCCACGTGGAGGTCCGACGCGATAGCCGCCTCCCCAGCCACCGTAGCCGCCGCAGCAGGGTTCGTAGTAATCGCCAACGTAGCCCACGCCAACACCGACGCCTACATCGCCGTCATAGCCGCCGCCCTCGACGGCGCAGGCACCCAGACCCGCGAGCAGCAGCAACGCGACGCTTAATTTCAGACTCCGCGCTTTCATTGTCGACCTGCGTATCAGGGTACTCATGGCGCCTCCTTCTGCGCGCCGGGCAGATCCGGCTGATCGCCGGCCGCGGCCCCCGCATCCTCGGTGCCCGACCATTCCATGACACCGATGGGTGCGCCGCTCGGATCGGCAATCACGGCCAGCTGGCCGCCGTGCCGATCGACGCGCGGTTCGACCAGCACCTTGCCGCCCAGCGCGATCGCCTTCACGGCAACGGCTGCGGCATCATCGACGCGGATGAAATTGAGCCAGTGCGGGTGCCGGTGCACCGAATCCGCCGGCAGTGAGTGAACACCGGCGCGGGCGTAGTCATCGCTGGCGAGAATGACATGATGCGAATTGTCGGCCGCATCCTCGGGCGGCAGGTCGAACACGTCGTAACCAAACAGGGCGCGATAGAATCCGGTCTCGTGATCGGTGTTCTTGACCAGCAGCGAACTCCAGATCCACTCGCCGGGCTCGGCGAGCACATCCGGCGGATCGCCGCTGCTCGAGGCGAGCACTGCGAATACCGCCCCATCCGGATCGGCGAACACTGCCTGGCGGCCCCGCTGTGCATAATCCTTCGGTGCCGACAGAACTTTGCCGCCGTTGGCCAGCGCGCTGCGCTGCGCCGCCGCGACGTCACGGACCGCGATGAAAGTCAGCCAGGCAGGCTGGCGTTGCTGGCCGGCCTTTATCGCGCGCTGCACGATGCCGGCCACGGGTTGGCCGGCATTGAGCGCGATCGCGAAATTGTTATCGCCATCGATGGGTTCGAAGGTCCAGCCGAACAGTGCACCGTAGAATTGCTCGGCCTGCTTGAGATCCGGCGTTACGAGGTCGGCCCAGATCACCTTGCCCGGATGCGTCTCGCCACTGGCCGGCTGTACGAGGGGAGGCAGTTCAATGGGCGCCGACGCCATGCGAGGCCCGGCAGCGCGAGCCGCCGGCAGTGCTGCGACGACCATGTAAAGCGCCAGATAAAAATTTCTGGTCACGATCGGCTCCCTTGATGGACCCCGGTTGGGTGGAGGGTGCCGATCATGCACGCGCCTGGCTGCCCGAAGCATCGGCCTGAGCCGCTTCCGGCAGCGACCAGGGGAAATCTGGTGTCGGCGCAGTCCTACGCGCCGAGCACACCGGTCACCAGCTGCGCCATCATCCATTCCTCGTCAGTGGGAATCACGCGTACAGCGACGCGACCGCCCTGCTTCGAGATCAGGCGCGCATGCGCGGCATTGCGCGATTCATCGACCGCGATCCCGAGGAATGCCAGCCCCTCGCAGACTCGGGAGCGCACCGGGGCAGCGTGCTCTCCGATGCCGCCGGCGAACACCAGGGTGTCAATGCCGCCGAGCGCCGCGGCGAAGGCACCGATCCATTTGCGCACCTGGTAGCAGAACAGCGCCACCGCATCGCGTGCACGCTCGTCGGTGGCTTCACGCGCCAGCAGGTCACGCATGTCGGGGCTGGTCTCGGACAGGCCGAGCAGCCCGGACTCGGCGTTGACCAATTGATTGAAACGCTGCGCATCCAGGCCTTCGGTGCGCGCGAGATACCACACGATCCCCGGATCCAGGTCGCCTGAGCGCGTGCTCATGGGGATGCCGGCGACCGGCGTGAATCCCATGCTGGTATCGATACTCTTTCCGGCGCGCACCGCGGCGAGGCTGGCGCCATTGCCCAGGTGCGCCAGCACCACGCGTCCCTGCGCGGCCGGCTTGCCCGCCTCGCGTTCCAGCTCCTGCATGAGGTAGGCATAGGAAAGGCCGTGAAAGCCATAGCGCCGCAGCCCCTGCGCCTGGTAACGGCGCGGCAGCGCCAGCAATTGCGCCACGCGCGGCATGTCGTGATGAAAGGCGGTGTCGAAGCAGGCCACTTGCGGCAGATCCGGATAGCGCTGCGCCAGTGCCTCCGCCAGCCGCAATTCCTGCGGCAGGTGTTCGGGATCGAAGGGGCTCAAGGCCTTGAGCTGCGTCAGCACCGCCGGGTTCAGCACCACGGGGGCGCTGTATTTGGGACCGCCGTGCACGATGCGATGCGCCACGGCGCCCAGACGGCCGTGGCTACTGCCGGCGCCGTGCGACTCCACCCACTGCAGCAGCTGAGCGATGGCCGCTTTCTGATCGGGTCCGTCGGCGAGGCCGATGCGCTCGATCGAGCCCCGCTCGAGGCGACGCAGTGCCGCCCCCTGTTCGAACAGCGCAAACTTGATGCTCGAGGAACCGGCGTTGATCGTGACGATGATGCGCACGGAGCCGATCGTACGCGCCTCTATCGAACGACTGCGACCTCATCGCGCATGGCCTGGTAGGCATCGAGCGCGGCCTGGCGGGATTGGTTCAAATCGATGCTCGGCGCCGGATACCCTTTGGGAGCTTCGGCGGCGAGCCACGGTGAGTGCACCTGCTTGTCGGCCACACCGGCCAGCGGCGCAATCCAGCGGCGCACGTACTCGCCCGCCGGGTCGAAGCGCCGCCCCTGCAGCACCGGATTGAAGATGCGAAAGTACGGCGCGGCATCGGCGCCGCAGCCCGCGACCCATTGCCAATTGAGTGTGTTGCAGGCCAGGTCCGCATCCACCAGCGTGTCCCAGAACCAGCGCGCGCCCTCCTGCCATGACAGCAGCAGATTCTTGACCAGGAACGATCCGGCGATCATGCGCACCCGGTTGTGCATCACACCCGTGGCCCAGAGCTCGCGCATGCCGGCATCGACCATCGGTATCCCGGTCTCGCCGCGCTGCCAGGAGACCAGGCCCCGCAATTGCCGCTGCCACGGGAAATGCGCGAACTCCTCGCGCAAGGGCTCGGTGGGCGTGCGCGGAAAATGATGCAGCAGGTGGTAGGCGAACTCGCGCCAGATCAGTTGGCGTAGAAATCCTGCGCGCTGCCGTTCGCCTTTGAGAGCGTGCCACACCTGGCGCGGCCCCAGCTCGCCGAAATGCAGGTGCGGCGAGAGACCCGAAGTGCCCGCGGTCGCCGGCAGGTCGCGCGCGCGTTGATACTGGGAGAGCCGGGTGCTGACGAATTTCTTCAGCCGCGTCGCCGCCCCCTCCTCGCCCGGTCGCCACATCGTCGCCATCTTTGTGTACCAGCGCGTCGCGGGCGTGAGCTCCAGCGCATCGAGCGGCAGTGACACGGGCCAGTGCTTCGGTGCCTTGAGGGCGCGCGGGATGCCCTCAGGGGCGGGCGGATCGATGCTCTTGAGCATAGCCCGCAGGAATGGGGTGTATACCTGATAGGACTTACCGGCCTGATTCAGAAACTGCGAGGGCTCAGCCAGCAGCGAGTTGTTGAACCCGCGGGCATCGATGCCGCGCTGGCGCAGGGTCTGGCGAATCTCGTGGCTGACGGCTTGCGCGGCCGGCTCGTAGCGGCGGCCCCAGTAAACCGCATCGGCGCCCGTCTCGGCGATCAGCGCACACAGCGCGTCGAGAGCCGGTCCGACGCGCAGGATTAATCGCAATCCATTCTGTTTGAGGTCCGATTCGAGCGACTGCAGCGATTGGTGCAGCCACCAGCGCGATGCCGCCCCGGGAGCCCAGCCGCCCTCTTCTTCGGGCGACCAGATATAAACCGGGATGACCGGCAGCCCGCGCGCCGCGGCAGCGCGCAGCGCGGTGTTGTCGCGCAGCCGCAAATCCTGCCGTAGCCAAAGTAAAGTGCCCGCTCCCATACCCCTAGCTTAGCGGTACACTGGATCGCATGAATACAGCCACCAATATTATGGCCGACCAGGCAGCCCTCCAGACAGTGGGACACCTGATCGGCGGCGCAGTCCTCAGTTCGACGGCCAACGGTGACCAGCGCTCGCAGCCGGTCTACAACCCCGCCACCGGTCGCGTCACCAAGCGCGTGGCGCTGGCATCGCGCACCACGGTGCAGGCGGCGATCGCGGCGGCGGAGGCAGCCTATCCTGAGTGGCGCAACACCCCGGCGCTCAAGCGCGCGCGCGTGATGTTCAAGCTCAAGCAGCTGCTGGAATCGCACGCCGATGAGATCTGCGCCCTGATCACCGATGAGCATGGCAAGGTGCTCAGCGATGCCATGGGGGAACTGCAGCGCGGCATCGAGAATGTGGAATACGCGGCCGGCGCGCCCGAACTGCTCAAGGGCGAGTTCTCCAAGAATGTCGGTCCGTCGATCGATTCGTGGAGTGAGTTCCAGCCCCTGGGCGTTGCCGCCGGCATCACGCCGTTCAATTTTCCCTGCATGGTGCCGCTGTGGATGTGGCCGATGGCCGTGGTCTGCGGCAACACCTTCATACTCAAGCCCTCCGAGCGCGATCCGAGCTGCGTGCTGCGCATTGCCGAGTTGGCACTCGAGGCTGGCTTGCCGCCGGGCGTGCTGAACGTGGTCAATGGCGATAAAGAAGCGGTCGATACGCTGCTGACCGATCCGCGCGTGCAGGCCATCAGCTTCGTCGGCTCGACGCCGATCGCCGAGTACATCTACGCCACCGGGTGCGCGCACGGTAAGCGGGTGCAGGCGCTCGGCGGCGCCAAGAATCACGCGGTGGTCATGCCCGATGCGGACTTCGACAATGCCGTCAACGCCCTGATGGGCGCAGCTTATGGATCCTGCGGCGAGCGCTGCATGGCGATCCCGGTGGTGGTGGCCGTGGGCGATGACACCGCCGAGGCCGTGGTGTCGCGGCTCAAGACCGAACTCTCGAAGATGAAAGTCGGCCCCGGCACCCAGGCCGGCATCGACATGGGGCCGCTGATCACGCAGGAACACTGCGCCAAGGTGCGCGGCTACGTCGATCTGGGCGTCAGGGAGGGTGCGCAGCTGGTGGTCGATGGCCGTGGCCTCAAGGTGGCCGGTCACGAGGGCGGCTATTTCCTGGGCGGCTGCCTGTTCGATCGTGTGACGCCGGCGATGAAGATTTATCGGGATGAAATTTTTGGCCCGGTGCTGGCCGTGGTGCGGGTCCCGACGCTGGCGGCAGCGATGGAACTGATCGATGTCCACGAGTATGGCAACGGCACCTGTCTTTTCACTCGCGATGGCGAAGCCGCGCGCTACTTTACCGATCACATCCGCATCGGCATGGTCGGGGTCAATGTGCCGCTGCCCGTCCCGGTGGCCTATCACAGCTTCGGCGGCTGGAAGCGCTCGCTCTTCGGCGACCTCGGCGCCTACGGACCCGACGCGGTGCGCTTCTATACCAAACGCAAAACCATCACGCAGCGCTGGCCGTCGGCCGGGGTGCGCGAAGGAGCCGTGTTCAGTTTTCCGAGCAATCGTTAGCGCCCATAACAATCAAAAGAAGATAGGGAGCAAAGCCATGATCATCGGCATGTCGGTCCATGCGTTCACAGTCCTGCACACCATAATCAGCCTGATCGGCATCGTCAGCGGTCTGATCTGGCTGGTGGCCCTGCTCGGCGGCCGCGACAGCGCCTGGACCTCGCTGTTCCTGCTGACCACCGTGCTGACCAGCGTCACCGGGTTCATGTTTCACTCGACCAGCTTTGGGCCGCCGCAGATCGTTGGTGTCATCTCGCTGGTCGTGCTTGCCATTGCGATCGCGGCTCGCTACCTGGGTCACTCGGCCGGCGCCTGGCGCTGGATCTACGTGGTGACCGCGGTACTGGCGCTGTATCTGAACGTGTTCGTGGGCGTGGCGCAGTCCTTCGACAAGATCCCGGCGCTGCATGCACTGGCGCGCACGGCCACCGAGACGCCCTTCAAGGTCGCGCAGCTGATCGTGCTGCTGATCTTTGTGTGGCTGGGCTTGCGCGCGCTGAAAAGCTTTCGTCCGGTAGCAGCGACAGCCTGATCGCCCGTTATTCGAAGCGGTGCTCGTCGCCGGGCGCGGCGGATTCGTGCTTGCGCGGCATCAGCAGCTTCGCCACCAGCGCGGTCCAGCCGGTCTGGTGCGAGGCACCCACGCCGCGGCCGGTATCGCCGCAGAAATATTCGTAGAACGGGATGTAGTCGCGAAAATGCGCAGCATTCTGCAGCTGCGGATACTGCCCAAGCACCGGCCGCTGCCCCTGCTCGTTGCGCAGGAAGATATTCGCCAGCCGATTGGAAAGCTCTTCGGCGACCTGCTCGATGGTCAGGTACTGGCCCGACCCGGTCGGACACTCCACCTTGAAGGTGTCGCCGTAGTAGTGATGAAACTTCTGCAGCGACTCGATGATCAGGTAGTTCACCGGGAACCAGATCGGCCCGCGCCAGTTGGAATTGCCGCCAAAGAGATTGGACTGCGACTCGGCCGGCGCATAGCGCACCGACAGATCCATGCCATCGATGCGAAACACATAGGGCTGCTCATGGTGCACGCGCGATAGCGCGCGCACCCCGTAATCGGACAGGAATTCGGACTCATCGAGCATGCGGCGCAGCAGCCGCTTCATGCGATGTCCGCGCAGCAGCGACAGCAGCCGCCGATGGCCGCGCCCCGGCTCCTGCCAATGCGACACCAGCCGAGCGAGTTCCGGACGGTTGTGCAGGAACCACTCGAGGCGGCGGCGGAATTCGGGCAGCTTTTCGAGCAGCTCCGGCTCGAGCGTCTCGACGGCGAACATGGGAATCAGACCCACCATCGAGCGCACCTTCAGACAGACCTTGCTGTCGTTAGGCAGGTGCAGCACGTCGTAGAAGAATTTGTCCTCGTCATCCCAGAGCCCGACCCCTTCGCTGTACATACTGCTGATCGCCTGGGCGATCTGCAGGAAATGCTCGAAGAATTTGGTCGCGATGTCCTCGTAGACGTGATTCTCCTGCGCCAGCTCGAGTGCAATGCGCATCAGGTTGAGCGCGTACATCGCCATCCAGCTGGTGCCATCGGACTGATCGATGTGGCCGCCCGTGGGCAGCGTGGAGCTGCGGTCGAACACCCCGATATTGTCCAGTCCGAGGAAGCCGCCCTGGAAAACGTTGCGCCCTTCCGCATCCTTGCGATTCACCCACCAGGTGAAGTTCAGCATGAGCTTGTGGAACACACGCTCGAGGAAGGCGCGATCGCCGCGGCCGCCGTTGTGCTTGCGATCGATCTGGTAGACGCGCCAGGTGGCCCAGGCGTGCACCGGCGGGTTCACATCGCCAAAGGCCCACTCGTAGGCCGGCATCTGGCCATTGGCGTGCATGTACCACTCGCGCGTCAGCAGCACGAGCTGTTCCTTGGCAAACTCGGGATCAATGATGGCCAGCGGAATGCAGTGAAAGGCCAGGTCCCAGGCCGCGTACCAGGGGTACTCCCACTTGTCCGGCATCGAGATGATGTCGGCGTTGTTCAGATGCTCCCAGTCGCGGTTGCGTCCGCGCGCGCGTTCCGGTGGCGGCGGCGGATGCGCCGGGTCGCCCTTGAGCCACTGCGCCACATCGAAATTGAAGAACTGCTTGCTCCAGATCAGCCCGGCGAAGGCCTGACGCTGAACCGCGCGCGCATCGTCCGATGCCATGCCGCGTTGCAGATCCTGGTAGAACTCGTTGGCTTCGCGTCGCCGCAGGTCCATGAGCACATCGAAGTTCACGAACGGCTTGGGTTGCGCGCGGCGCGAGAGCAGCAGCCGCACGCGCGCCTGCCCGCCGGGGGGTACCACGCTCCGGTGCCACACCCCGGCCTTGGTGCCGGTGAGGCCCGGATTCACCGCCTCATTGCGGCCGGCGATGATGCAGTCGTGGAACGCATCCTTGAAATAACCCTCGGACGGCTGGTTCCACAACTTGCGCCGATTGGTCTCGTTCTCGGTGAACAGCCACTGCGCGCCGGCTTCGGCATGAATGTAATGTGGCGGCATCTCCTTGTGGTCAAGCCGCACCACGCCATTCTTGATGGTGTTGAGCTGCGGCCTGTAGGCGCCAGCTCGCCACGACCAGGTATTGCGCAGTAGCAGCTGCGGTACCAGGTGCAACGGCGCCGGCTCGGGTCCGCGGTTGTGGGCCGTCACGAGCATGAGTATTTCGCCAGGCTCGGCCTGTGCGTACTCCACGAACACATCGAAGTAGCGGTCCTCGGCGAACACGCCGGTATCGAGCAGCTCGTACTCGGGCGCACCGACGCCGCGCCGCGCGTTTTCCTGCTGCAGCTCGGCGTAGGGATAGGCGCGCTGGGGGTATTTGTAGAGCATCTTCAGATAGGAGTGACTCGGGGTCGCAT
>Ga0181525_10001235_pt1 | contig 22002 bp, 21 predicted proteins | sample PEATcosm2014_Bin_48_FD_121100 | JGI IMG/M metagenome (GOLD analysis project Ga0181525, IMG submission 121100) | Peatland microbial communities from MTU Mesocosm Facility, Houghton, MI, USA - PEATcosm2014_Bin06_10_metaG | ecosystem: Environmental > Terrestrial > Soil > Wetlands > Peat | place... | reverse complement strand
CTTCGCCGTCGGCCAGACCCTGTCGGGAACCGGCATCGCCTCGGGTGCGACCATCGACGCCATCGACACCACCGGCACCGTCCTCACCGTCAGCCTGGCCAACACGGGTGCGGTCAGCGGAGCGGTCGAGGCCTACGCGCCAGCCCCGGCCATCACGGTCGGCCAGCCGGTCGCGGGCCTGGGCGTCACGCCGGGCACGATCATCACGGGCGTGGGCACCGGCACCGGCGCGGAAGGCACCTATACGGTGAACAACGCCCAGACGGTGCTGCTCGAGCCGATGACCTACAACGTCACGCCGGCGACCATCGCCCTGACGGTGGACCTGGTCACGACCTCGCCGACGTATGGCCAGGTCACGGCCGCCCGGGTCACCAGCGGCGGCAGCGGCTACACCAGCATTCCGTCGGTGACCCTCACGGGTGGCGGATTGACGGTGAACACGCTGGACGCCTCGAGCAGCGCGGGCATCGGCCTGCAAGCCGTGAACTCGATCTTCAGCGACAACGTGAACCTGCTGAACCTGGCCAATGCCGGGGCCACGGGCAACGGCAACCTGACGACGGCCGCCAACGACTCCACCGCCAACGCGGATGCTTCCGGCCTGCTGGTCGGCCACTACTGCAACGGCGCCCGCATTCCGCCGGAACAGTGCGGCAGCCAGCAAGGCGCCAACAACTCCGGCATGTGCCTGGGCTACTTCACCCCGGCAGGCATCTCGGAGAACGTCGGCGTGCCGCAGGTCTTCCGCTTCGCCAACATCGCGGCCACGGCCACGGTCGACGAGGGCAACAACTGGATCAACATGACCTACGGTCCGCTGACCCTGAGCCGCCCGACCAACACCGAGGACACCACCACGGTGGCCGGCGCGACGCCGACGGCGACGGAGCAGATCCTGACGGTCGGAACGGTCGGCGGCCGCGCCGGCGCCTACTCGCTGCCGCTCGGTTCGGCCGCGATCGACGCGGGCGCTCCGGTGGCCCTGGCCAACGACTTCTACGGCAACCCGCGCACGTCGGGCGCCGCTCCGGATATCGGCGCGGTCGAGTTCCCGTCCATCGGTGTCGACCTGTCGATCACGAAGGCGGCGAGCGCGACCTCGGTGGCCTCGGGCAGCACGTTCAGCTACACGATCACCGTGACCAATGCGGCCGCCAGCGGCAATGCGGTGGCAGGGGCGCTGGTGGCCGATACGGCGCCGGCCGGCATCACGTTCAACAGCTGGACCTGCGCCATCTCGGGAGCCGGTGCGGGTGACGCCTGCGGCGCAAGCTCGGGTACGGGCAGCATCGCCACCACGGTGAGCCTGGCCGCGGGCGATTCGGCGACGTTCACGATCAACGCGACGGCAGGTGGCGCGGGTACCGTGACCAACTTCGCCAGCGTCACGGCGCCCAAGGGCTACAAGGACACCAATACCGCCAACAACTCCGCGAGCGCGGCGGTGACGGTGCTGGTGCCGGCCCCGGTGCTGACGGCGATCAGTCCTGCCAACGCGCTGCCGGGGGCGAACTTCTTCACGCCCGACAACGTGGTGCTGACGCTGACCGGCCAGAACCTGACCGGTGCCAGTGCGGTGTCGGTCTCTGGCAGCGGCATGAGCTGCACGGCCGGCACGATCGCGGTCAACGCCGGCGGAACCTCGCTGACGGTGACCTGCCCGATCACCAGCGCCGCGGCGCTGGGCAATCGCAGCGTCACGGTGACGACGCCGGGCGGGACTTCGGGCGCGGAGACGTTCCTTGTCGGCGCGCCGGGCTTCTCGCTGAGCGGCACCAACCCGCTGGTCGTGATCGGCTTCGGCAATCCGACGACGACCGCGACGCTGACCAACACCAATTCGGTCAGCGAGACGATCGGCACGATACTGGCGGTCAAGAACAGCGGCACGGGCACCTTCGGCACCACGGCAGGCGGCTCCTGCAAGTCCGGCCTGGTCCTGGCTTCGGGCGCGACCTGCACCATCGTGGTCCAGCTCTCCGGCCATACGGGCTTGAACGCCAGCACGGGCACGCTGACGGTGAGCGGCACGGCAACCGCCACCAGCCAGGCGGTACCGACGCTGACGCGCAGCCTGTCGGGTCTCTGATCATCGCCGCCGCACGGACCCTCGGGTCCGTGCGGCGCGATGCCGGTTCCGCCACGGGCGGCGCCGGGCGGGGCAAGCGGTAAATGCATGCGAGCACGAGCAACCGGACCAGCCTAGACAGACTGTCCGGTTTTTTTTGCCTATTCGATCGATGGCGGGTCCGGCATCTCCCGCATACTCGCGCGAGAGCTCGCCCGGCGCGTTTGCGCCGCCGGCCCCACCGTTCCGGAGAAATCTCATGAGGCAAGCATCGCGGCGCGACGCCGCGGGTTTCCCGCGCCGCCTTCAGGGCGCGCACGGCTCGTGGCTGCTGTTGGCCGCCGTGACGGTATTGCTGGCCGCGCCGCATCGCGTCCATGCACAGGACACGCCTGCGCCGCCCGCGCACGACGCCGCGCCGGCGGCGGCGCCGTCAGCCGACCAGCCCGACGTCCGGGCGCAGACGCCAGCGGCGCCTGCGGCCGCGGCCAGGCCCGCGGCCACGCGCAATGGCGCCACGCCGACGCTCGACCGGCGCATGCAGGCCATGACGAGGGAACTCCAGCTCGACGCGCAGCAGCAGGCGCAGATCCGCCAGATCCTGCAATCGCAGCGCGAAGCGGTGCACAAGATCTGGGTCGACCCGACGCTGCTGCCGGCCGAGCGTGCCGCGGTCACGCAGGCCCAGACCGAGCACACCGGGGATGCGATCCGCGCGGTGCTCAACGACGAGCAGAAGAAGCTGTACAACCGTTCGCGCACCGACCAGTCGCTGCCGCCGGGCGACAAGCGCGGCGTCGAGCAATGGATGGATGCCGCACATTCGCCCCGACCGGGAAGCCCATGACAATTATCGATGCCATCGAGGAACCGAAGGCGCCGCGCGCCGGTCTATCGATGGCCATGCACGAACGCCGGCACCAGGGAGCAACACGATGAAGCAAGCACAGGAGAAGAGCCCGGGCGCACGCGCCGCGGCCACGGCATTGATCGGCGCGGTGGCCATCGTCCTCGGCCTGGGGGTGGCGCAAGCCGGTGCGCAGAGCGCACCGTCCCAGCCGACGACCAGCCATCACAAGGCCAAGGGCAAGTCGACGGGCAAGGCCTTGACCGTCAAGCCGCTCGCGGCCGGCGCTCCTGTGCCGGGCGCTGCGGGCCCCGTCTCGCCCTATGCGCGCGCAGCAGCCCAGCACGCCCAGTCGGGCGAACCGCCCCCGGGACATCCCGTGGTCCATCACCCGGCGCCCTTGCCCACCAACTGAAACATGCGCGCATCCGCCCCCGTTTCGCATCGAACTGCCCCGGCCCTGCTGCTGCTCGGCCTGCTCGGCCTGGCGTCCACCTGGACGGCGCGCGCGCAGGACGCGTCCGGCAATGCTGCGCCGGCGGCGGCGCAGCCAGCCGTCCCGGCGCCGGCAACTCCGCCGCCGCGTCCCACCATGGGCTTGCGCGTGCCGTTGACGCAGGCCAAGGATGCGCCGCCGCCGGCCGCACCGTCGACGACGTCGGCCGCCCACCGCAACACCGGCCTCAACGAAAAGGCGCGCAACTACTACGCGGCGGTGTGGGGCGTCGACAAGCTGCGCGCCAGTTCCACCAATTCCGGCGCGCTCATCCGCTTCAGCTACCGCGTGCTGCAACCCCAGCTTGCCGCCCCGCTGGGCGACCACGAGAACACCCCGGAGATGGTGGGCATCCGCAGCAATGCCGTGCTGCATGTCCCCAACATGGAAAAGCTCGGCCAGCTGCGCCAGATGAGCGCCGCCGTGCCCGGCAAGGAATACTGGATGGTCTTCTCCAACAAGGGCAACCTCGTCAAGCAAGGCGATGAAGTCAGCGTGATTATTGGTAGATTCCGCGCTGAAGGCCTCGTCGTCCAATGATCGGCTTCACTCCCACAAGGAAACGGAACATGTCCCGCCACAAAATCCTGGCCGTCTGCCTGCTGTCCCTCGCTGCGTTTGCGGCCCGCGCGGCGGCCCCCGCGCTCACCGCCGACCAGATCGTCGAGAAGAACGTCGCGGCCCGCGGCGGGCTCAAGGCCTGGCGCGCGGTGCAGACCCTGACGCTGTCGGGCAAGCTCGACGCCGGCGGCAAGGACAACAACCAGCTGCCTTTCGTCATGAAGCTCAAGCGGCCGAACAAGAACCGCATGGAGATCGTGTTCAACGGCCAGACGGCGGTGCAGGTCTTCGACGGTACCCAGGGCTGGAAAGTGCGGCCCTTCCTCAACCGCGGCGACATCGAACCCTTCACGCCCGAGCAGGTGAAGTCCGCGGCGGCGGCCGACGCGCTCGATGGCCCGCTGATCGACTACGCCGCCAAGGGCAGCAAGATCGAATCGGCTGGGCTCGATGCGGTCGAAGGACACGCGGCCTACAAGCTCAAGGTCACCAGCCGCGCCGGCACCACGCGCAACCTGTGGGTCGACGCCAACACCTTCCTCGAGGTCAAGATCGACGGCGAGCCGCGCGTTCTCGACGGCCACCCGCACAAGGTTGCCGTCTATTACCGCGACTACCAGAAGGACCAGGGCCTGGCGATCCCGCACCTGCTGGAGACGGCGGTCGAGGGCGTCAAGGTGAACCACAAGATGGTGATCACGCAGGTTGCGGTCAACGACGCCGTCGACGATGCGCAGTTCCAGAAGCCGCAGGTTGCCGCCGTGGCGCCGCTCAACCCGGTCATCGCCGCGCCGGTAGTTGCCTCCCCCGCGGCTCCGGCTGCGGCCGCAGCAGCACCCGCACCCGCCAAGAAGCCCTGACATGACACGCGCGCTGCTCGCGGCCGTCGTGCTGGCGACGGCTTGCCTGGCTGCCGGCGCGGACGCCGCTCAGGTCCCCGACGCACCGGCAACGACGGCCGCCGAGGTCATCGCCCGCAACGTCGCGGCGCGCGGCGGCCTCGATGCCTGGCGCAAGGTCGATACGATGATGTGGTACGGGCACCTGGAGCGCAGCGCCCAGCCCGGCATGCATATCCCGTTCGTGATGCAGATCCAGCGCCCCAACCGCACGCGCTTCGAGATCAAGGAGCGCTTCGAGCAGTACACGCGCATCTTTGCCGGCGATCACGGCTGGAAAGTGCATCCCGGCACCAACGGCCAGCCCACCGTCACGTCCTTCTCCAAGGAGGAACTGGAATTTTCGCGCGACGAATTCCCGCTCGACGGTCCGCTCATCGACTATGCCGCCAAGGGCGTGACGGCCAGCCTCGACGGCATCGACCTGATCGACGGCCGCAAGGCCTATCGGCTGTCGCTGCGGCTTGCCTCGGGCGCGGAGCGCAAGGTGTGGATCGACATCGAGACCAACCTGGAGCTGCGCTACGACCGGCCGGCGACCAGCCCCATCGCCCCTGGCCGGCCGGTGGCCACCTTCTACGGCGGTTACCTCAGCGCGGACGGCCTGAAGATACCCAGTGCCATCACGTCCAGCGCCGCGCCCGACGCCGCGCAACGCCAGGCGGCCGACCGCCTGGTGATCGACCGCGTCGAGATCAACCCCAAGTTCGACGCGCAGACCTTCCTGCCGCCGCCCACGCCGATGCACCGCGGCGGCAAGGTGCAGATCCCGTCCAACGGCCTGCCGACCGGCCCGCGCAGCCCGGGCGGCCCGTGATGCACCCTTACCGGCACGGCGCGTGGGCGCTGGCCGTGGTGCTGCTGCTTGCGCCGCTGGCGCTGGCCGCCGCGCCGCGGACCACAGGCCCGGACAGCGGCGCGGCGCTGTACATCGACGGCGTGCTGGCGTCTGGCCAGCCGCTGGTGGGCACGCGCGATGCCGCCGAGCCGCTGACCGGCGCGCAGGCCGCCTGCGCCAATTGCCACCGGCGCAGCGGGCTGGGCAGCCAGGAGGCGCGCAGCGTCATCCCGCCGATCACCGCGCAGTTCCTCTTCCACCCGCTGGCCACCGCCACCACGCAGGTCGCCCTGCCCTATGTTCCGGGCGAGCGCGTCGACCGGGCCCCGTATACCGACGAGACCCTGGCGCGGGCGCTGCGCGAGGGCCTGGATCCGACCGGACGGCCGCTCAGCTACCTGATGCCCCGCTATGCGCTGGGCGATGCCGACATGGCCGCGCTGATCGCCCACCTGCGCGCACTGGACCGGCCGCGCGTGCCGGGCGTATCCGAGTCCGACCTGCATTTCGCGACCATCATCACCCCCGACACCGATCCGGCCCGGCGCCGCGCCATGCTCGACGTGCTCGACCAGTTCATCGCCGACCGCAACAATACCCAGCGCTTCCCCAGCGGCCAGAACATGATCCCGTCGGGCAATGCGCTCTACGTCAAGAAGATGTTCAAGGTGACGCGCCACTGGACGCTGCACGTGTGGGAGCTCAAGGGCCCGGCCGCCACGTGGAAGGCGCAGCTCGACGAGTACTTCGCGACCTGGCCGGTGTTCGCGGTGCTGTCGGGCCTGGGCGGTGCCAACTGGGAGCCGGTCCAGCAGTTCTGCGAGCAGGCGCATGTGCCCTGTCTCTTCCCGAACGTCGACGCGGTTCCGGCCGGGGCCGACCGCGGCTTCTATTCGCTGTACTTCTCGCGCGGGGTGGCACTGGAGGCGGACCTCGTCGCCCAGCGCCTGGGCGCCGCCGGCGACGCAGCGCCGCTGCGGCGCGTCCATCAGGTCTATCGCAAGGGCGACATCGGCGAGGCCGCCGCCGCCGCGCTCGCCGATGCGCTCAAGGCCAGCGGCCTGCGCGTGACCCGCAGCGTGCTGCCCGAGGGCGCGCAAGGCACCGGCCTCGGCGCTGCCGTGCCCGTGCTGGCGGCCGACGAGGCGCTGGTGCTGTGGCTGCGGCCCGGGGACCTGGCGGCGCTGCCGGCGCTCCCGCCGGGCCCCGTCTACGTTTCCGGATTGATGGGGCACGTCGACGAATCACCGCTGCCCGAGGCATGGCGCGCCAGGGCCCATGTCGCCTACATCTTCGACCTGCCCGAGTCGCGCCGCGTGCGCCTGGACTACCCGCTCGCCTGGTTCCGCGTCCGCAAGATACCGGTGGTCGACGAACGCCTGCAAGCCGACACCTGGCTTGCCTGCGGCCTGGCCACCGAGACCATCAAGCACATGGTCGATACCTTCGTGCCCGAGTACCTGGTCGAGCGCCTGGAAGACACGACCGAGCACCGCATCATCACCGGCTACTACCCGCGCCTGTCGCTCGGGCCACACCAGCGCTTCGCTTCCAAGGGCGGCTTCCTGGTGCATGCCGTGCCGACCCTGGCGCAATGGGCGCCCGAGGGCGCCTGGGCCGCGCCTTAGCGTGCCGCAAGCTGCGGCGGCCACGCGGGACCGGACCGTCGGCTTGCTTGCCTTCCACGATTCCTATGCGCCGGTCGGGGGGTCGCCCCGCCGCCAAAGTAGGGTAATCCCGCGTACGGGGAATCGACCGGCCTGCGGAAAAATACGAGTGTTGCTTCTCGGTCGCGCTATAGTGGTGTCCCCGCATGACGCGGCCGGCACGAGCGCGGTTCTGTGGCGCGAGCTGCACGCGCGGACATTGGGAAAGCGGGATCAACGACCCGTACGGTCGCGACGAAAAATGCAGCACACATGACCTCGGCATCAGCAGACGAAGCGCTTCCCCTGGCGCAATCCGCGCAGGGAACCCCGGCCATATTCGCGGCGCTGACGCCGTCGGCGGCGGCGATCCGCCTCGATACCCAGGGCCGCATCAGCGATGCCACGATATCGGCCGCCGCGATGCTCGGTTTCGAACCCCAGGAACTGCGTGGCCGCACGCTCAAGGACCTCGCGCTCGAAGGCTGGCAGGCGGCAGCCGAGGTCGCCGCCGCGCGCGTGCGCTTCGGCGCCACCGAAAGCTTCGAACTGGCCCTGCGCGGCCGCAGCGGCCGGCGCACGCTGGTCGAGATGACGGCCCGCGCCGGCGCCGGCGGCGCCGAGGGCGCGGTGGTGGCGTGGTCCGAGCGGCGCATGCGCCGCGGCGCCGCCGCACAGGACGCGGACCAGGATCTCAAGCGCGTCGCCTACGGACTGCTGCGCACCCAGGAGGCCGAGCGCATGCGCGTCGCCCTCGAGCTGCACGACGAGGTCGCGCCTATCGTCATCATGGTCAAGTACATGATCGAGGACGCGGTGGGCAAGTTCGGCAGCGAGGCGGCGGCCGACTCGGTCCACATACTCAACGATGCCGCGCTGCGCCTGCGCGACGTCATCGCCGACCTGCGGCGCATCTCCACCGACCTGCGCCCCAAGCTGCTCGACGACCTGGGCCTGGTGCCGACGCTGGAGTGGTACTGCCGCGGCGTGGAAGAGGCCCGCGAAGGGATGCGGGTCGAATGCCGCGTGACGCTGGCCGAGTCCGACGTTCCCCAGGAGCTCAAGCTCGACATCTTCCGTATCGTCCAGACGGCGGTCAACAACGTCGTCGAGCACGCCCATGCCCAGCATGCGCAGGTGTCGCTGTTCGTGGGCGGCGACGAGCTCGTCGTCGTTGTCGAGGACGACGGCAACGGCTTCGACTTTGCCGGCGCCATGAGCCGCGGCGATGCCGACACCGTCGGCCTGCAGTCGATCCGCAAGCGCGCCGAGGCCACGGGCGGCCGGCTCATCCTCGAATCCAACGGCGCGCGCGGCACGCGCATCGGCGCCGCCTGGCGCCTGCCGCTGGCTCCCCAGCGCTCCGCCGGCGGCTAGAGCCCCACCGGCTGCGGCGTCTTCGATTCGAGGCGCCAGCTGGCCTCGGCATCGTCGCCGTTGATCAGCCGCGATACCGTTCCCGGGCGCTCGATCAGGCCGCTCTCGAGCGCCACCAGCGTGAGCTCGGAGACATTGCGCAGGCCCAGCTTGCGCATCAGGTTGGCGCGGTGCTTTTCCACGGTCTTGGGGCTGACGTTGAGGAATTCGGCCGTGGCGCGGTTGGTGCGTCCTTCGGCGATGAGTTTGAGGATGCTGCGCTCGCGCGCGGTGAGCTTGTCCCAGGCCGCACCCTTGCTTTCCGGGCGGCTGCCGTTGAGGTAGTTGTCGACCAGGTGGCCGGACACGTCGGGCGAGAGGAATTTCTTGCCGCTGACGACGCTGCGCAGCGCCATCACCAGCTCGTCGTACGAGGCGTCCTTGAGGATGTAGCCGTCGGCGCCGGCGCGCAGCGCCTCGCGCACGTATTCGTCCGTCTTGTACGACGTGAGGGCGATGACCTTGATCTCGGGCTGGCGGCGCTTGATCTGCGCTGTCGCCTCGATGCCGTTGAGCCCCGGCATCGACAGGTCCATGAGGATCAGCGCCGGCGACAGGGAAGTCGCCAGGCGCACCGCCTCCTTGCCGTCCTTGCATTCCCCCACGACCTCGAAGTCGGGCAGGGTGCTGATCAGCGACCGCAGCCCCTGGCGCAGCAGGTTGTGGTCTTCGGCTATGAGCATTCGGCTTTTCATGTACGTGTCTTTCGTTCGCGCAATATGCAGGTCCGGGAACCGGGCCTGCCTTCAGTGCAGCGGCGACAAGGGTGTCGCCCCCGGGCCGGGCTGCAGATTCTGGGCCGCCGGCGCCCCCGTCACGACCATTCCCGGCGCTGCGAAGATGAACTGCCACTGCGAGTAATCCTCGGCCCCCGCGAACTGCCGGTACCGAAGCGGAAAATTGGCCTGCTTCATCGGCTTGTCCTTGGACGTCGAACGCACGCCGACCAGCGCGTTGTTCATGCGGATCAGCTCGAAATCCGTGTCCGGCGCCATCGGGTCCGGATAGGCGGCGCGCAGGTGCATCACCGGATTGGGGAACCGGTCGTCGAGCAGCAGCTGGTCGATGGTGCTGGGCAGCTGCTTGCGCCGGCCGGGCGTGGCCTTCCAGTACGACTCGATCGCGTGGCGGTACTGCTCGCCGACCCAGAGCAGCTCGACCTCGCGCTCGCGCTTGAGCGTGGTCGACCAGATCTCGGCGGCGGCCAGGGCGCCCACGCCCACCAGCACGAGCATCAGCAGCAGCGCGATGAGGATCACGCCGCGCTGGCCGCGCGCGGTGGCGCCGGGGCCGGATCGGAGGCTACTTGCCGCTGTTGCCATTGGGCTGCTCGCCGTTCTTCGGTGCCAGCGCGCTCTGGATGTCGTAGACGCCGCTCTGGTTCGTGTCGGCCGGCGCCACCACGACCCAGTCGCGCTTGTCGGTGACCGGGTCGACCGGCACTTCGCGCAGGTAGCGCTTGTCCACCAGGTCCTGCAGCGTCGGCGGGTACTTGCCCTGGTCGCCGTAGTACTTGTCGATCGCGTCGCGCAGCGCCGCGATGTTCTGCCGCTGCACCGATTGCTTGCCGTTGTCGACGGTCCCGAAGTAGCGCGGCACCGCGAGCGTCAGCAAGATGGCGATCAGCACCATCACCACCATCAGTTCGATCAGCGTGAAGCCCGCCGTCCGCGCCCGGGGCGCGGCGCCTCGGGCGCTTGGGTTCGTGGTGCCGTGCATGTCACCAGTCCTTGTAGGCCACGCCATTGCGGTCGGTCCCGGTGGACTTGCTCGACACATCGAAGACCTCGGCCCCGCTGCTGAAGTCGCCCGGCGGGGAGCCGTAGGCGCGGATATTCCACTGCTGCTCGGGCGGCACCGTCTGGTCCTCGAAGAACGGATCGCGCGGCACCGAGCGCAGGAAGACCATGTGCGTCGGTGGCTGGTCCGGCTGCGCCGCATTGCCGTTCGCGGGCGCGCCGAAGGCGCCACCGGGGCCGACGCCAAAGGCATTGCTCGCGCCCGACACGCCGGGCGTACCGACCAGCGGCTGGCTGCCGGCGCTGGCCAGCACCGTGTCCACGCCCTGCACCAGGGTCGCCAGGTCCGGCGGGTAGCCGGCGCTGCCGGCCGCCTTGGCAACCACGCCGGTGTCGGTAGCCGCCTTGTAGGCGTCCAGCGCGCTGCGGATCTGCCGCAGTGCGGTGCGCAGCTCCGATTCCTTGGCCCGCGTCACCGTGACCTCGTACATCGGCACCGCCACCAGCGCCAGCACGCTGACCAGGGTCAGCGTGACGACGAGTTCGATCAGCGTGAAGCCGCCGGGGTGGCGGCTGCGCCGATGGAGGGCTGGGCGATGCATGCGTGGCGTCCCGGATCCGCTGGCGGCCGCGCCGGCTACTTGTTGTCGCCCGCCGGCGCGGGTGCCGCCGGCGCGGGCGCGGTGGGCGGGGCGTCGGTCGGAGCGGGGGCGGGCGCGGCAGCCGGCTCGGGCGGGGCGTCGGCCGGGGGCGGCGGCGGCGGCGCAGCGGCATCGCCGGGTCGACTGCCAGCGGCAGCTCCCGGCGGCCAAACGGTGCCCGCCGGGGGTGCCTGGTGGCGTATGGCCGAGGCCGCCGCGCGCGGGTCGGTGGGCATCGGCGGGGCTTCGGCCGGCCCGCTCGACGGATTGCCGCCGCCGCCGACGAAGCCCGGCGTCACCGGTGCGCTCGGCTCGGGCGTGGAGTTGCTCACCGAGCCCACCGGATCGAGGCGCAGCGGGTTCTCGCGCACGGCCGACTCGGTGCCCGAGAAGACGTCGCGCAGGCGCCGGTCGGTCTGGGGCGGGGCACGCAGGATGTGCGGCGTGATCGACAGCACCAGCTCGTCCTTGATGTGCGTGGAGTTGTTGTTGCCGAAGATGCGGTTGAGCACCGGGAACTGGCCGATGCCGGGGATCTTGTCCTCGGTGTTGCTCTGCTGGTCGTTGATCAGGCCGCCCAGGATCTGGGTCTCGCCGTCGCGCAGCCGCAGGCTGGTGGTGGCGGTGCGCGAGCTGATCTGGTAGGCCTGCGCCTTCGTGACCGGGTCGGTGACCTGCTGGCCCAGGTTGCTGACCTCCATCGAGATCTTGATGCCGACATCGCCTTCGCGGTACACGTGCGGCTCGACGTCGAGCTTGATGCCGACGTCGAGATAGTTGACCGACGAGGTGTAGGCCGCGGTGGCGATGCCGCCGCTCGCGCCCGTGGAGGCCAGCGGCTGCAGCTGCTGGGTGAAGACCGGCACCCGGTCGCCGATCACGATCTTGGCCTTCTCCTTGTCGCGCACGCGGATGCGCGGACTGGCCAGCACATTGGCGTCGGAGTCCTCGAGCTTGAAGTTGAGCGTGGCGCCCAGTCCGCCGGTGGGGATCATCTGGTTGAGTGCCAGGTGATGGAGCTGGCTGAGCGTGCCTATCGTCGAGGGTTCGGAGATGCCGAAGGCCGAGGGCCATTCGACGCCGAGATCGGTGAGGCGGGTGTGCGAGACCTCCAGCACCTCGACCTCGAGCATCACCTCGGGATCGGGCTGGTCGTGCGCCGCCACGATCTTCTCGGCCACCGCGATCATGTCGGCCGTGCCGCGCACCACCAGGGTGTTGGAGCGCTCCTCCAGCGACATGTCGGCCGTCTTGAGCAGCGTCTTGAGCAGGGTCTGCATGTACTTGCCGTCGACGTCCGAGAGCTGGAACACGCGGATCTGCAGGTCCTGGTATTCCTTCTGCTTGGCCGCCGTGGCCGGGTAGATGTACAGCGTGTTGGCGTTGAGCACCTTCTTGTCGAGCTGGCTCTGCAGCAGGATCAGGTCGACCGTGTCTTCCACCGAGGCATCGCGCACGAAGATCGTGGTCTTGAGGTCGGACTTGACGTCCCGGTCGAAGATGACGTTCAGGCCGGTGGTGCGCGACAGCGCCTCGAAGACCAGCCGCAGGTTGGCGTCGCGGAACTGCAGCGACACGGGCTTCTTCATCACCGAATTGGCCGCGATCTTGGCCATCTTGGCCTGCTCGGCATTCTCCTGGCGCTCGACCAGCTGCGACCAGAGCTTCTGCGCGGTGAGGTTGGAGGAATTCTCCAGCAGGACCTTGTGCAGCCGTTCGCGCGCCTCGTCGTATTTCCCGGCGTTCATCAGCGCCTCGGACTCGGCGATCATCGTGACATGGCGTCCGTCCATCTCGACGTTGCCGATGCCGCGCAGCGCCCGGTCGGAACCCGGATTGACGCGCAGCGCCGTCATGTACCACTGGCGCGCCTGCTCGAGATTGCCCATGCGCCGCGCCTCGTCGGCGCGCGACAGGGCGTTGCGCTCGGTCAGCGTCTGCTGCTGCAGGAAATCCAGGCGGTACTGCGAGTTGGTCGGTTCGGCCATGCTGGCCTTGGCCAGCAGCGCCAGGCCCTTCTCGCGGTCGCCGCTGGTCACTTCCCGCATCCCATCGGAGTGGTCGCGCTCCGCCGCGCAGCCGGCCAGTGCCAGCAGGATCGCCACCGGCAGGGCCAGGCGCACCAGGCGGCCGGTGGCCTTGGGTGCTGCAGCCTCGTCATTGGATAGGAACGGCATTTCTCAACCTCCGGAGATGGCTATGGTCTGCCGCTGCTGCAATGGCAGGTAGGTGATGACAACCTGCGCCGGCGAGAAGGACTCGACGCGGTAGGTGTTTTCCAGGACGTCGCCGACGTGCACGACCAGCAGCGCATCGCCCTTGGTGATGAAGGCCGCGGGCTTGGCGGTCTTGTCCTCGATCTGGCCGATGAACTTGAAGGGCACGGGCGGCGCCGTGGGCGCCGGCGGTGGCGGCGGCGGCGGGGCCGCGGCGGGCGGCGGCGGCGGCGGTGGCGGCGGGGTCCAGCCCTTGGGCGCGAACGGATCGCTCTGCGCGGCCTGCGCCACCGGTGCGCGGTTCGGCAGGTCGGGCGCCTCGGCCAGCGCCTCGGCGGCCGGGCGGCCGGGCGCGTCGCCCGCCGCGACCGGCCGGGCCACGTCGCGCTCCACCGGCTTGACGATGTCGTCGTCGCCGCCGGTCACCTGCGAGATCACGTAGAAGGCCAGCGCCCCCCCGCCAGCCAGGAGTGCCAGGCGCTTCCAGCTGGTCTTGGTCTTCACGTCGTGTGCGCCCGGTAGTAGAGGGTGAAGTGCACCCGTGTATCGAGTTCGTCGGTCGCGGCCGCCGGACGCTCGACGCGCAGCTCGGCGAGGCTGGCATGCGGCAGCTGGTTCAGCACATCGGCGACGAAGCTCTTGACCGAGCCGTAGTGTTCCTTGACGGGCAGGATGACGTCGAACTTCTGCAGGCCGCCGGAGCCGTCGATGGAAGTGAGCGCATATTCGCCGCGCGTGAGCGTCAGGTGGCTGGCCTGCGCGGCCTTGAAGATGGTCCGCAGGTCGGTCGTCGAGGTGTCGACGCTGGGAAACCAGTTCTGGAACCGCGCGAGGCGCTCGTTGGCCGGCAGCACCACCACCGGGGGCGTCGTCACCCGCGCCGCCTGGCTGCGCGCCGTCTCGGCCTGCGCCTGCAGGTCGGTGGCCTCGCGCTGGGTGTGGATCGCGTAGCCCAGGCCGACGATGGCCGCCAGCACCATGACGATGCCCAGCAGGCCGTTGGCGCCCAGCCGCACGTGCACCCTATGGGCGATGCGCCGCCCGGCATTGAGGGCGATGTTCAGTTCGCTCATTGGGATCTCCAGCGCGCCTGCACCACGAAACGCACCGGGTTGCCCGGCGTCTGCGGTTCGACCTGGTGCGAGGCCAGGCTCACTTCCGGGAACGAATCGCTGCGCAGCGCGTCGACGTAGTTGAGCATGGCATCGAGCGACTTGGTCTCGGCGGTGATGCGGATGTTGTGGCGGCTCGCCGACGGTTCGACCCCCAGCAGCGCCACGTCCTTGGCCTGGACGTTTTCCAGCGCGGCCAGCATGTCGGCCCACGGCACCTGCAGGTCGCGTGCCACGCCGGCTGCCGCCCGCGTGGCACGCGGGTCCGGCGGCGGACCGGACGCTTCGCGCGTGCTCGCCGGCTTGCCGGTGATGGCCGTCAGGCTGTTGGCGTATTCGAGGCGCTCGGCATGCGCCGAGCGGAACTGCACCCCGGCCACCGACGCCGCGATCAGGCCGGCACCCAGCAGCAGCCAGCCCATCGGCGCATTGCGCCGGGTCGGCGAGAAATCCAGCTCGAGACGGGCAAGTTTGGCTGCCATCATCGTCCTCCGCGCGTTCCGAAAAGGTCTGCCCGCATCGTCGTTGCGCCCTTGCCTTTGCCCTTGCCCACGCCGAGGCTCCTCATGCTGCCGCCGCCAGCGACACCCAGGGTTCGGGCGCCTTCCAGCTGGGCGGCGAGATCGCGTAGAAGCGCACCGCCCCGTCGCCGCCGACGCCGGCCACGCGCAGCAGCCCGCGGCCGCGCAGTTCCAGTTCCTTGGGGGCGCCGACGCCGAACTCGAAGCTCATCGATGTCAGCACGCCGTCGATCAGCACGGCCAGCTGGGCGCCGGCCTCGCGGACCACCGCGATCACCGAGCACTTGGGCTCCAGGGTCTCGCGGTAGCGGTTGTATTCGAGGACGAATTCACCCTCGACCGCGCCCAGCTGCACGCGCTGGGCGCGCAAGGTCTCGCCCAGCACGGGCAGGGCGTTGGCCGGCAGTCCGCAGGCCAGCGTGTACGGGCTCTCGCCCTGCGGCTGCCAGCGGCTCACCAGCTCCGACGCGTCCACGCCCGCGACGTCGGCGAGCGACGCGCCGATGAGCGCGTCGGCCGCGCGCGGCGACAGGCCGCGCAGGTCGGCGCGCACCACGTCGTAGAGCATCCACGCATCGTCGATCACGATATCGCACACCAGGCCGCGCACGCCCTTGGCGCCCTCGGCGACCAGGCCCGCGTCCAGCGCCGCCAGCGCGGGCGCCAGCGAGGCGACGGCCACGGCCAGTTCGGTGGGCAGCGCCGGCGTGCCGGCATCGCCGGCGCCGACGTACTCCTGGGTCAGCTGCGCGAGCAGCCGGGGCTTGCTCCGGCTGGAGAACAGTTCCAGCACGAGATGCCCGGTGCCGACGCGCGCGCGCAGGAAGCGGCCGAATCCCCAGCCGGATTTCTTCTTCGGCGGGGCGGCCGCATCGGCCGGAGCCTCGCCGGCCTGCGCCGCGGCAGGCGGCGCCTCCGGCGCGCCGGCCGGGCTCACGGCCGTGGCCGCTGGGAAGGGGGCCGCGGCGGGCCCGGTTTCACTCGACGGGCGTGACACGGTTTATCTCCTCGAGCGTGGTGTCGCCGGCCATGGCCGAGGCCACGGCGGCATCGCGCAGCGCCAGGTAGCCGTTCTGCCGCGCCTCGGCCTTCACCTGCGAGACCGGCGCGCGTTCGGCGAGCATGTCGCGCAGCTTGTCCGTCATCCCCAGGACCTCGGCGATGGCGCGGCGTCCCTTGTAGCCGGTGCCGCGGCAGTGCGCGCAGCCGATGCCGCGACGGAACTTCGCGGTATAGGCCGCCCGCTGGTCGATGCGCGAGCGCAGCAGCACCTCGGCCGCGGGCCGGTACGGGGTCGAGCAGCGCGGGCAATTGATGCGCATCAGGCGCTGGGCCACGATGCCGTTGAGCGCCGACATGAAGCTGTAGGTGTCGACGCCCATGTTGGCGAAACGCCCCATCACGTCGAAGACGTTGTTGGCGTGGACGGTGGTGAATACCTGGTGGCCGGTGAGCGCCGCCTGCACGGCGATCTGCGCCGTCTCGGGGTCGCGGATCTCGCCGACCATGATCTTGTCCGGGTCGTGGCGCAGTATGGAACGCAGGCCGCGCGCGAAGGTGAGGCCCTTCTTCTCGTTGACCGGGATCTGCAGCACGTCCTGCACCTGGTACTCGACCGGGTCCTCGATCGTCACGATCTTGTCGATGCCGGTGTTGATCTCGGTGAGCGCCGCGTACAGCGTCGTCGTCTTGCCGCTGCCGGTAGGGCCGGTCGCCAGCAGCATGCCGTGCGGCAGTCCGGAGTTGTGGCGGATGAATTCGAGCACATGGGTCTCGAATCCCAGCGCCTCCAGGCGGATCTGGCGCGCCTCGCCGCCGAGGTTGTTGCGGTCGAGGATCCGCAGCACCGCGTCCTCGCCGAACAGGTTCGGCATGATCGACACCCGCAGGTCGATCTCGCGCTCGCCCACCGAGACCTTGAAGCGGCCGTCCTGCGGGATGCGCCGCTCGGCGATGTCGAGCTCGGCCAGGACCTTGATCCGCGACAGCACGTGGTGGGCGGCGTCGAGTCCCTCGACGCGCTTGATGACCTCGAGCACGCCGTCGACCCGGTACTTGATCACCAGGCCGGTGTGCTGCGTCTCGAGGTGGATGTCGCTGGCCAGCGCCTTGAGCGCATCGTGGATGGTCGAGTCGACCAGCCGGACGATGGGGCTGCTCGAGGCATTGATGTCGGCCAGCGATACCGATACCGCGCCGCTGCCGGCCGCCGTGGCGGCCGAGCCGCTCAGGCCCACCGAGTCCATCGCGCGCATGCTGCGCTCGGCCTGCGTCAGGTAGGCCCGCAGGTCCTCGGTGGAGGCCAGCACCCAGATGATGACGTTGCGCCGGCGCCGGCGCATGCGTTCGGCGGCCCAGGCGCGCGTGCGCGAATCGAGCGGGTCCGAGAGCACGACGAACTCGCGCTGGTCGGCGCCGGTCAGCGCCAGGCACAGGCGCTGCGTCGATTCGAGGAAGCTGATCGCCTCGAAATCGGCCTTGCACGCCCGCATCTCGGCCAGCTCCATCGGCTTGAGCCCGAAATACGTGGCCGCGGCGGCCACGAGCGGCTGGCCCGTGAGGCCCAGCATTTCCGACAGGACGTCGACGGGCCGCCGGCCGCCGGCCGATTCGAGCACCTGGCGCACGATGTCGTCGGAGAGGATGGTGTTTAGCTTGGCGGGCGCATTCATGGTCCGCTCCCCTACTGCAGGCTGGTGGCTAGGTCGAAGATGGGCATGTACATCAGCACGACGATGGCGCCGATCACCAGGCCGATGAGGATCATCAGCGCCGGCTCGACCAGGCGCGCGGCCATGTCGATGGCGCGGCTCAGGGCGGCTTCCTGGAAGGTCGCGATGCGCGCCAGCACGTCGGCGAGCCGCCCGGTGCGCTGCGCGACCTCGAGCATGCGCAGCGACACCGTGTCGGCGATGCCGGCCTGCGACAGCGCCGGCCCGATCGGCTTGCCCTCGGAGATCTGCCGGCGCGCGATGTCGAGCTGCTGCTGGTCTTCCTCGGCGAGCAGGCGGCGGCTCATCTCGAAGGCGCGCAGCACCGGTATGCCGCCCTCGACCAGCATCGCGCAGGTCCGGTAGAACTGCGCGTGGCGGAACAGCCGCACCAGGCTGCCGATCAGCCAGGCGCGCTGCAGGCCGGGCACCTGCCAGCCGCTGCGGGCCGCGCGGATCAGGCCGTAGACCATCAGCACGACGGACCCCACGAACAGGCAGGCAAATACCACCGGGTGCGCGGCAACGGCCTTGCCCCAGGACATCAATATGGTCGAGGCCAGCGGCAGCTGGTGGCGCGAACCCTCCAGCAGCACCGAGAAGCGCGGCACCACGACGCCGAGCAGGAAGAAGACCACCAGGGCGCCCACGCCCAGCAGCAGCGCCGGGTAGACGGCCGCGCCGACCAGCTTGCCGCGCAGCAGCCGCATGGTTTCCAGGTGCGTGGAATAGCGCCGCAGCGACGAGACCAGGTCGCCGGTCTGCTCGCTGGCCGCGACCGACGCGACCAGCAGCGGCGGGAAGATCTCGGCGCGATTGGACAGCGCCGCCGACAGCGGCAGTCCCTCGGTGATGTCGCGGGTCACCGCCTCGAGCGCATCGCGCGCGCGGCCGTCGCGTTCCTTCTGGGCCAGCGTCCGCAGCGTGTCTACCATGCCCAGGCCCGCATCGAGCAGCGCGGCGAGCTCGTCGGTGAACAGCCCGACGTCGAGTTTCTGGCGCCGCAGGCCGCGCCAGCCGGCGCGCTGGCCGCTGTCGCCGGCGATCGCGCGGCAGGAAAGCACCCGCAGGCCTCGCAGTTGCACCTGTTCGGAGGCCTGGCGCTCGCTGGCGGCGCGCAGGCGTTCGGTCTGCAGCGCGCCGTGCGGCGCGACTGCGACGACCTCGAACAGGGACGAGGCCACCGTGTTCACTGCGGTTTTCCTGACGGGGCGACTTCCCAGTTGTTGATGTCGACGTTCTCGCCGGTGCCGCCCGGCTGGCCGTCGGCGCCATAGGAGTACAGGTCGTAGTCGCCGTGGTCGCCCGGTGCCTTGTAGCGGTAGGGACGGGTCCAGGGATCGGGCGGCACCTGCTTCTGCAGGTAGGGACCGGCCCAGCGATCGACGCCGTCGGGCTTGGTTATCAGCGCCTGCAGGCCCTGGTCGGTGGTCGGATACGCGCCCACGTCCAGGCGGTAGGTATCCAGGGCCTTGCCGAGCGAATCGATCTGGGCGCGGGCGATGTTGACGTTGGACTTGCCGACCTGGCCGAAGTAGCGTGGCGCCACCAGGCCGGCCAGCAGGCCGATGATCACGACGACCACCAGCAATTCGATAAGCGTGAATCCGGCGGCCTGCCGCCAAGCCGCGAAGGGATGTACGGCCATGCGGGATCCGGAGGGATCCATATCGGCGCCGGGACGCAAAGAGGCGTTAGAGGACAGCAAGGGCAGCTCCTATTCGGCAGGCCGGGACATCAGGGCGAACGCGTGAGCACGTCTGGTCACCTGAAGTGGGTAATAAATGGGACGCGTAACCCCCGCAGTTCGTACCGTAATTACGTTATACCCCCGGGGGAGGAGAAGCCTACTACCACTGCCTGGGGTTGGCAACACCTTCCCGCGCGGCATTTTTGGGTGGGAAAACCCTACCTTTACCCGCCCCGGGGGAATCCCCTATCTTAAGGTGGGTTTTTAAGCCCACCCCGGTGGGTTTCAGGACGCCGGCTAGGCGGCGCTGTCCGGCGCCCCGGCGTCGCGACCGGTACCGGCGTCGCCGGCGGGGGGGAAGTAGACCGTCACGCGCAGGCCGCCCAGGTCAGACCGGTCCAGCTCGATCCTGGCGCGGTGCAGCTCGGCAACCGTAAGGACGATTGACAGGCCGATTCCACAGCCCTCGATCATCGAATCGCTGGGCAGGCGGTAGAAGCGCTCGAACACGCGCTGGCGCTGCTCCGGCGCTATGCCCGGGCCGGCATCCTCGACGCGGGCGAAGCACAGGCCGGCTTCCATGCCGGTGCTGACCCGTATCGTCCCGCCGCCGGGGCCGTAGCGCTCGGCGTTGTCGATGAGATTGCGCAGCAGCACCGCGACGCCGAACTCCAGCCCCTCGATGTCGGCCGCCGCCAGATCCTCGACGATGGACTGCTGGCGCCGCGCGGCCAGCGGGCGCATCTCGTCGATGACATGCGCCGAGACCGCGTCGAGCTGCAGGCGCACCGCCTGGGCACGCAGGGCGATCAGGCCGTCGAGGCGCGACATCGTCAGCAGCTGGTCGATCATGTGGGCCGCGCCGTCGATCGACAGCATGAGGCGCTCGAGCGCCTGGCGCCGGTCGGCGTCATTGCGCGTCAGCAGCGCCACCTGCGCCTGGATCTTGATGGCCGCCAGCGGGGTGCGCAGCTCGTGGGCGGCCGCCGACGTGAAGCGCCGTTCGGTGGCCAGCGCGTTCTCGATGCGCGCGAACAGCGCGTTGATCGCCGCGACGATGGGCGTGAGCTCCTGCGGCGGGTCGGCCACCGCGAGCGGACGAAGGTCGTTGGGCGAGCGCTCCATGACCTGGTGCGCCGATTCGCCCAGCGCCCAGGTCGCGCGCCGCACCAGCAGGGTGCTCACGCCGACCAGCAGGGCGAGCGACAGTACCAGCGGTATGGCCAGGTAGCCGAGGCCCGGATCGATGCCGACGTCGCGCGCCGACAGCGGTTCGGCCACCTCGAGCAGGTTGTTGCCGTCGTCGGAGGACAGGACGATGACGCGCATCGGCGTGCCTTCGATCTCGACCGTCGACAGGCCGCGCTGGTCCAGCGGCACGAACGGTATGCCCACCGTGTCGACGCTCACCAGCAGCAGTTCGCCGTCGCGCGACCAGATCTGGTAGTGGTAGCGCGCGCCTATGGTGAGCGCGCCTTCGAAGTGGACGATCTCGGCGCCACCGGCGCGGACCTCGCTCACCTCATGGTCCGCAAAGGTCAGCACCGTGGTGGCGATGTCGCGCAGCCGCTGGTCGAAAAGCGTGTCGCTGACGTGGCGCGAGACGAGGTACATGGCCGTGCCACCGACCAGCCAGGCCATGGCCGTCACCGCCGCGGTGAGCAGCAGCACGCGCCGGCGCAGCGACCAGGTGCGCGGCGCCGTGCCGACGACGGCTGCCGCTGCGGTCGCGCCGCGGCCGCTCGCCGGCAGGATCGTCGAGTCAGCTAGGCTCGACATTCTGGCTCAGCCGGTAGCCGGCGCCGCGCACGGTCTCGATCAGCGTGCGCGACAGCTTGCGACGCAGGTTGTGGACGTGCACCTCGATCGCATTGCTCTCGACTTCCTCGCCCCAGCCGTACAGCGCCTCCTCGAGCTGCTTGCGGCTCAGCACCCGGTCGCGGTTGCGCAGCAGCGTCTCGAGGATGCGGTACTCGCGCTTGGTCAGTTCGACGCGCGTCCCGTTCCAGACGGCAACGTGCTCGCTGCGCGAGAGCAGCAGCGGGCCGAACTCGAGCACCATGTCGTCCTTGCCGCCCTGGCGCCGTCCCAGCGCGCGCAGCCGCGCACTCAGCTCGAGCAGGTCGAACGGCTTGACCAGATAGTCGTCGGCGCCCAGGTTGAGCAGCCGCACCCGGTCCAGGACAAAGCCGCGCGCCGTCAGTACCAGCACCGGCGAATAGTCGGCGCGTTCGCGCCACGAACGCAACAGCTCCTCGCCGGACATGCCCGGCAGTCCAAGGTCGAGGACGATGGCGTCGTACTTCTGCGCGACCATGGCGCTGTTGGCGCCGGGCGCGTCGGTGCGCAGGTCCACGGCGAAACCCTCGAGTTCCAGGCCGTGTGCGGTCGACGGCCCCAGGGCCGGATCATCTTCGACAATAAGTACGCGCAAACGAGCTCTCCTGCGGGGTTCTGATGGGAAAAATTGCCGGTTGCGGAAGTCTACTGTCCGAAAGTGTGGGGTGCACGGACGTTCTGCGGGTCGGATAGGGTTCAAACCGCGCTTTCCCGGCGCAGCGGGCGTGCGAAACTCCGTCGCACGAGCCGGGTCGAAGG
>Ga0181525_10001234_pt1 | contig 22009 bp, 15 predicted proteins | sample PEATcosm2014_Bin_48_FD_121100 | JGI IMG/M metagenome (GOLD analysis project Ga0181525, IMG submission 121100) | Peatland microbial communities from MTU Mesocosm Facility, Houghton, MI, USA - PEATcosm2014_Bin06_10_metaG | ecosystem: Environmental > Terrestrial > Soil > Wetlands > Peat | place... | reverse complement strand
GTTTACACGCCGCACGTGATGCGCTCCGATCTGTGGAAGACTTCCGGCCACTACAATTTCTACGGCGACAACATGTTCAAGCGCATGGAGCTGGATGACGCCGAATATCAGCTCAAGCCCATGAACTGCCCCGGTCACATCCTGATTTATCGCGACAAGATGCACAGCTATCGCGACCTGCCCGTGCGGCTCGGCGAACTGGGCACCGTGTACCGTTACGAGCGCTCCGGCGTGATGCACGGCCTGCTGCGCGTGCGCGGCTTCACGCAGGACGACGCGCACATCTTCTGCGCGCCCGAGCAAATCGAAGACGAGATCGTCAACTGCCTGCAGTTCGCCATCGATACGCTCCAAACCTACGGTTTCGACCAATACGAAGCCGAACTCTCGACCTGGGACAACGGCGCCAGCGGCAAGTACGACGGCTCGCCCGAGCAGTGGAAGCTGGCCGAAGACGCGCTGGCGAAAGCCACTGCACGCCTCGATATGAAAGTGAAGGTGATGCCCGACGAGGCCGCCTTCTACGGACCCAAGATCGACGTGAAACTGGTGGACGCCATCGGCCGCTTGTGGCAGTTATCGACGGTGCAGTTCGATTTCACCCTGCCGCGCCGCTTCGGCCTGGAATACATCGCCGAGGATGGCAAGGCGCATCAGCCATTGATGGTGCACCGCGCGCTATATGGCTCGGTCGAGCGCTTCTTCGGTATCCTTCTCGAGCACTACGCCGGCGCATTTCCGGTCTGGCTGGCGCCCGTGCAAGCCATCGTGCTGCCCATCACCGACCGCCAGTTGGACTACGCCCGCTCGGTGCGCGACCAGTTGGATGCGGCCGGCATCCGCGTCACCGTGGACGACCGCAGCGAGAAGGTCAACCTCAAAATCCGCGAAGCGCAGTTGCAGAAGATTCCCTACATGCTGGTTGTGGGGGATCGCGAAGCGCAGAGCGGCCAGGCCGCCGTGCGCCATCGCAAACACGGCGACCAGGGCGCCAAGCCGGTGGCCGATTGCATCGCGGCAATTCGGGCGCTGATCGACTCCAAAGCCGTGAGCGAGTAGCCAGGGTTCGAGAGCTTTTGATGACATAGGCGCGGAAGACAGGCAAGACTTGTTCAACAGTGCAGGCCGATCTGGACCCAAGTAACGCGCCGAGCGCCGCGCCTTTGGCACTCTTGCCTGTGGACTTCTACCAATCACGGCCGGGCCGATGCTCCAAGATCACCGAGCGACTGCTGGAGGGCGTGAATAACGCAGCCCCTATACGGTGCGGTCGGATAGGCATGCGCGCCTTCGCTGTAGCTTTTCATGGTGAACGCCCGCAATTCATCGAACCAAAGCGACTGTGCGGCGATGCTCGCACTTATAGCTTCGCTGCCAGTCTGACGCAGAGTCAAATCATAACCCCTGCCGAGGCCGGTCTTAAAACCCTCGGAGACACACATATGCCCGATTATATAGAGGTTTTTCTGCCTGAATTTCGAGATGGCGAAGTCAATGTGGCCCAGCGCTGTCTCCGTTGGATCGCGCAAGAAGTTCATTAAGGTCAACAGTCTTGTTATAGCCGTGTCTGTCCTTTCCGCGATAAGATCATCTTTTTGCGGTGGCGTAATTATGCATCGGATAACACAACCACGGCGTGCGAGATTGAGCAAGGCGTCCTTTTCTTCTATCAAGGCCCTCTTGTAATCGTCCTGATCTGCGTCGAATTGCTCCTGATCGCCGATTGCGAGGGTAGACAAGAAGCCGCTGAACCACACGCATTCAGTAGAAAGTGCCTGATCAGAGTATGATGCCAATTTATGTAGATCGGCAACCACAGACTGAGTCCGCTTGCGCTTGCCCTTGATGACCATGGTTGGCACATGGGTTGGCTTTAGCGCATCGAGCGCCTTTAGTAGCTCGCGAATTAGCGCCTCCTGGCCAGATAAGGTTGAGAGATCGTAGAAGATGCATCGCATGCTGGAAAGGTCAAAGGGGAGTGGTTGCCCTCTCCTAGCAAGCAGGATCACGGCATCGGTCTCCGAATGACCAAGACCGACTTCGTAAAGGACGTTGGCATTAAGATCCGCCAGGTCCGCGATGATGATTTCTGCCTGCTGAATCTCGGCGCGAATATCGGCGATGATCGGCCGCGGAGCGACGAAGCTGTTTGCCCGCACGGCGGTTAGGTGGTGACGTTTGCACGCGAATTCAATTATTTCCCAGAGTTCATCGGTATGGCCGGCATTCAGCGGCATCGCCACAAAAACCCGATCCTTCAAGGAATGGGCTCGGGCGTGCGTCATTAATGGTCCGGGGCTCATGGTTCTTCTCCTAAGGTTCGGATCGGCGACCCGACGCCTATTAGATTAATACCCGTTGTCCTCCGGCAGATGCGCGGGAATCTCGAATAATCCCTGCGGAAGGGAGGACGGCAGGAAGGTATTGGGGTCCGGCGCGTTGAGCCCGCCGGAGGTGAAGAAACCCGCCACTTGTTGCTGCGCCGCCAGACCGATCAGGATCGCATCCAGACTCGGAAAACTCACGGTAGTGCCGGAAATGCCAATAAACAGCGCAAGAAATGGGTGCGGGTCCTGCGGCACTTGCAGCCCGTCCGCCAGCGCGATATCGTGCCGGTACTCCCACGTCAAAGGGTGGTCGGCGGCCTTGATCAGCCGCGTGGTCGCCATGTTCGGCATGGTGGTGTCCAGACGCGCCAATTGGAACAGGATGTTCTTGTAGGGCACTCCCGGCAGCGTCGACGCGTCCAGGTGCGGCGCGTAATACACGGGGTCGCCCGCCGAATCCAGCCATTCATAAAGCTCAAACGCGTTCTGGATGGCGATGGCGCCCGGCACTTCGTTCACCAGCACCGGCTGATACGGGAACACGTAATTGTCGTTGAAATCCGTGCCTTCGTTGAGTAGCGACGGCATATGCGCGCCCAACAAACCCGCCGCCAGTGAATGGTACGACTCGCTCCAGCGCACGATATCCTCCACCGACCCGCCGCCCACATTCAACACCGAGGTCGGCACCGATGGCTCCAGCGCGGAGAAGATCGTGCCATACATGGAGCCTAGCGACTGGCCCACGTAGTAGATGTGGCTCGCGTCCAGATCCGGATGCCCGGCGCCCGTCAGGCTCACACCGGCCTGGATGGTGCGCACCAGTTCTCCCAAATCCAGCGCCGTCTGCCGCAAACAGTCGCGCAGCGCCACCTGCGCGGGATTGGCCGCCAGGCAGCCTTCATACGGACCGATCTGCCCGTCGCCATTCAGGTCCACGCCCCGGCCGCCCGCGGTAAGCGTGGTCACGTTGCCGGAATTGTCGGTGATGATCACCTGGCTCTGCGGTCCGAAGCCATGCCCCACCGCGTTGATCGCGATGGTGGCGAAACCGGCTTGCGACAGCACCGGCGCGATGGCCGTCGGCCCGCCCCACTGGCTGTCGCCGAAGCCATGCCCGAATATGACCACCGGATATCCGGTGGCGGGCTCCGGCGTCTCCGGCAGAAAGAAGTGGTAATAGATCTCGTTCTCGGAAGCGGGTAGCGCCACACTCTGCCCCGTGGGCGTCCAGGGGATCACCTGCTGGCTATTGAGGAAGTTCGGCGAGGCGAACGATCCGAACCCGATCGCGCCGATGCCCTGGATCAGCGGGTTGGTGACGGGCAGCGGCACGTCGATGAACTGCGCGGGGTTTAGGGCCACCTGCTCGTGCAGCACCAGTGTCGCGATGTTGGCATACTGGATCAGCGCCGGCGGCTGCACCGGTACCGGCAGCGGCACCACGTTCGGCAATTGCGCCCAGGCCTGCTCCATCCAGTTGGTCACGTTCATGGTGGTGAATACGGAGGCGCCCACGATGTTGGCCGGGGCGAGTTGCGCGGCCACGCTGTTCACCGCTTGCGAGAGCTCGGAGCAATATACAGTCTGCTGCGCGCCTCCCGGCTGCACGCACGCCGTATATCCGGGGTCAGGCCCCACCGGATCGCCCGCCATGTCCCGGATCACATCCGTCACCACGATGGCGTACTGGCGATGCTGGTCCAGGTCGCCATCCGGTTTCCCGTAGAGCGTATTGGTGGTGGGATCGTAAATCATCTGCGTGGCATACAGCATCTGCCCGGTGACGTTGATGCCGTGCTCTTCCTGCGTCAGGTTGTCCAGCGCGACATAGTAGACCGCGTGGTGGATCGAGTTCACGTCCACCGGCGCCGAGAAAGTCACCGTGAAACGCGGCGCCGTCTGGAACCCATCGAGCTGATTGATCAGTTGCACGTCCTGGCAATCGCTGGGGGCCGTGGTGCAGTCGGGCATCGGCAGGTTGATGTGCATGCCGTTCTTCTGCGTGCTGTCGGGCGTAGTCAGGGCGTCGGTCGGGTAAGGGCCGATGGTGGGGTCCTGAAGACTCCAGCCAACGGTAACGCCGCTGGCTGTCAGCAGGGGCGCGAATAGTAGAGCGAGAACAACTGGACGCATCATGCTGTAAGGATACCAACACCGGGAGGGCGGGCTTAAGCCCGCGGGACTTCAGTCCCGCTTCACAGAATCGGAAAAGGCTCCGGCATCTCCATGTCCAACAGCCGCGGGTCCAGCAGCCTTTTGGTATCCACATTCCCCATGGCCGAGAGCATGTTCTCTTTCAGATGCGGATACTCCTTCTCCAGTTCGCCAAAAAGCCCGCGCAACGACCGCCGCACCGTGCCCGTGCGCAGGGAACAGTCGCACGGCGTCAAAGGCACGGCGCGCGCCGCCGCGTAAGCGCGGGTGATGTCCTCCGTCACGAACACCAGCGGCCGGATCAGTCGGAATTGCCGGTCGCGCGAATGCGTGATGGGCGGCAGCGCGCTCAGGCGGCCGGTAAACAGCGCGTTGGGCAGCAGCGCCTCGCAAAAGTCGTCCGCGGTGTGCCCGAAGGCGATCACGTTGGCCCCCAGGCCCGAACAAATCTCGTAAACGGCTCGCCGGCGATACCGGCTGCACAGGTCGCAGCCATGCTGGGGTTGCTCTTCCAGCAGACGCAGGGACGGCTTGTCCCGGTAGTAGGTCCAATCCACGCCGCGCTGCTTCAAGTACTCGCCGAGCGGCTCGATGGGCCGCAGGAATTTGCCCTGCTCCACGGTGAAGGCGCAAACCGAGAATTCGATGGGCGCGCGCCCCGCCAGCAGCAGCAGAGCTTCCAGCAGCGTCACGGAATCCTTACCGCCCGAGAGCGCCACCGCCACGCGGTCGCCGTCGCGAATCATTTTGAAGCGGTGGATGGCCTCTCCCACCTTGCGCAGCAGTGTCTTTTCCAGTTCCACGTAGTTTGATTATACCGTCGGTATGCGCCGCCCGCTTTTTCTTCCCCGCTTGCCGCGAGCTTCAAACTTCGCCTCCAGGTAGGACAATTCGCTCTCGATATACACAAGTTCCGTCACCGACAGGCGTGCCGCGGGCATAAATGTTCTCACCGCTTCCAGTGCACTGCGCCCGTACTGGATTATGCGGGCGGCGCCTTCTGGATCTGTTGGGTCGCCTGTATCCGCTTCGGCCAGTTCCAGCAGCATGTGCGCCAGCCTCAGTTCGAGCGTAATGAGTTCCAGCAACTTCGCGGCGTCCATCGGGTAAGCCCATCATCCCATCATTGAAGATAAAATCGGCAAGCCGGCCACGTGGTTTTCCAGCCATCGGCAACTTTCGCATGCCTCCATGCAGCTTCTGCTGTCCGCTACAGGCGAAACCTTAGGGCGATACCAACGGAATACCGCCTTTCTACATGAAAAGACACTAGGTCACTGGTTTGGCCTATGCATTGCCATTAGGGACGCGGAGGAACGTACGATGACGAATTACCTATTAATGAAAAAGTCCTTAGTTTGCTTAGCTTTCTCGATGCTCTCGCTGGGTGCGGCGAGCGCATCCGACATCCCTTGCACGATCTCTGGAACCGGTTTCGGGGCCCCGGTCAACGCTACCACCGTGGTGGATTGTGGCCCCCTCTCGTTTGACGATTTTATGGTGGTGAATCCGACCAGCGGCACCAGCACCCCAAATCCGGGCCAGATCGATGCCCTTGCCACTTCCTATTTTGACACCAGCCTCAACCAGGCTTTCGTGCAGTTCAATCCCAACCTGCAGGGGGAAATGGACGACGAGTTTTCGTTCACGGTGTTGGGCGGCGTCAACATGATTGACATGACCGTCGGTGGCGACAATGCGTCGGTCCAGGAGACCGCCTGCACGGTGGCCTTCGGCACGGCTACCGTGGGAGTCGGTGTATGCGCCCCAGGCAACGTATTGGGCCAAGTTACCGTCCTGTCGAATCAATCGGAGCAGTTTGCATCTTTCAGCGCCACGAGTCCGGTTTATATCTTCAAGGATATCGAGGCGGGCGAGGGCGGACAGTTGAGCGAGTTCACCCAGAGCTTCGGAGTTGCCGGAACCGTTCCGGAGCCCCTGACCATGCTTCTGTTGGGAACCGGTTTGTTGGGCCTGGGACTGCTGCGCCGCAGACCGCGCAACAGCTAGCCGCGTCTTAGGGCCTGGGACAGGAGGTTCTAGGTCACTCATCCGATGAAACATAAGGCGTTTTATTTCGCTTCGAGAGCCCTCCCCGTGCGAGGGCTATCTCTATTGCCGGCGGTAAGGCGGTCCGACGAGATTCCGCGGATCGCTTCAGCTCACCGGTTTGCCGAATTTGCAACAAACCGGAGAGCTTCGCCGCGAATTTTGACACTAAAGGGTTGTAAAATCGTTTTTACCGAGTACAATATGGTCTTAGGTCCGTTCAGCTCATGAACGGCCCATGGGTGGGCCGCTTGCCCCGCCTGGCCACTTCCGTGCGGCAGGATGCCGCTCGTTGCTGGAGGGACAATGCAGTTATCTTATTCGGTTTCAAGGATTTCCCGGATCCTCTTTTCGTTTTTGCTGGTGGCTGGATCGGTGGCCCTGGTTGGTTCGAACAAGCCTTCTGCCGGCGGTGGGTCTCCCTGGCGCGATAAGGCCCTGGTTGACTTCGTGAACCCCGGTTTGAATATCACGATCAACTCGGCCGCTATCTCGAGCGCCGGAGTCATCACCGTCACGTATACACTCACCGATCCCACGGGGTTGCCGTTGGATGCATCGGGCTCGACCACGCCCGGCCCCATCTCGTTGGCCTACGTCGCCGCCTACATTCCCAAGGGCCAGGAACAATATGTGGCCTACACGACTTCGTCGGCAACCGGCGCCGTACTGGGCACCATCACCCGCCCGGATTTCGAGGTATTCACGGGTCCGGCCGCGCCGGTAGGCCCTGGGCAATACACATACACTTTCAAGGCGCAAGCGCCTGCGGGATTCGACCCCACCGTCACCACCACGGTGGCAGTCGACGGCAACCGCGATCAATCGGCCTTCGGCTTGGGCATAAGCTATGCGGGCACAACGTTTAACTTTGTCCCCAACGGCTCGCCCGTCACCGTCACCCGCGACGTGATCCGCACCGAGAGTTGCAATACCTGCCACTACCAGTTGGCCTTTCACGGCGGTTATGCCAGCGGCATGCCCATGTGTGTCATGTGCCACCAGCCGCAAAACGCCGATCCAGTCACCGGCAACACGCTGGACCTCAAGGTTTTTGCGCATAAGCTCCACATGGGATCGCAGTTGCCCAGCGTCCTCGGGTACACATCCGGCACGACGACCGTTCCGCCGGCTCCTTATGAAATCATCGGGTACATGAATTCCGTCAATAACTTCTCCACGGTGATCGATCCCGCCATGCCCCAGCGTTGCGAGGTTTGCCATAGCCAGACCACCGGCGCCGCGCAGGCCAAAGCCTTCCTGACGGAGCCCACCCGCGCCGCCTGCGGCGCCTGCCACGACAATGTCAACTTCGCCACCGGCGCGAATCACCCCGGCGGCTTCCAGGAGGATGACACCGAGTGCGCCAACTGCCATATCCCGCAAGGTGAGACGCCCTTCGATGCTTCCATCATGGGCGCGCACGTGGTAGCCACCGACACTGCCGCTATCTACCCCCAGAACCCGGATACCCTGATCGCCGGCCTGCAACTCGCCATTACCGGCGTGACAAATACCTCCGCTGGGCAGAGTCCCACGGTGGCTTTCACGGTAGAAGACAACAGCGGCAATAACATCGCTTTGTCGCAGCTCTCCACTCTGCAATTCACCATGGCCGGTCCTACCACCGACTACGGCTACACCGTTTTCGGAACGGCTACTACTCCGGGTTATGTGACGGAAAGCGCCTTGAAGGCGACCTGCGGTTCCGGCGGCGCCTGCACCTACACCTTCGTCAGCGTTATCCCGCCAGCCGCTACTGGAACATACACCATCGGCGGGGAGGCGCGCATGACTGTGACCGTGTTGGCCAATACCACCTCTTCGCAGAGCGTCACGGTAGCCGCCAACCCGAATCCCGTAGTGAACTTCTCGGTCGACGGTTCGGCTGTAACGCCGCGCCGCACGGTGATCGCGCTGGCCAATTGCAATGCCTGCCACGTTTCGCTATCGCTGCACGGCGACTTGCGCAATAACCCCGAGTACTGCGTGCTGTGCCACAATCCGTCGAATACCGATATCAGCCAGCGTGTCAATGCCACCGTCGCGGCCGACAAAGCGCTCCCGCCGCAGGGCATCAACTTCGCCCTCTTGGTACACCGAATTCACGATGGCGTGAATGCCGCGATCAACCCCGGCGGTCCGCCCAAGGAGCCTTACATCGTCGTAGGCTTTGGCGGGAGCCACAACGATTTCTCCGGCACCCTCTTCCCCGTCATGAGCCCTGCCGGCGACGCCACCTACATGCAAAACTGCGCCGTTTGCCACACCAATGGCAGCGAGCAGAATCTGCCGCTCGATCTGAATGCGGTGCAGGATCCGCAGGGCTGGATTCAGGGGGCCACCGGAAACCCGGTGCAGCCCGTCTCGTCGGCTTGCAGCGGATGTCACGTTTCGGAGGGCGAATCCGCCCACTTCCTGGCCAATACCGATGTGTTGGGCGAGAGCTGCAACGTATGCCATGCCGCCGGCGCGCAGTTCGCGGTTGACGCGGTGCATGTCCAGTAACCGATTTGCGGCGCTAATTCTACTTTGCTGGCCGGCGGGGGCTCAGACCCCCGCCCCCGCCGTGCCAGCGCCTGCGCCTGCCCCAGCGGCGGCCGCAGCGGCGGCCCCATCGGGTTATGTCGGATCGGAAACCTGCCAGCCTTGCCACGAAGACATCTACAACGCCTTCCAGAAAAGCCCGCACAAGCTGGTCGATACCCAAAAACGCCGCGGCTGGGAAGGCAAGGCCTGCGAATCCTGTCACGGCCCTGGCGCCGCGCATGCCGCATCGGCTGAAAAAGCGGCAATAGTCAATCCCGCCCACCTGCCCCCGGCCGAAACCGATCGCGACTGCCTGAAGTGCCATCTCAATCAGCCCACCCACATCGGACGCATCCAAAACAGCCACGCCAAGAACGAGGTGAGCTGCACCGCCTGCCACTCCATCCACGCTAACGGGCCTAACGGCCTGGTCCCGCGGAAAGCCGTGGCGATTAACGAGCTTTGCGCGGGCTGCCACACGGCGGTTTGGGCTGAATTCCAGCGGCCTTACAAGCACCGCCTGCCCGAAGCCGCCATGTCCTGCGTGGATTGCCATAACCCGCATGGCAGCATCCTGCGCGCCTCCGCGCAGTCCTACGCCGCCAACGAGCCGGGGTGCTTCCGCTGCCACGGCAACCTACGCGGTCCGTTCACTTTTGAACACGCGCCCGTGCGCCTGGAAGGCTGCGGCGCCTGCCATGAGCCGCACGGCTCCGCCAACCCGCGCATGCTGGCCCGCGCGGATGTCCGCTTCCTGTGCCTGGAGTGCCACGCCAATCTGCCGACTGCGCCGGGGCCCATCAAGAATCCGCCCGCGCTGGGTGGAGTCCCTCCGGCCTTTCACGATCTGCTCAGCCCGCAGTTCCAGAATTGCACCGTCTGCCATATGAAGGTCCACGGCTCTTACGTGAACCAGGACTTGCTCCGATGAGACTCGCATTGGCCGTGCTCGCCACGATTCCCTTGCTGGGGCAAACGCCTGCACAAACGCCCGCGCCTGCGCCAACGCCCGCACCCGTACCAGCCGACGCCTCGTCCGCTTCCCCCACCCCCACCACCGAGCAGTGGATCACCGGCACCGTCGACTTCGGCTTTCGTTTCACCAGCGTCGGCGGCGACAACGACGTCTATCGCAGCGTGGTTAATCTGGGCCAGGGTCCCCGCCTGCTGGGTCTGGATCTCACCATCGTCGATCCCAAAAAGCGCCTCTTCGACCGCCTCGACGTGCGCGCCAGCAACTGGGGCGGCGATCCCTACAACACCATCCACCTCGACGCCTCCAAGCGCGGCATCTACGATTTCAACTTCGACTACCGCGATGTGGCCTACTTCAGCCTCTTGCCATCCTTCGCCGATCCCCTGCTCGGCACGGGCATCGTGCTGGATGAGGACTCCTACTTCGCCCGCCGCCGCATGAGCGATTTCCAGTTGGACTTGCTGCCAGGCCATCGCATTGTTCCTTACCTGGCCTACGGCCGCGACTCCGGCCAAGGCACCGGCATCACCACCTTCGAATCGGACACCAACTCATACCCTGTCGCCGACCAGATGTTCGACAAGACCGACAACTACCGCGGAGGCGTCCATCTGGAGTTCAACCGCTTCCATGTCACCCTGGAACAGGGCGGCACCACGCTACGCGACGATCAACAGGCCTACGACTCCACCCTCAATTACGGCAACAGCTACGTGCCCTATTTTGGCCAGACACTCGACTTGACCAATCTGGCGCAGGCTTATGGCATCCGCGGCAGCAGCATTTATAGCAAGGCCCTGTTCACCGCCAACCCGTTCTCCTGGCTGGATGTGTCCGGCCAGTTTCTCTACAGTCTGCCCAATACCAGCGTCAACTATACGCAGTTCGATACCGGCAACCTGGTGCTTGAGCAAGCCATTCTGTTTTATACCGGAGAACAGGCCCTGGGCTTCGCCGCGGGCAAGCAGCCCCATACCACAGCCAGCCTGGGCTTCGAGTTGCGCCCTTTGAAGCGCGTGCGCGTGCTTCAGACCTGGATGACGGACCGCATGCACACCGCGGCCGCCGGCCTGTTCACCGGCATGATCCTGCAGCCCGTTTCCGCCACCCTCAACACACCCACTGTGCTGTCCGGTCTGCTGGTGCTCAACTACAACCAGGAGGAAACCGACGTTTTCCTGGACGTCACCCACAAGCTCACGCTGCGCGGCGGGTACCGCCACGAGTGGGGCGATGCGCAGACCGGCAACCTTCTCATCGCGGGGCCCGGCCAGGAATCGAGCGAGCTGCGCCAGCAGGTTGGCATCGCCGGCATCAACTTCCGCGCCAGCCAGAAGCTCACGTTCAACGGAGAGTTCGAGGGCGCCGCTTCCGATCACGCCTACTTCCTCACCAGCCTTTACAACTATCAGAAGATGCGCGCCCGCGCGCGATACCAGATCGTTTCCACGCTGGCTCTGCAGGCCAGCTTCTCCCTGCTGAACAACGAAAACCCGGCGGCCGGCGCCAACTACGATTTCCTGAGCCGCCAGAATTCCCTATCGGCCTCCTGGACCCCGTCCAAGCGCGTCAGCATCCTCACCGAATACACGCGCTCCACCCTGCGCTCCAACATCGGCTACCTGGATCCCGAGTTTCTCACGCCCGTCGCCTCGCTCTACCGCGACAATGCCCACAACGCCAGCGCCCTCATCGACCTGGCCTTGCCGGGCTACGCCAAACTCGTGCCGCGCCTGGCCTTCGGCGGATCGCTGTTCATCTCCTCGGGCAGCCGCCCTACCACCTACTACCAGCCGCTCGCGCGCCTCTCGCTGCCCTTGCACAAGGGCCTCGTCTGGAAGTCCGAATACCGCTACTACGGCTACGACGAGGCCTTCTACCAATACGAAGGCTTCCGCGCGCACATCCTCCAGACCGGCCTCGCGATCTCGCGCTAACCGGGCTTCCTCATCGCGTTATCATCACTTGGTGAGGATTTCCCGCATCGTTGTTTCCTTCGTGGCGCTGATCGGCGTCGGCGTCGCCGCCTACCTGATCTTTCCGCCTTTCCGGTTATGGGCGCTGGTGGTCGCCGGCCACAGCCCGGTCTGCCCCATGTCGCACGCCGTCCGGAGCAAGGCGAATATGGACGAGAAGATCCGCATCAAGGACCGCATGCTGGCGGGCAGCCATCTGCTGAAAGAAGACAGCGGCCTGGAGCTGTGGAGCACTCCCAAAGGGCAGTATTGGATACCCAAGGGCAACCGTTACGTGCTGCCGTTCAACCTGGCGGAGATGGAGCAGCATATTTACGGCACGGGAGAGCATTTCATTCACGCCGGAGACGTGGTTCTGGATTGCGGCGCGAGCGACGGCGATTTCACCCGCCAGGCGCTCGCAGCCGGCGCGCAAACCGTGGTGGCCATCGAAATCTCGCCTTCGAGCGCCGAATGCATACGCCGCAATCTGGCGGCAGAGGCGGCCGCCGGGCGCGTAATCGTGTACGCGAAGGGGGTATGGGACAAAGACGACACCCTCACGCTGAACGTGGACGATACCAACTTCGCCGCCAACAGCGTGGTGATGCGGCCGGAATCGTCCCATCCCAGCGTCTTGGTGCCGCTGACCACCATCGATAAGCTGGTTGCCGAACTGAAGCTGCCGCGCGTGGATTTCATCAAGATGGACATCGAAGGCGCGGAGGTCCCCGCGCTGGCGGGCGCCCGCGAAACGATTGCGCGCTTCAAGCCGCGTCTGGCGATAGCCACCGAGCACAAGCCAGACGACCAGTACACCATCCCGGCTGCCGTGCGCAACATCCGCGCGGACTACCGGATGGAGTGCGGACCTTGCCTGGAGGCCGCCGGGCACGTGCGGCCGGATGTGCTGTATTTCTGGTAATTGTGGGGCAGGCCCTCGGCCTGCGGGGGGCCCGTGGCCCCGCTCTTATTCGGCCTTCGAATAATAGTACGTATATTTGCTGTACAACTCCGACGCGCGCGCACCATTGGCCACGATACCGAGCACATTGTTCTCGCACAGCGATTGCATCGCGCGGGTCACATTATCGAACGTCGTCGAGCCGATCTTGACCACCAGGATGGTGCCGTCCGCCAGCGTGGAAAGCAGGTTCGCATCGGCTGAAAACAGCAGCGGCGGCGTGTCGAAGATGGCCCACGTAAATACCTTGGGCACCTCTTCGAACAGCGTCTTGGCCTGCCGCGTATTCAGCAGTTCCAGCGGGTTCTTGACCGGCGAACCGGCCGGCAGCACGTACAGGTTCATACCGGACACCCTGCGCAGCGCACCGGCCAGCGGCACGTGACCCATCAGGTAATCCGTTAGCCCGGGGGCGCGGTCCATTTGGAAGAGATTGTGGATCAGCGGCCGGCGCAAGTCGAAGTCTCCGAGCAGCACCCGGTTTTCGGTCAAGTGCGACTCGGCCAGAGCCAGGTTCACGGCGGTGAACGTCTTTCCCTCGGCGGGCGATGGGCTGCTGATTACGATGGTGTGCAGCGGCTGCAGTGTTTGCAGATGATTCAGGCGCGTCCGCAGAGTGCGGAACTCCTCCGCCGGCGTTTCATGCGAACGTTGCAGATCGAGCAAGTGGGATTCCGGCGCGGGTTGGAAGGCGACTTCCGGTACATTGTCCAGAATAGCCGGGTACATCCCCCCAATGGTGGACTCCTCCACAATCGCGTGCGCGTTCCCATTCTCCGCCACGCGCGCACTTTGCTGATGATCTTCGAAATGGTCGAGGACCGGCTGCGGCGGCGTAGGGCTATCCAAATTCAGGACACCGGCCTGTTCGGCGCGGCGCAGGGCATCATGGACTCGGCTCATCTTGTTCCTTAACTCTTCCCGAAATAGTAGTAGTACATTGAGCTGCTCATGGCGATGGTGCCGATGATGATGGCAGTGGACCAGCTCAGCCAAAAGAGGCGGCGCTTGCGGCGCACCAGCAGCGCGTTCTCGAGCAGCGGTATGCTGCTCAACACCGGCAGGTTGGTGTAGGCGCGGACGTCTTTCAGGTTCTTCAACGAAGTGTCCTTCATCTCCTTGACGCCCGCCATGAACACTCCCAGGAACAAGCCCAGGCCGATGCCGGAGCCGGCGATCAGCAGCCGGTTAGGCTCGCTGGCCTGCTCGGGCAGAGAAGCCGGGTCCAGAGTTTCCAGGTTTTCGCCGGCTTTGCGCTCTTCCAGGTTCGTGGAGGTCTCCGACGCCTCCTTCTTCTTGGCCTTATCGTCATAATCGGCCTTGGCGATGGCGTAATCGCGCTGCAACCCGGCAAATCGTTGTTCGTTGGTGGGAATGGCGTCGATCCGCGCCCGGTACGTGCCGATGGCCGCTTGTATGTCTTTAAGCTGCTTTTGCCGCTCTTCCATCTCCATATTGCGCGCCTGGATCTGGGCCTGAAAATTTGCAATTTGCAATTTCAGGCTCTCAAGCGACTGCGCCACCTGCGGATTCGCCGCTTTCACGGGCTGCGCCTTGGCTGCCGCGCTGGACTCTTCCTTTTCGAGATCGTCCCGCTGCTTCCTGAGGACCGAAAGCTGGGCTTCCAGGCTGCGAATGTCCGGATGATTCTCCTTATAGGTCTGCCGCGCTCCGGAAAGCTTCGTTTCCAAATCCAGGATCATGTTGTTCAGCTGCAGGATCCGTCCGTTCTTCACCGCCTCCCGGCTGGAAGTCTGTTCCAGGTTGGAACCGATAAAAGTAGACTCCTGCTTCAGATTAGAGATCTGCGTCTCCAGCATCATCTTGTCCTGCGCGTCCCGATTGATGCTCTCATTCAGGCTTTGCTGCTGAAGTTCCAGCACGTTGACCGCCTGCTGATTGGATTGCAACTGGTCGGGAAGGCGCCCGGCATTCTCGGTCTTGAACTTGGATATCTCTGCGTCCAATTCGTCGAGCTTGTCTTTGGCTTCCTTAACCTGATCGGTCAAGAACACCGTGGTGGTCTGGGATTGCTGGCGCAGCTGATTGTTGGTTTCTTCGGTGAATTTCGATACCAATTCCCGCACCACGGCCTGCGCCTTGTACCGGTCTGCGTAACGGAAGCTGATTTCGAAAGCCGAAGCGAACTTCTGTTGCGGTTGGCTGCTGTCCGTCGACAGGATGGTGATCTTGATAGCCTTGCGCATCTCGTCGATGACGTCTTCCATGGGCTTGCGCCGGATTTCCTTGGGATACAGATTGAGCGACGGCCGCTGAATCAGCTCCTGCAGTTGCGTGCGGCTCTCGATCTGTTGCTGCATGGCCAGCAGGCGTTCCGCCATCTGCGTACTGATGTTCGAGGGTACCAGGCGCTCGGAAATCTGTTGCGGCGTGATGCGCATCACGGCGGTGGAAATGAAGGTATCCGGCCACAAAAACGCCACCACCACGGCGATCACCAGCCCCGCGAAGGTCGGTCCCACGATCCAGGAACGATACCGCCGCAGAATATCGATATAGTCCTCGATATCCGGCGGGCGGCGGGAAACAGCGGCATATCCTTGTTGCGGTACCATGATGCAAAATACTCTCTTTCCTAGAATCGGCGGTTAGCCCGGATCTCTACAGGGTGCGCGTCAATGCACGATGATCTGGTCGCCGGGCTTCACCAGGATATTCTGCTCCATATTCTTACCCTTGGTGACCTCTTTGTAGTTGAACTTTAGAGTTTGGTTCCCGCGCAAAATCACGATCTTCTTGGTATTGGCGAATTCGCGGAAGCCGCCCGCATTGACCAACGCTTCCAGGACCGTGGTATCGATCACCAGCGGATAAGAACCCGGCCGGTTGATTCCTTCGCCCTGGATGTAGTATTTCTTGCTGTTTACCTTCTCCACGCCCACCGTGACTTCGGGATGCACCATGATCTTCTGCAGGCCTTCGGCGATATTGGAGCTCAATTTTTCCGGAGTCAGGCCCGCGGCCTGGATCTCCCCAATCAGGGGCACGGAGACCTTACCGTCCGGACGCACGATGAACTGCCCGGAGTTCTCCGGTTCGTGCCAGACCCGGATGGAAATGACGTCTTCGGCGCCGATCAGGTAGGCCTTGGGATCCACCGGCGCCGCGGGAGCGGCGGGTCCGGCAGCGGCGGGCGTTTCCGGAGCGGCTTTGTCGGGGACCGCCTGGGTGGCGGGGGCTTGCGGTTCGGCGGCGGGCTGCTGGGCGGCCGGCATGCCGCAGAAGGCCAACGCCAGCAGCGCGGGCACACTAATGACGTAACGCATTCTTACTCATTTTACAGCAATCCGCGCCACCGGTCACAACTTCTTAGCCACGGCCATGCGCCGCCGGGCGATGGTACTATGCGTAAAGATACATATGAACTACTTCCTGGCCAAGACCGATCCCGAAACGTATTCCATCGAAAACCTCGCCCGCGACCGCCGCACGGTTTGGGACGGGGTCCGCAACCCGCAGGCGCTGCGCGCCATTCGCGAGATGCGTTCGGGCGACCGGGTTTTCATTTATCACAGCATGGGCGACCCGTGCATCGTCGGGCTGGCGAAGGTGGCGTCCGAACCCCGGCCCGATCCCAAGGACGCCAAACTGACCGTCGTAGACTTCGAGTTTCTGCGCACGCTCGAGCCGCCCACCACCTTGCACGAGATCAAGGAGACCGGCCTCTTCGCCGACTGGGCCCTGGTGCGCCAGAGCCGCCTGTCTACCATGAGCGCCCTGCCGGCGTTTGTGGAGTGGATGCGGAAGCGGTACGGAAAGTCGAAAATCTAGATCTGATAGCGGAGCAGGCGCGCGAACACACTCCCGGAGATAAATGTCACCGGATTGCGGCAAGCGCCGCACCGATTAATCTTCTATGCCCCCGTTAAGCATCCCTAACGCCTCCACCCCCATATTATCCCACGAAAACAACAACTTCTCCAGTGCACCCCGCCGCCGGCCGTGCCGCTGTGTGCGTGCAGGGTGCCGGCAGATCCGCTTAAGCCTTCGATTTCTTGTTAATCCGAACCAGGAATTCACTCTTCGCGTGCACCATCGCCCTTGGGATCCGGCATTCGTAGCATCGATAGATCCTACCGGTCGTCCGATCGTCGACTGCGGCCTGGGGCTTCATCGGCAGACCAAACTCCGAGGAGAACGCCAACTCGGGCAGCTCGGAGTCGACCAGGATTCGGAACACCAAAGTAAGACCGTGGTCCACAGCCTGCTGGACGACGCTGTAGGAAGCGACATCCTCCCTGCCCAGCGCGACGGAAGTGGCGAATTCGGCGGGAATACCAAAGCCAGTCCGGAACCTGCGTACGCCATCCGCCTCGGAAATCGGCGGCACATAGCAAACAATGAACCCCTTCTTCGCTTCGCCGTTCTCCACCGGAATGTGTATCAGTTCGCGTTCCCGCCCGCCCGTTACCTCCTCGCAGACCATCTTTGTGTCCGTAAGGCTGGGGATCAGCCGCTTCAGTTCGGCCGTCCCAACCACGCCCATCCTGGACAGAAATAGCGGTTTGAGACCCCGGACCTGCAGTGTCCCGTCGCGGGGGTAGCGTGTCTACCAATCCGCTTCGATCCTCAGCTCAAATTCCGCCGCGTGCTCCAAACCGTCGACGTACTGCTCGGCTTGGTAAAACTGGTCCCGTAATTTGCAAGCCTCGGACATGCTCAACTCGAGCGCATCGTCCGGGCTGGGATCGTAATAAGGGACATGGGGAGCGGATGAAGAGTAGTCCATCCACTGCACCTTCTCGCCGGCTCTCTGCCCTGCCTCGAACAGACATTTGCCGTCGTCTGGGCTCAGATCGAACTTCGTAGCCGGCAGATCTGGCGGGGTCTCGATTACATACGACTTGAAGCGCTTCGGGACAGGCCGCTGCTTGTCGTGCGCCTCTGCCATGGTGAGCAGCAGTGCCTTAAGGTATCCAGGCGTGTCCCCAATCGGTCCGAGCGGGTGGATGTCGGCCAAACGAAATCCGATGGTCGGATAGCCACCCTGGGCGAACAGGAAGCTAGGGTAGTTGCTGAGCAGGCCACCGTCCACCAGATGGCGATTCCCGTCCAGATAGGGAGTAAGAACAGCGGAATATTCACGGAGGCGTGAACGGCCGCTGCAATGAATTCACCCGGATGAGTGCGCTTCGTGTAGACAACGTAGCTCTGTTCGCTCACGTCGGAGGCCATGACGCGCAGATCCGCCAACTTGATCTGATCGAACGTCGCCTTGCCGAAAACTTTATCCAGCCAGGTGCGAAGTTTATCCGAGCGATAAAGACCGCGAGCGGCCCAGACGGCGGCAGCGTCCTTAAGGGCTTGCGCGTGACGGCTGCTCCACCGCCATAGTCCGATCTTGGCGATCTTCACCCCATTCTTACCCTGCGCCAACAGCGGAGGAAATTCCGCGAAAGCGTTTGACATTCGGGAGAACCTCTGCGCCTCCCGCGAATCGAGAAGCGCGTAGAGTTCCGTATCGGAAAGGAGCTTCTTCAGGCCGGGTCCTCGCTCTCCGATAGCCATCAATGCCGCTACTATCGCGCCGGCGGAGGCGCCGGCTGTGGCGTAAGGCTCGCAATCGGGCGGCATCTGTCGAGAACGCCCGCATGGCCATGCCCCGGACCCCGCCTCCCTGAAAAACCAGGTTGAGATATCGCTTCTGGGCCATCCTTTTGGCGATGTTAACAAAAACGCGGCCGCCTCGTCGCGTTAGCGTCTCTCCGCGTCTCCATATCGGCCTCTCCCGATTTCCGGATTCCCACCGCCCCGCCGCTGGTAAGTACAAGAAAAATTTACTACTATGAGGGTGGTGGCTGGCATGCAAGCTGCTTCACGTTAACTTCCAGCCGTGGTGCGCCCGGATGCCCCTGCGTGGTGGTGTGAATGTTTCAGGAACTCAAATTTCAGCTCTCAACCGCGATCCTGACCATCCTCACCATCGCCGCAACCGCCTCTGCCATCATCAATTTCCAGCAACAACACAAGTTCCGCCTGGCTGACGACGGTGCGGTCTGGGTGGATCGCGGCGTCCGCGTCGAGGCGTTGCACATCGATCCCGACGGACCGGCCGCCAAAGCCGGCCTCAAAAACGGCGATACGGTCCTCAAGATCAATGGCGCCACCACCGTCAAAGCCGTCGACGTTCCCCAGATTCTGGCGGCCGTGGGCGCTTGGAACAAGGCCGAATACACCGCCAGCCGCAACGGCGTCGAGTTCAAAGCCGCCGTCTACATCCGCGAAGAACCGCTCGATCCCGCCGTCTCCTATCAGTACATGGTGGGCGCCGCGTATCTGCTGATCGGGCTGTTCGTCTATTACCGCCGCGGTAGCGCCCACATGGCGCGCCACTTCTACGTTTTGTGCCTGGTTTCGTTCATCCTGTGCTCGTTCCATTACACCGGCAAGCTGAACGGCTTCGATAAGGTCATATATTTCTGCAATGTGGCGGCAGGTCTGCTGGCGCCAACTATTTTTCTGCATTTCTGCCTGAATTTTCCGGAGCCGCGCCGCTGGTTCCGTTCCAAGCCCTGGGTGGCCATCCTGTACCTGCCGCCCGCGCTGTTTTTCGCGCTGTGGCTGGCCGTCACTTCCGGCACACTCCAAATCGGCATTTCGCTGTTCGAGCTCCGCTGGCTGCTGGACCGCATCTGGCAGCCGCTGCTGGTCATTCCTTACCTGCTCGGTGGTTTGGTGCTTAGCCTGGAATACCGCAAGACTGAGGACCCCATCGTCCGCCAGCAGTTGAAATGGCTGCGCAACGGCACCTTCTGCGGCATCCTGCCGTTCACCCTCCTGTACGTGGCGCCCTACGCGCTGGGGATGATCCCCAACCAATACATGCGGCTCTCGGTGCTGTCGCTGGCGCTTATCCCGCTGACTCTCGCCTACGCCATCGCCCGCTACCGCCTGATGGATGTGGATATTCTCTTCCGCCGCGGGTACGCTTACACGCTGGCCACGGTGTGCGTGCTGGCGGCGTTCTACGGCATCGTTTTCTCGCTGGGCAGCTTGGTGCAAAAGAACTTCAAGGACGTTGGCAACACCGGCCTGATCGCCGTGATGCTGGTGGCCGCCTTCCTGTTCCAGCCCATCCGCAACTGGATTCAGGAACGCCTCGACAAGCACTTCTATCGGGACAGTTACGATTACCGCCGTACCCTGGTGGAGTTCGCCCGCGAGCTCAACGCGGAAACCGACCTGGACGCCATGCTCAATTCGGTCTGCGAGCGCCTGTTGCAGACCCTCTCCATCCGGCACATGGCGGTCTTCCTGGCCGAGGAACGCCTGGACGATAAGCCCGCTTTCCGCCTGAAGATGTCCATGGGCGCGCGCCGCCGCCCGCCGGAGCTGACCCCCGGCGAACTGGATCTGACCTTCCTGAACTGGGACATGGCCCAGCCCTATATTTTCTTCGAGCGTACCCGCCATCAACTGGATGCCTTGTCCCGCAGTTGGCCGTCCACCGTGCGCGCCGCCATCGCCGATCTGGACCTGACCTACTATCTGCCTTGCACCGTGCGCGGGCGGACCATCGCCTACTTGGGCGTGAGCCGCACGGAGGACGGCGACTTCCTCTCCACGGTGGATGTGGAACTGCTGGCCACCATATCCGGCTATGTGGGCATCGCCATCGAGAATGCCACGCTCTACCGTTCGCTGCAGCGCAAAATGGAGGAGTACGAGCGCCTGAAGGAGTTCAGCGAGAACATCGTCGAATCCATCAACGTGGGCATCCTGGCCGCCGATCTGGAAGATCGCGTCGAGAGCTGGAATACGCAGATCGAAAAGCTCACCGGAATCCCGCGCCAGTCCGCCGTGGGCCGCAAGCTGTCGGAATTGTTCCCCGCCGACCTTTCGGATCAGTTCGAACGCGTGCGCGGCCAGACCGGCATTCACCATATCTATAAGTTCGAGATGCGCCCGACGTCCCTGTCGGCGTTGCCGAGCCACGACCGTGAGGGAGTGGTCCCCATCAACGGCACTGGCTCCCGCAACGGCGCCAGTTCCACGCTGAACGTAGCCATCGCGCCGCTGGTCTCGAAGGACCTCGAGCAAATCGGCCGCCTCATTATCTTCGACGACGTTACCGACCGCGCCGAACTGGAGCAGCGCCTGGTGCAGGCCGACAAACTGTCCAGCATCGGCCTGCTGGCGGCGGGCGTGGCGCACGAAGTCAACACGCCGCTGGCGGTGATTTCCACCTACGCCCAGATGCTGGCCAAGCAGGTCGCCAACGACGACCAGAAGTCCATCCTGCTGGACAAGATCGCCAAGCAGACTTTCCGCGCCAGCGAGATCGTCAACTCGCTGCTGAATTTCTCGCGCACTTCCACCACTTCGTTCGGCGACGTGGACCTGAACAAGGTCATCCGCGAAACCATGTCGCTGCTGGAGCATCAGATCCAGAAGGTTGGCGTGGAGGTGAAGATGGATCTGGCCGTGGGTTTGCCGCCCGTGCACGGCAACGCCGGCAAGCTGCAGCAGGTGTTCCTGAACCTGTTCCTGAACGCGCGCGACGCCATGGATGGCGGCGGCGTGCTCGCCGTGCGCTCCTGGGCCGACGAGTCCGGCGCGCGGGTGGATGTCACCGACACCGGCCACGGCATCTCGCCCGAGCACATCCAGCGCATCTACGATCCGTTTTTTACCACCAAAGGCAGCCGCAAAGGCACCGGCATGGGCCTGGCGGTGACCTACGGGATCGTCCAGGAACACAAGGGATCCATCGAAGTCTCCAGCCGCCAGGGAGGCACCCGCTTCCAGTTGCTGCTGCCTTGGTCCAAGACCGCGGCGGCCACGGCGGGGCAAACCAAACAACCCGTGAATGCCGCCTGAAATGTCCGCACCCGAAGTATCCCCATCCCCCGAAAAGGGCCGCGTGCTGGTCGTGGACGACGAACTGGACATACGCGAAGGCCTGGAAACCCTCCTCCGCCTGGAAGGTTACACCGTGGACCTCGCCGCGAACGGCGGCGAGGGCCTGCGCAAGTTGGAATCGCGCGCCTACGACATGGTGCTGCTGGATCTGATGATGCCGGACCGCTCC
>Ga0181525_10001232_pt1 | contig 22020 bp, 16 predicted proteins | sample PEATcosm2014_Bin_48_FD_121100 | JGI IMG/M metagenome (GOLD analysis project Ga0181525, IMG submission 121100) | Peatland microbial communities from MTU Mesocosm Facility, Houghton, MI, USA - PEATcosm2014_Bin06_10_metaG | ecosystem: Environmental > Terrestrial > Soil > Wetlands > Peat | place... | reverse complement strand
GCTGGTAAGATAGTAGGATGTCATGCCCTTGCTGGCTTCGATTCCGAGGCACACCTCCCCGGGAGGAATCACTGGCCCCCAGCTGACGTTAAGAAAATGCGTTATCAAGGTTTCGATGTCATGCATCGTTCGCTCTTTTAAGGGCGGCGTCGTCAATCGGTGGTCGGATTTATAGGGGCCGTCGGGCATGTTTTCTAAGCATTGGAGAATGATCCGCACGCTTTGGCGCATTTCTTCAATATGTACGACGACGCGATCATAACAGTCGCCGTGGATGGCGATCGGCACATCGAATTCAAATTGATCATAACTTGAATATGGCCGTGTCTTCCGGCAATCCCAGTTTAGTCCGCAGGCGCGAAGGCCTGGTCCGGTTACACCCCATTCGATCGCTTCATCGAGCGTGTAGGCGCCGACTCCAATAGAGCGGGCCTTGAAGATCTGATTCTTTGTGACCATGGCAATATATTCATCGAGCCGTTTGGGTAGGTAGTTGCAGAAAGTGCGGACCATCCCATCCCAGCCCTGGGGTAGATCGGCGGCAACTCCACCGATACGGAACCAAGCGGGGTGCATCCGAAATCCGCAAATTGCCTCAATGATTTCGAATACGCGTTCGCGGTCGGTGAACATATAGAACACCGGGGAAAGCTGCCCGACATCTTGCGACATCGTGCCAAAGAAGACGAGGTGGCTGGCAATTCTGAACAGCTCTGCGAGCATGATGCGGATGATCTGGGCGCGCGGGGGTACTGTGATGCCGGCTAATTTTTCAACGGCCAGTACATACGGAAAATTGTTCATCACCCCGCTTAAATAATCGATCCGGTCGGTATAGGGGATGAAGGTGTGCCAGGATTGACGCTCTCCCATTTTTTCGGCGCCGCGATGGTGAAAGCCAATTTCAGGCACCACATCGACAATCTCTTCGCCTTCAAGCTGGAGCACTAAACGAAAAACGCCATGCACGCTGGGGTGATTTGGCCCCATGTTGAGAAACATGAAGTCGCTCGACTCACTTTGGCGTACCATCCCCCAGTCTTCCGGGCGGAATTTTAAAGCCTCAAGCTGAGCAAATTCGCTTTCCTCAGTGAGGTCATAAACGCCCATTTCGGTGGCGCGGGCGTAGTGGTCCTTGCGCAACGGGTGGCCTACCCAATTCGGCGGCGTCAGGATCCGCGTGAGATGTGGGTGTCCGCGAAAAGTTATACCGAACATGTCCCATACTTCACGCTCATACCAATTGGCGTTTGGCCATAAAAGGGAGATGCTCGGCAGGCTTAATGCGCTACCGGTTAAGGCAACCTTGATGCGGACATCTTCATTTCGTGCAAAAGAGAGCAGGTGATAAATCACCGTAAAGTCAGCGGCGGGTTGATCTTCGCGGTGGATGCGTGTGCGCTCGTCCAGTGCGGTGAGATCATATAACATGCGATACGGGTCGGCAGCTTCAGTTTTAAGGTAACGTAACGTCTCCAGCAAATTCTGTGGCTCAACCCAAATTGTCGGCACGCCGTCGGCGGTTGGCTGCTCTCTGAGGGTATGCCCTCTGAAGCGGTTGGCAAGCTCGGCGGCGACATGGAGTTTTGTGTATGTTTCAAGCATTGTTCATCCGCCTTTCATATTCTGTCCGGCGGGGTAAGGGTCGTTGTCTGTCTGCGTGTTTCACGTTTTATGTCGCGCATGCTGGGGCGCGGGGCGCGTATCACTTCTTGAGAGCCAACAACCCAGCTTAAAGGACGGCGGTCGCTTGCGATGGCTTTTTGTAGAAGCATTAGCCCTTCAAGCAGAGCTTCCGGGCGCGGCGGACAGCCTGGCACGTAAACGTCGACGGGGAGGAAGCTGTCGACGCCTTGAACCACGCTATAGATATCATACATTCCTCCAGAATTTGCGCAGGAGCCCATCGAGATCACCCAGCGGGGCTCCAACATCTGATCGTAAAGATACTTGATAACCGGAGCCATTTTGACAAATACGGTGCCCGAGATAACCATAACGTCGGCTTCACGTGGCGTGGCGCGTAACACTTCCGAGCCAAAGCGGGCGATGTCGAACTTGCTGGTGAAGGAGGTTGCCATTTCGACATAGCAGCAGGAAAGTCCGAAGTTGAAGGGCCACAGAGAATTCTTTTGTCCCCATGCGACCAGATCCTGTAACTTGCCGAGCACCAGATTACGGCGAACTGCATCGGTAAATGTCGAGTGCCGGTTTGTCTCCAAGTCAGTCGGTGAGTCGCCGGTTTTGGCGGGGGGCAGGGTCATGGTGGCTCACCGTTGGCCGGGCGCGGGTTTCAGGCGGGAGCGTGGCCCCCAGTCTAATGCGCCGAGGCGCCAAAGATAAATGAGTGCCGCGAGTAACACGCCGATGAAGACGAGAATGGCCATATACCCGTTCCAACCCACAGGCCGGAGCGCAATGGCCCAGGCGTAGATGAAGACGCTTTCAAGGTCAAAGATGACGAACAGCATGGCAACGAGATAAAACTGAATGGGAAAACGAAGTTTCGCATCGCTTGACGGGAGCATGCCGCTTTCAAAAGGTTGCGCTGTCGCGCGGTCGAGATGCTGTTGGCCGAGGAAAAACGAACCACCGATCATTCCTGCAACAAGGGCAAGAACGGCGGCAAAATACACGGCCAGAAACCAGATGTGTAGCATTCCCCCCATTTGTCGAGCTCCAACCCGTCCATTTGGAAACCACGCACCGGACTCTTTTGCTCCCAATCAGGTAGCGTGGAATCACTGTATATTTTAGTTGACGGATTGAAGAGCTGTGGACGCTGCCAGTGAATGTCAAGAAATTGCGGCATTTTAAGAGGACTGGAGAACGTTAAAATCGATTCATTTTCGGGCAGGCGGCGGACGTATCCAAGATGAAATTGGAGCTTGAACGCCGCTCCCAGGTGGAGATGCGGATGCTAGAGTGCCAGCTTGAAGCGTTGGGCGAACTCGCCCACCAGGCCGCGGCGGAAGACCAGGACGCAGGCGATGAAAATGCCGCCCTGGATGACGACGACCCAGCCGCCGAGTGGTGCGAGATATTGCTGCATGGCGATGACCACGAAGGCGCCCAGGCAGGGGCCGAAGAGGGTGCCGATGCCGCCCAGCAGGACCATGAGCACCACCAGGCCCGAGGTGCTGACCCCGATATCGGAGAGGGTGGCGATGCCAGTGACCTCCGCCTTTAGCCCGCCCGCGATGCCGGCCAGCGTCGCGGCCTGGATGAAGATGATCCATTTATACTGCTCGGCCTTATAGCCCAGTGAGATGGCGCGCGGCTCGTTCTCGCGGATGGCTTTGACGACCTGGCCGAAGGGAGAATGCTCGATGCGGTGGACCGCGAGGAAACAGGCGAGAAAGATGACCGCCGTGAAGGCGTACATCGCCAGGTCGTTGTTTAAGGAGAAGAGGCCGAAGAGGGCGCTGCGGGGAATGTCCTGGATGCCGTTTTCACCGCCGGTGAATTTTGTGTCCTGCACGGCGAAGAAATAGACGATCTGGGCCAGGGCCAGGGTGATCATGGCGAAGTAGATCGTCTGCCGGCGGATGGCGAGCCAGCCGAAGACGGCGCCCAGCGCGGCACCGGCAAGGGCGGCGGCGAGCAGGCCGAGCTCGGGCGTCAGGCCCGTGCTTTCCACCAGATAGCCCGCGAGATACCCGCCCAGGCCGAAATAAGCCGCTTGGCCGAGGGAGAGCAGGTTGAGGGAGCCCATCAGCAGATTTGCCCCCAGGGCGAAGATGGCAAAGCACATCACCTGCATGACCATGAACGGGTAAAGCACGAAGGGCGCGGCGATGAGGAAGGCCAGCATGAGGACAAAGCCGGCCAGCTGCGCGCGGGAGAAATCGAACATCTAGGCCGCCTTGCCAAAGAGGCCGCTGGGGCGCGCGAGCAGCACCAGCGCCATGACGACAAAAACCACCACGGCGGAGCCGGGCGGGTAGAAGACATCGGTAAAGCCCTCGATAATGCCCAGGCCGAAGCCGGTGAGGATGGCGCCGCCGATGGAGCCCATGCCGCCGATGACGACGACGGCGAAGACGGTGTTGATCAGCTCCGAGCCCATATCCGGGTTCACCGAGTAGAGCGGGGCGGCGAGCACGCCGGCCAGTGCCGCCAGGGCCACACCAGCGGCGAACGTAAGCGAGATCAGCCTGGGGACGTTGACGCCGAAGGACTGCACCAGTGCGGGGTTTTCCGTCGCCGCGCGGAGCAGCGCACCCAGGCGGGTTTTTTCGATCAGCAGCCAAGTGGTGCCGCAAATGAGGATCGCAGCACCCAGGACGAAGCCGCGATAGACGGGCAGATACATGAAGCCGAGGTTGAGCACGCCCGAGAGCAGGTCCGGCGGGTCGTAATTGACGCCGGAGCTGCCGAAATATTGGGTGAAGCCGCCTTGCAGCACCTCGGCGATGCCGAAAGTGAGCAACAGGCCGTAGAGCATGTCCAGCTTGTAGATCCGCCGGATGGCGGTGCGCTCCAGCGCCCAGCCGAGCGTGCCGACAATGAGCGGCGCCAGCGGCAGCGCCCACCAGAAGCCGAGGCCAAGATAGTTAAGCAGGCCCCAGGTGACGAAAGCGCCCAGCATGAACATGGCACCATGGGCAAAGTTGATGATTCTCAGCAAGCCGAAGATGATCGCCAGCCCCATGGAGAGCATGGCGTAAAACGAGCCGTTGATAATGCCGAGCAGCAGTTGCCCGAAGAGCAGCGGCGCCGGCTTGCCGAGAATCATGACCATCGCGGCTTAGGCCGTGACCAGCTTGCACACGCCGGGCGTCATCGGGGCAAAGTTCATCGCTGCCGGGGTGGTGTGCAGCAGATCGTAATAATCCCAGGGGAGGGTGCTCTCGCCGGGTTTTTTGACGCGGAAGAGGTAAGACGGGCACATGAAGCGACCGTCTTCACGGATGCTGCCTTGGCCAAAAGCGTCGTCATCGGTGGGCATTTTTTTCATCTGCGCGACGATGGCGGCGCCGCTGGCCTTGGCGGCAGGCAGGCCCATGGCGTCGACGGCTTTGAGGAAATGCAGGGCACCGGAATAGCAGCCGGCCTGGCACATTGAGGGATAATTGTTGGGGGTTTTGGGGAGCACGCGCTGGGTGAAGGCGCGGGTGCGGTCGTTCAGGTTCCAGTAGAAACTTTCGGTGAGGATGAGCCCCTGGGCGATATCAAGCCCGATGCCGTGGATGTCGTTCAGGAAGACCAGCAGCGCCGCGATGCTCATGCCAGACTGGGTGATGCCGAATTGATGCGCTTGCTTGATGCAGTTCACCGCGTCCTTGCCGGCATTGGCCAGACCGAGCACCTGGGCGCCGGAAGACTGCGCCTGCACCAGGAAGGATGAGAAATCCGTGGTTTGCGGGAAGGGATAATCGACGTCCCCCACGACCGTGCCGCCCGCCGCTTTGACCACCGCCATGGTTTGGTCGCGCAGGAGCTGGCCGAAGGCATAGTTGGCGGTGATGAAGAACCAGCTCTTGCCGCCGGAGGCAACCGTGGCGCCGCCGGTGGAGTGGGAGAGCATGTAAGTGTCGTACGTCCAGTGGATGGTTTGGGCGTTACAATTTTTGCCGGTGAGATTGGTGGTGGCGGCGGTGGAGTCGATGAAGACCTTGTCCTTCTCGGCGACCACCCCGGCGACGGCGAGGGCGACGGCGGAGTTTGGAACGTCGATGATCACATCGACACCGTTATCACACCACTGACGTGCCAGGCTGGAACCGATATCGGGTTTGTTCTGGTGGTCCCCCTTGATGACGGTGACGTCATAGCCCTTATTGGCCGCGCCGAAATCCTCCACCGCTTGCTGTACGCAAGCGACCGAGGTGTTGCCTGAGTCGGCGCTGTAGGGGCCGGAGAAATCGCTGAGTACGCCAAGGGTGAGGGATTTTCCGGCGGCCCTGGCGGGCAGGCTGGGCAGGGTGGCGGTGGCGGCGGCCAGGGCGGCGGTGCCTAAAATGTCGCGTCGGGAAAGCGTCATGGTACGTTGCTCCGTTGTTGTTTTAGATCCCTAAACGTTTCTGTAGCCCCTCCATGCGGGCGGCGAGCTGGTGATTCGGGATCATATCCACCACCTGCCCGTGTTCAACGACGTAGTGCCGGTCTGCTAACTTTGCTGCGAAGCGGAAGTTTTGCTCGACCAGCAGCACGGTGAAGCCGCGATTTTTGATCTCGGCGATCATGTGCCCGATTTGCTGGACGATGACCGGGGCGAGGCCTTCGGTTGGCTCGTCGAGCATCAGCAATTTGGCGCCGGTGCGTAAAATCCGCGCGATGGCGAGCATCTGCTGTTCGCCGCCGGAGAGTTTGGTGCCGGGACTCTTCGCGCGTTCTTTTAAATTCGGGAAGAGGGCGTGGATTTCCTCAAGGCGCATGCCGCCGGACCCGATGACCGGGGGTAGGAGGAGATTTTCCTGCACGCTTAGGCCAGCGAAAATGCCGCGATCTTCCGGGCAGATGGCGATGCCGCTGCGGCCGATGATGTCTGGCCGGGCGCGGATCAGCTCCTGGCCGCAGAATTTGACGCTGCCCTGGCGCTTGCCCAGCAGGCCCATGATGGATTTCAGTGCCGTGGTTTTACCTGCGCCGTTGCGCCCGAGCAGCGTCACCACCTCGCCCTCGCGCACCTCGAAATTCATGCCGTGCAGCACATGGCTTTCATCGTACCAGGCATGCAGTCCGCTGACCTCAAGCATCCTCGCCTCCGAGATAAGCGGCGATGACCTCGGGGTGCTTTGAGACGCTGGCATAATCGCCCTCGGCCAGAATGCGCCCGCGCGTGAGGACGGTAATGCGATCTGAGAGACCGGCGACGACGGAGAGATTATGCTCGACCATTAAAATCGTCCGCCCGGCGCGCACGGTTTGGATGAGGGCGACAATGCGCGCAACATCTTCCTCGGCCATCCCTGCGGTGGGCTCGTCAAGCAGCATCAGCTTGGGGTCAAGGGCCAGGGTTGTGGCGATTTCCAGCGCGCGTTTTCGGCCATAGGAGAGCTCGGCGGCTTTGGCTTCCACCATGTCCGAGAGGCCAACATTGAAGAGTAGCTCATGCGCTCTATCGTTATATTTTCGTAACAGAGAATCTGAGCGCCAGAAATCAAAGTTTCGGCCACGTGCGCGCTGCAAGGCGACGCGGACATTTTCCAGCACGCTTAAATGGCCGAAGACGGCAGAGATTTGAAAACTGCGCACCATGCCGCGCTGGGCAATTGCGGCTGGTTTTAGGGATGTAATGTCTTCGCCATCGAAATGGATGGTACCTGATGTTGGCTGTAAGAATTTAGTGAGGAGGTTAAAGCAGGTGGTTTTTCCGGCTCCATTTGGGCCGATCAGCGCATGGATGCTCCCCGCCGCCACCTGCAAGTTTACGTCGGTCACAGCCTTAAGGCCGCTGAAAGACTTGCTCAGGCCCGTGGTTTGCAGCACCGCCTCGGTCACATTGGTTCATCCCAAACAAACGTATTCCGCTTTTTTTGTGAGCTTTTTTTTGTGAATTGTGTAAAGTTAATCTCGCCTGCCGCCTTTGAATGGGACGTAAGCATGCACATGGTGAATTTCCACCTGGGGCGAAATTAATTTTTTATAAATTTAGGGCTTCCGGCGCAAGAACGCATGCCCGTTAGTCCGTGGACAAAGGGCTTTGGGCAGCAAATACTGCGCCAATATGCGTAGGTATCCGCTCATTGTGCGTGGAAGCTCCCATCGCCTGTAAGGCGCGGAAATGAAGCCCTGTAGGGAGCTGGGGGGATAAAAATAGACGATCGCGCCCAGGGATGATCCCGACCAAATGGCTGTAGAACAAATTGATATCGTTTAGAAATTATGTGTGGTGCAGGTGACGCTCATGGAAGCGGTTTACTAAGCCTGGAGGTGGAACGGGCCTCCGTCCGGTGCCGTGCCTGCCTGACAGGCCTAAATCTCGACCGCCATGAAACCTTATCCTGTAGCTGAGTTCTTTGCCCGCGCAGCCATTCATTCCGGCCGTTCAATCTTTCACCGCTACACGCTGAAACCCGCAACGCTGTGACCTCAGGATTGACCTGCTCGGTATTGGTAATTGCCTGATCTACGTCAAAATAGACGTGAGGCATCTCAGATGCATAACCGCTGAGCCTGCACCCGGTTTCAATTCTTGCCAGCCGCGCGCTACATACCGGCTCCAAGATGGAAGTCTGTGCCCGTATTTAACTGCACTGCCGCCGCTCCTGCCGTGCGGATACACAGGCCGTCATGCGCCGTCACTTGATCACCCTCCGCGGCGAAGAGTGTTTTTATATCGTGAATGGTACGCTCCAGAAAGCGGGCCTCCCTGTTCCAGGAGAGCTGCCCAGATCAGGCGTAACAATCTTCCAGCCTTTGAACCATGCGCGATTTTTCTCCGTCAGCGCAGCATTTTTTGTGCAAAATATGCACCTCGGGTTCGAGTGTCGTACCGCAAGGTCCACATCGTGCTGATCCGGTGATTGCGTTGCCTTCCAGTGCATGACCTTCACGGGCAGGTGCCCTGCGCTACTGCATCAAAGCAGAAGGCAATCGACTTGCTGCGGCACACCAGAGAATTTTCCGAAATCAAGTGTTACCTATCTTACTTTGCGCCATACGCGGCCTCGCTCATGATGGTGATGCTGAGTTCGTGCGGGGTGCCCTCAACAGACCTGCGGCAGATTTTCGCCGGTGAGCATATCGACAATGCGCCGTCCACCAAAAATGGTGCGCATGGTTAAGCAGTCGGGCTCGCAGTTTTGCGCCTTCCCGACGATGGCAGCACGTTGCTGCCGGTAATGCGTAGCTTCCGCCTTCCCGGTGCAACAGGACGAGTTCGGCTGCAAGGAGGCGCCTTGCCATCTGGCCGTGGCGATCAAGCTGTGAACTTTTACAGCGCCAGCACGTAATCATCCAACGAGCAGCACCCAGTTTGGTTTGCCGCACCCATGCTTGCATATTGGCCAGCGTGTTTTCCACGCAATGGTCAAATTTCGCTATTAACAGGTCCTGCTGGGCAAAGGCGGTTTCGTGTTGTTGGCGTGCGGCTGGCTTTAGTGTAGCCGCCCGTCACGGTCATTCCAAGTCGCTGTCGATCTCGGCGATCCTGAAAGGTTTCATTAACGGGGCTTTCGCGCATAGCTTTGCTTATGACACCGAGGAAGGTGCGGTGCAGGGGCTTCTTGGTGGCAAGAAATGCGGGTTAGTCACCATCTCCGATGAGCCATTGCGGGTGCTGGCCGGGAGCGGCAAGTGGAATGCCGTGAAGATCCTCCAGAACACCCGTATTTTCCGCTCGACGAGATTGTGTCCGGGCATGCCGAGATCACCTTTAAAATGAACATGCGCCGGGTGCGCTCCTACGCGCAACAGCATTTCCGCCCCCCGGCAACGCTCCTAAAACTTTAGGCTACAGGTCAGCTGCATTTCGACCAGCCGCATTGGCGGCAGGTTAGGCAGGCCCCTTCTTTCGTCACGCCCGGCTGGCCGCATTGCGGGCAGAGCATGCCCAGAACCCCGGCAGGTGCAGCCACATTTGCCACGTGATGATGCTCGGGCGGCTCCGTGGGGCTGAGAAAGCCTATCTCGATCATGTGCTGCTCGATGATCCCGCCGATCGCGGCGATCAGCGACGGTACGTAGCGCCCGCCGCTCCATTGCCCGCCGCGCGGGTCAAAAATGCTCTTCAGCTCCTCGGCGACAAACGCCACCTCGCCGCCCCGGCGGAACACTGCCGAGATCATCCGCGTCAGCGCCACCACCCAGCTGAAATGTTCCATGTTGGCCGAGGAGATGAACACCTCAAACGGCCGCCGCCGGCCGCCTTCCTCAATGTCGTTAATGGTGATGTACATGGCGTGTTCGTTGTTCAGCCAGCGCAGCTTGTAGGTGCTGCCGGTGAGCTGGGCGGGCCTTGGGATCGGTGAATGGTTCGGCTGGACGGGGATCGCCACCGCTGCCGCCACGGCCTCCGCTGCGGTTGCAGGCTCCGGCGTGACCGACAAAATCGAGCCGGTGATCGCGTTCGGGCGGTAGGTGGTGCAGCCTTTGCAGCCCTGGCGGTAGGCTTCGCGGTAAACCTCCCGGAAGGACTCAAAGGCGATGTCCTCCGGCACGTTCACGGTCTTGGAGATCGCGCTATCGACATGCCGCTGCAACGCGGCCTGCATGCGGATATGCTCCATCGGCGTCAGCGTCTGCGCCGTTACGAAATACTCGGGCAACGGCGCGTCCTGGCCAAACTTGGCGCGGTACAGCCGCACGGCATAGTCCTCGACCAGCTCGTCGCGCTTCGAGCCGTCGGGCTCCGTCACCTTGCGCGTGAAACTATGCGCGAAGACGGGTTCCACGCCGGAGGAAACATTGTCGGCCAGCAGGGAGATCGTGCCGGTCGGCGCGATGGAGGTCAGCAGCGCGTTGCGAATGCCGTGCTCGGCAATCAGCGCCCGGACATCTGCATCGAGCTTACGCACCGTCTCGCCGGCAAGGAAGGCCTCGCGGTCGAATAACGGGAACGGGGATTTCTCTGCGGCGATGCGCGCTGAGGCGATGTAAGCGTCGCGGTTGACCAGCGCCGCCCAGCGTTCCGCCATCTCCGCCGCGGGCTCTGAACCGTAGCGCAGCCCAACCATCATCAGCGCGTCGGCAAGCCCGGTCAGCCCCAGGCCGATGCGCCGCTTGGCCATGGCTTCCTGGTGCTGCGCCTCCAGTGGGAAGCCCGAAGCGTCGATGGTGTTGTCCATCATGCGCACGGCGACGGCGACGAGATCCGCCAGCGCGTCTTCATCAAGCCGGGCGGTGGGCGTGAACGGGTCGCGCACCAGGGTCGCCAGATTGATCGAGCCCAGCAGGCAGGCGCCGTAGGGCGGCAGCGGCTGCTCGGCGCAGGGATTGGTGGAGTGGATGGTCTCGCAATAATACAAATTGTTGCGCTTATTGATGCGGTCGATGAACAGTACGCCCGGCTCGGCGTAGTCATAGGTCGCGCGCATCACGCTATCCCACAGCGCGCGGGCGCGCAGGGTGCGGTAGGTGGTGCCGCCGAACACCAGATCCCAGTCCGCATCTGCCTCGACGGCTGCCATGAAGGCGTCGGTGATCAGCACCGAGAGGTTGAAGTTGCGCAGGCGCCCGGGCTCACGCTTGGCGGCGATGAACGCTTCAATATCCGGGTGATCGCAGCGCATGGTCGCCATCATCGCACCGCGCCGCGCCCCGGCGGACATGATGGTGCGGCACATCGCATCCCACACATCCATGAACGAGAGCGGGCCGGACGCGTCGGCGCTGACGCCCTTCACGACAGCGCCCTTTGGCCGCAAGGTGGAAAAATCATAGCCGATGCCGCCGCCCTGCTGCATGGTCAGTGCGGCCTCGCGCAGATGCGCGAAGATGCTGCTGAGGTCGTCCCCGATGTCGCCCATGACGAAGCAGTTGAACAGCGTTACACGCCGGTCCGTGCCCGCACCGGCAATGATGCGCCCGGCGGGCAGAAACTTGAAGTCTTCCAGGGCGTCATAGAAGCGCTCCACCCATAGCTCCGGCTGCGCCTCAACGGCGGCCAGTGCAGTGGCGATGCGCCGCCAGCTGTCCTCGATGGTGACGTCAACCGGCGTCCCGTCGCCCTGCTTAAGCTGGTACTTGTCTGCCCAGATCTGGCGCGAAATCGAGGCGATCCGCTCAAATGCGTGGGTCTGCTTGTGTTCGGCAACCATGTCCATGTACTCGGTCCTGTCGTTCGGCCAGCCTGCCCGCAGCCATTCGTCATCGCAAAATGCAGCGACGCTGATATGTCGCGCTGCGGAAGCAAGCTACCGCAGGAAGATGAGGGATGAATGAGCTTAGTCTCGTGGCGCGACTCCACGAACACATGTTTTAAGCCTCAACAAAGGCGCACACAACACATCATATGGTGGTGGCCTTTTAAACTACGCTAGATAAGGGCAGTAGCTTAATTCAAGTTGCTCCGATTGCCCTGTATGGGTTCCAAAGCAGGCCCGCCATCATGGCTTGCCGCTCAGCCAAGCAAACGCCACGCTCTCGCGCATCAGACCTTGAGCGGAGCCGGCGCCTTAGAACGCGGCCTCCGGCATCTCCATCAGCGGCGCCTTGCCCGCTTTGATGGCGAACAGTAGCCCGCCGGTCTGGGGCAGCACCCGCTCCACATAAAACCGCGCCGTCGCCAGCTTGGCCTGGTAGAAGGGCGCATCCACCCCGCCCAGCTGCACTTTTTCGGCGGCGATCACCGCCATGCGCATCCACATGAAGCCCAGCGCCACCAGCCCGAACAGCCGCAGATAGTCGGTCGCCGCCGCTCCGGCCTCTTCCGCGTCCGCCAGCGCTTTTTCGGCAATAAAGCCCGAGGCCAGCTGCAATGCGCCGAACGCCCGGCCAAAGCCCTGCACCAGCTTGCCCAATGCCGGATGCGCCTCATGCGCCGCGATGAACTCCGCCACGGGGTGGAAAAACCGGCGCAGCGAGCGGCCCATATTCGCGGGTAATTTGCGGCCTACCAGATCCAATGCCTGAATCCCGTTGGTTCCCTCATAGATCATCGCAATACGCGCATCGCGCACCAGCTGCTCCATGCCGTGGTCGCGGATATAGCCATGCCCGCCATAGGTCTGCACGGCGAGGTTCGCGCTCTCAAACCCCAGATCGGTAAACAGCGCCTTCACCACCGGCGTCAGCAGCGCCACGAACTCCTCTGCCGCGTCGCGCTCGGCCTGAGTCGGGGCATGGGCGGCGCGGTCCATCATCCCGGCCACCCAGACGCCCATCGCCCGGCAGCCTTCGTTATAGGCGCGCATGGTCAGCAAATTGCGGCGGATATCCGGGTGCACGATGATCGGGTCTGCGGGCTTGTCTGGGTATTTTGTCCCGGACAAAGAGCGCCCCTGCAAACGGTCACGTGCGTAGAAAACCGCGCCTTGATACGCCGCCTCGCCAACGCCCAGGCCTTGCGTGCCGACCGAGAGCCGCTCGCTGTTCATCATCACGAACATCGCCTGCATCCCTTTATGCGGTGCGCCGACCAGCCACCCCGTCGCCTCGTCAAAATTCATTTGGCAGGTCGACGAGCCTTTGATCCCCATCTTATGCTCAATGGCGGCACAGCTCACCCCATTGCGCGCCCCCGGATTGCCCTGCGCATCCGGCAGAAATTTGGGCACGACAAAGAGCGAAATCCCCTTCACCCCGGCAGGCGCATCTGGCAGCCGCGCCAGCACCAGATGCACGATATTCTCGCTCAGATCATGCTCCCCCGCGCTGATAAAAATTTTCGCGCCCGAGACTTTGTAGCTGCCATCCGCCTGCGGCACGGCTTTCGTGCGCAGCAGCCCGAGATCCGTCCCGCAATGCGGCTCGGTCAGGCACATCGTGCCGGCCCAATTCCCCGCCACCAGCTTCGGCAAATAGAAATCCTTGAGTGCCTCCGAGCCGTGGCTCTTTAACGCCAGATACGCGCCGTGGCTTAAGCCCGGATACAGGCCGAAGGAAAGGTTGCACGCGCAGATCATCTCCTCCACCAGCTTGGCCACCGTCTCAGGCAGGCCTTGCCCGCCATATTGCGGGTCCGCATTCAGCGCACCCCACCCGGACTCGGTGAACGCCTGATACGCCGCCTTAAACCCGGCTGGCGTGCGCACCGTGCCGTTTTCATAGGTGCAACCTTCGGCATCGCCGCTTGCGTTGATGGGCAGCAGGATTTCCGTGCAGAATTTTGCCGCCTCCTCCAGAATGCTGTCCACCAGTTCCGGGGTGAACTCTTCCGCTCCTGGCAGGGCCGCCCCGCCATGCAGCTCGTGCAGAACAAAGCGCATGTCGCGCAGCGGCGCAGTGTAGGTTTGCATCATCTCTCTCCTTAATTGCGCAGGGGTTTGCCGGTGGCGAGAATGCTCTCAATGCGCGCCAGCGTGCCCTCTTGATGGATCAGCCGCATGAAGGCGGCACGTTCCAGTTCCAAAATATCGGCCTCGGTTGGCCGGTCGATAATATCCGCCGGGCCGCCGGACAGAATCCCGGCCAGCTCATCGGCCACCACCATGTCGTAATCCGTGGCGACGCCGCGCTTATGGAAGCCCTCGGCGGCGCCGGTGAAGGCCAGCTTCCCGGCTTCGCCCGCGAGTTGATAGACGGGCGGTGCGGGCGGCTGATACCCTTCCACCAAGGACAGCGCCCGTGCCTTGGCATCGGCCAGCAGGCGGTAGCGGTTCATCGTGATCCCGTCCGTTGGCCGCAGATACAAAAGCTCCTTGGCCTGCGCGGCGGATTTTGAGACCGTCGCGGTGCTTACCGTCTCGAACACTTTTGAGGCCGCCGGCATCGGCCCGCGCGGCATACCGGGGGAAGCCGCCCAACGCGCCAGCATCTCCGAGCAGCCGCCCCAGGCGGGCACCAGACCTACGCCGCATTCCACCAGGCCGATATAGGCCTCGGCATGGGCCTGCACGGCATCAGAATGCAGTAGAATTTCGCAGCCGCCGCCCAGCGCCATGCCGAAAGGTGCTGCCACCACCGGGAACGGCGCGTATTTCATCGCCTTGTAAACCTGCTGGCCGCCGCTTACGAGTTTCTCAATCTCGCCCCAGGCCGCGATGTTGGCGGCGAACAGCGCCAGCCCCAGATTAGCTCCGGCTGAGAAATTCTGCCCCTCGTTATAGATCACCAGCGCCTTGTGCGCTTTTGGCAGTACCGCCAGCGTCTTGCCGAGCAGATCGAGGCTCTGCGCATCCAGCGAATTGCCCTTCGAGGTGAACTCGAAGCACAGCACGCCGTCGCCAATGTCCCAGACTGCCGCGGAGGCGTTTTTCAGCACCGGCTTTTGCCCGCGCTTGAGATCGGCCAGCAGCAGCACGCCCGCAGGGCGATGCAGCGGATGGTAGGCGCCGTCCACACCCAGAAACTCCGTTTCGGTGCCGTTCTGGCGGTAGAAAGTTTTACCCTTCGCCGCAGCGAGGAGCGGCGGGACAGTGAAGCCGTCGGCCTGGAGCTTCTCAATCAGCCAATCCACGCCGAGCTTGTCGATCAGCTCGAACGGGCCGGACTGCCAGTTATAGCCAAGACGCATCGCCTCATCGATGGCATCCACGGTTTCCGCCGCTTCCGGCACCAGCCGCGCGGCGTAGCTCAGCGTCTGCCCCAGGACGCGCCAAGCATAACGCGCCGCCGGTGTGGGCGCGTTCAGTAATGCGCGCAAATCGCGCCCTGCCGCCGCCAGCTCGGGCAGCACGGGTTTTTCCGCCGGGCGGTACTCGCCGGTGGTAAGGTCGATGGCTTCCTTGCCCGCTTTGCCTTTGCGGTAGAACCCGCCTTTGCCCTTGCGGCCAATATTCCCCGCCGCGATCATTCCACGGATCAACGGCAGATCCCGGTTCACCCCATGGAATGCGTCATCCTGCGGCAGCGTGGCCGACAGGCTGGCATTGATATGCGGCATCAGGTCCAGCCCGACCAGATCGATCAGCCCGAAGACCCCGGTTTTGGGGATGCCCACCGGCTTGCCCAGCACCGCATCCGCCACTTCCACGGTAATCCCGGCGTCGATCGCCTCGATCACCCCGGTTTGCAGCCAGTACACGCCAAGCCGGTTGGCGATGAAACCGGGAGAATCCTTTGCGCGCACCACGCTCTTGCCCAGCGACACATCCGCGAACGCGCCGATGCGCGCGGCCAGCTCGGGGTCGGTCTTCTCGCCCGTCACCAGCTCCAGCAGGCGCATGTAGCGCGGCGGGTTGAAGAAATGCGTAATCAGGAAATCGCGCGCGAAGGCGTCGCTCAAGCCCTCCACCAGCTTGGCCAGCGGAATCGTCGAGGTGTTGGAGGACACTGCCGTGCCCGGGCGGCGCACGGCGTCGATCTTGCGGTACAAATCCTGCTTCAAATCCAGCCGCTCGATAATCGCCTCGACAACCCAGTCGCAGCTCGCCAACTGCGCCAGATCATCCTCGATATTCCCCGGCGTCACCAGCTTGGCGGCGCGGGCGGACATGAACGGCGCGGGCTCGGTTTTCAGCATTTTTGCAATCGCGCCCTCGGCCAGGGTGTTACGGCTGGGCGCACCCTGGGGCACGATATCCAGCAGCAGCACCGGCACCCCGGCATTGGCAAATTGCGCGGCAATCGCGGCGCCCATGGTGCCGGCGCCAATCACGGCGGCTTTGCGTAGGGTCTGCATCGCGGCCTCCCTCAGATGCGTTCAAGAATGGTGGCGATGCCCTGCCCGCCGCCAATGCACTGCGCCGCCAGCGCATAGCGCCCGCCGCTGCGCGCCAGCAGGCTGGCCGCCTTGCCGACAATGCGCGCCCCGGTGGCGCCCAGCGGATGGCCCAGAGCCAGCGCCCCGCCATCCATGTTCAAAACCGCGTCGCGGATGCCCAGATCCTGTGCACAGGCCAGCGCCTGCGCGGCAAACGCCTCGTTCAGCTCCACCACGTCGATGGCCCCGATCTCCAGCCCGGCCCGCGCCAGCGCCTTTTGCACGGCAGGCACCGGGCCGATGCCCATGATCTCCGGCGCGCAACCCGCCGTGGCGCTGGCGAGAATCCGCGCCAGCGGCTTCAGCCCGTGCTTGGCCGCATATTCCTCGCTGCACACAAGCACCGCCGAGGCGCCATCGGTCAGCGGCGAGGAGGTTCCCGCCGTCACACTCCCCGCCAGGTCGAACGCCGGTTTCAGCCCGGCCAGCGCCTCTGCGGTGGTGTCCGGGCGCGGACAGCCATCTTTGTCCACCACCCCGGCGCGCGATTTGATCGCCACAATCTCATCGGCCAGCCGCCCGTCAGCAATCGCCGCCGCCGTCAGCTTCTGGCTGCGCAGCGCGAACGCCTCCTGCGCCGCGCGCGAAATACCCCATTTTTTCGCAACATTCTCCGCCGTGTCGCCCATGCCGATATAGGCCCCCGGCACTTTCTCGTTCAGCGCCGGATTGGGCAGCACGTTATAGCCGCCCATCGGGATGCGGCTCATGCTCTCCACCCCGGCGGCGATGAACACATCCCCTGCCCCGGCGGCGATATGCCCGGCGGCGATGTGCACCGCCTGCATCGAGGAGCCGCAGAAGTGATTAACCGTGTAACCGCCGACCGATTGCGGCAGCCCCGCCAGCAACCCCACGAGCCGTGCCAAATTCAGCCCCTGCTCGCCTTCGGGGAAGGCGCAGCCCAGCACCAGCGCCTCAATATCGCCGGGCGTAACCCCGGTGCGTGCCACAAGTGCTGCGACAACCTGCGCCGCAATGTCATCGGGCCGCACGCGCGCGAGTGCGCCTTTGCCGGCCAGGGTAAAGGGGGAACGGGCATAACCCGCGATTACGGCATGTTTCACGTCTCTCTCCTAGTCGATTTACTGCCTGCGGCCCCTGCCGCCCGGCGTGGTTTTATCGTGGTCTTCTCCGCCTCCGGCCCGGGGGGCGTGGTCTCCAGAGCTTGCAGCGCAGCCAGGGCCTGCTGCTCGATGCTGCGCAGTTCCACCAGCATTTCCTCCAGCGCCAGGCGCTGATCCATCAGCTTCTCCATCCGGCTGCGTACCGCCTTCAGAAGCGCCTTCGTCTGCTGTCCCTGGGTCGGGTCGATGTCATAAAGCTCAATATATTCCTTGATCTCTTTAATCGTGAACCCCAGCCGCTTGCCGCGCAAAATCAGGATCATCCGTGCCCGGTCGCGCTGCGTGTAGGCCCGGTTATTGCCGACACGGCGCGGCGCCAGCAGCCCCTTGGCTTCATAAAAATGCAGCGTGCGCACGGTGACGCCAAGCTCGGTGCTGAGTTGGGTGACGGTGTAGAGCGGATAACGTTGCGGCATGACGGTGTCTCCATCGGTTTCAAAGGTCAGACGCATTACCCATAAGTCATGCGCCTGACCGCTCGATAAAGGAACGATCTCCGCCAGACCAGGGGGCGGGCCATAACCCGCCCCCGTCTCAATGGAGATCAGAACTTCGCATCGACCCCGGCGGTCACGCTGTTATCCGAGGTTGCATATTTGCCGTTGATCGTCCCGCTCGGCGCGGTCGGCGAGGTGGATGCCGTATTGTGAATGCTCCCGCCTGGCGTGAACACATGCCCATAGGCCAGCTCCAGCGTGGTGTTCGCGTTCAGCGCATATTGCACCCCGACGCCGACGTCATAATGGTCGGAATCCGGCACGCGCGTCGTGCGGTTGGCGTTGGTCACGGGCGACCCGTCATAGGCTGCACCAGCTTGCAGCAGAATCTGATCGGTGAGCTGGTAATTCGTGCCCACGCCGGCATACCAGGTATTCTTCCAGTTCTCGTTGATCACCGTTGTGCCCGAGCCATTCGTCGCGCGCACGGCCAGCTTGTTGAACAGCGACCAATCCGTCCACTGCACGCTGCCCATCACTGCCCAGGCCGGTGTGATCTGGTGGTACAGGCCGATGCTCAGACTATCCGGCAGGGTGATGCTGGTGGTCGCTTTGCTATTGAGCGCCTCCAGCAGCGGCAACACGCCCGGATCGGCGATCGAGTAGATCGCCGGGATAACGACGTTCTGCGATCCGTTAATACTGTGCTGGATGCGCGAATGATAATCGATGCCGATGCGCGTCGCATCGTCGAACTGGTACAGTGCGCCCAGGTTATAGCCGACGCCCAGGCTGTTGCCACGCACCCCCACATTCGCATCCTGCCCGGTTCCCGCGCTCAGCGCCCCCAGGTTCAGGTCCTGCGTCAGACGCGCGGTGAAATAATCAAAATTGGGGCCAAAACCGATCGAGAAATGCGGGTTCACCTGGTAAGACGCCGCCACCCCGAAATTGATGTCCGTGATGCTGGAGGTCAGGCTCTGGTATCGTCCGAGAAAATCCCCTGGATAGGCCACACGCTCGCCAAACGGCGTGGTGAGAGAGACGCCAATCCGCCAGGCCGGGCCCAGCGTCCACACGCCGAACGCTGCGGCATCCGCCGCCGGAGCAATGCTGTTGCCGCCCGGCACACCGGAGACATTGCCGCCGATCGGGTTGGTCGCCGAGCCGGTAAATGTCGCCGAGGGGCCGATATAGCTGAGCCCCGTCTCAAATTCATCCTGGCTGAGCAGCGCCATACCGGCGGGGTTGTCCCACACGGTGCCAGCGTCATAGGCCTTTGCCGGGCCACCGGCGAAAGCGGTGCCCAACTCATCGGCCGAGCCTTCGCGCAATCCAAAGCCAGATGCGTGCGCCATCGGCGCCGATGCCAGCATCCCCGCAAAGCAAGCGGTCGAAGTCAGTAGAATCCTACGCCCTTGGCTGTTTATTCCCATGTTCATTCCCTCCTTGTTTTTGCGTTACGCCAGGACCGCTTTGTATTTGGCCTATTGAATTGGTCTGGTGCCTGACGTAATGGGTAGGTTAAACACCAAATAAGGAGGAAAACGCAAGTGTTCATTTTCAAACTCAGAAGGAATTTTTTATGTCTCGCCGCCGCAGCGCTCACCGGCTGGTGCCTCGGTGCTCCTGCGGCACGCGCGCAATCCGTCACCGGCTGGTGGCTGGACCAGAGCGGGCGCGCAGGCATCCTCATTGTCCCCTGCGGGGGCAAGGCGTTGTGCGGCAGCATCGACTGGCTGCGCATCCCGCTGGACGCCGCCGGACAGAAAAAGACCGACATCCATAACACCAACGCCGCTTTGCGCCCACGCTTGCTCTGCGGCCTGCCCATGCTGGGCGGCTTTACGCCGGATGGCGCCGGCGCCTGGAAGGGCGGCTGGATTTACGATGCCGAAAGCGGCAACACCTACAAATCCAACCTGCATCTGGCCGATGACGGCACATTGCGCGTGCGCGGCTATCTCGGCATTCCGCTGTTCGGCCGCAGCGCGACCTGGACCCGCCCCGCTGCCGCTCTGCCGCCCTGCCAGTAAGCCGGAGGCACCATGAGCATCGCCCCAGCCAGCCCTGCCATCGGCAAACTCTCGAAAATGGCCAAGGCCGGTGCCCTCCAGCCATGAACCTGATCCTGCGCGTCTTGCTGGTCAGCCTTGGCGCATTCTACCGCCCGAGGCTGCAACCCACCGGCATCTCCCGGCTGCGTCTGCGCGTCTGGCCGAACGACCTTGATTTCAACTTACACCTGACGAATTCGCGCTATTTCGCCATGATGGATCTCGGCCGGTTGGATCTGATTCTGCGCGCCGGTATCTGGCGGCTGATGCGCAAACACCGTCTCGCCGCCGTGCTTGGCGCCAGTGTGGTGCGCTACCGCCGGGCGTTAAAGCCCTTTGAGCCCTTCACCCTGCAAACCAGGTTGCTGGGTTGGGACGAATCCTGGTTCTATCTTGAGCAAACCATGCATGGGCGGGAAGGCCTGGCCTGCATTGCCATCCAGCGCGCGGGCTTCATCCGCAACGGCAAGCTCACCCCGCCATCCGAACTCGCCCTTGGCCCGCCTCTGCCTCTGCCGGACTGGGTGGCAGAGTGGAACAAGGTGGAAGGGGCGTTCACCGCCACAGTAGGAACCGGCGCGTAAGACCCAGGGCGACGCCACCTATGCCCGAGCGCAGGGCGGCTAAGCGCCCGGCGCATACACCAATAATTTAAAGCTGCCGGGGGCGAAAACATAATGCGGATGATCCGTTGGGGTTGCCGAGGGGATGGTTTGGCTGACGGCGGCGGTGACGAGGAAGATGCGTCCCGTGGCCGGGTCCACCGCCATGGTGCGGGCACCCGGCTGGGTTGTTACCGTGCCGAGGGCGATCGGATGACCGGGCGTGGCGTCAGAGATGACGCTGAGCGTGCCGTCGCCGTTGGCGCTGAAGGCGCGTTGGCGCACGGGGTCGAAGGCGGCGGAGTCGGTGCCTTTGCCGATGGGCAGGGTGGCGACGAGCGTGCCGGTGGTGGCGTTCACCACCGTCATGACGCCGCTGCTGCACGAGGAGAAGACCAGGCGGGCGGCGGGGTCGATGGCGAGACCCTTAGGCGAGGTGCAGGTGGACAACGGCCAGCGTGCGCTGATGGTGTCGGTGGCGGTATCAATGCGTACTAGCTGGTTTTTGTCGACGATGTTGACGTAGAGCGAACCGGCGCCGTCGGCGGACAGGAACTCCGGCGAGCCGCTCAGGGCGATGTCAGCTGCGGGTTTGTCCGTCGCGGGGTTGATCGGGGTGATGGCGTCGCCGTCGCCGCCGGTGACGAAGATTTGGCGCGAGGCGGGGTCGTAGGTCATGCCATCGGCGTCCAGCACCACGGGGATTCTGGCGAGGGGGGCGAAGGTTTTGGGATTGAAGGCGATGGCGAGACGTTTTTCCGAGCTATCGGCATAGATGACGCCGGTGGCGGGGTCGACGGCGATGCCGTGGGCGCCGTCCGTGCCGGGAAGCTCACCAATGACGGTGAGGGTTTTGGTGTTCACCACCGTGATCTCAGTGCCATGGGCGATGAAAAGCCGTGCGGAGGGCGCGTCGAAACGCAGGTAATCCCATTTGACGCTGCCGCCCAGCGGCACGGTTTGCACGAGATGATAAAGCGGTTGCGCCCGAGCGGGAGAACTGAAACCGGCTGAGAGCGCGATGGCCACGAGACTAAGGCCTTGAAAGAGTTTGTTCATGTGTGTTTCCCGCAATGGTGAAAGGGCGATTTCCGCCGGTTTAGTCGCTGTCCATGGCCGGGGCGGCGAGATGGAAGATCACCGTGACGGTCCAGTTATAGGGGATGTTGGCAAAGGCCGCTGGAGGGGCTGGATACGGGGCAATGCGGACCGCTTGCATCGCCGCGTCGTCGAGCAGGGGAAAGCCGCTGGACTGGGTGAGGGTGATGTTGGTGACGACGCCATTGAGGTAGGTGAAGGTTACCTCGGGTTCGCCGGTTTCATGCGCCATTTGCGCGAATTGCGGATAGACCTCACTGGCCACCGATTGCACGGCACGCTTGATCGCGGCGCGGAAGGCGTCCAGCTCGCCGCCGGTGGGGTCGACCGCTGCGGAGGGCGGCGGCGGGGGCTGGTTGGAGGGCGCGGGCTGGGGGTCAGGCGGGGTGATGAGCGGCGGCAAATGGCGGATGATGTGGTGTACTGCCGGGCGCGGCGTGGGCGGCGGCG